>JAABUL010001435.1_pt1 | contig 45635 bp, 37 predicted proteins | sample 5559151 | NCBI WGS metagenome assembly JAABUL01 (sample SAMN10711876, study PRJNA513368) | rock metagenome | isolation source: Antarctica rocks | place: Antarctica: Victoria Land, Pudding Butte sud
GGTCAAAAGCCTTAGTAATATATATATAAGCTGTCTTATTGGCTGTCAAGTAGAAACATCTGACGTCAGGATGACAGAAAACATCTGACCTGACCTGACTGTCATATGACCATCCGTTATCCCTAACTTGTACGAGTACGGAGTACGCTTGTGTACCTGCCAGAGGGGCGACATTTGCTACTACCAACCACTGCCCTGCTTGCACCACCGCAGGCAAGCCTACTCTTTTTCTTTTGTAGAAACCTTCCTACAAAACCAACTACAATTTTAAGAAATCCATTCGCGTTTACTCAGCGAGGTTCAAGGTCTTAGACATATCACAAAGTTACCCATTGCATTGCAAAGGAATCTCTCCAAATTCGCGGTAAGTAAAGTTGTCATATCCTGTACGACATTGGAACTCATGTAAAACCAAGATAACAATGGCAAACTCCTTGGTCAAATGTCTCGATAGGATGATGGAGGCGGCCACCAAGACCAAATCTGGCATCAAGAAAATATGTCAGCCTGTCGGGGATGCGGGCACTCGATGTTTTCCACCTCGCCCCCATGATCAAAAGATAGGCGGCAGGCTAGACCTAGGTGAAGGAACGGACGGCGGCAAGAAGAGACGGTTGAAGTTCCAAGTCAATAAAAATGCGGAGAATGCCACTTTGAAAGGTATGGCAGCGGAAGATTCTCACAAAGTGTATGCGACTGTGGACGTGGACATCGATCAAGCAGCGACAGCGGAGAATGCCAAAAAGGTTTTTGAGGAGCTTAAGAAAAAGGTCAAAGATTGATTCATTTCATCTGGAGACGCAACTCTGGGGATGCAATCTGGCAGATAGGAAATTCTTCGACTGAGTCTCCGTAGCAGGCATTGGATCTGTGCTCCCTCTTGTTCCCTCGTTGCTCCCCCTTGCTCCCTCGTTGCTCCCCCCTGCTCCCTCGCTGCTCCCTCTAAAGCGGTCCTGCTCCCTTTCCCGAACGAAAACGGCAATCGCCCATCCTAAGTTCGGGGTGTATATAAAATATATATAGCATCTCAACACGTTTAAATCCTTGTGAAAAACTGCCTTTGCTTTCCCTCTGTTTGGCACTCAGGCCAGCGGTCGGTGTTCTCCAACGCCATCCTGCTGGGTCTCACCGTCGCGCCGCACAATCCCAGTAAGAGGGCGCATTGCGTCATGGTGCGCGAGGATAGGGGGCGCAGTCGGTTGTGTAGTTTTTCAGGTTAAGGCGGGTCTGGCCAGCAAAACGAGCTAGTATCCGCTTGCTGGGTTTTGAGGAATGAACTGATGAAAAGTCTTGCATGGAGTGAGTGGGTGGAGGGAATAGTACGTTGTTGCGTGCGTGATGATGTTGAGTACGAAGTGTTGCTCTGGGCTGAGTGGATGGGCTGAGCTGTCTTCTCGAAGAATTTTTCTGGAAACATGCTCAGCGTTTTGGAATTCGTTGTAATGGAGTAGTAGTATGAGATCTTGAGGGGGAAATTATGGTGAATGATAGTTGAAGCTTGGGTTGAGATGTCTAGATGAGGGTTTGGAGACGGTGGAGGTAGGGAATTGAGGGAAGTTGACAACTCGGAAATGCTTCGGAGAAACTCGTTGCAGTGGCTGCGAAAGGTTCTGTCGATGTTTTGATATGATAGAACGGTCTTCTCGGCTTCTGAGAAGAGTATAGCTGCTTATATGGGCGAGCTTCTGCGACAAGGGTATGTGGAGGAAGGTCTCTTTGCAGTGAAAAGTCGCTGCAATAAGAATCTGTCGATATCTTTATGTGGCTAAACCGATATTTCGGTTTTCTGAAGATGATAGTCAGATGCGAGCTCAGCTTCAAAACGTCTACACACATAAAACCACCCAAGAACCACTCCCTCACACAACCGCAAAAGCCAACAACCCCAGCTCTATCAGAACGACCAAGCTTCTCGATTTTCGATCAGATATAGCCACTAACTCGATCCCACCTTCAGACCAAGGCGAGCCGGAACGGGGGTTAAGATTGCACTCGTTCCTTGCTACGAATGATGAGCGAGGAAGTGGACTGGGGATGGAGGCCATGCTATGCAGATTGTCAAGATCAAGAAAACATAGTAATGGGTTTTGATGCTATGGAAGTGCGTACGCTTGTTACTTTTCTTCTCATCTTGAAACTCGGTACTTGTCTCGTGGTGTGAACAACTTCTTGTGTTGCTTTAAAAGCAATGATTGATAGAAAACCTTCTGTAGAAGGGATTGTTTTTGGTATTAATGAGAAACTGAACGGAAAAGGAAAAGGAAGGAAAACCATCATATGGCCCTCGGTTCGAGCCTTCAGCGTCGCCCTTGTACGATGTACATACAACAGGATTGCGGTCAACCTAGTGGGGACGAGGGTGACGGAAGAAGGATGGCGGAGAAGACAGCGTTGGAAGCCGTAAGATTGATCTTAGACCAAGGTAGATATGTTTTTCCAACCTCGGTAGCAGATACAAATGTTGGTGGAGGAAACCCATACAATCGTCCTGATACAAATCTCACGAACTTCTAATGTTTGTACAAGGTTCATCGCGAAGCCAGTTCTCCCTTTGCCAGATCTCTTACTCTGCCGAAAGGACGAAGCCGTCGATTCGGCAACTCGATTCGCCACTCCACATCACCCCCCCGCACGCACCAATTTACCGCCACCTAGGATTCCAAATCACGGCAGTAAGCGCGGTGGAGCACTATTGCCGTAGACTTTAACCTCAAAAGCTCTCTTAGGCCCTATAAGCCTACTCCCACCCTTGAACGGTGGCCCGAATCGCCGACAATCACTTAGTATCACAGCCGCATACCTCGCCACCTCGAGCAAACGAAACGCGTCTGCCTCCTCCGTGGCCTCGTACGTCAGGATGTTACAAGTGGCGCTACGGAGCAGCCACGGGGTTCTGAACCGTCCGGGGGGTTGCAAGGTGTGTTTGCTGTTGGGGGCCATATCGGTAGCCGTATCCGGGTCGTAGAATGTCTTTTGGGTCATTACATCGTTTCTGGAGAGAATTCCGGCGATGAGGAAGTTGCAGTCGGATTCGGTCAAGGGGAGGGTTTCAGGATCTTGGTCGTCGCAGCTAATTGGAGGTCCTGGGGGGGTAGGGTTAGGAGAGGGACGGGTGCCATTTGTGGGACTTGCTGCAAGCACCGTTGAGCCGGGTATAGATTTCTGACGCGACGGGTTGTAGATGATATCAATGTGAAAGATGCCCCGAGGGCCGAGAGGTACGGTGTAAGCTCCGCCATGAAAACTTGCAGGCGTTGAAACGCAGTTGGTGCTGACGGTAGCTGCTGCTCGTGCAATGCCGATTATTGGAAAGGTATCAAAAGCAGGGCCGTTTGCTGTTGTGCTTGGCTTCAAAACTACTGCGCACGTTCCATAACTCCAGATAGCGAGAGCTTTATTAGCGTCGAACTTCCGAGCATCCTCGATGTCATCGCGGCGAAGTAAGTTTGCAATGACCTGATAGAAGTCTTTCACGTCGATGGGCTCTCCATTTGGTTGGTCTGGTGAAGGCTGCAGCTGACAAGCAGAGGAGGCATCGGTGGCATTCCAGGTATTAGGCACGATGGGCGACGTAAGTGTGATGGGACGACCGAAGGGACTGTCGTTCATTAAGCGGACATTAGCTCTATTAAGGATCAGCGACGAACTATGCTCGAGCGTCGATGGGCGCAAGAGCGCCGTAATGAAGAGGTGATATGAGGCTAGGAAGCTAAGCGAAAGAGGCATTCTGCGCGGTTCTTGTCTGTGAACTTCTATATTCGCCGTGAGATATACTGAAGTACTTGAGCGCTTTACAGTAGCACATCCTGCGCTTAAGGTAAATTTCCCATGCGGATGACAATTTGGCGTGCTGTCGCTGATATGCCAACCTAATCTGAATGTCGAGGCAATGAGGCATCACGAGCTCGCAAGTCGTTGTGTGAAGACTCGCAACGGCTGGACTGGACAGAAACAGAGGATTGAGATGAGTGAGAAGCTAAACTTGGGTTGAAAGTTAAGTAAAACATGAACATCTCCGAAAAATTGCAGGGTTTCGTATACTATGCATCAAGCAGATATGATGGTCAAACAGAGCACAAGCCTGGGATACAAGCTTGATAAGTAAGGGTGATGGCATATGCTGGTCAGAAAAGATCGGAAACCAGAATAGTCGTAGAACAGTTTTGCTTGTGGATTACGTATCAGGAAGACATCGAAGAAAGATGAAATACCATGTTGCCTGCTCTTCCATCTGGCGCATTGGTCCCTTGAAGTACACTGTCGATTCTAGGTGGATGTCCAGTCTTGGACATGTGTCTGTCTTCCTAATCCTTTTTATATTAGGAGTGTCCGGCTATTTCGGATCGAACGATGACCAGGCTCCTCCTAAAATTGAGCTCTGAGTGCGGAACATCGATTGAAGCTGAAATGGAACTTCGCCGAAAGCTAGACAGTTGGAGCAAGTTCTCGAAATATACTCACCTTGCCACCGAACAAAGATCTGGAGTCTTGACAGCCGAATTAGGAGACGACAAAGCGATCGAATTCAATACTGAGAGAACAACAGAACTTGCTAATATGCCTGCTTCTGGCGTGGGGCACCTGATGAAAATCCGCTCAGGGATGATGCAGTGATACTCGAATACGATATAAGAGATCCGTTCTCGAGTGGAGACAGCTATTATGACGATATTCAAAAAGCAAGGAGCTCAACTATGGTGAGTATTTTTACCAGTCAATCGCAGCAGGTTAGGAGCAAGTCGGGCATACAGATCTTATAAGTTTTCATGAGCTTATGATTCTTGAAAAAAGGAGAATACCCACGCTCCATTACCCCACTAGGGGTATTTCCACTACGATGACGGATACTCCTTGAGATGAGATGAACCTGCAGTCAACTGCTCAGCTCAGATCCTATCACTAGCTTACCGCTGCTCAAAACGCCTTTAAGCCCAGATATGTATTCAATCCGCCAGCCTATGATACCCGTTAGTACATCTTACTAGCCCCAACACAAAACGGTGACAAACCTATAGCTAACCATCGTATCCACCCGATGATTACTCGTACTAAAACTCCTCAACTGCACCTTCTCCCCGTTTTTAATCTCTTTCGCATCGCTATCCCCCCACTCCATTGGTACTTCCGAATCCGCATCCGCATACACCAGCACATTGAACGTGCAATTCCCATCCAGCTGCGGCAGGAAAGTCACGCTCGCCGTAATCTGCCTAAATATACTCTGTATTTCCGCTTGTATCTCTTTCTCGGTTTTTTCTGCAGGCGGAGCCGTCGCGGCTTCTTCTGGGGCGGCGTTCTCCTTGTCTGTGGGTTTGGTGGCGTGGGATTTCTTGGAGGGTTTATTGAAGATTTGTACGTCAAATTGCCAGCGCTCGATATGCTCGCCCCTTTCTTTAGAGGTGATTACGACGACTAATTTGGAGATTTTGCCGCCAGTCATCCATTTGTTAAGCTGGGACATTATTTTCTTGATGTAGGCTTTGACTTGATCGTCTGACGTGACGAGCATATTGAGGCCATACTTTTTGACACTGTGAAGCGTTCGATCAGGTTTCCAATTTCAGGAAAGACTGGAAAGGGTAGAGGTACGGAGTGAAATCTTCAGCCGGATAAACGCCACGCTGGAAGAGGATCGTGTTGATGGAGTATTCGAAGAATTCAGCGATCAGCTTGGAGGAGCCTTGAAGTTGTTAGGTATACATATATCGAGTATGAGAGCGGCGCCGACAAGTACCTTTGAGCGAAAGCTTGTGGACTTTCGATTTATCTTTTTCTGCTGACATCTTGAAGAGTCTCTTTGGAGCTTCTGGATGTGATTTGATAATGAAGCTTGGAGTAACTTATTGACCATATTGACAGAATGCAGTTGGTGGGGTAACCCTGCCCATGCGACAAGCTGCTTAGTCCCCGCTCGCGCTCGCGCTCCCGCAGCACGCTAGGCCAACTCTAAGTCTTTGAATTCTCTTTTCCATTGAATCCAATCCAATCCAACATCAACAGCCTCATGCGATCATGCCTTCAGTCGATGATTAGAGCTCCAGTAATATTTAGGAATGCTTCCTTCTCGCCAGTTCAACGACAAGCAACTTCCGGCATCCACAAACGCTATTTCACATCTACCTCCATCAGAAATGCCGCCCCGACAAGGATCATCAGCAACTTAGAGAAGAGGATATCTGAGATTCCATTAGACCGTTACCGCAACTTTTGCATCGTCGCTCATGTTGATCATGGCAAAAGTACCCTCAGCGATCGCTTGCTCGAGCTCACGGGCACTATTGCACCAGGTGGAAACAAGCAGATCTTGGACAAGCTCGACGTCGAGCGCGAGCGTGGCATTACGGTTAAGGCACAGACGTGTAGTATGATATACCAACACAACGGAGAGGACTACTTGCTACATCTCGTAGACACACCTGGTCATGTCGATTTCCGCGCTGAGGTGTCGCGAAGCTATGCCAGCTGCGGTGGGGCACTTCTCCTTGTGGACGCCAGCCAGGGTGTACAGGCACAAACTGTAGCGAATTTCTATTTAGCATTCTCCCAAGGCCTTCAATTACTGCCAATTATCAACAAAGTCGACCTGCCATCGGCAGATGCTCCTCGAGCCCTCGAGCAGATCGAGAGCACCTTTGAGCTTGATCCAAAGACGGCTGTGCTGGTATCTGCGAAAACGGGGTTGAATGTAGAGGCTGTTCTACCGGCTGTGATTCAGCAGATTCCAGCGTAAGCATTGGGCTTTGATGGTAAACTTGTCGCCTTGCTAACGAGATTTAGTCCTATTGGCGACGTCCATAGCCCACTAAAGCTGTTGCTAATCGACTCATGGTACTCGAATTATAAAGGAGTGATTATTCTTGTTCGAATATTTGATGGACAAGTCAAGACTGGTGACCAAATTGTATCTTTCGCTACAGGGTTGAAGTACACCGTCGGTGAAGTCGGGATTATGTACCCTGACCAGACACCGCAGACTGTCCTTAGGACCGGGCAACTTGGCTACGTCTATTTCAATCCGGGAATGAAAAGAAGTCAGGAGGCAAAGGTCGGAGATACCTACACGACCGTTGGATCTGAGAAATTGGTTGAGCCTCTGCCAGGCTTCGTGGAGCCAAAACCCATGGTTTTCGTTGCAGCCTTTCCAGTGGATCAAGGCGACTATGCGCATTTAGAAGATAGCATCGAACAGATTATACTGAACGATCGCAGTGTAACGCTGCAGAAAGAATATTCGGAAGCCTTGGGTGCTGGATGGAGGCTTGGCTTCCTTGGAACACTCCATTGCTCAGTCTTTGAAGACCGACTTCGACAGGAACATGGCGCTAGCATCATTATTACACCACCTACAGTGCCGTTCAAGATCATCTACAAGGATGGAAGAGAGCGGACGATCTCGAATCCAGCGGACTTCCCCGACAAGGACGAGGCGCATTCGCGTGTCGTCGAGCTCCAAGAACCATATGTATTAGTGACAATCACGCTCCCCGAGGAGTATCTGGGTAAGGTCATTGAGCTCTGTGAGGGTAATCGAGGCGAGCAAAAGGAGCTTTCCTTCTTTACCTCGACGCAGGTAATTTTGAAGTACGACCTTCCCCTTGCACACTTAGTGGACGACTTCTTCGGGAAGCTTAAAGGAGTCACGAAAGGCTATGCAAGTCTTGACTACGAGGAATCCGCATGGCGCAGAAGCAATATTACCAAGCTTCAGCTGCTTGTTAACAAGATCCCCGTTGACGCCGTTGCTCGGGTCGTACATACCTCGCAAACGGATAGACTTGGAAGACAGTGGGTCACGAAGTTTAGAGAACACGTCGATCGGCAGATGTTCGAGATTGTCATACAAGCTGCTGCGGGAAAGCGGATTGTGGCGAGGGAGACCATAAAACCATTTCGAAAGGATGTATTGGCGAAGCTGCACGCGGCTGATATTTCAAGGCGCAGGAAGCTCTTGGAGAAACAGAAAGAGGGGAGGAAGAAGTTACGGGCTGTGGGCAACATTACGATAGAGTCAAAGGCTTTCCAGGCATTCTTGGCCAAATAGATACTCCAATGGGGAATTTTGTCGGATTCTGTACAATTAACTGCGTAACTCGAATATCCGCGGGAGCCTTCGGGGCCAAACCGGAGAGTTTTGTAGTGTGGAGGATTTAGGACAATGGAATGGACATGGTGCATAGCCATCGAGAACCCAAATCTATACTTCTTCTATTGTGACACACCTCCCAGTTTCCGCTCGAACGCAAACACTCGTAGAGAAATTGAGAGATATTTGGCGGGGAATGCCTTGTAGGGCTGCCCCACGTCAACCTGGGTCGCCAAAGTTTTGGCTTGGGTCGACCTTCATGACTCGATGTCCAAACACCGCGTACAGATCTCTATAGGTAGATTCTTCGATATTCGCACGGAAGCCCCTCACGAAACCCCTCACAAGCGGCATCCATGCAGCAGCTCTATCACCACAAGATATTAGCTCCATACCGCAACCGGTAGCAGCTACCAATATGCAGCAACTACAACCTGCTGGGGAATCAGTGAAGGAGCAGGTGGTGGACACAGTACCCAAACGGATCAAAGAGCTGAAGTTTGGTCTACCGTATGTCCAGGATATAGAACAGTATTATTGGGAGGCCACGCCTAAGCTGTCGATAGGTCAAACCAAGACATCGTGAACCAAAGCGTTCTAGAAGTATGTGACCGGGATCTCTACGATCCTACGAGGAATCGTGCAATCGTGGTCAATGGTCCTCTCGACCCTCGGATGGGAGTATCAACCAAGACCGGGTTCTGCGAGACGTGCGGCGAAGCTCTGCAACAGTGTAATGGTCATTTCGGTTATGTTAAGCTGGCTCTGCCCGCGTTCCATATTGGCTACATGAAGATGATCATCTCAACGTTACAAAATATCTGTAAAGTAGAAAAAATTCAAATCTCGAGAACTGTCACCAAACTAATGCCTGCTAGGACTGTGCTCGAATACTGCTGTCCGAGAAAGAATGTAGGCAGTTCCTTCGTGATCTGCGCCGGCCAAACATCGATAACTTGAGGCGGACACAAATCTGTAAGAAGGTCAATGACCAGTGTCGAAAAACCAAGACATGCTACTCGTGCGGATCGATCAATGGACAGGTAAAGAAAGCTGGCCCGCATCCGTTGAAACTCATACACGACAGGTTCAAGACCTTCAATAGCTCCAATGCCGCCAAAAAAGTACCACCAGTGGCGAAAATTCTCTTTGAGAAATCACTCAATGATGCTCGGAAAAACAACCCAGAGATTGATAAGCATGCGAAGAAAGCCGTTGACGACCTGAATCCTCTAAGGGTCTTGAACCTGTTCAAACAAATCACCGCTTCCGACTGCGAACTACTAGGTATGAACCCTGCTGAAGGGAGGCCGGAGTTGTTTCTCTGGCAATATGTCCCCGCTCCACCGGTCGCCATCCGTCCCTCAGTCCCGCAGGATGGATCAAGTACCGAGGACGATATCACAGTCAAGCTCTGTGACATAGTTCATATCAATACACTCATCAAAGAAGGCCTCAAGAAAGGGCTACCTGTACAAACCATCTTAGAACAATGGGATTTCTTGCAGGTCCAGATTGCCATGTATATCAATAGCGACGTCCCTGGCTTGCTTCCCTTGGGCTATCAAAAAACAATACGAGGCTTCTGCCAGAGGCTGAAGGGCAAGCAAGGTCGCTTTCGGGGTAATCTTTCAGGCAAGCGTGTCGATTTCTCCGGACGGACCGTCATCTCCCCCGATCCAAATCTTAGTATTGAGGAAGTAGCGGTGCCGGAGCTCATTGCCAAAAACCTTACATACCCTGAGCGAGCATCTCGTTACAACATAGCAAAACTAAGAGCGCGGATCAATAATGGGGCCAATAAATGGCCTGGAGCGAACTATATAATAAAAGAGGACCAAAACATAAAGCAATACCTGAAGTATGGTAAACTGAGTGCTCACGCGGATCATCTTCAGATAGGTGACATCGTTGAGCGGCATCTTGAGGATGGCGATATTGTTCTTTTCAACAGGCAACCCTCGCTCCATAAGCTCTCCATTCTCAGTCATTATGTCAAGGTTAGACCCCATCGCACCTTCCGTCTAAACGAATGTGTGTGTAATCCTTATAACGCCGACTTTGATGGAGACGAAATGAACTTGCACGTCCCACAGACTGAGGAAGCGAGGATAGAGGCTATCGAACTCATGGGAGTCAAACATAACCTAGCAACACCAAAGAATGGGGAGCCAATCATATCCGCCATACAAGATTTCATAACTGGAGCGTATCTACTCAGCAGCAAAGACGTCTTCTATGACCGTAAAACTTTTAGCAATGTCTGCATGTACATGGTTGATGGTAACGCACAACTTGATTTACCACCTCCAGCTGTGCTGAAGCCACAGATGCTTTGGACAGGAAAACAAGTCTTCAATGTGATGATGCGCCCCAACAAGTCTTGTCCAAACATGGTCAACCTTGATGCAGCATGCCGTGAGTATCGCGCTGTGCCAGGTCAACCACGTGATCTCGACAAGAACGATGGCTGGCTAATTATACGTAACTCTGAAGTCATGTGCGGTGTGATGGATAAATCAACTATAGGTTCCGGGAAGAAAGACTCTGTCTTCTATGTTCTCCTGCGTGACTTTGGTCCAGATGCCGCTGTTCAGGCCATGAACCGACTCGCAAAACTCTCGGCCCGATGGCTTACCAACCAGGGATTCTCCATTGGAATCAGCGACGTGTATCCGGGTGATAACCTGGTCAATCTCAAGATGCAGCTTGTGGAACGAGCATATGTACAATGCGAAGGCATAATCAAAAAATTCAAGCTTGGAAAGCTTGACAAAGCTCCAGGATGTGATGAAGAGCAGACAATGGAGAACCTAATCTCAGGTATCTTGAGTAAAGTGCGACAGCAGGCGGGAGACCACTGTATTGCTGAGCTCAGCAGATGGAATTCGCCGTTGATAATGGCAACGTCCGGGTCTAAGGGTTCGAATATCAACGTCTCACAGATGGTTGCTGTTGTTGGACAGCAGATTATTGGTGGCAAACGTGTCGCAGATGGATTTCAAGATCGAAGCCTTCCTCATTTTCCCAAAAACGCTCGTCAACCGCCGTCAAAAGGGTTTGTGCAGAACAGCTTTTTCTCTGGTCTGTCGCCTACAGAATTCCTGTTTCACGCAATATCCGGTCGAGAGGGTCTGGTCGACACTGCTGTGAAGACTGCCGAGACTGGATACATGTCTCGACGACTGATGAAGTCACTTGAAGATCTCTCCACGCAGTATGATCATACCGTGCGCAATTCGTCTTCGAATATTGTACAATTCCAATATGGTGACGACAAGCTTGATCCCGTGGACATGGAGGGCAAAGCAAAACCGGTGCATTTCGAAAGAACATTTACACATGCCGAGGTGAGCCTTGGCTTCTCTAGGTGTTCGTAGGCATGCTAATTATTGCACTAGGCTACCACTTGGAGCAACAAAGAGCGAAGCTTGCATCCTTGGGAGATCATCGAGATGTGTGCTAAATTGCTTTTGCCGGAGCGGGCAAAGTTGAAACGTCACTCTGCGGGAGGGGTGGAGCTGGATTACAACGATCGAAGTGATGCTGGTATCGATCACCTGGAGAGTGCGAGAGATTTCATGCAGTCTATTGAGGATTTTGTACATCGAAAAGCTCACATACTAGCGGATGCCCGCAGAAAGATGGCTATGCCGGATGGACTCGACAAGGACGAACTTACAAGATGGAAACCACGTGGTTCGCAATTTAAAATCCCTAAAGACACTTTTGAGCGTATTGCCAAGCTATCAAAAGCAACATTAACAGCATTTGTCACTGCTTGTCTACAGAAGTATTTTAGGGCTCAGACCGAGTTTGGTCACGCAGTCGGTGCCGTTGGTGCACAGTCTATCGGAGAACCCGGCACGCAGATGACCTTGAAGACATTCCATTTTGCAGGTGTTGCGGGTATGAGTATTACGCAAGGTGTACCGCGTATTAAGGAAATCATCAATGCGTCTCGAACGATCAGTACGCCCGTGATTAGCTGTGATCTGCATAGTAAAGAGGATATCACAGCTGCTCGTGTTGTGAAAGGCCGCATCGAGAAGACCTTCCTTAAAGATATAGTCTACTGGATCGAGGATATCTGGTCACCAACGGGCAGCAGTCTGGCCTTGAGAATCGACCATGAAACAATAGGCCGTCTCCAACTCGATATAACAGCGGAAGACATCAAGAATGCCATTGTCAAGCACAAGAAGCTCAAATTAAAGCCCGAGTACGTCAGGTTCAATCAGAATATTATCTATATCGAGGTCATTGCCCTGGATAAATGGAAAGGCGTTAAAGCAAAAGTCAAAGAAGACATGGATCTCTTCCTCCGCGTACAAACCATCATGCGCATGTTGCCCGACGTGCCCATTCGTGGCTACCCGGAGGCTTCTCGCGCCATCATTAAAACAGACGACCAAGGCCGTAACGCTCTGCTCGTTGAAGGCTATGGTCTCCGCGCTTGCATGACCACCCAAGGCGTCAACGGCCTCGCGACAAAAACCAACTCGGTCATGGAAATGCGCGACGTCTTGGGCATCGAAGCCGCGCGCAAAACCATCATCGACGAGATCGGCGTCGTCATGGGCGACATGGACATTGACCCTCGGCACATGCAACTCCTCGCTGATGTCATGACCTACAAGGGCGAGGTGCTCGGCATTACGCGCTTCGGGCTCAGCAAGATGCGCGATAGCGTGCTGCAGCTGGCGAGTTTTGAAAAGACTCCGGACCATCTATTTGAGGCCGCGTGGCATATGAAGCGCGATCGTATTGAGGGTGTTAGCGAGTGTATCATCATGGGGCAGAGTATGAGTGTCGGGACCGGGGCGTTTAAGGTTGTGAGGAAGTTGGGAATTCCGGAGGGGGTGGTAGGGAGGAAGGAGACGGTGTTTGAGGATGTTTTTAGAGAGTTGAATGGGAAGGGGAGGAGGTAAGGGTGGGGGCTGGGGAAGGTGGAAGAGGAGGTGGTGGTATGATACCCTGGCAGATGATACGAGTAGGAGCTCGCCAAAAATTAGAACAAGGTGGGAATTAAAAATATTTATCCTTCACTATCTCAGAATAACCCACCTTTCGCTCCAGTTCCAGCATGCTTCCGATTCAGTGGCTTACCCCATCAACGACTCCAAAGCTCGATATAACCTCCCCTACCAAAATCCCAGAAACTTTACCCTGCGTACGTCTCTCCAGCCCCCAACCCCCTTTCCTTCCCATTAGACTAGCAGAACCAGAACCATTCCCCTCCCCCCTCCCAGAAAGCAAATACGTCACCAAAACCCCCCCTACGACAGCAAGACGACTTTGTGTTTTTGAGGAAAGGCGGGATGTGATCTGGTGATGTGGAAAAGGGAAATCCGGAGGCGGGATGGAGGGGTGCTGTGGGATGATGGGGGGGGGGGGGTAAGGGACGGGATTAGAGAGCGGTGTGTGGTGGGGAACCAGTCGACGGAGACTGTGGGGTAAGGAGGTGTGCGCTGAAAAGAAAAGAAAAAAAAACATGGAGGTACTCGCATAACAACACCTTGAAAACGACATTATAGAGCAAGCAAGCATGCTGCAGGTCCGGTAGGTTTTTTAAGGGGGTTTTGTCGTCAAGAAATGTAACGGTTGTGAAAGGTAGTAGAATGTGGAGTCTAACCCGTTTATAAGTGCTTGCATCTGTTGACATGTCGAAGAATGTGGAGCCTAACCCCTTTTAGAGGGCACCCACCCACGATGCTGAAGACTGGCCCCAAACCTACCTCTTTGGGTGAGTTGGGTTGGGTTTATTACGTTTGACCCAAACCAACGGCCACACTATCGATATCATTTACACATATCTTGGAGGGGAAAAAAAGGGGAACCAAAAGAGACGAAGTTAAGACTCGGTAAAAGGCTTTTTTGAAAAACAGTGAATACTGCTCCAGATCTTAAAGGATCTCGGCGTCTACAAAGAGACACTACAACATACACATCCATCTCCCGTGCCCCCCTCTGCCTTCGCTCACCTTCCCAAAGTCACAACCTCCCTCGCAGCCGCATTGCACAACTCCACCCTCACCCCCGCCCCTGTAAGCACATGAATCCACAACCTCTGCGTATCACTCAACCGATCATTCTCAGACTTGACCTCCGAGAACATAACCTCCCTGTTCACTGGGTGCCAAAGGAAGAGATCAGGGATCCCACCGCCCCTCTGCCCATACTCCTGCGCCATAACTTTGCACACTGTACTGAGCGCCTCGGGCGCAAAACACTGCACAATCTCCTGCAAATCATCGATCGAAAAGCTCCAATCGATGCCGACAATGCAGGTCTGTTTCTCGTGGTGTTGATTATGAACGGATTGCAGGATGTCGAGCGCGGATCCGTTCGAGATGGAAGCAAGGCGGTGGACGATGAGGGAGGAGCGGCTGGGGTAAAAGGCGTCGGTGTGGAGGTCGAGGGGGCAGCTTTGATAGGGTGTTTGGAAGACGTTGGGGACGTAAGTGAAGAGGATGTCGTAGAACAGATAGCCGAAGAGCGTGCGCACGATGCCGCCTTCGGAGTGGTAGCCCTTCCAGCCTTGAGAGCGGTACCAGCTTAAGCACATGGCTTCGACACCGCATTCACCACCGCCCTCGAGTACGTCGACCCAGACGGTTTTGGCGCCTCGCCGGGAAGCGTCGAAATTGCCGTTCCTGCGGTTTCCGTTCCGGCTTGGTGGTCGTTCTTTCTCTATCCTGATACCCTCAACAGTTCTCTCTACTGCGTTAGATAGCCGGACGTGGCCAAAATCATGTTGATGCCGCTTCGCGACTTTTAGTGCTTTTTCTAGCTTCATGACTCGCTTCTGCAGGTCGTGGTGGTAGATGAGATGGCAGTCTCGGTCTTGAAGGCCATCCTCGCAAGTCTGGAGCGCAATTCTTTTCCACTGTTTCTTTTGGGCTTCTTCTGGGCGCCCTTCGCCGGGCTTGAGTGCCCACATGTAGTGTTCCTCTAGAAGCGCCTTTCGCTGATACCAAGCTCCTCGTCTTGCAGCATGATATAATTGTTGATTCAAGAGTTCACTCAACATTTGGTGTTCTCTTTCGTGCTCCTTGAAGCGTCCTAGAACAGCGGTACCCTTGTGCACAATTCGACTGTATACCCACGCTGGGGAGAACCGGCGGAGATACGCACCTTCTCCGCTTTCATACACTCGATCTTCTTTCCGCTGTTCTTCTTCTAAGAGTATCCTCCAGCGTGGGTGGACTTCTTCGAATATGTCTCTGACCATTTCTAACCCATCTTTGCTCACAGTACCATTGAACTCAAGAATACTGTCTATCCTAAATTGCGTGCGTATCGAAGCCTCGAACTCGAGTAATGCAGATCTTGAGGGGAAAATGTTAGTTGATCTCGAGACAATGTACTCGGGAAAATTGCGTCGAGAAATTCTAGCAAGGATAATGGTGGTAAGCGATTTCTCTGTCCATTCTGTAGAACGGTAAAAAACCAGATGCACACGCTCAAACAGCTTGAGCGTTGGGGAGGAAAGACGGATGCAGGGTCCAGTACTTGTTAAGATCTTCCGGACAAAATGGGAGTCTCTGTTGGTATTGACCCCTTCGGTTGTGTTTGATTCTTCTTGGTCTTCGTCCTCAGTAACACTGGCTTGGTCTGATTTTGAAGATTCTTGGGTGTCAGACCTCTTGAGGCCAGCCCAGCCCAGACCTCCCTGTGCTTGACTTGTACGCCTCAATGCTTTGAGGAGCTCTCGTTTGTTCTTACCTTGCACCTTGGCTTCCTTGGCCATGGTTTTCAGCTCATCGAGCCGCAGCAGAGATGAAGCCTCTTCCAAGGTGTCAATATATTCTTCAGACCCGTCAGCGAATGTAAATGACCTTCCTAGTGTGGAGTCTTTGGGAGGCTCAGCCTCTCCTGGTGTGACCTGAGCAGTGGCTGTTACTTCTGGCAGTGTATAGGGTTTGAGAAGATCCTGAGCAGCTGCTGGAAGGTCTGCAATGTCGCCGTAATATCCCAAGCGGTTTGTTCTATGCCAAGCCGCAGTTTTACGTAAGAACAAGCGGACATATCTGATGGAGAGTTCAGTCTTTCTAGTCTAATAATATCTAAAGTCACAATAGCATGGGTAAATACCCACAAGTACTGTCCCTCGTAGCTCATGTTCCTCCACTGCTCAAATACGGCCATCTCAGCTTCATCAAAAAGGTGTGATTCATCATCCAAAACCGTCTCTAAGGCTAAGTTGAATGCATCAACATATATCGAGCTCTTCCCTTGGACCCACCTCCTCTGCCCCAACCTTTCATGTAGATCCAAGTTTCTTGATGCTTCAGCTGCTCTTGTAGCTTCATACTCGGCAATTGCCTCCTTGTCTGTTTTCACTGGAGGAAGAGCGCTTTCGAGGTCTGTCTTGTGGCTCGTATTTGAATATTGCTCTTCCTCTTCGTCAGTCTCAGCCTCCGAGTCGGCAACTTCTCGTGATGGAGGTCTCCCTGGCAATGAAGCTCTATCGTTTTCGTCATCTGACAATCTCCGAGACAGAGAACTGTCTGTGTCAAGTCTCTTTAGGCGCTTAGCTGCGGATGTGTGGAATTCGTCATCGAAGTTCGTCGATGGAGGATGGCGTATTCGCTGCCCAAGCATCTGATTGTGGGATGCTGGACTTTGCGTCTGCAAGACCATGGGATAGTTACGGAGCTGTTGCACTCTCTTTGTGCTCTCGCTACGGTGGCATTGACGATCGCTATGGCTGCTAGAGTTACGCGCTTGGCAGCCTAGCACGCGTAGTAGACGCGGATGGTAATCGTGGCCACCACTATGCGACGCGGGCCATAGTGGCCATCGGCTCAATGACGACCTCGGCTCGGTGTCGTTTGTCTACCAACTCATCAACATTCGGGTTAACCATACATGCAATTGAACTTCGAATAGCTTCAAACTTGATTTTAACCCTACGATTGTAATGCTTTTCATGAATATTAAATATTTTAGTTACTCGATGTTGTTAAGACTTTGAGACTTCTTCATGTACTTAACGACTATAAATTTCGTCGAGAATTTCAACAAACACAGATATCAACCTATGCTTGTTACTGAATATGCTTGAAATTTTTAAAGCTATGAATCATATCAATGTCTATTAAGAAACGATCTTAATATTAGTAAATATCATTGTGATTGTTCTTTGTGATAGATAAACGACACCGAGCCGAGGTCGTCATTGAGCCGATGGCCACTATGGGGCCCCGCGTCGCATAGTGGTGGCCACGATTATGTGTGCAGCTGAAAACGCGCCTGTGTATTTTTAGCGCCTGAAATGCAAAATCAATCGAACGGCATTGATCGGTAATTTTCATAACGATACAGCTGCCTAAATGTTTCCCCTCAATTCCGACAAGGCTAGAGCAGTTGTCTAGTTTTTATTTTTACCGGCTTCCAGCTCGGCTGGGGTCAATTGTTAGTGGGAGGGGGTGTATTTGTCTAAGAGTAGACCGGCTCCTGGCGTGGCTTCAGGCGACTGTCCCATTTGGTGGGGTTCCCTAAGCTCAAGTGCCTCTTCTTGAAGATGGGCTTGAGCGCTCTTTAGAACTCGGCGTACGCAGTGGCTGTTAAATAGAGATATCGAAAGTCGTTTGATTCTATTAGTGCTCCATTAATTTTTTTCTTTTGCTTCACAAGGCTACAGGCAGGAGATCGGATGCAAATTTTTCCTGTCCGATACGCCTTCAATTTTAGAAAAACATGTCGAACAGATTACCCACACAATTTTAACGAGAATTTCAAAACCTTTCCCCCCTTATCGCTCCGAACAGTCTTCTTATTTCTTGTCAACGAATTCCAAAAACAATCAATCTGCTATCTCTTCTCAATCCACGCCATGTAGCCAATAGTTAAGAGCATCAGCGGAGCGGTCAAGACTATAAAAAGCCAAAACTGATGTGCAAAAACGAAACGAGTGTTAATCTTGGGTGCATTCGTCGGTTGAGGTTGAATAAGGCTTGAGCTAAATATCGTCTATTTTTTTTGGCATACCTGATCAGTGACTCATGTCATCCGCTCCTATACGACAACTTTTGCTTACCGCGATGAATGTGGCAGGAAGGTACAACGTGCCCAATACGGAAAAGGCTTTCAACGCCCTTCCATCTCTTCTGCTCTGTTCTGTCAGTTTTGTCATGATCTCGCCCTCCCTTCTGGCATGGTGGGCTATGTCCCTCAGCATTTCAACGTCTTTATGCAGTGCAGCAACATTTCTCGTGAAACTCTCGTCATTACGATATTCAAGAATTCTGAAGAGCTACGTCGCATAATTAAACCCAATCCGTCTGGTTCATGGACATTTCCTTGACTCACAAGGTCTAAAGTGCCCCTGGATCGCTCAAGAATGTTGGCAACATTTCTTCGGTGAGTTCTTAGCTGTGCTGAATGCGCGTCTAGTTCTGACGATAGATTCAAGCCCATGGGACCCAGCTTGCTGCTAGCAAGAGTTCGACAGTGCATCTCGCACCCATTTGCCACTTCTAATTGAGCATCTAGGACCACAATAGTCCGCAGAAGCTTTTCGCGAAGATTTTGAACTCTTTGACTGTCTTCAAAACTTACTGCGTAGTCATGCTGGGACTGCTTCCCAACGCGGGAGAAGCAAGCCTTCTCATCCTCCACGGCTCATCAGCATTACGTTCTTCACCAAGCTGATTTCCAAGGCTCACATACGAAGCCATCTAAGCTTTTGCGGAGGTAACCAACGTAATCCTTCCAATCTGCAGCTGCAGTAAAAAAAAGCACTATATGGAACATCATCGGATGGTCTAATCTCAATCTCAACCGCTGAAACTCTTCATACCGCCTCTTTATCTCGATTGAAGGTTGCAAAAAGATCCAGATTAACTTGCCACTGCGAGAGTCATACTTTTGGTACACTGCAGTTTGCCTCAGCGACCAAGGTGAGCCTGACGATCGTCCATTGCGAGCGACATATCGTATTACGTAACAAAACTCTGAAATCAAGCTATTTAGCCACCTAAATTGCACACAAAGGGCTCAAATTTCCCCGGGTACCGGCAAGACTTACCATAATACGTATCTGAACCCTGCTCCTCCGCGAGACTACAGGTCATGCGACTCATATCGAAGGTCGCGCGACCCCTCCGATCATCATAACATAGGTCGCGCGAGCTCGCGCGACCCTGCGCATAATTTCGCTTTCCTGAGCTAAGATATTGAATAGATAACAGCGTCAACGAACCAAAGTCTTTCAACCTTCTTGAATATTCGAAATTCAATTTAGCTATGATTAATTAAATATTAATCATACATTGATATGATCTGTTGTAATCACACATGAATGAAAACATTGAATCAAGTGATTCGAATTCAGAATTCAGTGACATTGAAAATGTGAAGAACGCAGAGAAAGAAGATGTAAGAGATCAATTAATCTAGAATTAATATCTTATTGATCAATGATCAATAATAAATCTGAGAAGCTGAAAATATCTTCGTTCTCTTCTTTGACACACAGAGTCTAGCAATAAAAGCAGTACATATTGAACATGCTTTAACTCTTTCTGATTATTCAAATACAGTTCTTGATGAATATGCATATATTCTTTCTATTCGTGAAGCTTCTAATCGAATACTCAGAGATGAATGTCAATCAATGATTAATTCTCAATCAATATTTGATTAATTATTGACTGATCAAATATCAATATCATTAGATTCAATATTTATCAAAGCAAAAAAACTCATCAAGAGTTACTCAATCGTTGTATTTAAATAATACAAATTGTGATCATTATTGATAAACTTGTTTTGATGTTAAGATTTGTGATCATTTACATTCAAATATTGCAAATTTGCATCATGAAAGTTTGATCATCGATGATTGAAAACAAATCAAACAATTTCGCAAGCTTGATTTTACTTTAGAAACTCATCAGAAGAAAAATGCAAACAAGTATTGATTCTCTATTAATAGTTTATTAATGAGTGATTAATTATCGATTAATATCTTTCAGATATTATCTGTTACGAGCGTATCAAGGCTGAACAAGGCTGAAGCTCTAATCAATTCGCAGTGAACACTAGCGAGTTCTCTGCGTAATGATTAAAGCTAATCAGCGAGCTAGTCAGGTTTGACTCAGATATGACTCAGATATGTCTCAACATTCTTTTTCTTTCTCAACACTCTTTTCTTTCACCAACATCTTGTTCATCTACATCACATTCTTTTCATGTCACAAACACATTTCTTTCAAACCTAGCGCAGTCTCTGAACATTACATAAATAAAAGCTTTTGTATCAATCTTCTTCTGTATTCTTAATATTCAGTTATAGCTATCTCTAAAGATCAAGCACTATCAACTCTGATCTTCATTGATTGTATCATCTAGACATGATTCTGACATTATATTAAGAATTCATTAATCACACGATACTGATCTCATTACTCATTCAACATACTCGTCTAGGCAGAACGAGTCTAAAGAAATTCATTTACCTGATAATCGACGATAATCAAAAGATAGAACAACACTAGAGAGTTGAATAGAATCAACGACAAGACTGTTTGAATTGCTAGACTACTTATTGCTCATTAAGTATGCAAAGTTCACTCAATTATGAGAATCATGATAAAGAATCTTCGTGAATTGCTCAAGAATCAAATCGATCGATAGATTCAACGATAAAGAATCTTCGTTGTTTGCTAGAGAATCAATCAAATCAATCAACAAACAAATTTCATCTTCTTTGTTGAAGATTAAACATCATTCTATACGTCTTTCTTCTTCAATCATCAAGCATCGTCATTTGTTCAATCTTCTTTCAAAACAAATCTCATCATGTCTAGTCATTCGCTCACTGAAGAGCGTTTCGAAGAATTTCAAAATCGTTTCTCTCAAACTTCTGATGCTAATTCATCGAAATCACGAATGAAATCATCAAGTGCTGCATCATTCATTCATGAAAATGATGAATCATTCGCTGAAATGATAATATCTCTCATGTTTTACGAAATTTGAAAGACTTGAAGTCTAGTTCTTGATGAAGAAACAGATCAACTCTACGAGTTAAATAAACAACAAGAAGATGAAATCAAAGAGTTGAAGACTAAACTTCAAGCTAAAGAAAACACTTCTTCTAATTTCATCTACTCTGAGCATTCTAGATCTCAAAAAATACCTGATTCTTCGCTGTTTACTGATGAAAAGAACTCTACTTGAAAGAACTGGTACGGAAAAATTCAGAATAAACTAGAGATCAATATTGATTTCTTTTCTAATGAATGAGTCAAATTGAGCTATATACATTCTAGATTATTCGATGACGCAGCTGAGATCACTCAAGCTAAACGCGAACGTGACTGTGTCAATCTTTATAAGATCATCGACGATCTTTTGAAAGAGCTAGCTCAGTTGTTTGATGACTCGAATAAGAAAGTCAACTTTTGTAAAGAATACTACAACTTGATTCAAGAATTCAAGAAATTCAATGAATTCTATACTCAGTTTCAACGTTTATCTTTCTATCTAGACTATCATGAGAAGCAACTGATCACTGATCTGAAAGATAAAATACATTCTCGTCTTCGATTCATTTGAGTAGATCAACTAGTTCAACCTGATTCTCTAAAAGAAATTCATTTCTACCTGATTCATTTGAATAATAATCAGCAAGTCATTCAAGAGATCAAGAACAAGATCAAACGCGTCAACAATCTTTCTAAAACTATCTTTCATAAAGCGACTGTTATCACTCAGTCAGTCGATCACTCAAAGTCTGATCAGCTAAAGTCACACGACGCGATTTTAACTAACGTCAAAGAAGCAAACATTCTAGTCAAAAGCTGTTTTATATGTCATAAATCAGATCATAGCTCTAAAGAGTGTCTCAATCAATCTACTAGAATCAATGCAGTGAACAATGAATATGATCGCTTCAATTTTGATTCGAATTTCGATTCAAAAAACTAGTCATCTCTTCAAAAGTCATCAAAGAAGTAGAGATTATATCTTTGTGCAAACTAGATGAAATTCTATTGAAAGAAAATTACTTTGAAAAGTTGTTTCTAATTGATGCTCATCTCATCTCTTAAAATTGATCTTTCAGTCTTTGTTCTTTAATAGACAGTGATTCAGTCGTTTACACGATCATACATTCTAATCTAGTTGATAAAGTATGCGAGAAACTGAAAATTCAATCTATATCACTGGTAAAAGAGAAGCTAATAAGAGATTATGATGAAAAGATATCTAAGAAGATCATCACTCATAAAATTCTACTCAATCTCATCATCAAAAGTCATAAGAAATTGACTGTATCAATGCTGATAGCTGATATTGATTATCATGAAGTCATATTGAGTAAGCTCTGAATGAACAAAAACGAAATATTATTGAATATGCAAAACGACATCATTGTTTTTTTGAATCAATTGAATACTTCTATTTCGATTTTTCCGATTTCTTTCAATTCAAAGCACTCAAGTTGATTGCAGTCAACTTCGTCTTCTTTAATCACTCAGACTAAGATCTCTATGATGCTCAAACGACTCGTTCAAGAAGAGTCATTCTCGATTTGAAGCATAAATGCAGCTTCGTTCAAAACGTTGTTGAATCGTTCAAAGAAGAACAAGATCGAAGTCTTTGCTCTATTCATGATGAACATCAATAAAGAAATCGCGTACAATACTCAGAACAATTTGAACGCTCTAAACATCTCTTCAATCAATGAAACGACTCAGAATTTGAAAGATATTAAAGCAAAGCTGTCATCGAAATATCATGAGTTTCTAGATGTTTTTGATCGAGCTCAATTGAATAAACTACTCTCTCATTGCTTCTACGATCATAAAATCGAGCTCATCAGTGATTCAATGCTCTCTCGCTGTCGAATCTATTGAATGTTTTCTGTCAAACTTCTGAAAGTAAAGAAGTACTTAAACGAGAATTTGTCGAAGAAATTCATCACTTCTAGTCAGACTCTTTATTTCTTCCTCATTCTATTCGCTCTCAAGACAAATGAAGATCTTCGATTCTGCGTGAACTATTAAAAGCTAAATGTCATTTTCAAAAGAAATAGATATTCTCTATCGCTGATAAACGAGATCATTGATAAAATAGTGAGTTGCAAGCATCTGACTAGATTGAACATCATATCAGCGTTCAACAAACTTCAAATGCATCTCAATAACGAGAATTACATCACTTTTATCACTGCTTTAGAAGCATATAAATACAAGATGCTATCATTCAAACTGACTAATGAATCGATTTTCTTTCAGCAATATATGAATGACGTTCTATGAGACTTTCTGAACGACTTTTGCCAAGTTTATCTTGATGACATTCTCATCTATAGCAAAACGAGAAAGAAACATAGAGATCACATCAAACTAGTATTGAGTCGACTACGCGAAGCTGAACTGCAGATAGATATTCAAAAGTGTGAATTCAATGTAAAAGAGACTGTCTTTCTAGAAATCATTGTATCAGAACTAGATCTTCGTATGAATCTCAGCAAAGTGACAGTCATAGTCAGCTGAATCACTTCGATCAATCTAAAAGAAATTCAGAGCTTCGTGAAATTTGTTAACTTCTATCGTCGTTTCATTAAGAACTTCTTGAAGCTAGTCAAACCGTTCACTCAGCTGATTAGAAAGAATACATCTTTTGTTTGAAATGAGATCTGTGTTCAAGTCTTTGACAATCTAAAGAAACAAGTCAGCTCAATCTCAGTACTTTGTCACTTCGACCTTAAACGACAAGCTATTCTGAAAACTGATGCTTCAAACTATGTAAAAGGTGAAATACTATCTCAGTACGATGACGAGAGAGTTCTTCATTCGATGATCTTCTACAGTAAAAGCATGATCTTCGCTGAAATCAATTATCACATTTATGACAAGAAATTGCTAGTCATTATTTGATGCTTCGAACACTGACAACTCAAGCTGAAATGCACTGAACTACTCATTCAGATGTTCATCGATCATCAGACTTTGAAGATCTTCATGAAAAACAAACAGTTGAGTTGACAACAAGTCAACTATCTGAACATTCTATTGAAGTTCAACTTTCAAATCATCTTTAAATCAGGCAAAATGAACACTAAAGTCAATGCTTTAATCAGAATGCTTCTAGCGAATGTTTCTGAATCAGCTCAGCGTCTTGAAGATCGTTTTCAGACTATTCTGACTTTCAATAGAGTCAATGTTCTATTTATTGAATCGAAAGCAAATCTTTATCAACGAGTATGAATGATCAATCAAACAGATGAGTTCTGCAGCGAATATAAACAAGCTATGAACGAAAACAAGCTCAAATTTCATATCATTAAACTGAAGAACTGCGAAATCATTGATGACATTCTATTTAGAAAAGATCTACTGTGAGTCTCTGAGAACATGCACACGAAATTACTACAAGAAGTGCATGATCAATCTTCAACCTCTCATCTCGACAATAAACGAATCATCGATCTAGTTCAGCGTTTCTACTATTGATCAGATCATTGAGCTACTATTTGACAATACATTTGAAACTATCATGCTTGTCAGCGAAGCAAAGTCTCTAGAGATAGCATCAATGAACTTCATCATTCTCTTTCGATTTCACAGAAATGCTGAAAAGATATAACTATGAACTTCATCACTGAACTATCTCTGTCAGAAGACTATAACGTCATTTGCACAATCATATGTCATCTCATCAAAGAACATCACTATGTTCTCTGTCATTGAAGAGATGATGACATCTCAGTTGAAGAAACGGTTTGAATCATGCTATGAAACGTTTATTGACTGCATGATCTACTCAGTTCTATTGTTTTGAACAGAGACTTTCAATTCATATCGACTATGTGAAAAAGTCTTTGCAAGCGACTGAGAATCACAGCTAGTCTATTCACAGTCTATCATTTCAAGATCGACGATCAATCGAAACGAGTCAATCAAGACGTTGAACGAGAACTTAGAATCTACTGCAATTACATGCAGAACGACTGAGTCAAATGAATATTTATGATGAAATTCAGTGACAATTTCAATATCTTCTTGATCACTTCAATGACTCTCTTCTACTTCAATAAAGAATTTCACTCTTGAATGAGTTTCGATTCAGATACAACTGACTACAAAACAACTTGTGAACGACTTGAAGCTAGAAAAGCAGATGATATTGTCATTTGAATGAAAGAGTTACTGAACTTCGATCATCAACAATTGAAAAAGACGAAGCTGATCATCGAAGTTCAAATCAATAAACATAGACGAAACGTCATCTATGAAGTAAATGACTGAGTTTGACTATCTTTCAGAAATGTCAAGACAACGAGACTCTGCAAAGATTTGAAAGACAAACAGCTAGATCTCTATCAAATCACTGTCAAAGTGAGTATCTTCTATCATCTTCGTCTATCAGTCAGCATGAAGCATCTGCATTCGATGTTCAGCTCAAAGCTACTGTGATTGTATTCAGAAGATTCTCTATCAGAACAGCATTCAGAATTACTCAGACTCATCACTATTGAAGATGATGAACATTGAAAGATAGACAATATATTGAACTTCAGACGCTATCGAGGTCGAATACAGTACAAAGTCAAATGAACAGATCTAGATAGAAACGACGAATGATACTATGTTGATAAAGAAAAATTTGATGACTCAGAGAAAGTTTTGAACGAATTTCATAAGTTATATTCAAACAAATCGCGCTAAAATATCAGAATAACTATCAACAAAAGCAAGCAAATGAACTATATTCATGCGAACATGAATTTTCAAAGAGAGAAGTAATGTTACGAGCGTATCAAGGCTGAACAAGGCTGAAGCTCTAATCAATTCGCAGTGAACACTAGCGAGTTCTCTGCGTAATGATTAGAACTAATCAGCGAGCTAGTCAGGTTTGACTCAGATATGACTCAGATATGTCTCAACACTCTTTTTCTTTCTCAACACTCTTTTCTTTCATCAACATCTTGTTCATCTACATCACATTCTTCTCATGTCACAAACACATTTCTTTCAAGCCTAGCACAGTCTCTGAACATTACATAAATAGAAGCTTTTGTATCAATCTTCTTCTGTATTCTTAATATTCAGTTATAGCTATCTCTAAAGATCAAGCACTATCAACTCTGATCTTCATTGATTGTATCATCTAGACACGATTCTGACATTATCTTGCTGCAACAAAATGATTTCAATCACAAACATTATGCACAGATTATGAAGATACATGTTCATCTGTGTTAAAAGAAAGCAACAGAGAGATATGTAACAATAATAACATTTGATTTGATTGATTTGATTTATTTCATACATTCTTGTAACATTAATATTGAATCGACTTATGAGAAACACTATGCTATGTGTATTGAATGAACAAAACTCTCTGAGAAAGAAAATCGCTCATCAACTACACAGCGACTGCACGTCGTTGAAACAATAATGCTGAGACTATGTACTCAGTAATAAATCTATAGCTTCTATTCAGCGCGTGACGCTTGAGTAAACTCTTACTGTGTGTCTGTGCTGTTTCTTTGCAATGCATCATCTTTGCTCTGCTCTTCATTGATGATATTCTATACAACGATGTCTCGATCTTTGATCGCGAAGATCATGATTCTTTGCACTCGTGATGCTCATGATTGTAATGTCAAAACTGTTTTCTTTGCTCAATGATTGTCATTCATCAAGTAAGAAAATATGCATGAAAGAGAGATGTGTATGATGAGAAGATAGAGTGTGATTGTATCAAATAACTCTATTCTGCTCTTGTCTTGTGTCACGTAGACGTTGATAGTTCGTGATATAGATGTGCAATTGCAGTCATTCAATGCTTAGCTGATTGATAGTAGAGATGCGTTCTGATCACTCTCATGCACTCTCGATTTTTCACGTAGATAGATGTATGACTTGACGTCAAGTAAAGAAGATGAGTTCAAACTCTCTCAGTATATCAGCATGATCAACGAGTCACTACTTCTTCAAGCACATGTAGTCACAAACTCAAGACTCATCACCTGATTCATCTATTCTATCTGATATCTTTTCATCAATTACTTGACAGCACTGTTGATGTGATGAAGACGTTTTGATATTGATGCAGTTGATGAGTTGTAAATTCTTCAATCACTTGTAATCATGATTCTCAGACTCTTCATCTGAGTCAACTATTCTACTAGTAGTATCTTCTCATCTCTTACTGACATCGACATGTCATTAATTCTCTTCGTAGATTGATTGTGACTGTTAGAAGAGAATGTTGTTGCATGAGTGAAAACTCTGCATGATGACTTTTCTGATCATGCAACGTTCTAACATCATTCAAACTGCATTGAATTGAGATCTCTTGACTTTTCTGACTTCTATTCAAAACAGAATAGAATCAAAAGATTCGTAGTTGACATCACATACAGATGAATCTCATTGTCAATCAATAATAATATATTAATCGCTGAATAATCACTGATCATTTATTAATTGATTAGAATGTTGCTGAAGTTACTTATCATTTCATTAAATGTTTTAATGCAAATCAAAACAATTTTTGAAAGCATTACTATCAATCTCTTATGAATCAACAAGATATTAATATTGATTTTCTTAAAGATCAGTTTAATAATTTACAAGTAATGAATATTCTCATCAACAACTGTCACATTTTTGAATAAGTGAATATCAGAAGAAAACATTGTGATAATTGATAATATATTATTCAACTATCAATATTCTATCAATATTTATGTTGAGAAGTGCAATGACAGACTTGTTTCTAGCAGCTTATTGCAATAACTCTGAATTCAGTCTGAATTCAGTCAGACTTGTTTCTAGCAGCTTTCTCTAGACTAGCGTCAGAAATAAAGTCGTGTGTCGCGACTTTGTCATGCGTGACAGTATATAGATAGAGCAGTCTGTGACTTCTCTTCACAATCTAGATAGATTTCATCATATGTGATACTGTTCACTCTATTCTTTCAATAAATTATGAGTTCAATTAGCAAGAAGCTTTCAACGTAATTAAATTGAAACACTCTAAGCATTTGAAACTCGAAAACTCGATACAAGATTTATTTAAATAAGCAATCAGCAATCACTTACTACACATCTCACAAGAAGACAAATAAGTACATTGACTTAGAGAAGTTCAGTGAAATTCGACAACTTACTACGCATCTCACGAGAAGGTAAATAAGCACTCACATCAAGTCAATAGTTTACTATGAGTTCTCAAGAAAGCGAAAAAATAGACACACTTGATTGCGTCAAAGAACGCATAAACTTTCATCATCATTGACGAGATTAAATTCTTTTCACTTCACTCGTCAATTTATCTAATATCTTTATTTTTTTTTCTTTGATTCTAATAACAAGCTGAGTCTACATTGCACATCATGAACTTCAACGACTTCTTTGTCAAACGATGATCTGTTCTCATTCTCACTCACAAGAACTGCAATCAATGATTTTCTCTCATGAAGAGATGACTCATTGAGAAAGACTTGTGATTCATTATTGAAGACAAGTCTGACTTGAACACACTCGACAGCATCATCAGCATCATCAGCGAAATTCAATCTCTCGACTTTGAAAGTCAAAAGATCGACGTGAAAACTCATTACTGACTGATCATCTGCATCATCATCGATGATCAAGAACACACTGCAGACAAGATGTCAGCAAAAAAGATTTGAGATGCTCTGAGTTATAAATACAAAGAGAAGTTACAAATCACTGAAAGACAATATCTGATGAACTTCATTGATTACAGAATGTCAACGAATATCTTCATTGAAAAGACATGAACACATCTCGTCAAGTTGACTTGAAAGATCGTTGCAACACAGAAAGACATGAGTAATTTATTCAAGTCAAAACGTCACTTTCAAGTCTTACTTCAATTGCTGTCAAATGAATACACAGTCATTCAAGACATCATTGATGCGCAGAATAAGTCAAACATCAAGAAGAAACTTCAAAAGCTACAAGAGAAGAAAGCATAATTGAAGATAACAGAGACTGTGTTATGAGTCAAGTGAAAGAATGAACGCGAGCGCACTGATCATGAGCAGAACAAACGCAAAATCAGTCATCGTTGCAAAAGTCTTTCAAGCTTCAACAGCAATCAATTGCATCATTGTCAGTTGCAATGATCTTTAAAATGTTTTCTCTGTGAAGATGAACATCATCTAGTCGATTGCTTTCATCTGTCTGCAGCTCAAAAGCTTGTGAAGAAACATAAAGACAAAGGCAAAACAAAGCACAAGAGCGTTGATGATTTTCAAATTCTCACTGAGCTTCTGAAGAGCAAGCATAAGAAACACAGAGTTTACAACGCAAAAAGCAATGATTCTGAAATTTTTGATGACAATGAGAAAGATGAGAATGAGAAGAGTGAGAATATTGCAGCTTTGTCAAAGAACATTGTCAGTAAGATCTTTGAATTTGACTGAGTTGCAGATTCTGATGTCTTCTCACACATGATTGATCAACTTCGACTTTTTAGTGATTCTCTAGTTTGCATTAAAAGACACATCATCAAAGTTGAAGAAAGAAAATTGTATATCAATTACTGTGACACAACAGTCATGCAAGATCATCATGAAAACTCAGTTAAACTGTCTTTTGTTCTTCATGTTTCTAAGCTCAAGATGAATCTTCTTTCTGAAAGAAGAATGTGTGAGAAAGATCTGCAAGAGAGTTTTGATGATAAAGATCTGTACATGCATGACAAGTAAGAAAAGCAAATGATTGAAACTTTAAAATGCAAAGATGTTTACATAGTAAAGAGAATTGCAAACAATCTTGATGAATTTGCATTACTATCAACTATGCAGCATGACGTTTTATCAGCATTTTCAGCAATGCACAGTTCAATGAATCTCGACGATTCAATAAATCTAGATCACTTTGCATCTCACATTGATGTAATTCATCATGAGAATGAGGTCAAAGTTGATCACGATCAACTTAGTTTCACAAATGACAAAAGCTTCAAGTTGTACAAGCTGTGACATCGTCGTTTCGCTCATCTCGAATCAGTAAAGCTTCATCAACTTCATAAGATCATCACTTTGAAAAAATCTATTTTCATCAACGACAATCATGAGAATGTGTGTGAGATATGTGCGCTCATCAAGTTCATTAACAAACGAGAATACAATGTCAGTGATCAAAAGATAAGTATCTTGACTTTCATTTTCATAGACATCTGTGAATCACTATCATCGTTTCTCAATAGCAAGTCGTACTTTCTAGAAATAGTTGATAATCACTTCAGAAAGACTTGATGCATTTCTTTGAAGCAACGATTTGATGCATCAGATGCTCTGCAAAAATGAAAACTCAGTGTAAAGCTTCACAACAATGTCAAACTTCTCTCAGTACGCAGTGACAACGTCATGAAACTTAAAGTCATCTTGAATGACTGATGTTCATCAGTTGACATTGCTTCTCAATACATTGTTTCACACATGTTGATTCAAAATGAAGTAGTTGAAAGAATCATATACATCACAGAAAACTTGATGTGAATCATGATCAAAAATGCTGAACTTCTCATTGAGTTCTAAGCAGAAGCTGCAAAGACAGATGTTTATCTGCAAAATTGAATCATCATAAGACTCTTGATTAACAAAGTTCTTATGATTTCGAAGAAGACATTCATCGAAATCAAGCTCTCAATTGATCATGTACAAGTATGAGAATGCAAATGTTACTCATACATTGATCTCAAGTCGTTGTTAATCGAAGACAGACGAGACAAATTCATGAACAAAGACAGATTCAACGTTTTCATGAAATATGTGAAAAATATCAACAAGCAATATCATCTCTGAGTTTCAGATCTCAATCGAGTCATCAAGAGTCACGCTGTCAAGTTCACTGAAGATGAAAAGAATGAAAATATGAACTTGCAACTTTGCAAACAGACATTCAACGTTCTTTCAGAGCGAAGATCTGTGAGAAGATCATCAAAGAATAATGTTTCAACTAACATTTCAAAATCTGATACTTTCATGATTGATGTTTCATCTGAATCAACTGATGCATTGAAGACTATCGCGATCAACTTGAATGTACTCAATTCTAAAATCACGTCACATACGTCAAATGAGCGTGAAGCTCATGCAAATATTCAAATCACTCAAAAAGTCTTTGCATCAAGCATGTTTAAGTCAACAGCTTAAACATTTCTGCATGTAGTCATCTCAAAGAGAAAAAAAGACAGTGAAGATCAACAATTGAAAGAATGCACATTCAAGATCTTGCAAGCTATGATGATTTGATTCATCACAGTGAAAGTTGATGATGATGAGAGTGATTCTAATGCAAGCATGTCATAAGCATTATTCAACGTCAATGAATCTGACTCTTCTAAAGCAATAAGAATTCTCACGTTGAACATTTACAAAAATGCAATGCAGAATTCAGTTTGAAGAGAACTTTGAAAAAAAGCAATCAACGCAGAACTTGTGATGCTAGTCATCAATGAAATCTGACAAGAAGAAGTGTCACTTAAAAAGATCAACATCGTGACAAGCAAATGAGTCTTCAAGTCAAAGATGCATGTTGATGATTCTTTTGACAAACTGAAGACAAGACTGATAGTCAGAAATTTCTTTCAAATTCATGAAGTTGACTATGAAAATACTTTCACGTCAATCATCAAGTTTGACACTCTGTAAATCTTTCTAATCATTGCAACAATGAAGAATCTTGAACTTCATCAAGTTAATATAAACAATGCGTTTACTGAATTGTTTCTCAAAGAAATCATTTACATGTTCTCTTTGTCAGAAGTGAAAGTCAAACTCAACTGTGCTCTGAGAGTTCTTTGAAGTCTTTATGATCTCAAGCAAGCTGCACAAGATTGACATGATCATTGTGTAACAATGTTGTCTGAACTCAACTTCGCTCAATGCGTTGCAGACTCATGTCTTTTGATTCATGAGTCAAAAGAAATCATGTTGCTACTATACATTGATGACATAGTCATTATCTTCAAATCATTGAGCAACATTAAATAATTTAAGCATGAGTTTCAATGTGTTTTCAAAGTCAAGAATCTGAGAAAAATAAAGAAAATTCTTGACATTCAAATCACTTGCAACAGAAAGACATGAATCTTATGAATGAATCAAACTCACTATCTTCATGACGTTCTTGAAAGACTCAACATGAAACAAGACAAGCACAAGATAACAGATCTTTCAATGAATGAATATGATGCTCTTTGCTCAGCTGAACTTGAAGATGTGAGAATCAATCAGCATGAGTATCAACAAGTTATTGAAAGTCTCATGTATGCTGCAATTCACACTCGTTTCAACATCGCTTTTGCTCTCAATCAACTAAGTCAATATCTCAGTGATTCTGCAGAACATCATGAACATGCTTTGAAGAAGTTGATGTGATACATTTGTTTCATCATTGATTTAGACATCATGTACGAAGTCAGTGAAAGCATGAAGTTAGTAGAATACTCTGACTCAGACTACGTCTCAGACAAACTAAATTGCAAGTCAATTCTCATTTACATCTACATGCTTGATGAAGAATCAGTCTTCTGAATGAGTTGAAAGCAAAAGTTCATTGTCACATTAATCATTGAGACAGAGTACATGACTTTATCAATCTGCATCAAGAAAGATTTATGAATCAGTCAAGTGCTCAAGAACATGAATCTGACAAAGTATCTGAGCATCAGTCACAGTCACGTTGATATTCTTGAGAAGATTACTCATCAATTTGTTTCACTCACACAGCTCAAGAGAGATAATCAAGCATCTCTTATGCTGATTAAGAATGCTCATATTCACGAAAGATTGAAGCACATTGACATCGCTTATCATCACATTCAAGATCTGCACAAGAAGAATCAGATTTCAGTGAACTTCGTTTCTAGTCAAGATATGATAGCAGATGAATTGATCAAGTCACTATCTCAACAGAACTTCAAGAGATTCATTGAACAACTGAGACTGAAAAGCAGTGAAAGTTGAGAAACTTGCAAACATTGAGTGAGAGTGTTGAAAAGTGCAATGACAGACTTGTTTCTAGCAACTTATTGTGATAGCTCTGAATTCAGTCTGAATTCAGTCAGACTTGTTTCTAGCAGCTTTCTTTAAACTAACGTCAAAGATAAAGTCGCGTATCACGACTTTGTCATGCGTAACAGTATATAAATAGAGCAGTCTATGACTTTTCTTCACAATCTAGATAGATTTCATCATATGTGATACTGTTCACTCTACTCTTTCAATAATTTGATTGATTGTTGATTGAAAATAAACATTGATCATGTTACTGAATCTGATGAGTTGATGTCAATACTCTGTGAAGTGAAATTCAATTATTTCATTTCAAAAGATACTACAGAATGTGATTTTTTCATCTTTTGTTCTCATGAAATTCATACTCATTCATCAGCATCATTGAATTGATTATTTTTAGAATTATGAAAAGATTTATTGAAAACAATAGTCAAAATTCGAGATTCAAGTTTAATGACATGTAAGTGATTATTATTCAAAGATTAATTCTTCAATAATAAATTATCAATCTAATATTATTAAACTATTAATAGTTAAATTTCTACAAAGTTCATTATTGAACGACTTCTGCAGTAAATATCATAGTCAACACATTTTCAAAATTCATGAGTTTTTATTGAATATGAATTGAATATCTGCAATCATATATAAACAGAGATTGTTGCATTTTTCTGCTAAACAAGAGTTCAATGAAGTACAATGAGAATATCAAACATATCATGAAAATGTCTCTCAATCAGTAAGATATCAATCTTGTAATAATTCTTGATTAATAATTGATTAATCAGAAATGATATATTCAATTTCTGAATTATTTCAAGCAACATAAAATTGTAGTCTGTTTTTATGAAGAACAAGCTTGAATTCTGATAAAACAGAAATCATTTGAAGTTGATATGTCTTTCAAAAGAGTATGAACTCGCAATGTTAATGAAATCGTTTTTGCAATGTTCAATCAATCGATGAGAAAAGATAAGTGATCATTTATTGATCATGTATTGATATATGATCAATTCTTGATTAATTACTAATCAATATTTAGTTGTTACTCTGTGTTGAGTCTTTACAGATACTCAGACTTCGAAATGTTATCAATTTATCTTTTCTACCGTTTTTTCTTTATTTCAGAAACGATTGAATATCGAAGTTAAATGATATCATATTCATAACTCAGAATTTGAAGTTATGATTATGAATATGAATTCAAGTCAACTAAAAGATGATTAATCTTCTATCATTAATTTATTATTCAATTATTATTATTTCATTAATCAATGATTGATTTAGAATTTGAACTATACTTGCAAAGTATCAATCAACAATCTTGTCAGTGACAATAACATACAGCACGAATGATTATCTATTGTAGAATTCATTTTCTACGTGAAGTTACATGATCAACAGAACAAGATACACATTCAGATTTTATTCATGATTGTATGTTAAGTTTATTAAATGCTCAGTTCAAAGAAGATTACTTTCAGATCTGTGATTTACTAATAGATAATCATTTCTTTATTAATCAATTATTAATCAATTATTAATCTCTTTCAGCTTCTGATCTCAGCTCATCAAATGTAAAATTCTGAGTCAAGCAGAAAAAGACAAATATTATTGTATCTGATGTGAATGTTCATTGTTCAAAAATTTCATTAAATGCTTTCGTTCACGCTTGAAATCACATCAATGCTGTTGAACAAACACATCATAAAAGCAATAGTTCTGAAAAAAGATTAATGCTTTTTCAAGCTATCAAAAGATTTGTTTATTGATACTTAATTAATAGAGAATTAATAGCTTATCAATCACAGAGAACAAAATCTGAATAATCGAGATCTTGCACAATATAAAGCATTTTAAAACAAAGAAGTTCATCACTCATATAAACAAACTTCTGCATCTGAGCGATTCTTCAATTCAGAAAAACGTAATCATAAGTTATTAATAAATGATTGATATTTGAATAGTAACTGATTAATATAGAAACAAAAAAAGCAAATATGCGAAAACGAAAACGAGATCAAGATGATGATGATCATGATGATCATGATGAATTTGACACATTGTCTTAATATTCTTCTTCTGAAAGTCTGCATGACGAAAGATTTATATGAAGTCAATCTCGTCAACGAAATTCTTCAAATGAATCTCGAAGATATTTTTTCATTATCAATCTAATATCAATAGATGAATAATCACTTATTAATACTCAGCTCTCAAATCTTTTTACATCAACAGACATTTCAAAATCATCAAACAGTTTTCAATCAGACTTCATTAGCTATTCATCAACAGAAGATTCAAATTCAACAGTTGAAGACTGAGACTTGAAGAATAAAGCTTGAAAATGAAAAATCGAAATTGAAAATGATTCAAATACGAAGAGATTTGCAGAATGATCAATGATTGATCGTTTATTAATCATATATTAATCAATTTCGCGTCGATTTTCTTGAGAATATTCTGAAGTTAATTAATGAGATCAATCACATATTATTGAATGATTAATTTCATACTAATCAGCTTGTATATGCATAGATTGCATCTATTTACTGACAAAATGTTGCTCAGATATCTCTCTTTCAAATCATCTTGAAAGCAACAACAGTTTATCAATCATTGATTGATAAATGAATAATCATTGATCGATAAATGAATAATCATTGATCAATCATGAATCAATGATGTTTTCTTAAGCATCTTTCTGCATCATAGTAGAATTTACCATCTCAACATCGATCAATTTCTTTCTACATTCTTTCTTTTCATTCTCTTTGTCATCTGAATTCTGATTCTCTGATTCTGATTCTTACTTCTCATTCTGCAATTCTTTCAACAGAAATTCGCTTTTCTCTTTGCTTTCATCTTCATCATTGTTTTCTATCAATTCTTGATTAATAGAAGATCAATATAATATTAATAGAAGAAATTCTTATCAGACTCTGATTTTTTGACTGATTTTTTGCCTGATTTTTTAAGAGATTCATCAGCTGCAATTCTCTTTCTACTCTTAACTTTTGAAGTAGAAGAAACTGCAAGAACGTTCTCATTCTTGCAGTTGAACTTTGTTAAATGAACACAAATGTTTCAATCTTTCAGACAGATTGATGATTGATTAATGATTAATCATTTATCAATTATAAATTAATATCATATCGATCTTGATATTCTGACATTGAGCACATTTAATCGTCTCTTTCATCTTTAATTTCAAATGAATCGCAGTCTTGTTGATCTGAGATTAATAAGCTATCAATTCATGATCAATTCATGATTAATAATTTATTGTGTCTGTTATGAGTCTGCATAGAGCGAATCATATGAGTGTATTCTAACTAGAAGTTCAAAGCTAAAGAAGAAAGAAGATGAAACACGTCAAGAGTCTTATACTCATGAAGACGCGCTAGATCACTAGCGTGTCAACATCAGCTCTGTACTAGTTTATGATAGTCTGACACAATTTATGTTAAACTAATTCAAAGTAATGAGACACGCTTGCAACATTACTTCTTCTCTTCATCTAGCAATGTTCTCATTGCTGCAGTTCAGTCAATCTTTCTTAAGTTGATTTCTATCTTGACTTGTTTGAATAACATTCATGAAAGTCATTGATAACTTTCAAGCAATCTTTGAATTCACTTTCATTGACGTTGTATCAATGTAGATTGATGTCATATTCTTTTCAATTGACATGATATTGTAGTCGTTTATCTCATTCATAGTGTCTGAAGTTCAATATGTTCTTCACTTTTCATTCATCTTCGTCTTCAATCACTATAGAATCAGACGACTCATTTCATTATTCTTCTAAAGTGTCTTTTAAATCTAGTCACAACAGATTTATGTTATGAATGTGTCAAAGATCAAACTCTAATCAATTCACAGTGAATGTTAGTGAGTTCACTGTGTATTGATTAGAACTAGTCAATGATCTAGTTGAGAGCTGACTCAAATCTGACTCAGATTTGACTCAGATATGACTCAGCATCTTTTTTCTTTTCTAGCATCTTCTAACCAGTTTCTATTGTCTTCTAAACAAACACACTTCTTTGTGTTACAAGTAGTTAACAGATGTTTATGACAAACACATTTCTTTGTGTTGCAAACATCTTTTGAATAAACATCTTTCTTATGTTTCAACATGTTCTCTTTGAAACTAGCGTCAAATCTGAGTAACTACTATATAAAGTGTGTTCTTCTTGTCTTTTGTATCTTCTTTCTTCTGTATTCTTAAAGTCTTAGTTATAACTATCTCTATTGAATTAAACATTTCACTCACGACATGATTAGATTGAATATCTAGACACGATTTCAACATTACTTTAAGAATTCATTAATCACATGATACTGATTTCATTACTCATTCAAATTCACTCGACTGACAACGAGACAAGTATAAAGAAATTTGTGTATCTGATGATCGACAACATTGAAAGACAGAACAACATCAAGAAATCAATAAAATCAAGAGATTAAGATCTTGCATTGCTAGAGAATTTATCGCTCAGTCAGTAGCATCAGTTCAAATCGATTAATAGAATCAATGATAAAGAATCTTCATTGATTGCTTAAGAATCACAAAAAACACTTTCAAATCAGCAACACTCTTCTTTGAAGACTAAACACTTTAAACAAATGATCTCACTACATACTATTGAGCATCGTTTTTTGCTTGATCGTCAATTCTTCGCTATGATTCAATCATCTGTGAACAATTTCTTCAAGAGTAATCAAAGTTTTTATTCTTCTGACACTACAGATTCAGTCATCTATTCTGAGTTATCACTTCGCATATCAAAATATCTTAGAATCAATGTTGTACAAAAACATCAATACTCTTTGTCTCACTCTCAGACTCTTAATGAATCTCATGAAGCTTCTACTTCATGAGATATAAAAAATGTAAAGCAGTTACAACATTGAGTTGAACAAGACTCAGAGATTTTTCTAGAAGATTTGAACAGTCTTCAAACTCAACGAGATCTAAACATGAAAGCTTGTTGTTATGAGTCTGCATAGAGCGAATCATATGAGTGTATTCTAACTAGAAGTTCAAAGCTAAAGAAGAAAGAAGATGAAACACGTCAAGAGTCTTATACTCATGAAGACGCGCTAGATCACTAGCGTGTCAACATCAGCTTTATACTAGTTTATAATAGTCTGACATGATCTATGTTAGACTAATTCAGAGTAACGAGACATACTTGCAACATTACTCTCTCTCTTCATCTAGCAATGTTCTCATTGCTGCAGTTCAGTTGATCTTTCTTGAGTCAATTTCTATCTTGACTTATTCAAATAACATTCATGAAAGTCATTAATGACTTTCAAACAATCTTCAAATTCACTTTCATCAACGTTGTATCAATGTAAATCAACATCATATTCTTTTCAATTGATATAATATTGTAGTCGTTTGTCTCATTCATAGTGTCTAAAGTTCAATATGTTCTTCAATTTTCATTCATCTTCATCTTCAATCACTATAGAATCAGATGACTCATTTCATTGTTTTTCTAAAGCATCTTTTGAATCTAGTTGCAGCAGATTTGATGCAAACTTCAAATAAATCTTCATAGTCAACAACAGTTTCAGTTGATATGCATGTTTGATCTCAATTAGAATCTTGAAGAGTTCTAGCATCTTATCATTTAGTTTCTTTGATGATCTTGAGATCATGATGTTTCTTGAGTTCAAAAACATCATGTCATTTATCTTGTAAATCATTTTTTTTGATGCTTGTCAATCTGTTTCTTCATTGTAACTTTGACTCTTGCTAATGCTTGCTTAATCAATGCTAGTGATCATTTCATGTGTTTGAATATATTCTTTGCTTTGCTCGCTTTGATTCTAGCTTGAGTGATCTCATATTCAGTTGAATTCAAATCGAAGCTCATACAAGAATGAAAGTTCTTATTCAGAAAGAACGCTGACTGTTAAATTGATGATGAAATAGCATTGTTATTGACGAATTCAGTCATAGATAATCAGATGAATCAATCATCTTGCATATATGAGCAATAACTTTGTAGATATTGTTTCACATTCTGATTCGCTCTTTCTGTTTGATCATCTGTTTGCAAATGATAGTCTGTGAATAGTTTCATCTTGATGTCGAGTCTCAGACATAAAGACTTTCAGACAATTGATATAAATTGTGAATCACGATCAAACACTATTGATCTTGATAGTTCATGAGTTCTGAAGATTCATATCAACAGTAGCTTGACTGTTTGTTCTGCGAAGATTTCTTTGTCATCTGATCAACACAATATATAATGTCGTTTCTTAGACAATCAATTTATGACTGTCAGAATCGCGTTGTTTTCATCACTTTCTGATAAATTGATAATGAAGTTTAATGATATGTTCTGTCATTGCTGCTCAAATATGAGCAATGACTTCAGTAATTCATTGATTCGATCTTTCAATGCTTTTGATCTACGACAAATGTAACAGTTTTGAATGTAGCGCTTGATCATTGTTCTCATCTTCAATTAGCAATATGATCATCTCAGCAAGTTCAATGTTCAATTCATGTCAAAGTGATCACTGATTGAAAGATCATATGCTTTTCTTATCAATCAAGTGATCATTGACTGAAAAACTTATAGTCTATCATCTTTTCAAAGTACTTCATTAAGTACTTTGCAATTGTTTAGATCAATATTTTGACAAGTTCTTCTGTTCTGTTTCATGACTATTCAAATATTGAAGCACAGTTGATTCGTTTGATTTTCGACTATAATTTGATTCTGAATAGAAATCATCTTTTTGATCAAATTTTCGTTAGCGTTCGATTCTTGTTTTGAATCTAAGTCAGATTCTGAGTTAAATCTAAGCAAGATCTGAGTCAGATCTTGATCAGCTTTCTGATTATCTTCTTAATCAGCTTCTATTGACTGCAATTCAAACTTACTTTCTGATAATAGTATCTGATGCTGATATAGCTTTTGATCATCATTTGCTTCAATCAACTTGACATCTGACATTCTGATCAGCACATTGACTTTCAGATTCTGTTTTTCTGACTGATATATGATTTTGAAGTTATATTCAGATAACTTCTCAGCTCATTTAATCTGTCATCTGATCAGTTCTTTGATCATCATGAAGTACTTCAAATTCAGATGATTGATGAAGATCTTGACTGAAATATCTGTACATTTCAATTCAGAGTGTCAATGCTTCAAGCAGCAAATAATGATCAGCAGTTTCTTGTCATAGATCTTGTAGTTGCATTCTGCAAGAATCATGTTCTTGCTGTAGAAGATCATTGAATGTAGAATGTCTTCATCATCATACTGAGACAATACTTCGTCATTGACATAGTTCAAAAAGTCAGTTTTCAGAATAGCTTCTCTGATTGTGTTAGAGACCTGCCTAGAGCGAGTCAGATAGAAGTGTCATTTAACTAGAAGATAAATGCTAAGGAAGAAAGGTAGCTACAGGAAAGAAGCTGGCTACATATGTGTGTTCCTCAGCCGACGCTAGGCCCAATAGGGACTAGTAAAGGTGACGGAGCGAGGATAGGCCTGGCAAGGCTAGAAGGCTGAGCCTGGCAAGGCTAGGATCGTGACATTACCCCCCCCCTTCGACGATTCATGTCCGCATGAATGTATTTCCTGCCCGGCTCGGTTGATTGCCCAATCATGATTTCACAGGCTCAGGCCTGTTAAATCGTGATTGATTGAGATTAGCGCGATTTGTTCGGGTATCGAATATGGAAATCGTCAACGACCTTCTGAGCGTTCATAAATTCGTCGCCATCAGCGTTGTACCAATTGAGGTCATTGTCATAGCCATTCCATTTGACCCTATACTGAAGCCGTCTTCGATATCGGCGGGAATCCAATATATCATCGATTTCCCACTCGTCTTCGTCGTTTACCACTATTGGACCTGGGGGTTCGTTCTTTTGACCATGCAAGGGGTCGTCGGCGGCAGGGCGAAGCAGGTCAGGATGAAATACATCATGAACACGCATAGACTCTGGTAATTCCAGTTTATATGAAGAGCCGACGGGACCTAGATTGGTGAAAGGACCGAGCATTTTGTCATCTAGCTTCTTGGAAGGTCTCGCTGTAACGATGTTCCTTCCATTCAGGAACACCTTTGATCCGGCCTCGTAATCAACTTCTTTTCTATGCTTATTGGCTTGTTTCATCATTTGTTCCCGTGTTTTGGCTAGCGACTCGCGGGCAAACTTCAGTGTTTTGTTCATATGTTCAGATATATCCTCGGCTTTAGCCGCCTGCAAGCGTTCACGGGAACTTCCATATTCGATGACATCGGGTTCAAAGCTCATACGAGGATGGAAGCCTTTGTTTAGGAAGAAAGGGGTCGAGGAGGTGGCTGAGGACAGAGCATTATTGTCGGCGAACTCGGCCATGGGTAGTAGCTTAGCCCAGTCATCCTGCATGTACGAACAGAAGGACCGAAGGTACCTTTCGACGTCCTGATTGGCTCGTTCACTTTGACCGTCGGTCTGGGGGTGGTAGGCTGTGGAGAGCCGAAGGTTAATGCCTAGCCTTTTGCAAAGCGACTTTCATAGGATGGAGGTAAATTGGGGGCCTCGGTCCGAAACAATGGAATCGGGTAAACCGTGTATCCGATATATCCACTGAAGCATTAGCTCAGCTGTTTTTTCTGCTGTGGTCCCCTCGTCATCAGTGAAGCAAGGAATATAATGCCGTTCCTTTGTCAGTCTACATATCACTGTTAGTATGGCGTTTTTGCCTTCCGAAAGAGGTAAGCCGGTGACGAAATTCATGGCTATGTTCTTCCATCGCTGTTCGGGTATGGGTAGAGAATGTAGTAGTTCATTGGATTTATCCCGAGGAGCCTTTGATCGCTGGCAAATGTAGCAGTTTCGAATATATCGACCTATTGTCTTTCGCATTGACGGTGGGTGCCATTGAAGCAGGCTCACTGTTGAGGTTTGCTCATCGAGGTAGAGACTTCACGCAGTTCTTGACTGGCCTCTTTGGTTGTTCAACAAATTCGAAGAATTCCTTGCGAATCTGAATGAACGGTTAATCCGCTGATCTTTGACCTAGTCGGATGGTTCCAATCGTTTGTTTATACTCGCTGACCAGCGCACGAGTGAAGGAAGGTGAGTGCTGCTGCACGGACGCAAGCCGCTAGACCAAAGTCGATAGAGGGTTGGAGGACTACTAGCAGAAGCACTCGAAGGAATCGATGCAGATTATTTCACTTCGCCTGTAACGAAGAAGCATTTATCTAATGTTAGGGGCCTGCCTAGAGCGAGTCAGATAGGGGTGTCATTTAACTAGAAGATAAATGCTAAGGAAGAAAGGTAGCTACAGGAAAGAAGCTGGCTACATATGTGTGTTCCTCAGCCGACGCTAGGCCCAATAGAGACTAGTAAAGGTGACGGAGCGAGGATAGACCTGACAAGGCTAGAAGGCTGAGCCTGGCAAGGCTAGAATCGTGACAGATTGAGTTGAAATGCTTCAGAATAAGAACTGTCATCACTTATTACTTCAATTCTTCAAAGATCATCTGACAGATCTCTGTTCATTCAAAAAGATGATTTTTTCAAGTCAGCTTTATCATGAATTGAATGATCTTTGAGAAGTTCTTTATGAATCATTGATAGAAATTGCAGAAGTCAATGAAGATCTGCACATGAGTCAACGATTGCGACACTTTTCAGCTTCAAATCACATCTACTTTTCGAGAATTCATTTGCAGATCATTAATGAATATCAGTAGTTTAAGAAACGAGATTTTCTGAATCTTAAATTCACACTTGTTAATGTTTATCTGCAGATCGACTTCACGAAGCTTATTTAGCACTTCTTTCACATGAGTTCTATGTTCTTTCAAGATCTTACTATAGATGAGAATATTATTCATGTATGTTTGACAAAACTTGTGCAGACAGTCAAACAATACATCATTGATATAATGCTGAAAGAACACAAGTTCATTGATTAATTTGAAGAGCATTACTTTATACTTGTAAACATTGAAGAAAGTAACAAAAGTAGTTAAATTCTGTCAGAATCGTGCCTAGGTGAGTCAATCAGCGAAAGTCAGGGTTGAATAGTGCTTGATCTTTAGAGGTAGCTATAACTGAATATTAAGAATACAGAAGAAGATGAGTACAAGAGCTTCTATTTAAGTAATATTCAGAGGCTGCGCTAAGCTCGAAGGGAATGTGTTTGTGACACGGGTAGAATGTGATGTAGAAAGAAAGATGATGTTGAACAAAGAGATGTTGGTGAAAGGAAATAGGGGCTGGGCCAGATCTGGGCTAGAGGCACTGGCTAGCTCTATTCAGCCTTGGTACGCTCGTAACATTACTCCCCCCTTCGAAAATTCATGTTCGCATGAATGTCGCTCGTTTGCTTGCTTTCTTATTGAGTTATTCCGGTACTAGCGTGACTTTCTTGGGTATAGCGCATGAAATTCGTTCAAAACTTTCTCGAAGTCATCGAATTCACCTTTATCGACATAGTATCATTCATTGTCTCTATCTAGGTCTTTTCATTTGACCTTGTACTGTATTCGACCTCGATAGCGTCTGAAGTTCAGAATGTCATCTACCTCTCAGTGTTCATCGTCGTCGTCATCAATAATGATGAGTCTGAGAAGTTCTGCATGCTGTTCTGATAGAAAGTCTTCTGAATACGGTCGCAGTAGCTTCGAGCTGAACATCGGATGCAGATGCTTCATGCTGACTGATAGACGAAGATGATAGAAGACTCTCGCTTTGACAGTGATCTGATACAATTCTAGTTGTTTGTCTTTCAAATCTTTGCAGAGTCTCGTTGTCTTGACGTTTCTGAAAGATAGTCAAACTCAGTCATCTACTTCATAGATGACGTTTCGTCTATGTTTATTGATCTGAACTTCGATGATCAGCTTCGTCTTTTTCAATTGTTGACGGTCGAAGCTCAGTAGCTCTTTCATTTGAATGACAATATCGTCTGCTTTTCTAGCTTCAAGTCGTTCACGAGTTGTTTCGTAGTCAGTCGTATCTGAATCGAAACTCATTCGAGGGTGAAATTCTTTATTGAAGTAGAAAGAGGTCATTGAGATGATCGAGAAGGTATTGAAATTGTCGCTGAATTTCACCATGAATATTCATTTGACTCAGTCGTTCTGCATGTAATTGCAGTAGATTCTAAGTTCGCATTCAACGTCTTGATTGACTCGTTTCGTCTGATCGTCGATCTTTGAATGATAGACTGTGAATAGACTAGCTGTGATTCTCAGTCGCTTGCAAAGACTCTTTCACATAGTCGATATGAATTGAGAGTCTCTGTTCGAAACAATAGAACTGGGTAGATCATGCAGTCGATAGACGTTTCATAGCATGATTCAAACCGTTTCTTCGACTGAGATGTCATCATCTTCTCAATGACAGAGAACATAGTGACGTTCTTTGATGAGACAACATATGATTGTGCAAATGACGTTATAGCCTTCTGACAGAGATAGTTCAGTGATGAAGTTCATAGCTATATCTTTTCAGCGTTTCTGTGAAATCGAAAGAGAATGATGAAGTTCATTGATGTTATTTCTAGAAACTTTGCTTCGCTGACAAGCATGACAGTTTTGAATGTATCGTCGAATAGTAGCTCGATGATCTGATCAATAGTAGAAACGCTGAACTAGATCGATGATTCATTTATTGTCGAGGTGAGAGATTGAAGATTGATCATGCACTTCTTGTAGCAGTTTCGTATGCATATTCTCGAAAACTCACAGTAAGTCTTTTCTAAAGAGAACGCTGTCAATGATTTCACAGTTCTTCAATTTAGTGGTATGAAATTTGAGCTTGTTCTCGTTCATAGCTTGTCTATATTCGTCGCAGAGCTCATTCGTTTGATTGATCATATGCACTCGCTGATAGAGATTTGCTTTCGGTTCAACGAGTAGAACATCGACTCTATCGAGAGTCAGAATAGTCTGAAAACGATCTTCAAGTCGTTGAGCTGATTCAGAGACGTTCGCTAGAGACATTCGAGTTAAAGCATCGACTTTAGTATTCATTTTGCCTGATCTAAAGATGATCTGAAAGTTGAACTTCGACAGAATGTTCAGATAGTTGACTTGTCATCGACTCAACTGTTTATTTTTCATGAAGATCTTCAAAGCTTGATGATCGATGAATATCTGAATGAGTAGTTCAGTGCACTTCAGCTCGAGTCATCAGTGTTCGAAGCATCGAATAATGACTAGCAATTTCTTGTCATAGATGTGATAATTGATTTCAGCGAGAATCATGCTTTTACTGTAGAAGATCATCGAATGAAGAACTCTCTCGTCATCGTACTGAGATAGTATTTCACCTTTTACATAGTTCGAAGCATCGATCTTCAGAATAGCTTGTCGTTTGAAATTGAAGTGACGAAGTACTGAGATCGAGCTGACTTGTTTCTTTAGATTGTCAAAGGCTTGAACACAGATCTCGTTTCAAACAAAAGACGTGTTCTTTCTTGTCAGCTGAGTGAACGGTTTGACTAGCTTCGAGAAGTTCTTAATGAAACG
>JAABUL010001437.1_pt1 | contig 45592 bp, 37 predicted proteins | sample 5559151 | NCBI WGS metagenome assembly JAABUL01 (sample SAMN10711876, study PRJNA513368) | rock metagenome | isolation source: Antarctica rocks | place: Antarctica: Victoria Land, Pudding Butte sud
TCTATACGCACGATCGTCTCCTCGGTGGGGTCACCATTGAGGACGTGATGACCTCCTTGTTTGCCAAGCACCAGGGCATCGTGCCAACGTGATCAACCAATGCCTTTCAAATCACAACAGTCGAGTAAATTCTAGCGAAGAAGTCAGCATGGATTATAGTGACGGAGCAACACAGCACCTGGACGGCGTGCCCGCCATTTTACGCGTGCAGGCGGCTCTTTCCTCCTTGTGTGGAGGGCCTGAAACCCGCTGCCTTCACCGCTAGAAAAATGCTGAATCCCTCGATGGAATTTACAGCCCGCGGCGCGCACGCACCGTGCTCACCAAAGTCGCCGCCTACCTGGAGCGCAACGCGCCCTCTATGGACTATGCCACCTATCTGGCGCGGGGTTGGCCCATCGCCACCGGCGTGATCGAAGGGGCGTGCCGCCACCTGGTCAAGGATCGCTGTGAGCTCTCCGGCATGCGCTGGACTATCGCCGGTGCCGAGGCCCTGCTGCATCTACGCTGCGTCCATGAGAACGGCGACGGGGACGCCTATCACGCCTTCCGCCGGCGGCAGCGCCACCACCGGCTCTACACCGTGCCCTACCCCGACGATGCGGCGACCCCGCTCGACCTCCATGCGCTGGAGCCCTGCGTCGGCGCACCGCCCGCACTCGCCGCCTGAGCAGGCTCTCAACTCACATGAAACGCACCCATCTATAATGGCGGCGCCAGCGGCAAGTCCAGCCACGCGAGCCCGATATCGCGGCCCATGTGCCCAGTCCCATCGCCCGCTAGCGCGTCATAATAGACGGCTAAGCGGTCGCCGATCCGCAGGACCGACGGCAGCCCCACAACGCGCGACGACCACGCGCAGTTACTCCCGTCCAGGACCACGGCCTTGTCGCGCGCGTCCCACCGATTGGGGTCGCGGGTCCAGTATACCCAAATGGCGTCCGTATACTCGACGGTTGTGGGCAACCAGGCGTCACCCGCTTGTGCTATCTCGAGCCCGACATGGTTGGTGAAAAGGAACCAGGTGTCGGTGCTTTCCTCATAGTACAGTGAGGAGTTCTCGACCTGTTCGTCAAGGGGCACGATGGGCTCCAGATCGGGCGTCCATGGACCGTCCAGGTCCCGCGTCCTGGCGATGCCGAGGGTGCGCCTGATCGCGTCGCCGGACTGCGTCGCGGCGCTGAAGAATTGGAGGTACTCGCCATCGCGGCGAATGACGTGGCCGGGGCTTGCCGTCACCGTGTAATAGGTATCCCGCGCCGTACGGAACGGCACGACCTCCGGCTGCTTGCGCCACGGCCCGGATGGCGACGCGGAGCGCGCCTTCATGGTCAGGTAGGGGAAAGCGGGGATGCGGTCGGGCGGGGGCGTAGTGTGCGGCGTCGCCACGTAAAACATGTGCCACGCGTCCCCCTCGCGGTATGTCACGCCGTAGCTAGCCGACGCGGAGTCGTCATCGCCCAGGCGTCCGAGGTCGAGCACGGGGCCGCGCTTGGTCCAGCGCACCCCGTCCGTGCTCGTCGCCAGCGCGCACAACCACCCGGTATCGCCTGTGGCGTCATAATGCATGTAGTAGGCGCCACCGTCCTCGTAGACCCAGACATCGCGCGCGCCATAGACATCGCAACGATCTGGCCCATCGCCGTGCGCGAGCACCACGCCGTGGTCAACGGCGTCCATGCGCAAAGTCGCCACCGGTCGGCCGTCGGCATAGCCCGGTATCCGACTGCTCATTCTGCTCATTCGATCACCTCCTCAGCCTATCTTCGCGTCCAATCGATGATAACCGCGATGTGCTCCTCCGGCGCGTCCAACAGCCCCCTGTAAGCGATGTGGGCGTCGGCGGGTGCGATCACATCGGTGACCAACTCGGTCGCGCGAAGCCCGCCGTCGCGGATACAGTCGAGGGCCCACGCTGTGCAGCCGGTAAATGCCGCCGCTCCAGGTCAGGTCGGGCTGCACGACGTAGCAGCAGCGTCGCTCCAGCAACTCGCGAAAGCCCCAGCGCGTGTACTCGTGCTCGCCTGTGGCGATGGCCATGCCCTCGACGCGGCGCGTCAACTCGGCGTAGCCGTCGTAGTCGTCGGGCTGCAGACACTCCTCGATCCAGCGCACGCGGCACGGGCGCACCAGCTCGGCCATGCGCAGCGCGTACTCCACGTCCCAGGCCATGTAGCAGTCGAGCATGATATCGGCGTCCAGACCGGCCTCCTCGCGCGCTCGACCAGGGCGAGGTTGGCCTTGCAGCTCTCCCAACCGCCAGCAGGTCCGTAGGGCATGGCCAGCTTAAAGCACGAGGACCCAAGCGAACGGTACCAGGCCACCTCGTTGCCGGTGGCGTAGACGGGCAGGCTCTCGCGCACGCGTCCGCCCAGCAGACCGTAGAGTGGCTCGCCGCGCGCCTTGTCCACGCGCTCGAGCTCGCGCAGGGCGATGAGCCTGACCGCGCGCTCGAAGGGCAGCGCGGAGAACGAAAAGGTGACACAGCTGAACATATCAACGACCTGGGCTGTCGCCCTGCCCCGGCACACCATAGATCCAGCGACCGGCCAGGTCGGGTGTCACTGTAAAGGTCAGCATGTCGCCGTCGCGCTGGGCCGGAATGGGCGCGCCGCGACTGCCGGGCGAGGGTCCCTCTACGACGAGCCATAGGTCGCCCCGCAGGGTGGTCGCGGGGAGGTGATAACGCCCGGCCGCGCCGCAGTTGATCTGCAGGACCGCTCCTCCGGCGACGCGACGCTCCGGCGGCACGGGCGCCCATACTATCTCCCCTCCATCTCCGTCCCCGTGCGCGTCCCCATTAGGGGGACCGTCCGGCTCCACGAAGACGGTCTCGCGGCCGTCGACAGTGATGGAGTTGGCGCCGCTGCCGGTGAAGGCAACGAGCGCCCCCCGATCGTTGACGCGGAAAGCGACCGCGCCGACGCCGTCGTAGGTCACGGTGTGGCCGTTGACTCGGAAGTCGCGCAGCGTGACGCGCCGCGACGGGAGCGTGAGCGTATGTAGGATGGCGCGATCCTCCTCCTCGTCCCGCGCGAAACCGCCGGGCCAACTCTCCTCGACCTCGCGCAGGTGCGGGGCGATCGTCACGGTCCCGTTGGGGAAGCGGCAGCACAGGTACGCGCCGGTGCGCGAGAGATACTCGGTGTTGTCGTTGTGGCCCGCGAAGCGGCCGGTCGGCGGGTAGGCGCCCAGCGCGTCGAGTCCCTCGAACAGGTTGCGTGCGTCGTCGCCGAGGGAGCGCGACTGGTCGTCGCGCGGGCGGTAGCCCAGGAAGGTCGCGCTGCCACCGAACCGCGACGCGCGGCTCACGCCGACGACCTCGCCCTTGACGCGCGCCACCACGCCCGCACTGTCGTTGGGGACCACGGGATAGATTCGGTCCACGAGCAGGCCGGTCAGGATCGTCTGCGGCGCGACGCCCTCCAGCGCGCCCTCGAACACGACGCGCATGCCGGGGGCCATCCGGCCCATCTCCTGGCCGTGCGCGTAGCGGCAGCCGAAAAGATCCTGCCACGGACCCAGCGCGTCGCCGCCCTCGGCCGTCAGCAGGGGTGGCGACCCCAACCACACGACGCGCCCGCCGCCCTCGACCAACAGGCGCATCAGGTCGAGCAACGCGGGCTGCGGGAACGGCTCGAAGCCGGCGACGAGCGTGGTGAAGCGCCGCCCGGCCAGGTCGACGCCGCCGTCCCGCGCCGTCGCCAACTCGATCAGCTTGGCTTGCGTGATCAGGTTGGCGTAGCCGTATTGGGTGACCCAACTGCCGAAGCGCTCGTCGACGGCCACCAGATCGAGCGGATAGAGCATCAAGACCTCGACGTCACGGTGTTGCATGTCCTGCACGAGGCCGAAGCAGGGCGAGCCGGCCGTCCCATAGGCGTTCATCAGGTCGGTGCGCCGTCGCCCGATCTCGGCGGGCATGCCCCAGTGGAAGGCGTAAGAGTAGGGCACCTCGTTGACGATGCCGGTGGAGCAGGCCAGGGCCAGGCCGAGGTAGTCGCGGTCGAGCCAGCCGCACTCGGCGTGGTCGTTGCCCGTCCCCGTGAGGTACTCACCCCACTTGAAGTAGTCGTGGCAGGCCGAGGCAGCCTGGTGCACCGTGTTGGACCACAAGAAGTTGGAGGTGTATTCGTACTGCTGCCGGAAGGGGTTCTCCTGCCCGTGCTGCCAGACGTCGATGGTCGGGCTCTCCGCCCATGTGGCGTGGGCGCGCGTGTCCACGCGGTAGCCCTGGCGCGCCTCCAAGTGGCGCTTGGCGGCCACGAAGAGGTCCACCACGCCGTCCTGCAACAGGCGGTAGTAGCGCGCGCGGAACAGCGCCGTGCGCGCGATCTCCTCGGGTGAGGAGCCGAACACGTGCGTCGCGTCGGTCCTGGCGTCGAGCGTATTGCTGGCGTCCTCCTGCCCATGGACAAAGTAGAGCATATAGCGGGCGACATCGCGGTACTTCTCGCCATACGCGCGGGCGAAGCGATCGGCCAGCCCGTCGCTCACGTAGCGCAGGGCGAATGACCCGTTGTCGTGGTGGGTGGCGTAGCCCCAGTCGCCCTGAATATGCATCTCGTCGGAGTAGAGCCCGTGCAGGGCCACGCCGGCGTCGACGTAGCGGTCGAGCAGCCCGGTCAGGAACGGCAGCGCGCGCGGGCTGAAGTAATCCATCTCCGGGGTGCGATACATCTGCACGACCACCACGCGGTCGAGGGGGCCGGCGTCGGCGCGGCCGGCGCCGTGGACGCGCACGCGTTCGGCGCGGTAACTCCCACCCGTTGCCCCGCCGGACGTGGCGGCAAGGCCGTCCCAGCGCTCGACCGTCGCGCACTCGGTCACCTCGCGGATCGAGGCCGGTTCGACCGCGCGGTAGGTCGTGCCGGAGATGGCCGTTTCGCGGAAAGCGAACACGCGCACGCCCGCGTCTTCCAGGGCAATCACACCCTTGTTGTTGACCCACCGTTTGTGCTGCCACAACTGTACGCTGAACGCCCCGCTGACGGGGTCGCGCAGCCCTTTGCGCGCGTGCATCCACAGCCCCGACTCGCCGGTGGCGGCGCGGTAGGACGGCCCGATCTCCAGGGGACTGAGCAGGCTGAGATCCAGCCCCAGGCCGTAGCCGACGGCGAAGCGGGCGATAGCGGCGACCCGCTCGACGTACTCCGGCATGTCGGGCATCAGGCGGCGGGGCTCGTGCTGGCCGGGCCGGTACTGGCCAAAGAAGTGGTCGTAGGCCAGGATGAGCGTGCGCTGCCCCTGCGCCCGCGCTCGCTCGCAGACCTGGCGCAAGCTCTCGCGCCGCGGCTCGTAGGTCAGGCTGAGATCGACGACCTTGTCCGGATCGGAGAGGTCGAGCAAGTCCTGGTCGCTCACCAGGATAATGCTCTGTTTCTCCAGCAGGAAACTCCAGGGGCCGGGGTAGGAGACCACCTCGCCCCGGTAGAGGTTTTCGGGAATGCTTGTATTCATGTCACCTTTGTCCTTCGGCGGCCGTCGTGAAGCGGACACCGGCTGCTTCATCCCATCGAACGATCACCGCGTCGTCGGCTCGGCGGCGCTCTGCTGGACCCCGCGACAGGGCGACGCCACCTGGCGCGAGGTGGGTCACGGTCCACTCCGCCGGCGCGAGGTGGACGAAGAACAACTCGTCCGTCCATCCCTCCTTCCATACCTCAATCGCCTCGCGCGTCGCGGTGACGCGCAGCACGAGGTCATGCAGATGGATGCGATCGATGGTGAGCACGGGCCAGCCGACGGGTAATAGTGGATCTATTCGGCACCCGTCCATCGTGGGGGCGAACCCGAGGAAGCCATCCAGCATCACCTGCGGCACGAGCACGCTCTCGAAAAACTCCTCATCCAATCCCAGGCCGCCAGCGGTACCCCCACCTTGTAGCGTCCCCTCACGCGTGCCATCGTAATAGGCGCGATAACCGCCCGCCTGCCGCACCTCCCCGAACCATCCGATGATCTCGCGCAGGCGGGCCCAGGCGTTATCCGCACCCCGTGTACGAAGGCGGGCCATCAGGTCGTGGTATGAGAAACCGAGGACGGCGCCCCCGTCCTGCACCTGTCCGCCCCAGGGGATAGACTCCGGCGTGTTCCAGAACCAACCATAGTAGTCGACGTTGCGCCTGGTCGTGGCGCGCGGCGCGAAGCGCCAGTAGTAGATGTCGGCCCCCCGCGCTGTGTCGCCCTCGACCGTCCGCTCGCCGCACAGCCAGCCCATGATGGACTCGCCATGCTCCGGCGTGGCGAAGCCATAGTAGATCGCCTCGCAATTGAGGAAGGTGCACCCGACATCGTGGATCGCGCCGTCGGCGTCGATGCCCGGCACGAAGCGACCCGTCTGTGGGTTCCAGAACAGGCGATTGCCCTCCGCCTTGACCCGCTCCGCGTGGTCGTCCAGCATCCGCGGCTCGAGGCGGAGCACGCCGCCCGGTATGTCCCACTCCGGGTGCGCCGCGATGTCGCGCTCGACGGCGACCATGTCGCGCACGGCGGCGTAGTAGTGGATGGTGGCATAGGCGTCTTTGTGGCCGAAGGGCAATAGGTCCCAATAGTTGTTGCCGATGCCTTGTCCTGACACGATGTCCTTCGCCCCGTCGGGATGGATCCGCAGGCCGCCGCGCCCGCAATGTCCGACCCAGGGCGTGAAGACATAGTTCCGTTCCAGGGCTTGCAGCTCGGTCATCACGTAGCGCAGCGCCATGCGCATGCGGTTGATGTTGCGGCGCAGGAACGTGATGTCGCGCGTCCACCGGACGTACGCCACGCACCCGCGGATAAAGTTTTGGTTGTTGATATTGTGGCGCGTGTCGTACTGCGAGAAGAGCGCCTGGATCGTCAGCGAGCCGCCCGCGTCGGCGTTGCCAAGGCCAATGCGCATCCCCGTGACCTCGCCGCTCCAACGGGGGTGCTTGTAGAGCGGGGCTATGGTGTAGACCACCGACGAACTGTCGATGGGCTCGACATAGAAGCGCCGCTCTGGCCCGAACCGCGGCTCATCCCGCGTTACCCATTCCAGATACGGCCGCGCATTCCCCAGGCCGGTCGCCTGCCAGCGCAGTTGTATGAAAGGGGCCTGGAATGTGTCGAGGCGCGTGGCGGGCGTGGCGAGCGCGGCGCGCGGCGCGGCGATCGTCAGGCGCCAGCCATCTTCCCCGATCCCGTCGTCGCGCACGCCATCGGTCTCCCAGCCGGTGGGCGTGCTGAGCTCCTCGCCGCGCCACGGCGGCGGGGCCGTGTCTTTGAACGAGAAGTGCCAGCCGCAGCCCCCGTCGCCCATGTTCCACGAAGGAAACGGCCACCCCAGTTGATGGGCGATGGACGCGTGCTGGTGCGTGGCGACGTAGCCTTCCGCATCGATAATCCGGCCGCTCAACGCGTCGCTCCATTGTTTGCGGATCGTTTCCATGGCGTCCCCGGTGTGCAGAGCAGGCCAGAGCGTGGGACCGGACAGCCATTCGTCCCACAAGGTCGCCAGCGGCTTCGCCGGACCGTAGTGCAGCCAGTGCAACGAGCGCAACAGGTCCATGTCCTGCTCGTACCCCGGCGCCTGAAAACGAGGGAAGTCATCCGCTATCTCCATATGTCATGTCTCCCATGCGATAGCGCGGCGCGTATCCGCATAGACAGGATGGTAGAGCGCTAGCTCAGGTAGGGCGCGAAGACACGGCGGGCGTAGTCCACGCTTTGTGCGGTCAGGGCGGCGAGGTCGGTTCCGGTCGGCGGCTCGATCTCCAGCATGAGAGGCAGCGAAGAGGAATCCGGCGCCTGTTCCGCCAGCAGGCGCACGCAGGTTGCCAGGTCCACGTCGCCCTCGCCGAGGCCGCAGCCGACCAGCGTGAGCAGGAAGCCGTTGCTGACCGGGCGCACCATCACGTCCTTAATATGGGTGGCCACCACACAGGAGGCCATGGCCTCGGTCGCCTGGACGGGCTCCTCGATCACGGCGTAAGCGTTGGCCGTGTCCAGGCGACCGCGGAAGGCGGGGCTGTTTACGCGGCGGATCAGCCCCGCTACCTCCTCCCCGCGGTAATCGGCGTGGTTCTCCATAGCGAAGACGACGCCGAGCCGTTCAGCGACCGGGGCCAGCCGCCCAAATGCCCCCACCAGACGATCCATCTGCTCGGCCAGAGGCGGATCCTGGCGCCAGCGATGGTGGCTGGAGCACACGCCGATCACGCGGATGCCCAGGGGGCGGCAGGCCTGCTCAACAAAGGTAGCGAAGCCCTCGGTCGGTTGCTCATCACCATTGCCGATGAAGTCGTCGCCCCAGCCGGTTTCCAGCTCGACCCCGTAGCGCTCACGCAAGGCGCCGACGCGCTCTATGAGGTCGGGATCGTACCCTTTGCTCAGGCCGAGGCCAAGATAACGCAGCCCTAAATGGGCCGTCGCTTCGAACAGCGCCTCCGGCTCGTGGCCGACCCCCAGCGAATGTGCCGTGATCCCCAGCTTCATGGCTAAACTACTCCTTCCTCCAGCATGCTGATCAGCGGGTTATCGGTGATCCCCAGCGGCAGCCGGACCACCTGCCGCCGACGTGAGGACTCGTAGATGGCCAGGAGGATCTCCAGCGTGGTACGGGCGCTGGAAGCCTCCAGAGGGTGGCGCACGTCCGGCCGCTCCAGGCAATCGAGCAACAGGCTCACTTCGCGGGCAAACGACAGGCCCCCCCCTTCCGCGTCGTGCCGCTCGGTCACCGGCACCTCCTCGACCATCGCGCCGCGATGGATGCGTACCCACGGCCGGTCGCCGCAAGCCCGGTCGCCGTCCACTTCCAGCCGCCCCGTCGTGCCATGCACAGCGATGCGGTGATAGTCGAACGCCGCCGTGGGGCTGAGTCCCTCGCGTGGCAACTCGGCGCCGGCCGGCGGCGCCGATCCGGCGCCGAGCAGCAGCCGCACACCGTTGTCGAAGACGATCCAGGCCAGGGCACAGTCCTCCACCGGCTGGCCCCAGGCGTGCTTGTGGCTGCGCGCGTCGATCTGGCCGATGACCCACGCGCCAGCCGGATCGCCCAGGAAGGACCGCACGAGGTCCACTGTGTGAGTGGAGTCGACAAAGAGGCTTGAGCCCGGATGGCCGAACGCCTCGACCCACACCACCTCCCCAATCGCCCCCGCGGCGATCGCTGCTTGCGCCGCCATATATTGGGGCGCGAAGCGGCGCTGGTGGCCGATCACCAGGAGCGTCCCGGCATCCCGGCAGGCAGCGATCATCACGTCGGCCTGGGGCAGGGTAAGGGCAATTGGCTTCTCGCAGAGAATGGCCTGGGGACGATAGCCTGCAACCTCCACGGTCATCGGCGCGTGCAGGTTGTGATGAGAGCAAATGCTGACCACGGCGGGCCGCTCACGCTCCATCATCTCCCGGTAGTCCGCGTAGCGGCCCGGGATGTCGAACTGATCGGCGAACGCCGTTAGCCGATCAGGCATGATCTCCGCGCAGGCGACTAACTCGACGCGTGGATCGCGGCGGTACGCCGCGGCGTGGGCGCGCGCGATCCCCCCACACGCCACAATCGCGGCGCGTTGCCTGCCGCGGGGGGGTGTGTCCTGGCTCATGCCTCGCGACCCCTCTTTCCGCAATCTCGTTACTCTCGTCACTCTCCTTACTGGCTTACTGGCTTGAGACTCGGTGCGGCCCGTCCGCGCCGGCGATCAGCCCATCAAGGTAGTGTTTGCTCATCGCCGCTGCCTCACGGGGCGGGCGCGGCGCCCGGTCGCTGCCGTCGAGCTCGACCATCCACCAACCGTCGTAGCCAGCGCCGTCTAGCAAGGCGACAATCCTCGGGACATCGACCACACCTGAGCCAACGGGCACGTAGTCGGCGTAGCCGGAGCGATCCACCTCCTGGCCATCCGGGGTGTGCTGCAACACGCCACCCATCCAGTCCTTGAGATGCACATGGCGCACCAGCGGCAGATACGTGCGGAGCACGTCAACGGCGTCGCTGCCCCCCTTCTGGATCTGGCCGGTGTCCGGCGCGAACCCGACGTAGCGAGGGTCCACGCCGCTCATCACCCGGTCGATCTCCTCGCGGGTCTCCACGGGTGTCCCAGTATGGGGGTGGAAGGTGGTGGTGACGCCCAAATCTTGGTTGCGCCGTCCGATCTCGTTGAGGGTCTCGACCATACCACGGTACTGATCTGCCGTATAGCTCTCCTTCTCCTTGCCCGTGGCGCCCAGCACGGCGACCGTGCCGCCGATCGCGCGGATGGTGCGCGCCTGACCCACCATCCGCGCGATATCGGCCTGCCGTGTGCCGGGGTCGATGAACGAGGCGTAACAGTAGGCCGAAGGGAAGACGAGGCCATGGCGGTCGATCAACTCTCGGAAAGCGGCCGGCCCGCCGGGATACCTCTCCACCGCAAAGGCGAAGGTCTCGAACGCCGCGTAGCCCAACGCGGCGACCTCGGCCACGACCTGGTCGATCGGGTCTTTGGGCCACGTGATGCCCGTATGCCCGATGCGGTCATGATGCATCGATTCCTCCTCCGCAGGATCTTCATGGCCTGCACCCATTCCATCTCCTACCGCGCTTGGTGGCGGCGCGTCATGCGACAGCCGCGTTCGTCATGTCGGACCGGATCACGCCTTGATCGCGCCGGACGTGATGCCCTGGACGAAGTACTTCATGCCGAACAGGAACATGATCATCAGCGGGACCGACGCGATGACGTAGGCGGCCATCTGCGGCCCATAGTCCGTCACGCCTTGCGAACTGGTGAACTCGGTCAGCCCCACGCTCACGACCTGCCAGGTGTCGTCGCTGATCGCCAGCAGGGGCCAGATGAAGTCGTTGTAGGTGTTGACCATGTGCAAGATGGCCACGGTCATCAGGATCGGCCACGAGAGCGGCACGGCCACCCGCCACCATAGCCCGAACTCGCTGGCCCCGTCGATACGACCGGCCTCGAACAACTCCCCAGGCAGTCCCGCGATGAAGCTGCGGCACAGGAAGATGCCGAGCACTTGCCCCCCCGCCGTCCACGGCAGAATCAGCGCCAGCGGCGTGTTCCAGATGCCGAGTTGATGCACCAGCACGAACTGCGGGATTAGCGTGAGCACGCTCGGGATCATCAGCAGGCCCAGGATCAGCAGGTAGAACAGCTCTTTGCCGGGGAAGCGATGGCGCGCGAAGACGTAGCCGCTGAGCGAGGAGAGCGCCACGACGAGGATGACCGAGGCCAGCGAGTCCACGACGCTGTTGATGGCGTAGCGGATGATGCTGGTGAAGCCCTGCGTGTAGTTATTGAGTTGCCACGGATCGGGTAGCGCCCAGAAGTGGCTGAAGATCTGGCCGTTGTTGCGGAACGACATGAGCGCCATGATCACCAGCGGCACGAAGGTGACCACGAGGAAGGCGAGCACGACCAGATAGAGCGCTCCCTGCCTGACCCCCCGCCCGGTCTGGCGCCGACTGTGGATTGCCGCCTGTGCCCCGGCCGCGACTAGTTCTTGCTGTGCCATCTTTATACCCACCTCTCGCTAGCCTTAGCCTTGTTACTCGATCCCCGTGCGTATGTAGCGCATTTGCACGAGGGTGACGCCCATGATGACGACGAAGAGGGCCACCCCGATGGCCGAGGCATAGCCCAGGTTGTCGAAGCGCGTCGCGTTGTAGTAGAGCTCGAGCCCAGGGACGTAGGTCGAATCGAGCGGCCCTCCCCCCGTCAGGATAAAGATGCTCTGGAAGTCCTGGATGCCACCGATGAAGAGGAGGATTATGAGCAACTTCACCTGGCCGACGAGCAACGGGATGTGGATACGAGTGATGCGGTGCAACGCCCCCGCGCCGTCGACAGTGGCCGCCTCGATGACCTCGCCGGAGATCGAGATGAGCCCGGCGTAGAGCACGAGCAGCGGCAGCGCGCCGATCCAGGGGAAGCCGAGGAAGATGATCGCACCGAGGGCATAGCCCGGCTCGCCCAGCCAGCTATGGGCCCAGCCCGACAGCCCGATCGATCTGAGGAACTGGTTGGCCAGGCCGAGGTTAGGGTCGTAGATGAAGCGCCACACCAGGATGCCGGCCACGGCCGGGACGATGGTGGGGACGATGAAGGCCGTGCGCGCCCAGTACTGGGCCGCGTGGGACCGGATGTGGTAAATGACCTCGGCGACGATGAACGGGAAGAGGAGCCCCTTGACGATGCCGGAAACGAGCAGGATGATCAAGTTCACGATGCCGATGACCAGGTAGTGATCCTGCGTCATCGTCTGAAAGTTGGCCAGGCCAACAAACGTCGTGTTCACGCCGGGATGCCACTCGGTGAGCGAATGGTACAGCCCCGACAACACGGGATAGTAGTTGAAGATCAACAGGAAAGCCAGGGTCGGGATCAGCAGCACATACGACATGCGTCCGCGCCAGATCAGCCGTGCCCTGAGACGTGCCCGCGCCCCGCGGCGCCCTGCGGCCGTCCGCGCGGACGGGTTGACGCGCAGGTAGAACGCATAGAGGGCGATGAGGACGAGCACGCCGACGCCCGCCGCCGCGATCCGCGCGTACAGGGCGCGTTGAGCGGCGGCCTCATCGGTGATGGCGCCGCCAACGTCGAGCGCGCCGGCCGCACCGTTGTCCAGTCCGAAGACGAGCAGGCGCGCGTCGCTGGAAAGCGCGACGGCCTCGGCAGCGTGTCCCGTAACGTCGCGGTAGACAAGCTTGCCCCGCGCGTCGAGCAGGGACACGCTGCCGTCCTCGGAGGCGGCCGCGATGCGCGACCCGTCAGCGCTCATCGCCACGGCGTGGACCTTGTCCCCCGCCGCATAGGTCCACAGTTGCTGGCCCGCGCCACTATAGAGGTAGACGTGGTGGTCTTCGGAGGCGGCGGCGACGCGTCCGCCGTCGCGCGAGAGCGCGACCCCATCGGTGATGTCGCTGCCGCCCTGCTGCCAGAGCTGCTTGCCGACGCCGTCGAAGACGGTCACGCTGTCGTCGTCGGCGCCGACCGCGATGCGGCGGCCGTCGGGCGTGATCGCAATGGCGCGCGGGCTGCCGGTCAGCGTGGCGGTCCACACGAGTCGGCCAGCGCGGTCAAGCAGGTAAAGGTGGAGGTCCTTGTTGAGCGCCGAGGTGTTGTTGACGCCATAGGCCACGCGCGTCGCGCCCGTCGACAAGGCGACGGCGCCGAGGCCGCCGCTGGCCGTCTTCTTCCACACCACATGGCCGGTACGGTCGAGCAGCGTGAGCGTGCTGTCGGCCGAGGCGACGGCGGCGAAGCGGCCCTCCGGCGAGACGGCCACGGCGGTCACGGCGTTGGTCGTGTGGTAGCTCCAGAGGCGCTTGCCGGCGCGGTCGAAGGCGTAGGCGTTCGAGTCGCGTGACCCCACCACCGTCAGGTTCCCATCCGACGAGGTCGCCGTGGCATAGACGATGTCGCCGGCCGTGAATTGCCAGACCTGTCCATTGCCGTCGGCGTGTGCGCCGCGTGCAACGGGGGATAGCACCGCGACCAGGAGGGTCGCACACAGGAGCGTAAGCCGTCGCACGCTACAGCGCATGATCATCGTCTCCACCTCATCTTCCATGAATCACTCATGAGCGGCGCGTGCCAGGCCTCCTCTCGCGTCAGCGACAGGAAGCGTGGCACGCGCGCCGGATGGGCGCGCCTCATCGGCGCACCCATCCAGCGCCACCTACTGCCGCACCGGCGGCTGCTTCTGCGGGGTCTGCAGGTCGCTGTCGGCCAGCTTGTCGAACTTGAGCACGTTCTCGAAGTTGCTCTGCACGTTCTGCTGCTCGGCCCTGGCGTACTGCGCGGTGGTCATCTTGTTGGAGAGGTACTGCTGCATCAGGTCGACCCAACTGCGCACGCTTGGCTGGTAGTCGTCGAAACCGCGGGACCCGACGCCGGCCGTGCCGGCCTTCTCCGTGTTACCGATCTGCTTGACGGCGTTGAACCGTGCCTGCAAGAAGACCGGCAACTGCACGTTCCTGATGATGGGCGGCCCGTTGAGGCTGCCGTTGGGGCTGGCGATGGATGCCTTGACGTACTGGCCGTAGCCCTGCGGGCTGGTGAAGTACTCCAGGAAGTCGACGTTGAGCTTATTCTGGGCAAAGCTCTTCTTGGGCACGCCGTAGAAGTCGATGGCGACGGCGATCGTCCGCGCCGGCGCCTGGACGTACGGTCCCACCATCGAGGGGTTGTTGAACAGGCCCAGCGTGAACGGCTTGAACGCCCCCGTTTTCTTCTTGTTGGCGAGCGTGATGCCCTTCAGGTCCTTCTCGAATGACGTCAGCCTCGCGCCAGTGTCGAGCATGATGGCGGATTTCTGCTGCAAGAACAGGGCGTAGGCGGACGTGGCGTCGCTGCCGAACCAGCCGGGCGGCGTGTCGTTGGCCATCAGGTCATGCAAGTTCTGGTCGACGGCCTGGAGGGGCTTGCTGTCTAGTCGCCAGCGGTCCATGGCCGCCTGCGCAGGCGTGTCGGAGAACGACTTCTTGATGGCGATCAACCGGCGCAGCGGATTGACCGTCACCTTGTCCGAGTCGTCGTTGTAGGGGTCGGACGCATCGTAGTGGAACTTGGGGTCGATCGTCGCGTCGTAGGTGTAGTCGCCGGGGTGCGAGCGCTCGTCGTTGATCAGGCTGCGCGTGTACTGGTCGGCGTACATGCGGAAGAGCCAGCCCGTGTTGGCGGCCCACAACGTGTTGTAGTCGCCGCCCAGGGACACGGGAATGTAGCCGGCCTGCTTGAGCTTGGCGCAGTCGGCCAGCAACTGCGGCCATGTCGTGGGCGCGCGGGCGATGCCGGCCTTCTGGAAGGCCTCCTTGTTGTAGAACCAGAAGATTTGTACCGTCTCCAGGTTCAGGTCGTACACCTTGTTGCCCGCGGCGCTTGCCGCCATCGCTTTCAGATCGATCGCATCGCGCCAGGGCTTGCCGCCGATGTAGGGGTCGGGCTGGTTGAGGTAGGGGGCGAAGTCGAGGAACTTGCCGGCGTTGATCAGCGCGAGGTTCTGGTTGTTCTGCACCAGGTCGAACGACGGCGTGCCTGCGGCGAAGCCGGAACTGATGTAGTCGGCGTAGTGACTGTCGGTAGGCTTGAGGTTGACGAGGACCTTGACGTTGGGGTGCAGCTTCATGTAGGCGTTGGCGACCGCCTGCCAGACGTCTTGATCTGTGGCGGCCAGATTGATGTGGATGGTGCCGCTGAGCGTATCGGCCGCGCGCGACTGCGCGTGCGAGGCCCGTATGGGCAGCATGAGTGCCGCGAGGACGAGTAGTGAAGCGAGCACACGGAAACGTTGCGACATTGTTTCTCTCCTGTCGATAAACGATGACGATGCCGGGATGCATAGAACATGGGGTGCGCCGGGTCCGTAACCCGACGAAACGCACACCAGCGATTGCCCCTCCTTTCTTTCTCTGAGCAGCCGCGCGCCTAGATAGCGCGCGGCGCGGGCCCGGTCGAGCCGCGAACGACTAGTCGTTCGCGGCCGGGCGGCCCGCCCCCCCCCCCCCCACTCCCACCGCCCCCCCCCCCCCCCCCGGGCCCGCGCCTGGCCGACACGGGTCGGCCAGGCGCGCGATCGTCAGGCGGCCAGCATGCTCACCTATGGCACGAGCGTCGGGGTCGACCGTGGTCAGGGGCGGGCTGCTGTAGATCGCCTGGGGGGTATTGTCAAAGTCGACCACGCTCATCGCGTCGGGAACCGCGATCCCCGACACATGGAGCGCACTGAGCACGGCGACGGCCAAAAGGTCGTTGACCGCGATAAGCGCCGTGGGACGCCCCTCCGCAGTGGAGGATGCCAACAGATCCAGCGTCGCCCGGTACCCGTCGTCCGGGGTGGGGCCGCAGACGCGCACCCACTCAGCGACGACGGGCAGCCCGAGCTCGTGCTGTGCCGAGAGCAGCGTCTCCAGGCGACCACCGTGGATAGCGGGGTTGAAGACGCCGTAGATGTACCCGATGCGCCGATGACCAAGCGCGACGAGGTACTCGAGCAGGCGGCACTCGCCCAGCCCAACGACGGCGTCGACCCAATCCACCTCGGTGTCCCGGACGTAGCCACCGATCATGGTAATAGCCTGTCCCTCCGCGATCAGATGGCCCGCTTCCTCGTGCCAGTCGGTTCCGCCGGTCGAGCAGAGGATCAGGCCGTCGATGCGCCCCTGCTTGAGCCAGCGCAGGCCGCGTCGTTCTCGCGCGACATCGAAGGCCGTGGCCAAGATGAACACGTTGTAGCTGCGGCTCTCGGCGTAGGATTCTAGACCGCCGGCGATCACCATGTAATGTGGGTTGAGGGTCTCGGGGATGACCAGAGCGAGGTCGTGTGTCGCCTGCCGACTAAGGCGGCGCGCCGCCTCGTTGGGGTGATAGTCGAGCTGCGCGATGGCGCGATGTACCCGTTCGCGCGTCTCCGCAGGAATGCTGGCGGTCGGGACATCGTTGACAACGAATGAGACCGTCGTGTGCGACACGCCAGCGGGTCGAGCAACATCGCGACTGGTGGGCCGTTTGATGCCCGCCCTCTTGCCCATGATCCCCTCCCACGCACGATACTGGCGGTTCAACAGCGTGATTAACCGGGTTATTGGCGATTATAGAGCTTTGTCGCTTCGCTGTCAATACCCCGCATTGCCTCATTGCCTCACAACTAATCTGCTTGAAGGGATAGTCGTTGCCTCATAACTAAATGGTCCATCCGGCAAGTCAGGGATCGTTTTTCCAGCCATGTGTGTCGTTGATCGGCACTAGTGGGTCACGCCCCAATTAACTGAGGCGTGGTCATAAATAGGCAAGCCACGCGTGAAAGGGTGGTGCGAGCGGCGTCCGAGGCCGTTTTCCCCGACACGATTTCGGAGCCGCCACGCGTGAGCGACCCGGCGCAATCCGTGGTTTGAGCATTTATGACCACGCCTCAATTAACTGGGATTGATGCGTAGCGGCCCATCGCGGCTGCTACCCGCCTTGTGACGCCCGTTGACTAGCCGGGGGTGGCACTTTACCAACTCCAGTTAATTGGGGCGTGACCCACTAGTAGTCCGTCAAGGTTTCTTTGAACAGTTGACAGCCCTTGATTGGGCGCACCGCTATTGTCAATACTTTGGCTGACGGACTACTAGTACCACCAGCAGCACGATGAACATCACGTAGAGTGCGCGCCCACCACGGAAACGGAACGTGCTGAAGGCCTGGGAGCGGGACGGCGCCGCCGGCCGCTCACAGATAGCCCGGCGCGCCGTGCAGCGGCGGCAGGGGGTTCGGCCGGACCACGGCCCCGCCTTCCTCGTACGATGTCATGGCCGCGACGGTGTATTCGAGGGTGGCCAGGGCATCGCGCCCGGATGCCCGCAGATAGTCCTTGGGGACGCCCTTGGTGAGATCCTCCAGAAAGGCATGGATGCGACGCGGAAAGGTCGTCCCGAAATCGGTCACGCCGGTATCCAAGATCTCGGCGGTCCCCGAACCCATCGCCGCCTGCCCCTCCGCCGGCCAGTAGTGCAGCTTCTCGACGCAATTCTCGATGCAGAAGGTCCCCTTGGTCCCGGCGAGTTCGAAGCTCCACCATCCGCCAAGCCCGAACATGGCATCGCCGCGCTGCGAGAGGAGGTACCCGATGCTGCCGTCCTCAAACGTGACATGGATGGAGTTGATGGAGAGCATCAGATCACCTGCGGTTTTCCTGACGCCCGTCCTGCTCATGAATGCCTGGACCTGGGTGATGTTCCCGTTGAAATAGCGCATGACGCTGAACGGATGGGCCAGGAAAGCCTTGACATGGGCATACGGCGTGCGCCATCTGGGCGTGGCAATGCCGCTGTACGACGCGTCGCCGCCGTTGAAACCGACCTTATGTAGGCAGTACACCCGCTCGCCAATCTTGCCCTCTTTGATGTACCGCATGGCCCGCTCGGCCGGATCGGTGAAGTAATGGTTGAGGTTGCACCCGAGATACACATCTTTGTGCGCGGCGCAGCGCACCATCTCGCGCGCCTCGGAGATATCGTTGGAGATGGGCTTTTCGACGAGCACGTTCTTCCCCGCGTCCAGCGCCTCCATGGCGGGGACGTAGTGCCAACTCCCGTTCTCGTACCCGCTGGTGGTGACGTCGACGATGTCAAGCTCGGGGTGAGCGGCCAGCATCTCCGTCAGGCTGGCGTAGGCCCTGACGCCCCACCTCTCCGCGGCGGTATCCGCCTTCTCCGTGATGACGTCGCAGACGGCGACAAGCTCGGCCAGGCTATCGTTCCTATAACAGCCCGCGTGGGTATGGCCGATCCCGCCCATGCCGACGATCCCAACTTTCAAGGCCATGTATCGTCCCCCCTATTCCGTCACATCGGCGACTGTGACAGGTAGCCCTGTCTTCAGCGATGCGATCGCCGCGTGGATAACCCGTGTCGCCTCCAACCCTTGCGCCCCGCTCCCATCGATATCCGCCGGCGATACTCCGTCGGCTACCTGCCGGACAAAGGAAACGATGCGATCGCGGAAGGTATCATCGAAGTCCCTGACGCCGCCGAAGACGGGATTGGTGTACACGCGCGTCTCAGCGTCTCCCGCCGGATACAACGTGGCCGCGCGCCACATATCCTCGACGACCAGGCGTCCTTTGGTCCCGGCCACCTCGCAGCGCTCCATGGGATGACCGCGCTCGATATCGTATGAACTCGTCAGATGCCCGACCATGCCGTTGCCAAACTTCATGTTGATGGACGCGGTAGACCACATCTCTCTCCCAGGGGCCTTCATGGCAAAGCAGTGCACGGTCTCGATGTCGCCGCAGAAATGGCGCATGATGTCCACGCTGTGCGGGTTGAGCGCCTTCAGGTGATAGTATTCTGAATCAAGCGGCGCGAACTTCCCGATCCATAAGGCCATGTTGACAAACAGCAGATCGCCCAACCGGCCTTCGTCCTGCCACCGCTTGGCGATGCGCGCCGCCGGCGTGAACCGATGATTCAGATCGATCGCCAGGCGCCGGTCGAGCGCACGCGCCGTGTCGACCATCTCGCTGGCCTGTGTCAGGTCGTTCGCTATCGGCTTTTCGCACAGCACATCCGCGCCCGCCTTCAACGCCTGCATGGTCGGCTCGTAATGGTCGCTGGCATACTCGACGCCGCCCGTCGCTACGCTGCACAGGTCAGGCCCGTGCCGATCCAGCATCTCCTCGGTGTGCAGATACCACGGGACAGCGAATCTCGCCCCGGCCGCTCTGGCCCGCTCCTCATCTTTGTCACAGACCGCGACCAGGCGCGCGCGATCGTACGCGGCATACGTGGCCGCGTGTTTATGCCCGATCGGGCCCATCCCTATCACACATGCTTTCAGCATCATTATCCCTCTCCTCCGACTCCTCTGAATGACCGATCGCCCTCCGTCCACATGGACGCGGCGGTTACGTGCGCCGCCCGACCAGGCGCTCCATGAAAGAGGCGTAGGGCAGACCGAGTCCTTGGGCCTCGATCGGATCAGGCTCACCGGTAGCGGTAGCCATGGCGTCGCGCCAACAGCTCAGATCGCGCTCTAGCGCGGCGCGTCGCTCCGGCTGTGCGCTGCTCAGGTCATGCCGCTCGCCGGGGTCGTGTTCCAGGTCGAACAGCAGCGGGTCAGGGCGACGTGGTCGTCCGTAGACGTCGGGTAAGGGCTGGCCCGAGGCGTCGGCCACGATAGGCTGGATCAACTTCCAGTGCTCCGTGCGCAGGGCCAGCGACGCCTGCCGCGACGACTCGACCAACACCACATGATCGCGCACGGCGCGGGCGGTCTGGTCCATCAACGGACGCACGCTCGTCCCGGTCAGAGCATACGGAGGCAGTGGCAGCGCGGCGAGGTCGCACAGCGTCGGCACGAGGTCCTCGGTCGACACCAGGGCGTCAACGCGCCCGGAGCGATAGTCGGGGGCATGTATCATCAGCGGGACGCGCGTCACGGCGTCGTAGAGGCCGTGATGATCGAAATAGAGGTCGCCTTCCCCGAACGCCTCGCCATGATCCGCGAGTAGGACCACGATGGTGTTGTCCCATACGCCGCGATCCTTGAGCAGGCCGACGACGCGCCGCACCTGGGCGTCGACCTGGCTGATCTCGCCATCGTACTGCGCCATGATGTAGGCGTAATCATCGGGGTGGCGCAGGCGCATATCGCCGAGAAAAGTGGCGTAGTATTCGGGCGCGATGGCGTAGACCGTGCGCAGATCGATGTCGCCGGACTCAGGGACATAGTGCAGCGTATCGTACGGTGGTCGCGGGCCATAGGGGCTATGGGGATCCCAATAGTGTAGGAAAAGAAAGAGGGGACGCTCCCGTTCCAGGCCGCCGGCATGAGCGTCGATAAAGTCGAGGGCGCGGTCCGTGATCCAGCCGCTCTGGTCGCCGAATGGCTTGTAGACGAAACCCGCGTAGTAGTCATAGCCGCGTGCGAACCAAGTGCCGCGCCCATTCCCCTGCGCCACCAGGTTATCGCAGGCGGCAGTCAGATAGTCGCGCTGGTGGGCCAACTGCGGCAGCATGAGGATCTCCTCGGATAGCTGTCGCCGGCCGGTATGGGCTACGACACCGTGCCGATAGGGATGCAACCCCGTATAGAAGGTGGTGAAAGACGGCATGGTGGGGATACCGGCGGCAAAGGCGCGATCGAAGACGATGCTCTCGCGCGCCAGCGCGTCGATAGCCGGGGATGTCGCCTTGTGATAGCCGTAGCAGCCCAGATGGTCGGCGCGCAGGCTATCGATGGCGATGATGACGATGTGCGGCACGGTCGGTTGCGCTGTCATGGGCTGTTCCCCCTGTCATACCGGCGAAAAGGCGACGCGGCGTCCGGTGCGCGCGGCCTCGTAGGCCCCCAGGATCATCTCGATGCAGACACGACCGTCTTGTGCCGTGGCGAGCGGGCCGCGCCGACCGTGCAGGAAGTCGACCACCTGGCGCGGTACCGCACGTATCCGCGCGCTATGCGGGGTATCGTTCGGACTGTCACACACCTCCCAATCGTTGGCGCCCGCGCGGTAGATCTTGAGCGCCGCCGCTCCGGTGGGGCGGGGCAGCGCCGACGACGGGGCATCGCCGTAGTTCTGTATGATGACGCCCCTATCACCGTAGATCTCCGTGGTGGCCTCGGCCGCCAGCATCGTCGAACTGTTGAGCAGGATGCCCATCTCTCCCTGTCCGAAGCGATAGACGGCCACGCCGTTATCGTCGGGCGCCGCGGAGGTCACCACGTTGTCGATCTCGGCGATAACGCTGGTGGGATGTCCCAGCATCCAATAGAACCAGTCGGCGGCATGCGAGGCGTCGTCCATGAACATGCCCATGTTCTGCAGGGGATCGATGTGCCAGTTATCGGGCCGCGCGAACTGTGGCTGGAGCAAGGCGCCGATGGCGTGGCGTCGCCGCACCATGGCCACTTTACCGACCGCCCCCGCGTCCAACAACTCCTTCATCTTCTGGTTGACGGGATCACAGCGCATCTGATAGCACAGGCTGAACGGCACGTCGTACCGCTCCACGGCGGCGGCGATGGCGTCGCAGTCATCCACCGTCAGGGCCATGGGCTTCTGCAACAGGATGCCCTTACCGGCCTGCGCCGCCGCGACCGCGTGTGCGGCATGCATGTTGGTGGGACTGGTGACGAACACCGCATCGATATCGTCGCGGCGCAACAACGCGTCGAGGTCTGACGCGAAGGCGAGATTGTACCGCGTGCACTGCATCTCGCCGCGCGCCCGATTGCTGTCCCAGGCGGCGACGACGCGCGCATCGGGGAAGCCGGCGATCGTCTCGATATAGGCATTGACATGACCATGCGCGAAGCTGATCACGCCGAGACCGAGGACATCACGCTTTGACGTAGCCATGCAATCCTATCCCCTTCTCGTTATCCGGCGCCTCGTTCGGCGTCGTGAGTTCGCTGGGTACGGGGATGGTCGCGGCCCGGGCACCCGTGCGTTTGTGGAGCGGCGTCGCTCCGGGGCCGACGATCTCGCCGGGGATCTCAGCGCCGATAGCCGTCGCACACGTCCCCTGCGCGCGCAGCGGATCGACCGCGCGGCCGGTCTCCCGCAGGCGGCGTTGGACCCAGGCCTGCAGGCGCTCCCGCAGGTTCTGGCCCGTGTCGGGATAGTCGTCGATCACGTTGTGCCGCTCGCCTGGGTCGGCCTGGAGATCGAACAGCTCTTGCATCGGGCGACCGTGTGGGTCCTGCGCGATCGCATCGATCAGCTTCCAGCGCGCGGTGCGTATAGCCCGCTTCACCTCCCAGGTGGCCTCGGAGAGGTAGAGTTCGTCGTAGGTGTGGTCGCGCAGCCCCATAGCCGTGGGCACGAGGCTCAGGCCTTCCATGGCGTCACGCTCGGGGATCGCGGCCAGGTCCAGCAGGGTGGGCGCGATGTCGAGGTTCTGCACGAAACCGGGCACGCGGCGACCGGCCGGCAGCGTGCCGGGCCAGTACAGGATCAACGGGACATGCACGTTGCCTTCGTACAGCCCATGGTGATCGAAGTAGCCGAGCTGCTCGTTGAGCACCTCGCCGTGGTCGGCGGTGATGATCACGAGCGTTTCTTTCTGGATCGGCGCCAAGGCCCGGAAGACACGGCGCAGGTGATGATCCATGTAGGCGGTCTCGCCGTCGTAGAGGTTGATCACATACGCGGCATCGGTGACGCCGGGCATCCAGGAATGGAAATACTGTTTGAATGGCGCCCACCTCCACGCCTCATCCATGCTGTGATTGGTCACATCATACGGATCGGCGTCGTGCGGATAGAAACGCCTGCGATACGCGGCGGGCGGCAGGTAGGGCGTGTGCGGGTCCCAGTAGTGCAAGAAGAGAAAGAACGGCTGGCTGCCCGCGCGCAACGCATCGATCAGCGGCAGGGCCTTGGCGGTCACCGTTTCGGCCTTGCGCAGTTCCAGGGGATTGGACCGATCCCACTCGTAGGTGAGATAGTGGTCAAAGCCGCGCTCGAAATGCCGCCCCATGGAATCCACCGCAGCGGTGGTGTAGCCCCCGTCGCGCAGGATCTCGGGGAGTAGGCGCACCCCGTCCGCGATCGGCACGCCACCGCCGATATTGACGATGTTGTGGGTGATCGCCTCCTTGCCGGTCAGCATGGTCGTGAAGCTGGGGTGGGTGGGGATATTGGGGGCGTAGCAGCGCTCGTAGAGCACGCCGCGCCGGGCGATACTATCGATAAACGGACTGGTCCGTTTCGGGTAGCCATAGCAGCCAAGGTGATCGGCACGCTGCGTGTCGAGCGCGATCAGGACGATATTCATGGACGTGTGGTCTCCAGACTCATGCTTGTTTCCTCTGTCCGCGCGTCGATCGCTCCATTGGATCGGCTCCTCTTACCTGGATCGACGCTCACTCCTCGGCGGCGATCTCTTGCAAGCAGCGGCGCAGATACCCGTGGCCCTCGGCCGCAACCCCCATCGCGCGCGACAAGGCGTAGCCGCTCGCGCCGATCACTTCGAGGTTGAGTGGCCCCGCATAGCCCGTGTCCTTCAAGGCGCGCAATGTAGCGGGGATATCCACGCTGCCGTGTCCGGGTATCTGCGTGTCGGGCGGCCCGACCTGTTGCACGCGACTGAGACAATCGCGAAAATGCGATGTCACGATGTGCGTGCTCCAGCGACGCGCGACCTCGCTCGGCTCCTCGCCGGCCCGATAGAGGTGGCTGGGGTCGAAGTTGAGGCCCAGGGCGGGTTCGTGTACCTCGGCGACCAGGCGCAGCGCGGTGTCAGCATTGAAGATAGCCTGCCCGACGTGGGGTTTGACGGCCAGGCGCAGCCCATGCTGGCCCGCCAAGACGGCCAGATCGTTGATATGTGCGATAGCCTGCACGGTCGATTCCTCGTCGCCACTGACGCCGCCTGAGCCGATGTTGACGATCCCAATACTCAGATCGCCGGCCAAGCCGAAGAGGGATTCCAGGCGGCTCCGATCGGTCGTGGCCGCCTCCATGGCCGTGGCGACCAGTCCGTGGTCGGCCAGCAGGCGACGCACGGATTGGCGCGCGGAGGCGCTCATGGAGGGGGAGATATGCGCGGCCATCCCGGCGATCGCGGCCAATTCCACGTAGCGGTAGCCAGCCCAAGCCACGTGTTGCAGCGCGGTCGCGAGATCGCTTGTCCCAAATACGACGGTGTTGCAGCCCAGTTGCACGCCTATATTCCTCATGCTTGTCACAAAGACGTCACGGCACGTGTCTCGCTATGCGGGAGTTGCCAAGATGTATCGTAACGAATCGAGGGGCGACGTGATAGGGGGAAATAGCCGCATAGAGGGGTCGATCCTGCTGGGGCTGGTGTGCTACTATACCAATACTGTAGTTGCCCGTCGACGAGGAGACAGCAGTGCATCGACTAAGCAGGGAGCATGTAGGGGCGGGCCTTCCCCTCTACGTGACCGAGGCGCGGCATGGGCCGACCGCCACGCACTGCCATGATTTTTTCGAGCTGGTCTATTTGCGCAGCGGGCGCGGCATGCATTGGATCGGCGATGCGTGCTACCCGATCCAAGCCGGCGATGTCTATATCATCAGCCCAGGGGAGCCGCACGCCTACGATACGCTCGACGATGGCGATATGCGCATCGTCAACCTGCTCTTTCTGCCCGAGGTCCTGGATCGGTGGCCCGTGTCGGGAGCCGCCCTGTCCGGGATCACCGGGTTGTTCTATATCGAGCCGTTATTCCGAGAGGAGGCGCGGTTCGCGCAGCGCCTCAACCTGCGCGGCGCACTGGCGTATCAGGTGGAGACGATATTGGACGAGATGGTGCGCGAACAACGGGCGCGCGCGTCGGGCTACGAACTCCTGCTGACCACCATGTTCTGCACCCTGTTGGTCTGGCTCAGCCGTGCCTACGAGCAGCAGATGGCGCGCGACGGCGTCGAGCCGGAGTTCACGCGGCGTCACGCTATCGTGGTGGAGGTGGTGCGCTATATAGAGGCCCATCACACGCAACCCGTCTCGCTGTCCGATGTGGCGCAGCACACCGCCCTCAGCCCCAGCCGCGTGGCGCATCTATTCAAGGAGCACACACATCGCAGCATTCTGGCCTACCTGCATGAGTACCGCATCACCCGCGCCTGCGAGGAACTGCTGCGCACCGATACCCCCGTCACCGACCTGGCGACTAACCTGGGCTACGGCGATCTGCGCTTCTTCCACCGCGTCTTCCGGCGTCAGGTCGGGTACAGCCCCACCGAATACCGTCGTTTGTTCCGGCCGGTACCATCCTTCAGGTCGATCGCTCCCTGATCTCCAACGCGCATCCCGCGTCGCACGCATAAGTCGGCACGGTAGCCCTCCGCGGCAGGGGACGCGAGAGTGCGTCATTGACTCTCTATACGGTGAGGGTGATCGCGGTGAGGGTTGTATGGTTTCCGGCCATCATCACCCCGCCGCAGTCCCCACATCGTAGCCTGTGCGCAGGACACCTCGCCACAACAATTACCTGACTCTCCTATCAGTGGTCGCCCTGCCGTGGCCGTAGCGGGCCGATCCACGCACCTGGATGGCGAAAATCCAGGAACCCAGGCCCGCAACGTTGACAGGGATCGCCAAGCGGACTTATAGTAGTAACGCGCTAAGACATGGTTCAAACGGACTTGACAGTGTTGCGCCTGCCGGAGGCTTAAACTGTCAAGCTTGATCGAGCGTCGCGTGAACCATGTCTAAAGTGCCGTGTCGTTCACCCGCTCAACCCAAAGGGAAGGGATAACATGCGATGGCAGCCACTCTGATACCCGAGTATCTTCGCTGCGAGTACCTCGTCAATCCGCTCGGCATCGACGTCGCGTGTCCTCGTTTTAGTTGGATAGTGCGCGCGGAGCGGCGCGCCCAACGTCAGTCCGCCTATCAGATTCTGGTCGCCGACAGCGAAGACGCTCTAGCCGCCGGCGAGGGCGACCAGTGGGACAGCGGCCGCGTCGAGTCGGATCAATCCGTCCATATCGCTTATGCCGGTCCCACGCCGCACGCGGGCCGGCGCGTCTGGTGGGCCGTGCGCGTCTGGGATGGCGATGGCCAGGCGTCACCCTATAGCGCGCCGGCCTGGTGGGAGATGGGCTTGCTAGAGCCCGCGGACTGGCATGGGACCTGGATCGGCCTGGGCGAGGTCGCCGACGACCGCGGCGTGTTGGCGCTGGCCGATGAGGAGAACGTGTCCATGGCCGTCGACCTCGAACCGAGTCCCTACCTGCGCACGACCTTCACCGTCGCGCGGCCGATCCGCCGGGCCCGCCTCTACGTCACGGCTCGGGGTCTCTACGAGGCGCGCCTCAACGGAGGACGTGTCGGCGACGTCGTGCTCACGCCCGGCTGGACCGACTACCGCACGCGCATTCAGTACCAGACCTACGACGTGACCGACCTGCTGCGGCAGGGCGACAATGCCCTTGGGGTCATCCTGGCCCCTGGCTGGTACAGCGGCTACGTCGGCTTCGGCAAGAACAGGCGCCACTACGGCGCGCACCCGCGCCTCCTGGCGCAACTGTCTATCGACTACGCCGATGGTACGATCGAGACCGTGGCCAGCGACGGCTCGTGGCGCGGCGCGACCGGTCCCATCCGCTTTTCCGACCTGCTGATGGGCGAGTATTACGACGCGCGGCGCGAACTTGTCGACTGGGATGCGTCCGGCTACGACGACGCGGGCTGGACACCGGTCTCTGACGAGGAGCGCGATGCGACACCCCTCGTGGCCGACCGCGCCGAACCGGTCCGCGTGACCGAGGAGGTCGCGCCCATCTCGATCACGCGCGTGGACGCGGACACGCAGATCGTCGACCTGGGCCAGAACATCGCTGGATGGGTGCGCCTGCGCGCGCGCCGCGCGGCGGGAGCGATCATCCAATTGCGGCACGCCGAAATCCTGGACTCCAATGGTGCCCTCTACACCGAGAATTTGCGTTCGGCGGGCGCTACCGACACCTATATCCCACATGGTGAGGACGAGGAGGTCTACGAGCCGCGCTTTACCTTCCACGGCTTCCGCTACGTCGAGGTGACGGGCTACCCCGGTGACCTCACGTCTGATGATATTACAGGGCGCGTGGTGGAATCAGACGCGCCGGCCGCCGGGACATTCGAGTGCTCGCAGCCCTTGATCAACCAGTTGCAGCGCAACATCGCGTGGGGTCAGCGCGGCAACTTCCTCTCCGTCCCAACCGACTGCCCGCAACGCGACGAGCGCTTGGGCTGGCTCGGCGACGCGCAAATCTTCGCGCGCACCGCTACCTGCAACCGCGATGTCGCCGCGTTCTTCACCAAGTGGATGCGTGATGTCGCCGACGCTCAATCGCCCGAGGGCGCCTTCCCGGACGTCGCCCCGCGCCTGGTCGACCTGTCCGACGGCGCGCCCGCCTGGGGCGACGCAGGAGTCATCGTCCCATGGACGCTCTACCAGGTCTACGGTGATACGCGCATCGTCGAGGAACACTATGACGCGATGGCTCGCTGGCTCGCCTATATCGGGGAGGCTAACCCCGACGGCCTGTGGGTCAACCGGCGCAACAACGACTTCGGCGACTGGCTGGCGCTCGACGGCGACGCGGTGCGGGACCCCGGCGCCAGCGCCACGCCGAAAGACCTGCTGGCTACCGCCTACTATGCCCACGACGCGCGCCTGCTGGCGCGCATGGCGCGCGCCATCGGCCGCGTCGCGGACGCCACGCGCTACGCGGACCTATTCGCGCGCATCAGAAACGCGTTTATCGCGGCCTACGTGTCGGACGACGGTCACGTCAAAGGGGAAACGCAGACGGGTTACGTGCTGGCGTTGCATATGGACCTCCTGCCCAAGGGGCTACGCGCCGCCGCCGCGACGCGCCTGGTCGAACGTATCAAAGAGAAGGACTGGCGCCTCTCCACTGGCTTCGTCGGGGTTGGGTACCTGCTCCCCGTACTCGCGGAGGCGGGGCATCTCGACGTGGCCTACCGGCTGCTGCTCAACGATACCTTCCCCTCGTGGGGCTACTCGATTAAACATGGGGCAACCACCATCTGGGAGCGCTGGGACGGCTGGACGGCGGAGCGCGGCTTCCAGGATCCCGGCATGAACTCGTTCAACCACTACTCGCTCGGCTCGGTCGGTGAGTGGCTCTACCGGTACGTCGCCGGCATCGACATCGACCCGGAGCAGCCGGGGTTCCAGCACATCATCATCCGCCCGCACCCAGGGGGCGAGCTAACCGGCGCTAAGGCGGCGTACCGGTCGGTCCACGGGGTAATCGAGAGCGCGTGGCGGATCGAAGATGGCACGTTTCGGCTGCGCGTCACGACCCCCGCGAATACGACGGCCACGGTCTACCTCCCGATGCGTGACACGGCAGTCATTATGGAGGGCGACCAGCCAATCGCATCGGCAGTCGGCGTGACCATCGAACGCATGGAAGATACACACGCCGTACTCACCATCGGGTCCGGCGTCTACGATTTTGTCGTCACCCTCTCGCCTTGATGCATGTTTTCTCCGGTCGGAGAAAACGCGGAGATGGGGCGGTTAGTGTGAGAATCTACCGACGCGACGGCGACGCTAGCATCCTGGACACTCCGTTCGACGGAAGCGTCAGAACTTAGAACACAACTTGCCGGACGGGGAAATCCTGCGCCAGAAGTGATAGCACCTCTCGCTAATCAGGCCCCAGAAGCGGGCTATTGCGACGATTAGATGATGTGAAACGTAGCTTGGCAGAGCGAAATGAGGCGGATTATGGTCTTTATTCGAAGTTCTGACGCTTCCGCCAGTGTAGCGATCCACGTCCACGCCCTCGAGTGCGCGCAGGGCGATGAGCCTGACCATGCGCTCGAAGGGCAGCGCGGAGAACGAAAAGCTGACATAGGCAACCATGGTTTTCGACACGGTCCCCCTCATACGACGCGATTACGCAACAGACCGAGCCCGGCGACCTCCAACTCAACCACATCGCCGACGTGGAGGGACAAGCCGCGCTCCATAGCCGAGCCGTCACCGACCGTACCCGAGCCGAACACCTCGCCCGCCCGCAGGTGTTCGCCCATCGACGCATGGACGATCATGTCCTCGAACCGCCAATGTATAGTCGAGGCGCTCGTGTCGCACCAGACCTCGCCGTTGACGCGGGCCACCATGCCCACGCCGTAGATGTCTGGGATCTCGTCCGCGGTGACCAGCCAGGGACCCAACACATGTCCCCGCGAGAAGTCTTTGCCCTTGGCCGGGCCAAGTCCCACGGACATTTCGCGGCTCTGGATGTCACGCGCGCTGAAGTCGTTATAGATCATGTAGCCGAAAATGTGCGAGAGGGCGCTGTCCGGTGAGATATCGTGCCCCCCTCGACCGATGACGAGGGCCAACTCGAACTCGAAATCCAACGCCGTGGCGTAGGACGGGATGGGAACGTCGTCCTCATGGGTGGCGATGCTAGCAGTGTTGCCCTTGTAATAGACGGGCATCTCATACCAGACCGGCGGGATCTCGCGCCCCAGACGCGGATAGATATTACGCAAATGCGTTTCGAAGCCCATGAAATCGCGCAGCAGCGGTGGCCGTGGCACGGGCGGCAACATCGTCAGCCGCCTGGGATCGGCGAATACAGGCGTGTCGCGGTCCGTCGGATCGATATGCGCGGCCCACTCCATCGCTTCGTGAGCCGCCTCCAGCGAATGGTCCGCGCCCTCGATGAAATCGACCATATCCGAGGGCAACAGCGCGGCGCTGATACGTGCGGCCGCACCCTCGGTCAACCCGGCGGATAGGAGCCTGGCGCGATACGCCGCGGCCAGGTCGACGATACGCTCGTCGGGACCAACCGCCCCAATACGGGTCTGAGGCCCCAGCGGAGTCGGCACTCTGAACGAAACCAGTTTCATCGCTATCTCACGACCGGGTCGCATATCTCGCGCTCGCGCTTGTCGAGCAGCGGGACGATGGTTCCTTCGATGAGGCGCTTGAAGTGCGGCGTATCGCGGTGCGCGTCAAGCGCGGCGGTGTCCTCGTACTGCTCGTAGAGGATGAATAGGTCCGCGTTGTCACGCGAACGGTTGGCGTGATAGAGCAGGCAGCCGGGTTCGTGCTCCTTGACCAGCGGCGCCATCTCCCGCAGCGCCGCCGCTACGTCGTCTCCCCGACCTGTTTGGACATAATACCGCGCGATTAAAACTACCATCGATCTGACCTCCCACTATCTATTGATCGTACCAGTATCTACTATCTCGCCACGATGTGCCGCGCTGGCTCGCCGCGCAGCACCCGTAGCACATTGAACCAGATGGCCTGCGAGTCCTGGACCCATGTCCAGGGGGCGAGCGAGGCCGCGTGTGGCGTGAGCGTCACGTTGTAGCCGAGGTCGTCGTGCAGCGCGCGCAAGGGGTCGCCGGGCGGCAGTGGCTCTTCGGCGAACACGTCGAGCCCCGCGCCGCCGAGCCGATGCGCCCGCAGGGCGTCGGTAAGAGCTTCTTGATCCACCAGTTTGCCGCGCGCTGTATTGACGAAGAAGGCGCCTGGCCGCATCAGCCCGATCTCGCGCATGCCGATGATTCCGCGCGTCGCGTCGTTGAGCGCCAGTTGGACGCTCAGGATATCGCTCTGGCGGAAAACGTCGTTCCACTCCGCGTAGTGAACACCGTAGCGCTCTTCGATCTCCGGAAACCGCGCGATGTCCCAGTATACGATGGACATCTCGAACGCCTGGGCGACACGGGCCATGGCGCGACCGATTTCGCCCAGGCCAAGGAGGCCAAGCGTGCGCGAGCGCGCCGGTTGAATGCCGGGGACAGTGCTCCAGCCGCCGGACTGACATCCCATGATCTCTCGCTGGTGCGGCAACTGCTTGAGGTGGTTCAGGATCAAGGCCCAGGCGTGCTCGGCGACGACCAGATAGTTGATCAATGGCACGGCCGCGACGGGGATGCCTCTGTCCAGGGCCGCCTCGACCGGCACGCCGCGATCATCCTGCCCTAGGTGCGCGATGAAACGGAGGCGGCGCGCCGCCCGTAGCGCCTCTCCCGGTACCCGCACCTTGTGCAGCACAAGCACATCGGTGTCCTCGATGTGCGCGACAAGCTCGTCTACGGATGCGACGATGCGCAGATCAACGGCGTAATCCTTAAAGATCTGGTCGAAGCTGGGAGCGTGCGCCCGCGCCTCGGGGTCTTCGGCCAGCAGGCGCTCCCGATTGTGCGGGCGCCAGGCATCCCACGGCCGTACCCCCCACATAATGTTCCCAACGCTGTCCCACACCACGATTTTGACGTGTTCCACACCTTCACCTCACGCTATATCCCGATGGACCCCTATGCTCTCGGCCGTCGAGCGTCTCCCCTGTCGAGAACACACCACCTACCGCCCACGGAAGAACATCCTATGCCGTCAACCGACGCTCCATCCCGGCTTCGTCAAAGGCACGAGACAGCGTGTCAAACGTGAGCGTGGTGGCGGCCAGCGGATCGTAGGTGGGGCGGCGCTGCGCCATCACGCTGACCTCCCCGGTAATGAAACCGTTATAGCCCGCGTCGCGGATCGCGCGCAGGTAGCGCACATAGTCGAAAGGTCCTTCGCCAGGGATGAGGAACTCGTGGTCCGGCGCACGGCCGCGCTGGTCCTTCACATGTGTATGCACGGCCAGCGGCGCCCGCACGGGCACCGTCTCCTCAATGGAGAAGCCCAGGCGGGCCACGTAGTCCAGGGTGACGTCGATTGCCCCATGTACTGTACCCCAACGCATGATTAGTCGTCCTCTCTTTCGTTGCTTGCCGTGACGTCGTGATCCGATAGGGTCGCGAACTGGGGTAACACCGTTTCGGCGAAGAGGCGAATCCCATCCATGCGCGGGAAGTCCATAAACCAGAGCATGAAATGGCTGATGCCCAGCGCGCGATACTCTTCGATGCGCGCGGGTGTAAATTCTAGCGAAGAAGTCAGCATGAATTATAGCGACGGAGCAACACAGCACCCGGACCGCGTGCCCGCCATTTTACGCGTGCAAGCGCCTCTTTCCCCCTTGTGTGGAAGGCCTGAAACCTGCTGCCTCCCCCGCTAGAAAAATGCTGAATCCTCCGATGGAATTTACAAGCGACGACCTCATCGGGAGTGCCGATGAGCGACCGCGCGTAGAGATCGGCGCGCGACGCCGGGTCGGCATAGCTCACACCCGACCCTGCCGGGGCAGGCAGGCTCACCGCATAGTCGAGCTGTTCCTCGACGCGCGCGCGTGTCGGTGCGATGAGGATCTGTATCTCCAGCGACAGTTCCAGGTCGGCGAGCGGCCGGCCGGCTGACACACAGGCGGCGTCGACTCGCGCCAGACGCACGCGGAGTTCCGCGATCGTGGCCGGCGTGCTGTTCCAGCCATCGGCCATATCCGCGATCGCCGCGAGCATGACGGCATCGGGCGTTTCGCCCAACCACAGAGGGGGGTGCGTCCGTTGGATAGGGTGCGGCAGGCACAGGGCGTCCCGCGCCGCGTAATGCTGGCCCGCGAAAGTTACTGGTCCATCCTCGCGCCAGAGACGCAGGATCAACTCCAGCGCCTCACGCATGCGCGCGTTGCGGACCCGACTATCCTCTTGCCAGGGGAAATCATAGGCCTCGAACTCGGCGCGTCGATTGCCGGAATCGGCGAAGAAGATGAGCCGGCCATTGCTGAGCACGTCGAGGGTCGCCGCCATCTTGGCCAACAGGGCCGGGTTGCGAAAGGCCGTGCATAGGTGAATGGATCCCAGCCGGATGCGGTTTGTTAGCCCGGCAAGCACACATAGGGTTGTCCATCCCTCCAGAATCGCGCCGTCATGTCCATGGAAGAAATGGTCCGCGACCCAGAGCGAGTCATAGCCCAGCCGCTCACATTCCACGGCAGCGTCGAGGCTCATCCGTGGGTCCAGACGCTCGTAACTGGGCGTGCGGAAGAGTGCCGGACCTGGATAGGCGAAGATTGGAACGCAGAAGCCAAATCGCGGCGATCGGGTCAGTGCCCTGTTCATCGTCTTGCTTGTCTCCGTTCTTTGATGGGTGTGGATTCACTCCTCTTCATAGCGGGACGCCAAAGGAAACGACGCAGGTGCTGGTACGTTCCTGGGAGCGCCGGCTTCCAGCCGGCAAACGATGGTCAACTGGAAGCCGGCGCTCCCAGGAGGGCCTCCCGTGCCTCTACACTGCACGAATTTATAAGCGTCTCTTTCGTGTACGCGGACATAGCCAGGAATAGCCGTTCAAGCGAGCCCAAGCGCCGCATCTATCGTGTGTTGGTACGGCGCTGTCGCGCCGCTGACCACTTCGTCAAGGGTGACCTCGCGGCCGAGCGCCGACGACTCAAAGAACGCATAGACGGCGGCCACCGCCTCCAACCCGCCCAGGCCGTCGACCTCGGGGGCCCGCCCATCGCGGATCGCGCGGCCAAAGTCCTCCAGTTCCAGAGCCAGCAGGCTACGATCGGTCACCTCAAAGGGACGGTCGTAGGAGGCCAGCACGGGCGCCCCAAAGAGCCGTGCCGTCACCTCGTCCAGGGCAAAGTCGGGAACCAGCGCGGCGATGTCCGCCTCGGTCAGGGCCGCGCCGTCGGGCGCAGTGGAGCCAGAGCGACCTCCATACAGGCGCACAGGGCGTCCGCTGCGGTCAGACGGCGCCTCGAGGGAACCCTCGCTGCCGTAGATGCGGCGCAGGAACAAGTTCTGCCCATGGCCCGCCTGACTCAGCAACCAGTGACCGAGGGCGCCCTGTGCAAAGGTGATGGCGCCCACACCGGTATCTTCGGCGGTTGCCTGCATCGGCTCGGTCGCGAGGGCGTTGGTCGAGCCGTAGAATCTCGTCATATACTCATTCAGCGGTGTGGGATAGCGCAGCGGCTCAAAGAGGGCCACGCGTCCGGAGATACGCTCGATCGGTCCGATCAGGTAGCGCAAGATATCCGTGTAGTGGACGCCCATATCCAGCACGATACCGCCGCGCTCTTTTAGGTGTCGCCAGGGCGTAATGGCGATGGATCGCCCACCACCGACAGACTCCTGCAGTACCATGCGCGGCTCACCAATAGCACCACTGTCGAGCACAGCCTTAATCATGCGATTGATCGGATCGCGTCGGTAGTTTTCCGCCGTGGCCAGCACCACGCCATAGCGTTCCGCCGTCTCGACCAACAGCCGACAGGCACGCACCGTCAGGCCCAGGGGCTTCTCGCACATCACATGCTTGCCCGCCTGTAGCACGGCACAGCCCAAGGTGTGGTGGGTATTGGCATCGGTCACCAGATCCACCGCATCGACGTGCCGACCGGTAGCGCCGGAGAGCAGGCCGTTCAGGTCGTGGCAGATGGCAGGTCGTCGGCCAAGTTCTTGCTCGGCGACGTCGGCAGCGTGCGCCGCAGCCTGAGGCTGCGCATCGCAGACGGCGACTAAATCAAACGGTGACAAACCAGCCCGGTGCAGCTCGGCCAAACCCTGTATATGGCGCTGACCCATGCCACCGCACCCAAGCAAACCCAAGGCAAGGCGCTGATCAGCCACGGTGCAACTCCCCTCCCGGCCTGGTGTAAGCGGCCGAAACGCGTCTCTCAGTAACGGGGCAGCGACCTACGCGACCGGGGCGTGAATGATGGACAGGCATGACGTTCACCTCTTACGTTTTACTTTGTCCCTATACGCGGTATGCCAGCTTTGTCAAAGGCGCCCGACAGTGTGGCATAGGTTAGCGCGGCGGCGGCCATGGGATCGTAGTTCGGACGGCGTTGCACCATCACGCTCACCTCGCCGGTAATGAAACCCTGGTATCCAGCGTCCCGCATAGCGTGGAGGTAGCGCACGTAATCGAAGGGACCTTCACCAGGAATCAGAAACTCGAAATCTGGCGCCTTGCCCCGCTGATCTTTGACATGGGTATGCACAGCCAGCGGGGCCAAGATGGGGACTGACTCTTCGATGGTGAAGCCAAGGACATCGAAGTGGCTGATATCGAACTGCACGCGCAGGTAGGGTGAGTCGATGGCCTCAATGATCTCGCGGGTCGTGGTGGGCGATTCAAGGACCGTATTGACGTGCGGCTCGATAGCGATGGTCACCCCGCGCACGGAGGCATACGCTACCAGGTCGGCTAACCGCTCAAGTAACTGCGTGCGATGCTGTTCGAATTCTCCCGACTGACCACCGACGAGGTTATTGATGATTGGCGGACCATCACGGTCGGCCAGGGCCACCGCCAACTCAATCGCTTTGTGCAAATAAGCCAGATTGGTAGCCCACTGGTCCGCATCGTCCACCACCAGATCGCGATGGACGGCCAGGGACGGCAGCGCCAGCCCAGACTCATCCAGCAGGGTGCGGATGCGGCGCGTCTCGGCTGCATCCAGCCGTGCAAGTTCAGTGCTCCAGCCAGGCACCAACGTTAACTCGATACCCTCAAAACCCAGGCTAGCAGTGTGCGCCAATATGGCGTCGATCGGAACCTGAGGCATTCCCCAGCTACTGTATCCAAGGCGCATGATTCTCCATCCTTTCGGGGGCTTGTCGTCCGCTCGTGCTGGCCTCGCTCCACCGCCTCAGTCAGCAAGGGCCTGCCACCGGCGGACACGGACAATGATACATGGTCGCCACTACCCTTTGATCCCGCTCAGGATGACGCCGCGGATCATGTAGCGCTGGGCGGCCAGGAAGATAGCAGCAACCGGCACAACCATCGCGAAGGCCACGCACATCAGCCACTCCTCCATAGTCCGGCGGCCGAACCGCGCCACCTCTAGTTCTCCATCATGAACATGTGTTTCTCTCGACGCTCGATGAGCATATATTACGACGGAGCGTATGCGGCTGTCAATAGATCGTAGTGACTATCCAGCGGCGAGGTTAGGGAGGAGCGGATGACCAGCGAAGACACGCTGGAGCGCAGGGAGCACCGCCTGTCCCTGCTTCTTGAGGGTGGACAGGTAGCCACGCAGTCGGCAGAAGGCGACGGGGCCGGTGGCACTGCGGAAACAGCCGGAGACCTTCTGCTGGACTTTGATCATGCGCAGGTCACGCTCAGCTTGGTTGTTGTCGAAGGGCACGCGCCAATCGGTCATGAAGGCGAGCACCTCCTGCTGGTGGCCGTTGAGCCGATCAAGCAGATTGCGGGCTTTGCTCTGCTTGGGCCGCCCGCGTTTCTTGGGTCCGGTGTCCGGCTCCGGCGGCAGCGGGTTGGCGGCATAGCCCTGGGCCACGATCGTCTGGTAGCGCGCCACGAAGGCGGCGCACCTCGCGTCGTCGAAGCACGTTTCTCCGTGGTCCCGCGCCATGTCTACCCGTCCCTTGATCTCTCCCAACAGGTCCTTCATATGGGTGGCCCAGGGCTGTTTGTCGTGCTCCTCGATCGCGGTCAGTTCGCGCAGATGGTGGGCGTTGCACAGCGCGTGAGCGCAGTCGTACTGCCGGTAGGCCGTGAGCCCATCGTGGACGCTGACGCCGTGGAAGGCCGGCAGGATGCCGATCTCCGTCATGGCGTCGCTGCCTCGCTTGGGATGCACGGCATAATGCGTCAAGGACGGCGTACTGCTCACATGCACCCACTGCAGCTCTCCCTGGACGCGCACCCCCGTTTCATCATTGCACAGCACGTCCGCCGCGCGCAGTGCATCCTTGATCTGATCTTCCCCCGCGACGAGGCCGTCGGCACAGGTCTCGACCGCCGTCTGCAAGGTGCCTTTGGCCGGCGCGTGGCCGAACAGGTCGCCCAAGAGCGCGCTGGTGCGGTCGTAGGGCAGCAGGTGATAGGTCAGCAAATACACCGCCAGCGCCTTGATCCCTGCCCCGTACTGCACCGTCGTCGTGACGCCGGCGGGGAAGACCCCGCTGGTCGTGTGCTGACAGTGCGGGCACGTCTTCTCCTCGGCGCGGTGCTCGCTCACCGCCAGACGCAGGGGCGGCAGGTCCACGACCTGCCGCCGCTCATAGCCGGTCGCGGCCACTCCATCCAGCGCACCCTGACACCCCGCGCACGTCGCCGGGCGATGCACGATGACCTGGTCCGGCTCCGCGACCATGGACAAGGCGCTCCCTGGGTGCCCCGGCTGTCCGCCCACCGTCGTGCCGCTGCGCTGGCGCAGACTGCGCGGCGGTCGCGCGTACCCGTCACTCGACGGCGGTTTGCTACTGGTCCGGCTCGTTGTCTTCGCGTGGTCTTCCAGTTCCTTGACCCGCGCGCTCAACGCCGCGATTTGTTCCTGCTGGGCGCGGATCTGCTCCTGTTGCGTGACGCTGAACGTCTGCAGATGCTCAATCACGGCGATCACCGCGTCCACGCCCCCGGCGTACACGGCGGCGATAGCCTCGCGCGTCAGCAGCATCGTCGTCTCTCCTCGGCCTCATCCCGTGCCGCCCGCTGCGGCGCTCTCTGCTCATATTCTACGCGTGACGGCCCTGATCCGCCAGGTGCGCCAGACCGTGAACGATCCGCTGGATAGTCACAGATCGTATGCGTGATCAAAATGCCGTTCTATCGAGGTAGCATCGTCCTAACGAGCTCAACAGCCCCCATATACCCGCTCGATATCGGGTGGTGCCATTGGGGTGGCGCCGTCCATTGACAGGGGCGAGCGGTTCGTGCTAGAGTATACGTCATGAAGAACAGCAGTTCGCAAGAGAGAAGTCAGGCCAAGTCGGCCGCCCGCGCTCTGGATGTGCTGGAGGCGCTGGCACGCGAGTCCAGGGGCCTGAGCTTCACCGATTTGTTGCGGTTGCTGGACATCCCGAAGAGCAGCCTGCACGAACTGCTGACGGTTGTCGTGGAGCGTGGGTACGTCCAGTATGACGAGGCCAGCCGCCTCTATACACTGGGTGTCCGCGTCTGGGAGAGCGGGCAGGCTTACCTACGCCACCATGAGTTGGTCGGTGAGGCGCACGCGGTGATGCAAGGCATCGTCGACGAACTCAACGAGACGGTGCAACTGGCGGTCCTGGACGGTATCGAGAACGTCTACCTGGGCAGGGTCGATTGCTCGCACCCGTTGCGGCTGCAGTCGGAGGTCGGCAAGCGCTTGTCCGCGCACGCCACCGGTCTGGGCAAAGTGTTGCTGGCCTACCTCCCGGTCGCGGAGCGTGACACACGCCTCGGAGGACAGGCGCTGGTGCGTTATACCCCGCGTACCATAACCGACCTCGCCGCACTCGGTGCGGAACTGACCGCGGTGCGCGCACGCGGCTTCGCCGTGGATGACCAGGAATACACGCCGGGTCTGCGCTGCGTGGCCGTCCCGGTTTACGATGTATATGGGCGGCCCAGCGCCGCCATGAGCGTATCGATCCCCATCATGCGCGCCTCGGTCGCGGAGTGCGCTGCGGCGCTCAGTTGCTTGGCCACGGCCAGTCTCGCGTTGTCCCGCCGCCTGGGCTGCTCCGACATCGATCCGCTCCTGGGGCGTCTGACCAACCGATTAACGGCCCACGAGGCGTTGACTCAGTTTGGCGACGCACGGAGCGCGACGGACGAGCGCCTAACCGCCGTCAAAGGCTAATCCGCTCCTATCGCAATCCCATTAGAATCCGAAGTAGAAGAGCGAATCCTGGGCGAAGTAGTCGATCCCTTGAGGTGATAGGACGTGGGAGAGGGCGGCGATCTCGGCCCCTGACGAACGACTGGCCGCGAAAGCGAATAACGAGGAGGACGACAGGTCGATGCGTATCACTGCGGTGACGGCCTATGATCTTTGGGAGGAATCGCACTCCTGGTTCAGCGAGACATTGATCGCCAACCCCATGTCGATCTACCCACGCTACCACGACCGCCGCTCCAGTTGGAACGGGCCACCGCAGGGGGGTGTCTTGGTGCTCGTGGAGACCGACGAGGGCATCACGGGGATCGGCATGGGCGGCGGCGGCGGGCCAGCCGCGCTGATCATCGAGAAGCACTTCACGACGTTCCTGCATGGCGCGGAGCCGTTCAATATCGAGGCGCTGTGGGACCAGATGTTCCGCGCCTCGCTGCCCTATGGGCGCAAGGGCACGGCGATCATGGCGATCAGCGGGGTCGACCTGGCATTGTGGGACATCGTCGGCAAGGCCACGAACCAGCCGGTCTATCGTCTGATCGGCGGCCAGACCAAGGAACGCATCCCCGTCTACGGGACCGGCAACCACGTCGAGTGGTACAAAGCCCACGGCTATCGCGGCTTCAAACTGGCCATGCCACACGGTCCCGCCGACGGCTACGCGGGCATGCGCGCCAACGTGGAGTTGGTGCGCGCGTCCCGTGAGGCGATTGGGCTCGACGCCGAGTTGATGCTCGATTGCTACATGGCCTGGACCGTCGAGTATAGCGTGCGCATGGCCGAGATGCTGGAGCCGTATCGCGTACGCTGGATCGAGGAGTTCCTGCCGCCCGACGATATCGAGGGCTATGCCGAGGTCAAGCGGCACGTGCGTGGCCTGTCCACCGAGACCGGTGAGCATGAATACACGCGCTTCGGCTTCCGTGAGTTGATCGATCGCAAGGCCGCCGACATCCTGCAGCCAGACATCAACTGGGTCGGCGGTCTTTCCGAGTCAATCAAGATCTGCCACATGGCGGCGGCGGCCGGGTTGCCGGTGATTCCCCATGGCGGTGGCAGCCCGTGGGGCGTCCATCTCATCATGGCCAATGTCAATTGCCCCTTGGCCGAAACCTTTATCGAGCCAGGAGTACGCGTCGAGGACGAGCAGCCGGGGCTGCTGCTGGGGGAGCGCGCCCCAAAGATGGCTACATTGTTCCGCCCGAGGCGCCGGGCTTTGGATTGACCCTCAATGAGGACCTGTTCAAGGCGATAGCGGCGCGCCGATAAGGAGCCGGTTGTCCTCCCGCTGCCCACTTTCTCGCGCGCTGGGTCACATGGTGGCAGAGGGACAAAGGATAGCAAGGATAGCAAGGAGACGTGGGTGATAGAGCGTAATCTGACTGGCCGAGTCGCGATCGTGACCGGCGCGGCCGAAGGCATCGGGTTTGCCGCGGCGCGGCGCCTGGCCCAGGCTGGCGCGGCAGTCGCCGTGGCCGATCTCGACGGCGCGGCGGCCGAACGTGCGGCGGGACAACTCACACAGGACGGGGGGCGCGCCATCGCCGTCGCGGTGGATGTGTCGGATGAGCAGGCGGTGCGGGACATGGTGCGGAGCGTGCGCGAGGGGCTGGGGGACGCCGAGATCCTGATCAATAACGCTGGCATCACCGGCGGCGCCAACGAGGTCCAGGATTTCGACATCGCCGCCTGGGACCGCACCATCGCCGTGAATCTGCGCGGTGTCTTCCTCTGCTGTCGCTTCGTGCTGCCCGGCATGCAGGAGCTGCGGCGCGGCCACATCGTCAACGTGGCCTCCATTGCCGGCAAAGAGGGCAATCCGCGGCTGTCCGCCTACTCGGCGTCCAAAGCGGGCGTGATCGGCTTCACCAAGTCGCTGGCCAAGGAGGTCGCGCGCCAAAACATCTTTGTCAACGCGATCGCGCCCGCCGTCATCGCGACGCGGATCAACGACGCGACGCCGCCCGATGTCCTGGCGTACATGGTCGAGCGTATCCCCATGGGGCGGGTGGGGCAGCCCGCAGAGGTCGCCGCGCTCATCCACTGGCTGGCCAGCGACGAGTGCAGCTTCACGACCGGGCAGTGCCTGGATATCAGCGGCGGCCGCGCCACCTACTGATCGACTGATGGCGGTGGCGTCCGGGCATGGCGACGCATCGGAGCACGACCGAGGCGCCTAGGCGGCGTGCTTGGGATTAGTAGGGGGTAGGGGGGCAATGCTTACGTGTGTGACCTTTTCGTTCTCCGCGTTGCCGTTCGAACGTGCGGTCCGGCTGATCGCGCTCCTCGAGCTAGAGCGCGTGGATGTCGATTGCTACATGAGCAGTCGCCATGTGCCGGCCTCCGAGGTTGCCGCTGATCCATACGCCGCCGCCACGCGCATCCGCCGCGCGACCGAGGACGCGGGCGTTGGCGTGTCGCAATTGTTCTTCACATTCGGCCTCCATTTCGCCGATCGCGCCGCGAACGCGCCCGACGCCGCCGTCCAGCACGAAAACGAACGGATCACGCGCGCGATGGCTACCTGCGCGCGGCACTGTGGCGCGCAAGGCCTGACCACGCTGCCCGGCGTGGTCTGGCCGCAGTTGGGTCCGGAGCGCTCACTCGAGCTGGCCGCGCGCGCCTTGCGCCCGCTGGTGGACATCGCGGGTGACGCGGGGCTGCCCCTGCAGGTTGAGCCGCACCTTGACTCGGTGGCCGATACACCGGAGCGGGCGCGGTCGCTCGTCGCGCGGACGCCGGGGTTGCGGCTGACGCTCGACTATTCGCACTTCCTCGCTCACGGCGACGGGCCGGACGATGTCCATCCGCTCTTGCCGCTTGCCGGACACTTCCATGCGCGCCACGCGGCGCGCGGCCACCTGCAGACGCAAACGCGAGACAGCGAACTTGATTTTGGCGACATCTACCGCCGTTTGCAGGCGTGCGGCTATCGCGGCGATATCTGTCTGGAGCCCACACCAGGCGACGGCTGGGGCGGAGCGCAACCGGTCGATGTGGTGTCCGAGGTTGTGCATTTGCGTGAGGTGTTTCGGTCCGCGCAGGCGGGCCTCGTCGATGACACGGGCGTATAGATGACGTCGAGAACGACTGACGCATGGGCGGGACAATCCTGCCATGACTCGGTGTCACACAAAAGTAAGGAGGTGAATGGTGGAGATTCAACGCGTGGTCATGACCGGCCCGCGCGCGGTGGAGGTCGCGCGCGGGACCCTGGAGGACGCGCCGCTCGCCGCGCACGAGGTGGTGTTACGGACGCACTACAGCTTGATCAGCCCTGGGACGGAGTTGGCCCACTACACGGGGACAGCGGACTTGGGGCGGCACATAGCGACGCACCCCTACCCGTGGTTTCCGGGCTACGCGGCCGTCGGCGCGGTCGTGGCCGCGGGCGCGGACGCCGGTGTCGCCGCGGGTGATCTGGTGTTGGCCCACACGCCCCATCAGTCGGCGGTGCGCTTCGATCGTCGCCAGCGCGTCTGTCTCCGTATCCCCGACGGCGTACGGCCCGCCGCCGCCACGATGGGACGGCTGGGCCAGGTCAGCGCGGTCGGCATCCGCACCAGCGCCGCCCGCGTCGGCGATTGGGCGGCGGTGATTGGCCTGGGCCTGGTGGGGGCCTGCGCGGCGCAGTTGCTGCGGGCTGCCGGCCTGCGCGTGGTCGGTGTGGAGACCGCGCCGCACCGCCGCGCTCTGGCCGCACGCTACGGCATTACCATGGTCGTCGACCCACGCCAAGACGGCGCGCTAGACGCGGTCGCCCGCCAGACCGGGGGGTGCCGGCTGATTCTGGAGTGTTCCGGACAACCACGCGGCGTCGAGACCGGCCTGGCGCTCGCGGCGCGGCGCGGGGAGGTCGTGCTGGTCGGCGCGGCCTGGCGCCACGACACGGAGGTGTTGGCGACGGATATCGTGCGGCCGATCTTCGACAAGTATCTGACGCTGCGCAGCGGCTGGGAGTGGCAACTCCCACTCTACGGCGATGAACCCGAGGACTCTATCGCCGGGTGTACGGACTGGGTGCTCTCCTGCCTGCGCGAGGGCAGCGTGCGCGTCGATGATCTCATTACGGACACGATCACGCCGGCCGATGCCGCGACGGCCTACCGCCACCTGCTCGACGATCCCGCCGCCCATCTGGGTGTCATCATCGACTGGACCCACCAGGCCACCTGAGCGCGCGGCGCACCCATCACCCGCCGTGCTCCCTCATGGAGCGCGGCAGAGCCGCCGGTCGTCCCTCATCATCGTCGTACACGTCGCACACAAGGAGAGAATTCATGAAGATTACGTCGATCCGCGCCATGCGGCTCACCATGCCGCCTCGCTCGTCCGGCGTGGCCGCACGGCGCGCGTCGTGGACGGACACGGCTGAGGTTGCCAACCCCATGTCGCGCTACCCCGCGGTCAAGGCGCATCGCAGCCTCTGGACGCCGCACTGGGAAAACGTGTGGTGCATGGTCACGCTGGACGATGGGACCTGGGGCCTCGGCCAAACCTCGAACGGTCGGCCCGTGGCCGCCGTAATCGACGACCACCTGGGTCCGCAACTGGTGGGACAGGACATCATGGCCGGCGAGAAAGTGGCGGATATGCTCTTCCGCCTCACCAAGCCCTATGGGTCCACCGGGCTGGCTTCGTACGCGGCCAGCGCCATCGACCTGGCCCTGTGGGACGCGCGCGGGAAGGTCTTGGGCCAGCCGGTGTATGCGCTGCTGGGTGGCCCGCAGAAAGAACGCATCTTCTGTTACGTCACGGGGAACGACATCGACTGGTACAAGGAGTTGGGCTTTCGCGCCTTCAAGCTCGCCTGCCCCTATGGTCCCGCCGACGGGCTGGACGGTCTCCACAAGAACGTCGAGTTTGTGGCGCAGGCACGCGCACAGATCGGCGACGACTGCGAGTTGATGCTGGACTGCTGGATGGCCTTCGATGTGGAGTACACGGTGCGACTGGCCGAGGCGTTGCGTCCGTACCGACTCGCATGGATCGAGGAATGCTTGATCCCGGAAGACCTTGACGGCCATGTCGCCTTACGGGAACGGCTCCCCTGGCAGACCCTAGCCACGGGCGAGCACTGGTATACGCATGTCCCCTTCCAGTGGGCGGTGAGCCATCGCGTGGCGGACATCCTGCAACCTGACATCGCGTGGTGCGGCGGCCTGACGACCTGCCAGAAGATCGCGGCGGCCGCGGATGCGGCGGGGACGCGTGTCATCCTGCACGCCGGCGGCATCACCGCCTTCGGCCAGCACTTCAGCTACGCGACGTCAGCGGTCCCCTGGTGCGAGTACTTCGTCGGGACAGCGCCCGGCGTGCCGCTGGAAGAGGGGTGGGCACTCCCCGGCATGGCGCTGCCCAAAGATGGCTGGATCACGCCGAGCGCTGCGCCCGGCTTTGGGCTGGACATCCCCCAGGAGTGGTTGACGCCGTTCGATGCTAGCGGGACACGGTAGCCACGGCACGCGCCCGGCGCCACGCTAGCGTGTGGAGCGATGTGGCGCACCACGTCATCGTTCACCAATGGAGGAGTAGCAGCGATGCATGTCGCGATCACCGGAGCCGCCGGCCGCTTGGGTCGGCGCGCCGTCATCGAGATGCTCAACGCGGGCCACGACGTTCGCGCTATCGACCGGGTACGTCCGGCGATGGACCTATGCCCCTCGCACATCGCCGACATCCGTGACCTTGGACAGGTCTGCGGCGCCCTCCACGGCTGCGACGCGGTGCTCCATCTGGCCGCGATCCCGAGCCCCCGTGGGTACCCGCAGGAGGAGGTCTTCGCCGTCAACGTCCTGGGGACTTTTAACGTCGTCGAGGCGGCGGCCCTCCTTGGGATCACACGCGTGATCGGCGCGTCGTCGGCCTCGGCGCTCGGCGTTGCCTACGCGACGCGGCTTCCCGTGCCGCTGCGCTACGTCCCCATTGATGAGGCGCACCCCCTCTTGCCCCAGGATGCGTATGGCCTATCCAAGCTCGTGGGGGAAGAAATCTTCCACGCTTACCACCGCCGTACGGGCGGAGCGGCCCTCAGCCTGCGCTTCCCGTTCATCTGGGATCGGGATGCGGCCCCCGACCTCCTGGAACGCCTCGCCGCCGATGAAGTCGAGGGACGGCATACCTTGTGGTCGTATATCGATGTCCGTGACGCCGCGCGGGCCTGTCGCCTTGCCCTGGAGGCGTCTGACGTCAAGGACGATATCTTCTACGTGGCCGCGCCGCGCACCTTCATGGCGCGGCCAAGCGCTGATCTAGCCCGGCGGCACTTCCCGACGCTTGAGCGCATCCGTGGCGACGATGACACCACTTGGTCATTCCACGACTGTACGCGGGCAAGGCAGGCGCTGGGCTTCGCGGCGGAACACCTCTACCAACCCGCGTAAGCCCGACAATGAAGTAACGAAAGACGTGACGAGGAAGAGCAAGGAGTGAAAGCGGATGGACGGGAGAATGCGCGTCGCGATCGGTCAATTCAACGAGGTGACCCACGAGCGGTTGACCTTCGCCAAGCAATTGGGCGTGGGTGGCATTCAGCTCAACAGCCCTGTCCTCCCCGGTGCCGCACGCTGGGAAGAGGCCGACCTACGCTGGCTGCGGACGCGGTGCGAGAGCTACGGGCTCCGGCTCGAGGCGATCGAGAATGTGCCGACCACCTTCTACGACAAAGCGATGCTCGGCCTCCCAGGCCGCGATGAACAGATCGAGAACTATCAGAACACCATCCGTCATATGGGACGAGCGGGTATCCCGATTCTGGGCTACCACTGGATGCCGACCCACGTCTGGCGCACATCCTTCACGACTCTCGGACGCGGCGGGGCGCTCGTCAGCTCGTTCGACCAGGACCTGGCCCGCGATCAGCCCTTGGCGCATGGCCTCAAGGAGCATCCCTTGCTGCACGGCGGCGCCATCGATGAGGACGAGATGTGGGCGAACTATCGCTATTTCATCCAGGCCGTGATCCCGGTCGCGGAGGAAGCGGGGGTCACGCTCGCCGTACACCCCGATGATCCGCCCGTCTCCTTCCTTGGCGGTATCGCGCGCCTCTTCTCCTCGTTCGCGGGATTTCGACGGGCGGTAGAGGACATCGCGCCGAGCCCAAACCACGGGCTCGATTTCTGCATGGGCTGTTGGTCCGAGATGGGGGCAGAGGCGG
>JAABUL010001440.1_pt1 | contig 45510 bp, 62 predicted proteins | sample 5559151 | NCBI WGS metagenome assembly JAABUL01 (sample SAMN10711876, study PRJNA513368) | rock metagenome | isolation source: Antarctica rocks | place: Antarctica: Victoria Land, Pudding Butte sud
CCGACCGACACCGGCGGCGGGGGCAGGAACCACGCGTGTGCGCCGTGGTCGAACTGCGCGCGCGCCGCTGCCGTCCGGGTCGCCGTGATCGGCGTCTGGCCGCGTAAGCCCCCGGCGACGGGGAGGGAGGAGCACATCTTGCCTCCTATTCTGAAGATGAACTATTGGGCAAGGCGACCTCACGCAGCCCGTCGCCATCGCGGGCGCCCGCGAGTTTGTTCGCCTGGGCGCGGAGATAGATGCGATGCGGCGGCAGTTGCAGGCCCGCGCCGACGAACTGGCCGCCTCGGAGGCGCGCTTTCGCGCCCTCGCGGAGCACGGCAGTGATCTCGTGTGCGTCCTCGCCCCCAACGGCGCCGCGCTCTACGGCAGCCCCTCCTACGCGCGAATCCTGGGCGCGTCCATCGAGGACTTGCACCAGGCCGCCGGTAGCCCGCTCGCCGCGATCCACCCCGACGACCGCGCCCATGTCCATGCCACCATGGCCGCCTGCGTCACGGAGAGCCAGCCCTCCGTGACGCTGACCTGCCGCCATCGCCACGTCGACGGCTCCTGGCGCACTCTGGAGTGTGTCGCCACCAACCGGCTCTCCGACCCAGCCGTGCGCGGTGTCATCGTGACCAGCCGCGACGTGACCGCGCGTGTGGAGGCGGAGGAGCGCCTGCGCGCGAGTGAGGAGCGTTTGCGCACCCTCATCACGCACCTCCCTGTCATCCTCTTTGCCCTGGACGCGGACGGCGTCTTCACCCTCTCCGACGGGGCGGGCCTGGCCCCGTTAGGCGTCGCGCCCGGCGCGGTGGTCGGCCGCTCGGCCTTCGACGTCCACGCGGCTCATCCCGTGATCGCGGCAGGTCTCCGCCGCGCGCTCGCTGGCGAGCCAGCCGACTTCATCCATACCATCGATGGTTTCACTCTCGACGCCCGTGTGACCCCTTTGCGCGACGCGCAGGGCCGCGTGATGGGCGCGATTGGTGTGTCCATAGACGTGACCGACCGCGTGCGCGCCGAGGAGGCGCTGCGGGCTGAGGAGGAGGCGCTGCGGGCTGAGGAAGAGCGCTACCGCGCCGTCGCCGAAGCGGCCCACGACGCGATCATCGCGTCCGACAGCGCCGGCCGCATCATCTCCTGGAACAAGGGGGCCGAGGCGATTTTCGGCTATACCCTCTGCGAGGCAATCGGTCAGCCGTTGACCCTGCTGATGCCGGAGGAGTACCGCGCGGCTCACCAGAGTGGCCTGGAGCGGTTGGCGCGCGGGGAGGCGTCACACCCGTTGGGACAGACGCTAGAACTACAAGGCCAGCGCAAGGACGGTTCCGCGTTCCCCATCGAGTTATCTCTGTCCTCCTGGGAGACCGCCGAGGGCGCCTTCTATGGCGGCATTATCCGAGATGTAAGCGCACGCCGGGCCATGGAGACGGCGTTGGACCAGGAGCGCACAATCCTGCGCGCGGACGCGGAGCGGCTTTCCGGCGTCATCGCGATCCAGCAGGAGGTCGCTCTGGCCGACCTGGATACGCGCGTCGTCTTGCCCTTGATCGCCGCACGCGCGCAAGAGTTGAGCGACGCCGATGGCGCGGTGGTCGAGTTGGTCGAGGGCGAGGACATGGTCTATCACGCCGTCACTGGCACGCTAGAGGGTTATGAGGGGACCCGCTTGCCGCTCATAGGGACCCTTACCGGCCTGTGCGTGCGCACGGGCGAGACCCTCTATTGCGCTGACGCGGCGATCGACCCGCGCACCGATCCCGTCATCTGCCGGCGTCTGGGCATCGGTTCGATGGTTGTCGTTCCTCTGCGCCATGGCGGCGCCGTCGTCGGCGCGCTTAAGGTGAGCGCCACGGCGACGCACGCCTTCGACGCGCGCGCCGTCCAAACGCTGCAACTCATGGCTGGCGTCCTGGGCGCCGCCCTGGGGCAGGCCGCCGCCTTCGACGCCTTGCGTGTGAGCGAGGAGCGCCTGCGCACAGTCGTCGCCAACGCGCCGCTCATTCTTTTCACCATCGACCCCGCTGGTGTCTACACGATGTCGGACGGAGCCGGGTTGGCCGCCCTGGGGCGGGAGCCAGGTGCCGTGGTCGGACGCTCCGTCTTCGACGTGTACCGGGATCAGCCCGCGCTCCTGGACGATACACGGCGGGCGCTGGCCGGGACGCCTGTCACCTTCCCCAGCCATGTGCACGGCGCCGTCTTCGACAACCATCTGACACCGCTGCACGACGCGCAGGGTCGCCTGATCTCCGTCATCGGTGTGTCCACGAACATCACCGAGCGCGCCCGCGCCGAGGCGGCGCTGGTGGAGAACCGGCGCGAACTGGAGCGGAGCAACGCCGAGCTGCAGCAGTTCGCCTACGTCGCGTCGCACGATCTACAGGAACCCCTGCGCACGATCACCAGCTACCTGACGCTGCTCCAACGGCGCTACCAGGGTAAGCTTGGCGCGGACGCCGATGAGTTCATCGGGTTCGCCACCGACGGCGCCCAGCGCATGTCGGCCCTGATCAAAGCCGTGCTCGCCTACTCGCGCGTGGGTACACACGGCGCGGCGTTCGGGCCAACCGACTGTGGGGGCCTCGTCGCTGCCGCCGTGGCTAACCTAGAGGCGCGCATCGTGGAGAGCGGCGCACAAGTTGTCTACGACGCGCTGCCGGCGGTGCACGGCGACGCGGCCCAACTCGGCCAACTCTTCCAGAATCTGATCGGCAACGCCCTCAAGTTCACGCGGCCCGACACGCCGCCCCTGGTCCGTGTGGAGGCGGAGCGGCAGGGCGAGCGCTGGCTCGTGCGCGTGGTGGACAACGGCATCGGGATCGCCCCGACGCACACCGCACGCATCTTCCAGATGTTCGGGCGCTTGCACACTCGCACCGAGTACGAGGGGACGGGCATCGGGCTCGCCGTGTGCCAGCGTATCGTGGAGCGCCACGGCGGCCGTATCTGGGTCGAGTCAGCGCCTGGCCAGGGCGCCACGTTCTTGTTCACCCTGCCCCCACGCAAGGAGCGCAACGCGACAGCCGAGAAAGACGCGAGAGAGGACGCCGCGGCATGACACAGACTGCTATGGAGGTGCTGCTGGTCGAGGACAACCCGGCTGACGTGCGCCTGACTGAGGAAGCGCTGAGGGAGGGAACGGTGCCCCTGCATCTCTCGGTGACTCCGGATGGGGAGGAGGCGCTGGCCTTCCTACGCCGTGAAGGGCGCTACGCCGCCGCGCCGCGGCCGGACCTGGTGCTGCTGGACCTGAACCTGCCGCGCCTGGACGGCCGCGCGGTCCTCGCCGCGGTCAAGGGCGATCCGTCGCTGCGCCGCATCCCCGTGGTCGTGCTCTCGACCTCGGAGGCCGAGGCGGATATCGCGACGAGCTACGATTTGCACGCCAACTGTTACGTCAGCAAATCGCCCGATCTGGATCAGTTTTTCCGTGTCATGGGGCTGATCGAGGAGTTCTGGCTGGCGGTGGCGCGTCGCCCTCTGGCGCCGTCGCGGATCGACACGACGCCGTCCGGCGGGGACGCCGGACGGCGCACCGTGCTGGTGATCGACGATGACCCCGGCATCGTTGACCTTGTGCGCGCCGCGTTGGAGGACGCGGGGTACGGCGTGCTCGCGGCCGTGGGCCAGGAGGCGCTGCGTGTGGCCCGCGAGCGGCGGCCGGACCTGGTGTTGCTAGATATGAACATGCCGGGGCTCGATGGCGCCGCCGTCAGCCGCCGCCTGCGCGACGACCCGGCCACCGCCGCCATCCCCATCGTGGTGATGTCGGCGCAAGTGGGCCTGCGCGCCGCCGCCGCGCTGCTGCCCAGCAATGACTGGCTAGCCAAGCCGTTCGAGCTGACGGCCTTGTACGCGATCGTGGCCCGCTGGGCACGGGTGGGGGGATAGCTATGGGTCGCGTGTGCCTTATGGATATGGATGGAGAGCGCGAGGCCCTGGACACGGAGCCCGACGTGGCTCCGCTGGCGGCGCCGGCCCCGACCTCGCTGGCGGTTCTGTTGGTCGAGGACAATCCCGCCGACGCTTACCTCGTCCGCGACATGCTCACCGAGGGGGCAAGCGAGGGCGCGCGCTTCACGGTGACGCAGGTCGATCGGCTCACCCAAGCGCTGGAACAGGTCGTGGACACCGCGTTTGACGTGGTTTTGCTCGACTTATCGCTCCCCGACGCCCACGGCATCGAGATCGTCACCCGCCTGCACGCGGCGGCGCCGGGTGTGCCGATCGTCATCATGAGCGGCAACAAGGATGAGGCGCAGGCGATCCTTGGGGTGCGCGAGGGAGCGCAGGATTACCTCGTCAAGGGCCGTGTCGAGAGCGACCTCCTCGTGCGCTCATTGCAGTACGCGATCGAGCGCAAGCGCATCGAGGATCGCCTCAACGCCAAGACGCGTGAGCAAGAAACGTTTATCTATACCGTTTCGCACGATCTCAAAGCGCCGCTCGTCTCGGTGCAGGGCATGGCCGGCATCCTGATCGAGGACTACAGCGCGGCGTTAGGGGCGGATGGCCGCCGCTACCTCGAGCGTATCGTCGCCAACGCCGACAAGATGCAAGCGCTGCTGGCCGATTTGCTCGAACTCTCGCGGCTTGGCCGCGTCGATGACGAGTACAGCCTCGTCGACCTTAGCGCGGTGATCCAGGACGTGACGGAGCAACTTCACCACACGCTTACCGTCCGTGGCGCGCGTGTTGAGGTCGCGTCGTCGCTGCCGGTCGTCTATGCGTGTAGCAAGCGTTTGGTCCAGGTTTTCACGAACTTGATCGACAATGCGGTCATGTACACGCCGAAAGAGCGCGTGCCGTTGGTGAGAGTCACGGCCAGTAACGCGGGCGGCGCCTGGGAGATCGAGGTGCGCGACAATGGCGCGGGCATCCCGACGGCATTCCATGACAAGGTGCTGCAAATCTTTCAGCGGCTTCCGGCCGGCAAGACGCTCAACCCCGCGGGGACGGGCGTAGGGTTAGCCATCGTCGCTCGCATCATCGAGACCCACGGTGGACGCGTGTGGATCGAATCGGAGGAGGGGATGGGGACAGCGTTCCATTTTACGTTGCCAAAAGCACGAGGTCGCTCGGCCAGACGTTTGGGGGATTGTCCGTCTCATTCAGGTCGTTGATACCAATGACAACGGGACAGGACGATCAGCGTGGAGACGCGGGGGAACCGATGGACGGACGCAACGATGCAGGCTATCTCACAACGGGCCGCGCGACCACGCGGCTCGGTATCAGCACGTCGCCCCTCTATCGGGCGATGCAACGGGGCATGCTTACTCCCTACTACCGGACGCCTGGTGGCTACCAACGGTTCCGGTCGTCCGACATTGAGACCTATGCGCGCCTTCTGTTGGCGCCTGGAGCGACAACGGGCGGTCGCCGATGACCGAATGCGCGGACCTGCGGGCCACCGTGTCCTCCCTACGCGATGAGATTCGTCTCCTGACGGAGGCCATTCCGCGGATCGTCTGGACGGCCCGGCCTGATGGGTCTGTCGATCACTGTAACCAGCGATGGTGCGCGTACACCGGAATGACGGTTGCGGATACGGTTGACCATGGATGGATCACCGCCCTGCACCCCGATGATGTCCCCATCTATCGCGACCGCTGGGCGGATGTCGTCCGCGCGGGCGAGACGGATGACAGCGCCTACCGGTTGCGACGGGCGTCAGACGGCGCTTATCGGTGGCATCGTATCCGCGCGCTGCCCCTGCGGAACGAGGTGGGGGACATTGTCAAGTGGTATGGGACCTGGACGGACATCGACGATGCGACGCGGCAGGCCGCGGACGGCGTCTCAGCGAATGAGCGGCGCCTGCAGGCGCTCGTGGATAACGCCCCGGTCGTCCTCATGGCGTTCGACCACGACGGCGTCATTACCGTCGCGGAGGGGGGCGGTGTCGATCGTCTCTGGGCTATCCCCCGACAGGTCATCGGCTCGCGCTTCGCCGCGCACTTCGGCGACAGGTTAGAGGTCCAGGACTGCGTCCGACGCGTCCTCGCGGGCGCGTCGTGTATCAGCACCGTCGATTGTGGCGAGGCCGTGTTCATCACACGGTATACACCGCTAGTCGAGCCCGACGGCGCCGTGAGCGGCGGCATTGCGGTCACGGCCGATGTGACGGACCGGGTGCGGGCGGAGGAGCAGCGCCGCGCGGTCGAGGAGCGTGATCGTCTCCTCGCGGACAATGCCACTGACCTCATCTCACGGCATGGACCCGACGGCGCCTACATCTATGCGTCCCCCGCGAGCCGCGAGATCCTTGGCTATGCGCCCGAGGAGTTGGCCGGACACACCTCAACGGGGCTTCTCCATCCCGACGACCTTCCGGCCGTGACGGCCTCCTATGCCGCGGCTCTGGCCGGAGACGATGTGACCACGGTGACGTACCGCGTACGGCACGCCGACGGACATTACGTCTGGCTGGAGACGAAAACCCGCTTCGTCCGCGACGCAACGACCGGCGTGATCGCCGAGATGCAGTGCGCCTCACGCGATATCTCGGCGCGCAAAGAGGCGGAAGAGGCGCTGCGCGCGAGCGAGGAGCGCCTCCACACCGTCATGTCCAACGCGCCGATCATCCTCTTTGCCCTCGATACGGAAGGTATCTGCACCCTCTCGGAAGGGAAGACGCTGGAGACCCTGGGTTTCGCACCCGGCCAATTAGTCGGGCAGAACATGTTCGAGCTCTACAAGGATGTCCCCGCCTCGATCGAGGCCTTCCACCGCGCGTTATCCGGGGAGGTGACGCACAACATCATTCATGCTGGGGGAGTCTGGGACAGCCGTCTCCTCCCCGTGCGGGACGCCGAGGGGCGGGTGACGGGCTTGATTGGCGTGACGATGGATGTGCGCGACCGTGTGGAGGCTGAAGACGCCCTGCGCGCGTGTGAGCAGCAATTGCAGGCGGTCGTCAGCAGCGCGCCGGTGATTCTGTACACGATCGACACGGACGGGGTGATCATGCTCTCGGAGGGCCAGGGGTTGGAGGCGCTCGGCGTGGCGCCAGGCCAAAACGTCGGCCAGAATGTCTTCGACCTCTACGGGGATGATCCGGTCGTCGTCGACTACCTGCGCCGGGCACTGCACGGGGAGACGCTGGCCGGGATCAACACGATCGGCGACCTCACGCTCGACGGACGGTACACACCGCTCCGGGACGCCACCGGCCGGGTCACGGGCGTCATTGGCGTCTCCCTCGATATCACGGAGCGCGTTGCGGCCGAGGAGGCGCTGCGCGCGAGCGAGGCGCACGTCCGCGCGATCACAGCCGCGACGACCGACGCGATCATCGCGGCAGACGCTATCGGCCGCATCGTCTCCTGGAACCGGGGGGCCGAGGTGATCTTCGGCTATACCGCTGACGAGGCAAGCGGCCAGCCCTTGACCATGCTGATGCCGGATCAATATCACGCGGCGCACCAGACCGCTCTGGACCGCCTAACGGCCACGGGGGAGGGGCGTCTGCTCGGGCGGCCCCTCACGCTAGAGGCACGGCGCAAAGACGGCGGCGCCTTCCCCGTCGAGTTGGTGCTGTCGCGCTGGACGACCGCCGACGGTGTCTTTTACAGCGGCATCCTGCGCGATGTCACCGCGCGCGTGCGCGCCGAGGAGGCGCTGGTCGCGGAGCGGAGCTTGCGCGACGCCGTGCTCGACCATGTGCAGGCCGGCATCGTCGCCTGCGACGCCGAGGGCGTCCTGACCCTCTTCAACCCGGCGACGCGCGCCTTGCACGGGCTGCCCGAGGAGCCCCTCCTTCCTGAGCAGTGGGCGGACCACTACGACCTGTACGGGCCGGACGGGCGCACGCCGCTACGCCCTGAGGAGATTCCGCTGTTCCGGGCCTTGCACGGCGAGCAGGTCCGGGACGCGGAGATGGTGATCGCCCCGACGAGGGGCGCGCCGCGCACGCTCCTTGCCAGCGGGCAGGCCATCCGCGATCCCGCGGGGCGCACGCTCGGGGCGGTGGTAGCCATGCACGACATCACCGCGCGCAAGCGCATGGAGGCCGAACTGGAGCGGAGTAACGCTGACTTGCAACAATTCGCCTATGTCGCCTCGCACGACCTCCAGGAGCCCCTGCGCACGATCACCAGCTACCTGACGCTGCTCCAACGGCGCTACCAGGGTAAGCTTGGCGCGGACGCCGATGAGTTCATCGGGTTCGCCACCGACGGCGCTCAACGCATGTCGGCCTTGATCAAAGCCGTGCTCGCCTACTCACGCGTCGGCACGCACGGCGCGGCGTTCGGGCCAACCGACTGTGGCGCCCTCGTCGCGGCCGCCGTGGCTAACCTGGAGGCGCGCATCGTGGAGAGCGGCGCACAAGTTGTCTACGACGCGCTGCCGGCGGTGCACGGCGACGCGGCCCAACTCGGCCAACTCTTCCAGAATCTGATCGGCAACGCCCTCAAGTTCACGCGGCCCGACACGCCGCCCCTGGTCCGTGTGGAGGCGGAGCGGCAGGGCGAGCGCTGGCTCGTGCGCGTGGTGGACAACGGCATCGGGATCGCCCCGACGCACACCGCACGCATCTTCCAGATGTTCGGGCGCTTGCACACTCGCACCGAGTACGAGGGGACGGGCATCGGGCTCGCCGTGTGCCAGCGTATCGTGGAGCGCCACGGCGGCCGTATCTGGGTCGAGTCGCAACCTGGCCAAGGCGCTGCCTTCCTGTTCACCCTACCCGCATCCGCGGAGCGCGACGCGACAAATGAGAAAGACGCGAGAGAGGACGCCGCCGCATGACACAGACTGCTATGAATGTACTGTTTCTGAGCGACGTTAGTCGCTGTTAGCCTGCCATGCGACGTTAGTCGCAGGCCCTGTTGAGAGGAGAGACATTATGGTGACCTACGCGCCGGCGCTGCGCGTCCTGTTCGTGGACGACGACCCGGACCATGCCGTGCTCATCACGCGGGCAATCAAGGAATCGGACAAAACGGCGGAGATACAGACGGCGAGCGATGGGATGGAGGCGCTGGCGCTGCTGCGGTCGGTGGAGGACGCGCCAGACCTCGTGCTGCTCGACATCAATATGCCGGGGCTCTCGGGACTCGACGTGCTGGCTCGGATCAAGGAGGACGCGGCGCTTCGGCGGCTCCCCGTGGTTATGCTCACCTCGTCGGAGTTGTCATCCGACATCGCGCGCGCCTACGAACTCGGCGCGAGCGGCTACATTAGCAAGCCGAGCCTCATGCACGATCTGCGCGCCGTGCTGGGCAACACGCTGCTCTACTGGTCGGCTATGAAGCGCGCGCCCCTGCGGTCCGTGCAACCGGTGTGGGAAGGAGAGAACCTGTGATTCGGGACTCCGTCGTACTACTCGTCGAAGATAACAAAGACCAGGCGCAGCGCATCGCGCGCGCCATGGAACACCTCGATCTGCCGCGTCCCGTCCACGCGCCGAGTGGCGAAGCGGCCGTGCTGTGGGTGGGGGCGCACCCATGTGACCTGTGCCTGCTCGACTACCGCCTCCCCGGCATCGACGGGCTGGAGACACTCGTGCGCATCCATCAGCGCAAGCCCGACCTCCCGGTCATCATGATGTCCAACGCGAAGTCCGAGGGCGTCGCCGTTGCCGCCTTCCGCGCCGGTGTCGTCGACTACATCCCCAAGAAGAGCGATTATATCGAGGCCGTGGCCCAGCTCGTCCGGCAGCGCGTGCAAAACCTCTCCACCACGGAGGCGGTGATCGCGCCGTCGGTCGCCGGCGCGATCCCAGACGAATTGCTCCGCCCGACGTACGAGAATCGCCTGCGCGTCATCGGGCGTCAGCTGGACCTCTACGAATACCGCGCCGTCAACTTGATGGAGATCGGCGGCGGCTTCCTCGTCCGCGCCCTCCCGGCCGGCGCCAGTCGCGTGCCGGAGGCGCTGGAGTTCCCCGACCGCGACTTCGCGCAAGTTGTCGCCAACGCCTACGCGGCGCGCGGCAAGGGCGACACGCGGCGGCCGTCCTCCCCGCTCCTGCCGTCGGGCTACGAGGACTTCCTGCGCGCGCTTGGCCATCGCCTAGACCGGGGGTTGGCCGAAGCGGTCACCGTCACCGAGCTGGAGGAGTTCGTCGCCGTTGGCGGCGTCGCGTTCGCCGACGGCGCGTTCGGCCCGTTCCAGCACATCATGCGGCCCGATGACATCGCCTTCCTCGTCGACGAAGCCTTCCAGCGCCGCACCAAGAAGGGCCTGGGCTTCAAGCGCATGTTTGGATAGGCGATCAGGGATACACCTTTTGCATTCAAGGCTGCAATGGATTGATGTCACGCAGGTTGACCATCGCGTAGAGGCCGCCGGCCAGCATCAGGAGGCCCGTGGCCGTGAACACGGTGTCGATGGGGCCGAGCGAGAGGCCCAGCAGGGTCGCGTGGAAGCCGCGCAGCACGGTGCTGACGATGGCGCCCGCGGCCCCGCGCTTTACCGCGGTGCATCTGTGGTAAACTGAAAGGGTCGTGGGTTGCGTGCGATGAACACGGGCGCGGCACAATATCCACGTATCCTGGAGTCATCCAGGTAGTTCGGGTGGACACCCCGCACGTAGCTCGCTTCGGCGAGAAGCCCAAGGTTTTAGCCTTGGGAGTGTCACAATGACCAGTGTCGCGCATATGCGGAGCATGCGGGAGTAACTCAGTTGGTAGAGTGACTGCCTTCCAAGCAGTACGTCGCCGGTTCGAGTCCGGTCTCCCGCTCCATCCCAAACCAGCGTCCACGACCCGCGTGGACGCTGGTTTTTTGCGTTGTGGACCCCCGACCGCCGGTGGACTACCTGGCCGCGTCAGGGTCGGGTGCAAGGGTGGGTGCAAGAGGGTCACTCGTCAGGCCCTCCAACGCCTCCATGGCGGCCCGGCGCTCGCCAGAGGACGAGCGCGCGTAGTGCCTCAACATGACGGCAGGATCATCGCCAATAATCTCAGCGACCAGGTGCAGCGGGGTCCCAGCGGCGAGCAGCAACGAGGTGGCCGTCGCCCTTATGTCGTGGATGCGGATGCGCGGCACACCCGCCGCCGCGACCCATCGGTCGTAGTCGCGGACAAGCTGGGAATTGCCGATCGGTCGTCCCAGCGTGTTCGGGGTCACCAGGTCATTGGCCTCCCACGCATCGCCCAGGGCGCGCTGCCGCTCCGCCAGTGTGGTGCGCCAGCGCTGGAGCGTTTCCACCAACGCGGGGCCGAACGGGACGGTCCGCGCGCTCCGCGGCGTTTTGGTGCGCGACTGGATGTGACGGATACCCCCGACGATGACCATCGTCTGCCGGACCGTTGCCGTCCCTGCGGCCAGGTCGAGGTCGGCCCAGCGCAGGGCGCAAAACTCCTCGCGCCTCATGCCGAGCAGCGCCAGCTCCCACACGGGCCCGTACGTGCTCTCCGCCGACGCACGGCGGAACGCGGACGCCTGCTCCGCCGTCCAGATGATTTTGGCCCGCGGCTGGTAGCCGCGGACGGCGGTCACTCCGCGCGCCACGTTGATGCGCACCATATCCAGATCCATCGCGTAATCGAAAATCTGGCAGAGCCGGAGCGCCGCCAACTGCCGTGTGCGCGCCCCTTTTCCTCGTCGCAATAAATCGGCATAAAATCGCGTCACGTCCGCCTTGGTCAGGCGCTGGACCTGCATCTCCCCAAGCGCGGGGACGATGTCGCGCTCGATCGTCCCCTGATAGCTCGCGTAGGTTTTGATGGCGAGGTCCTCACGATCGCTGTACCATTCGAGCCAGCCTCGCGCGACGCTCGCGATCGAGGTCGCGTCCGGGCGCGCCAGCGTTCCCAGGCGGATCTCCTCGCGCCACGCCACGAGCTGGTCCTCGGCCTCCCGACGGGTCGCGAACGACCGGCTGCGTTGTTTCGGCGGATCGCCGTCCACGCCGGGGACGGCGATCCGCGCCATCCACGGGCGCGACCGCTGTTTGTCCGAGAGCTTGCGGACGCTCCCTCTCGCCATGCACCAGCCTCCTGTCTATCTCCTGCCGCAGCAACGCAACGGGAATCAGCACCGTCGAGCCGAGCGTGACGCTGGGGATCTCGCCGGCGCGGACCATGCGCCACAGGTGCGACGCCGACACGCCGAGCATGTCCGCCGCCTCGGGGACGCGGACGGTGATGCGCTCCGGGTGCGTCGCCGCCAGTGTACCCCGCCGCGTCACGGCCGGGCCCCGATCCGCGCCACCGCGCGCAGCACCCGGAGCGCCATGGCATGCGCCCACGGGTCCCGCAGGTCCAGATCGTCGCGGACGGCGACGACGGCGGCGCGCTCGATGACGCGGACCAGGGCGGCCATGTCCGCGTCGATGCGGTCCAGGGAGGCGACCACGACCGCGTCGGCCTCGCCAGATTCGACCGCCTCGATGGCCGCGCGGAGCCGGGGGCGTGGCCCTCCCAGTGGCTCCAGGTCCACGATCTCGTGGACCTGGACCGCGCCGTTGCGGGCTCCCCAGATGGAGCAGGTGAACCGCTGCTGGGCGATGGTGTCCCTGTTGCCGTCGCTCCGTAGGTAGGTGATGATCCTCGTTGCCATGTGCCATCCTCCTCGTCGTGGGGAGGCTGTGTCCCCGCGCCCTCCCGGTATACCAGGCAGGTCAACCACCCACAATGGGGTGGCATGCGACGCCCTCTGTATGCAGCAAAGAGCCCCGGTCCACACGGACCGGGGCTCTTTTTGTGCGTCGTGGAGCGTGGCTCAGACCTCGCGCGGCAGCGGTGCGTAGACGCGCGCTGACGGGCTCCAGGACGCGTCGGGGACGACGCCCCGACCGACCGGCGGGACGGCGGACCAGTAGCGCTCCTGGGGGTGCTGGGGGGCCTCAATGTCGTCGTAGTCGGACCAGTCGGCCTCGTCGTCCCGCGCGGCTGCGGCGAGGGACGGGCGTTCCGCGCCGTGGTCGCGGACGAACTCGGCGGCCGTGGTTTGATGTTTGCAGGGACGCCCATGCGCGCCCGCCGGGCAGTCGCAGTGGTAGTCCCCGTCGATGGTGACGGTGTAGACGGTACCGGGGGCGGACTCGCTGGCGACGGCGATGGTGTTGGCGCTGGTCCAGCGGGTCAGAGCCCGGGCGTAGGCGGCGACGGCGGACGCGGCGGCGCGGCGGGTGGCGGCGCGGCTTTGGATCTCGGGGCGGGTCATGGGCGTTTCTCCGTTCGTTGGTTGGTGAGCCGCCCCCAGGACGGGGGCGGCGGGTCTTCGTCCTGGTCGGCCTGGTCGGCCAGGTCAGCGAGGTCAGCGAGGTAATCGGCGTCGGCCAGGTCAGCGAAGTAATCGGCGTCGGCCAGGTCAGCGAAGTAATCGGCGTCGGCCAGGTCGGCGAGGTAATCGGCGTCGGCCAGGTTGGCGAGATAATCGGCGTCGGCCAGGTCGGCGAGATAATCGGCGTCGGCCAGGTTGGCGAGATAATCGGCGCTCGCGCCGTTGGGGCCGTACGCGCGGATCGCGTAGTCGTAGCCCCAGCCGATGAGGCCGGACGACAGGATCTCGATCGTCCAGTCGTCGACGCTCAGCGCGTAGATCTCCTCCTCCTGTTCGGCGCGGTCCATCTCCCTCAGCAGCCGGGCGGAGCGGTCGGTGTTGATCGAGATGGGTTGCAGGGCGACGATGCAGCGCTCGTGCTGCAGCTGCCCTTTGGCCCACTCGTCCAGGCGTCCGGGCACGGTCGTCAACCACCGCGCCCCCTCGTGCCCGAGCCCGGCGGGGAGCACCACCAGCGCCACGCCGGGCGTTCGGTAGGGCACCCACGCGTCCACGCGGTCGGCGTCCATGCGGGCGGCCCGGATCGTCGCGCGGAACTCCTCGTCTGTCAGATCCCAGGTCGGGCGGCCTCCGAGCCGCGCCTCCAGGGCGGCGCCGTGGGCCGCGCCCCGCGCCGCACGGTCCACGCGGAACAGGCGCCCTTTGTTGTCGTAGCCGTAGTAATCGCCGTCGGAGTCGTCCTGGATCAGCTCGGCGGGGCGGTCCGCGCGGGGGATGCGCAGCGCGAGCCGCGTGCCGTCGGACAGCGTGATCGTGCGGTCGTCGGTGGTGGTCATCGTGATCGTCGCGTTCATCGTCGTCTCCCTGGTGTTTGGTTGGTGATCCGCCCCCAGGACGGGGGCGGCGGTCATCGGGTGTTCGGTGGGCTAGCTGCGCATCATGGCGGCGTAGGCCTCCTTCGCTTCCCTGGGGAGGTCATCTCCTCCCCATCTGCCCTTAGTATAGCATGATCCAACGTAGGATGCAAGAGGGTAATGGTAGGATATTGGTAGATATTATGGCTAGCCAATTTGGTCCAATGCAATACCGACGTAGGACATGGTATACTGGGGGAGTGATAAGGTGAAAATGAGGAGGAAACGACCATGCCAATGCGAGAGAGGAAAGGCGGCAAAGAGGTTGCCGAGGGCCAAATATGGATCAGCGTACGCATCCCACTGGACGTGCACAGCGACCTCAAGGGGCGAGCGAAGGACATCGACCGTAGCGTCAGCTGGCTCATGCGGCAATACGCCATCCAGGCAACCGGACGCAAGCCGGAGGGACCCACGGAGCTACCCAGCACCAACGCCTAGCGCCGATCCTCCCCGCACCCGTCCCGCAGCTCCTATGCTGGCGGGGCAAACGAGCGGGGAGGGGATGGGAGATGCGGGAGATGCATTGGGACGGGCCGACGACGGTGATCTCGGAGCGGATCGCAACCGGCGTTGAGATTACAACGGTGTTTGAGCTGCGTCGCATCGGTGCGGCACCGGAATACGCGGTGCGGTCCACGCTCCGCATGGCCGACGAGGTTGGGGTGCTCCGGACGGTCCGGGCATATGATCGAGTCGTCGAAACGACGCGGGCCGTCGAGCAGTGCCACGAGCACACGGTGGCCGTCGCGATCGAGACGATGCTATCGGCCTCGGAGGAGCGCCGGGCTAACCTGTCGCAGGGTTGGAGCTGAGCGACGCATAGAGGAGTGGAGGGGAGGGAACATGGCCGAACGACCTGAACTGCGAACGCAGTTGGAGGATGGGACACTGATCCGGACATGGGCGTCGCCCGGCGGGGGACGGGACTCAGGGCGCACCGCCGTCTATCGTCCCGGCAAAACGCACTGGACGGAGATGGACAACTGCGGCTCAACGCCAACCCCGATGCGCCGTAGCCACGAGCGCTACGTCGCATTGGCGACGGCGCGCCAGCTGGATTACCAGATCCAGGAGGATATGCGGGCGCGGCGCTGCCCGCGCATATCGGAGGAACGGCGCGCCGAGCTACGCGAGCAGATGCACCAGATCCGCGCGGCCCCCCGCCGCGCCCGGCCGTACAACCCCGTGCCCTGGCCCTGGCTCTAGCGGTACGCGTTTGGTCCGCATCTCGTCCGCAAAAGCCCCCGGTGCATTGTGCACCGGGGGCTTTTTCCCTTCCTTATATGTTCCTTGACATGCAGATTTTACGACCCCGACATTTTCGAAGATAATGAAACGTTAGGTGCACTTTTACGAGGGACTAAGCAACGCATGTCCACGAAAATTGGTCCCGCGACCTTGCTCCTTGGTTAATCTCCACCTCCAGCCGCGCTCACACACCGCCAACCGCGCCCCCATCCCGCGCATCCCTGGGGGGCTCAGGCGACCGATGCGGCGGAGGTCCGCGCCTTGGCAACGCGCGCGAGCTGACGGCGGCGCACGGCGTCGACCTCGGGATCGACCCCGTCCTGACCCATCGCGCGCCGGTAGTCGTTGTGCAGGCGGTAAGCGGCCTGGATCCCGTCCTCGTCCCCCAGGTCGGCCAGCGCCTCCATGAGCATCCGGACATAGGACGGATGCACCGGCTCGAGCATGGTCAGCGTCCGCGCCAGCCCTGCAGCCTCCTGGTGGTCGCCATCGGCGGCGCGCCGGTCGGCCAGGTCGGCCAGGCACTGCAGGTACGATTTTCGCAGCTTCTCCCGCGCTTTGCCCGCCCACGCCGGCGCATGGTCCCCGCCGAGATCCCCGCCGTACGCCGCGACCATCGCGCGCAACGTCTCGAGGCCGTCTCGCCAGTAGGCCGCGAAAACCTCCGTAGCACGATACCGCTCCAGATCGACGTCGGCGGCCAGCGCGTACGTGCCGTTATCCAGGTCCACCAGGTCGGGGCACTGGGCGCGCAACCGCGCCAGCGCCCGCGTCGTCGCGACCCGCGCCCGCAGCAGCGGCTCGCCGTCGACGTCCGGATGCATCGCGTCGATGATGCGATCCAGTTTGACTGGCTCAGGTCCCAGCAGCGCCAGTGCCACCACCAGATCCCGCGCCCCCCGCGCGAGGGGCACGGTCGCGCCGTCGCGCGCCACGGTGATCTCTCCGAGCACCCGCACCGTCCAGCGGATCATGACCGCACCTCGATCGCGATCCGTCCGTCCAGGCGGGGCGGCCGGCCCCGGCCACGCCTGGCGACTGCCTGGTCCAGGTCCCCGGTCAGCAGCTGATCGGCGGACATCCTGAGTAGCGATGCCTCGTTATCGCGCCACCAGCGCGCGTCCGTCTGATCGAGCAGGGCGGCCAGGCTGCGGCGCAGCCAGGCGCCGCGCGTCCCGGCGCGCCGGCCACGGACCACGCAGCGGGCGATGATCCGGTCCCGGATCGGCGTCGCCACCTGGATCGTCTTGACGCGACCCACCAGCTCCGGCAATGGCAGCGGAGACTCGGCGGCGGTCCGGGCCCACTCCCCCGCGTGGTCCTCGGTGGGCTCCTGGCAGGTGGGGCAGGGGGAGGCGGCGCGCTCGCGCACCAGGGCGGCGCGCTCGCGGGGGGTGCGGCTCCCGGCCAACGCGACCCAGTCATGGCCGCACGCCCAGTCCCCGCGTAGCAGCTCCGGCGCCCGCACCACGCCCCCTACCATCGTCCCCCGCGCCGCCGTCGCCATGGCTCCGTCCCTCCCTGCTCTCCGCTCTCTGCCCCCACATAGTAGTCCATGACGGGGGCTTTGTCAAGGGGGTAAAGCGTAAAAATGCCAAAATATCTATTTTGTCCGATTACGCGGACCTATTCCTGGGATGATGGTCTGTGAGGGGAGGGCGGAACCGGAGAGTATCGGACCAGCCCCGAGGAGGACCGGATGGAGCAGCCGAGCAGGCGACCGGCGCTGCTGGCGGTGCGACGAGATGTCGCGATCAAAATCATGGCGAGCGACGCGGAGGCGGCGACGATCCGCGAACGGGCGGCGACGCTGGGATACCGGACGACCGCCGACTACGTCCGCGCCATGGCGCTGCAGGAGCGCCACCGCAAGACCACGTAGACCCACCCAGCACATCATCTCTATACGCACACACACGAGGCCCGGCGACGATCGTCCGGGCCTCAACCATTGGGAGGACACAACGATGACCACTGCGCCCAACACCTCGCCCTCGCTGGGCGACCTCAACCGTTTGCTGGCCGCCGTCACAACCGACATGGCGGCCTCGATCAACCGGTACTGCTGTGAGGAACACCGCGCGCCGCGATCCGCGATCCGCGCCTCGCTCATCGCCTCGATGGACCTGCACAGCTCCATCCTGCGCCTGATCCAGGACGCGGCACCGGCGGCGATCGACGACGACCTGGACGGCATGGCCGCGGACGAGCTGGCGACCATGCGCGGCGCGCTGTACGCCTCGCTGCTCGTCGAGCGCAGCTACCGGACCGATCTCTGGTACGTCGCGGACACCGGCGGCTACTGGACCGTTGGACGCGAGCGCGGCGGGCTCGATGACGAGTGGCAGACCAGCGCCCACTACGCCGCGGTCGCGGAGGCCGAGGTCCGCAACCGGCGCATCGATGAGGCGCACCGCGCGGTGGCGGCGCGGGCCGGGGCCACCACGAACGACGACACCGGCGACGGCGCCCACCCGTTCTGACCGCCCGCCGCCACAGCCCCCACGCGGCGTCCGACGGCCGCACCCACACCAGCGCACCACCACGATACCCCGGAGCCCGCACAGAGGCGCTCCGGGGCCATAGACGACACACTCCCGAGCGCCGCAATCGGCGCTCGACCTGTATGCAAAGGAGCACGACCGATGAACGATGAAACCACGGAGCAACTGCGCGCGCGCTACGCCTCCAGCTTGCGCTACGCCGGGACGCGCACCATCAGCAATCCGTACCGCGTCATGGACGACGGCAACGGCTGGGAGCTCATTAACGAGACCGGATACATGTGGATGGCCGACGCGCCGCGCACGTACGAGGACGCGCTCCGCGCGGCGATCGCTCTCAACACCTACGTCTCCCCGCGCGACGTCCGCGAGGGCTATGAGTACATGTCCATGACCGAGCGCGACGTCAAAAATTGGGAAAACAACGAGGCGCAAGCGCGCGAGGACGCGCGGGTGGCGGCGCTGGCCACCAGCACCGACGACCTCGTCGACCTGCTCATGGAGCAGGACGACCTGCCCTGGTAAGCCCCGCCCCCACGACGTCGCACGCGGCCTGACCCGCGCTGGCCCCCCGCGGGCCCTCACCTCGCCCCCACGGCGAGCGGCGACGCGCCCCCGCGAACCCCCGATTTGCCCCCGATTTACGGGTAAATCCCCACCGAATAATGCCAGGCCTTGGTTTTGGTGCAGCCGAGTACTAGCCTAGCGATGCCGGCTGCAACGAACGTTGTTCGGCGCCGATCGGGTCCACCCGACCGGCCATCCACCACCCGAGGAGGACGACCATGGCCCTAACCGAAACCCCCAACACGACGAACGCCTACCGGGCCGAATTCGGCCGCGGGATCGAGCTGGTCTCGCCCCGCGACGCGGACCTGATCGACCGCCTCCGCGCGCTGCCAGACCGGCGCTGGGACCCGATCGCCTACCGCTGGATCGTCCGCAGCGTCCCCGCCAACGCCGCGCCCCTCGCCGCCCTGCTGGAGGACTTCGGTTTCTCGGTCGATCCGGCGGTGGAGCGCGAGTTGGCGCGGATGGCGGCGGAGGCGCGCACCGCGCCGGTGCGCCCGGTGTTGCCGGCCAGGCGGATCGAGGTGTCCGGCGGCGACTACGCGATCTATGCGCCGTACGACGTGGCGCTGACCGGCGCGATCAAGGCCGCCTTCTCCGTCCGTACGTGGGACGGGGAGAACAAGCGGTGGCTGGTCCCGGCGACCAAGCCGACGGTGCTGGCGCTGCGCCGGTTGGTGGCGGAGTGGGACCTCGTGATCGGCGCGGACGTCGCGGTGCACATGGACGGCGTGGTCGGGGCGACGGTCGCGGCGGTCGCGGCCAGCCGGGCGGAGGACGCGGAGATCGAGATCGAGGGCCTGGGCGGGACGCTGCGCCCGTTCCAACGGGCGGGCGTCGCCTACGCGCTGCGGGCACGGTCCACCTTCATCGCCGACGAAATGGGCCTTGGTAAAACGCCGGAGGCGCTGGCGACCATCGCGGCCGCCAACGCGTTCCCCGCGCTGATCATCGTCCCCGCGTCGCTCAAGCTTAACTGGCGCAAGGAGGCCAATCGGTGGCTGCCGGGCCGGTCGGTGGCGATCATCAACGGCAGCGCAGGCGAGGTGCCCGACGCCGACCTGGTCATCATCAACTACGACATCGCGGCCAAGTGGTGCGCCCGGCTGTGCGCGCACCGCTGGGGCGCGTTGGTGTGCGACGAGAGCCACGCGCTCAAGAACAGCAAGGCCAAACGGACGCTCGCGATCCAGGAGATCGCGGGGCACTGCGGGATGCGCCTGCTGCTGTCGGGGACGCCGCTGGTGAATCGGCCGGCGGAGCTAGCGCCCCAGCTCGAGATCCTGGGCCGCATCGACGAGTTCGGCGGCGGCTGGGCGTTCCGCCAGCGCTACACCGACGCGTGGCGGGACAGGTTCGGCTGGCACTTCGACGGCGCCAGCAACCTCGACGAGCTGCAGGAGCGCCTGCGCAGCACCTGCATGGTGCGGCGCAACAAAGCCGACGTCCTGACGGAGCTGCCGGCGAAATCGTACTCCACCGTCCCGCTCGAACTGAGCAACCGCAAAGAGTACGAGCGGGCCGAGCGCGAGTTGATCGCGTGGCTGCGGGAGAAAGCGGTGGCGGACCGTGGGTTCCACGCGCGGATCGCGGGGTTGGCGAAGGAGGACCAGGAGGCGGCGCGGGCGGCGCGGGCGGACGACGCGGAGTACAAAGCCCGGCAGGCGGAGCAACTGGTGAGGCTGAACGCGCTCCGCCAACTGACGGGGCAGGGCAAGCTGCAGGCGGCCCGCGAGTGGATCGAGGGTTTCGTCGAGTCGGGCCAGAAGCTCATCCTGTTCACCTGGCACCGCGAGTTGCAAGCCGCTTTGATGGAGGCGTACCCCGGTGCGGCGCACATCCTCGGGGACGACTCCACGGAGGAGCGCCAGGCGGCGGTGGAGCGGTTCCAGGCCGACCCGGAGTGCCAATTGATCGTCTGCTCGATCCGGGCGGCCGGCGTCGGCCACACCCTGACGGCGGCGTCGAATGTGGCGTTCCTCGAGATGGCGTGGACGCCGGGGGACATGTCGCAGTGCGAGGACCGGGCGCACCGCATCGGGCAGACGGACGCCGTCACCGTTTGGACGCTGGTCGCGGAGGGCACCGTGGACGAGGAGATGGACGCGCTGCTGGCCAGCAAGCGGGCGGTGCTGGGCGCCGTCCTGGACCACGGGACGGCCGGCAACGGGGGCGGCGAGAGCGTCCAGGCGGAGTTGGTCGGGCGCCTGCTCGACCGCTGACACCCACAAAACGAGGCCGCCGGTGCGAGCAAGCGCACCGGCGGCGATGAAAGGAAGCGAACCTGCCATGAGTGTAACAGACCGGGACGTGTCGGGTCCCAGCAACGACAAGACTGGGCGGACCTACGCGCCCATGCACACCTGCATCCTGCGCTCACCCGCGCTCAGCCCTCACGCCAAGATCCTGTACGGGTGCCTGGTCGGGGAGGTGTCGGATCACGACGGGATGGTGGATCCGGCGCGGGAAACGCTGGCCGGATACCTGGGCAAGAGCGTGGACAGGGTGGACGTCTACCTGGGTGAGCTCAAGCAGGCGGGGCTGATCCGGATCACCCGGCGTGGGCTTGGGAGGAACAACGCGTACGCCATCCTGGCCCCCAACGCGTGGACGAACACGGGTTTGATCGCGGCCGCCAAGGCCGACCACATCGAGGTGCGCCATGCCGATTAAAAACCCGCGCGGGACGATCGTCCCGGACGAGATCCTGGACCAATGGCCGCACCAACTGAGCGGCGCGGAATTCAAGGTGCTCTTGTACATTGTCCGCCGGACGATGGGGTTCAAACGAGATCGCGACGCGATCTCGCTGGACCAGTTCATGGGCGGATTGGTCCGCCAGTACGATGGGAAACGCCTGGACCATGGCTGCGGTGTCCGGGACCGCACCACCGTCGTGGCCGCGCTCACGCGCCTGGAAAAATTGGAGCTGATCCGGCGCACGCATACCCACAAGATCACCGGCGCCGACGGCATCAACTACTACAGCCTGTGGCTCGACGATGAGGAGGAAAACCACGAAACAGGGGGTAGGAAAATCCTACCCCACGTGGAGTGGGAAAATCCTACCCCACGTGGAGTGGGAAAATCCTACCCACAATTAACAGGGACGAACAGGGACGAACAGTTAAGAGAGGCGAACGCCTCTCCGGCTCAACCGACGGACAACCATGGATCGGTCGAGAGCGATCCGGCTCATGATGACGTCCGGCTCAGTCAAGAAGGGAACGAGCGGTTCGGTTCGGATCGTCCGTCCGTAAAGCAAACGGACAATCCCTCGCGCACCAAGCGCGTCCGGAAGGAGACGACGACGCCGACACCGAAGAAAGTTCCCCCGCCGGAATGGGCCGTCGAGGCCGCAATCGAGTTCCATCGCGCGATCCAGTGGGCCCCCGTTAAGCCCACCCTCATGGCCCGTTGGTCGGGGGTCATCGCCGAGGTATGCGCGGACCTGCCCGAGGACGACCGCAAAGCATTCCTCGCGTCCTACGCTGCGCAGAAGTGGGTCAAGTCCAATGCCTTCAAGGTGGGAGTCCCGAATATGAGCGATAACCTCGCCGGCTGGAGGCACGCTCAGGCGAACGGCACCTCGCCGGACGCCAAGACCCAGCCGGCGAACGCGCTGGCCGCCCCAGCGGCCCCGCTGCCGACCCCGACCGATTGCCCGCGCTGCGGGCAACCCACGGGGACCCCCCACGCCAAGAGGAACGGATGCCCCGGCCGGGGCATCGTCGGAGAGGAGGACAACGATGCAGCAGCATGAACACACCCTCGCCTACGACCAGGCGATGGCGATCCTGCGCACCGCCCGCACGGGCGGCGATGAGCCACCGCCGCCGCTCGGGTGCGACCGCTGCCACTGGACCGGGCTCTGTGACGGCCCGGACAGCCCCCGTACGGGCTTGCAGGTGGCCTGCCCTTGTACGGAGTCGCGGGCGCGGGTCCGCGGCCTCTCGGGGGCTGCCAGCCGCCTACCCCTGCTGTCGAGGCTGGGGAGCCGGGACACCGTCGGCAAGCGGTTCTCCAAGCGGTTCGGGGAGCTTAAAACGTTGCCCGACCAGGTGCACGCGGTGGCGGCGCTGCGGGCCTGGATCGTGGATCCGGGCGCGCTGCTGGCGCTGATCGGTCCGGCGGGGACCGGCAAAACGTTGCTCGCGATGGCCGCGCTGTGGGCGGCGGCGGACGCGGAGACGCACCAGCCGGTCTATGTCCCGGTCGGGGACGCGCTGCAGTGGCTCCAGACCGCGCCGCGCGACGAGGCTGCGGCGGCGATCGATCGGTGGATGGCCGCCGACCTTGTTCTGCTGGACGACCTCGGGGTCCAGGTCAAGGCGGGGTACAAAGGTGAGGACGCGGCGCTGGCCCTCTACGCGATCATCAACCACAGGTACGCGATGCAGCTGCCGACGATCATCACCACCAACCTCGCGCTTGGCGACCTCGACGAACGCCTCCGATCGCGCCTGGAGGATGAGGACGATAGCCGCATCATCGTCATGCCCGGCGCGTCGGTCCGGACCCACGGCGCCGACCGCATGGTCGGATGGCGCTCCGTCAACGATGGGACGCCGACCGACCACCACAACTACCCCGGCGGCGCGATCTGCGCCGCGTGCCACCAACGCCCGTGCATCTGCTAGAGGAGGATGGAGATTATGGAGATGGATAACGACCCGTTCGCGGAGGCCGTCGAGGGCTTCCGGGTCCCCGCGATCGAGGACCCCAACCCGGCGACGACCGAGGGCATCGACCTGGGCGCGCTGCCGGACATGGCGGCCTGGCCCACCGTGCCGCTCCCGCCCCCGCCGGATGAGCGCGAGGAACCGGCGAAGGAAAAGGCGAAGGAACCGGCGGGGATCCCTGCCGAGGTGGTCCACCTCTCGCAGGCGGGCGGCGCGATGGTGACGCTGGGAGCCAGGCGCCACCCGGAGGTCGGGATCAACGACTGCTTGCCGACTGGAATCCCCGCCATGGACGCTAAAACCTTGAGGCTCAAGAGGGCTGAACTGATCCTCCTGGGCGGAATCTCGGGCGGATGCAAAACCGCGTTTGCGACCCAACTGGCGATCAACATGGCGATCGCCGGCTACACCGGATACTACGTCTCGATCGAGATGTCGCTGGTGGACATGCTGGCGCGGATGCTGGCGGCGGTGGGCCACTGCCGCAACCATGCACTCAACTCGGGGACCTGCTCGGACCAGGAATGGGCCGACGCCGAACATGCCTACGAGACCATCATCCGGGGGCTGGACCTGTACATCGACACCAGACAGATGGTGACCGTCGAAATGATCTGCCAGGCGGCGCGGGCCATCAAGGCCATGGGCGGCAAGCTCGACTTCCTCGCCGTGGATCACGCGCAGATCGTCGCGCTGGATCCGAGCCGGCGCGGCGGCTCGCGCGACGTCGGGGACGTCGGCCGCGCGTTGCGCAACCTGGCCAGAGAGCTCAACATCGTCGTCATCCTGCTCAGCCAGGCCAACTCCAAGTTTGAAGGCAGACTCCTGGCGGCCAAGGAGCGCGACAAGGGCAGCATCGTCCCCGTGTACGGAGATATTGCCGAGTCGCAGCAGCTGATCTAGCATGCCGACGCGCTCTGGTTTATCTACAGGCCAGCGGTGATCCAGGACGCGGAATGCGACCCGCTCGGCCTGCACCTCCTCAAGGTGCGGCAGGGCTCGGTCGGGGTCGTCCCGCTGCTCTACCGGCGGAGCTACACCAGGGTCGAAGATGCGGACATCATGGTCCCGCGCTACCAGCCGCCGCGGGCGCCGCGCCCCGCGCCACCCCCGCCGCCGGGGCCGGTGCAACCCTCGTTGCTCGTCGACCCCAACCCCGCGCCGACGCCGGGGCGGGTCCACCTGGCGGCCTGGGCGACCACCGGGCCCGACTACTCCGGGCTCGACGAGCTGGGGTTCTGAGCGGATATGCGCCGCTCAGCGCCACTGTCGGCGCCAACACCATCGCTGCACATAGCTATCCCAACACCGCGTGACCGGGAAGCACCCGGCCAACACCACACCACGGAGGACCACCATGACCAACGAGATCAACCTGATCGCCGCCGCTCGCGGCGGCAGCACGAGCGTGAGCGCCGCGAGGGCTGCGGCGCGCAACGAACGCATCGAGGAGGGGGCCGAGCCGCTCCACCTGACCATCGACATGAGCAACGAGGACGTCCGCTCGCGGCTGCTGCGCGGCTACCACTGGCGGGTCGACGAGGTCCATCGCGCGACCCTCGCCGTCACCCTGGTCCCGCCGGGCGAGGAGGACGCGGAGCGAGCGCGGGTGGTCGCGCACAACGCGGAGCGCCTACGCGCACCTCCGGACCGTCTCCCGGCTCCTGGGTCAGGCCCGCGCCTGGTCGTGGGTCCGCGCCGGCGCGGACCCCTACGGCTGGACCTACGCGTCGGCGCGGGATCACCTGGAGAGCCGCTACGACGCGGACCAGCGGGCGGCCATCGCCATCGTCGCCTGGTGCGACGGGTTCCTCGCCGAGATGGAGCGCTGCCGGACGCTCCACGCCGAAACGCTGGCCGCAGAGCCGAAGGAGGGCTAGACCATGACCGAGCACAACTGGACGTTGGAGGAGGCCGCAGCCACCATCGCGATCCTACGGTCGCGTGTCGACCTGGCGCGCGAACAGGAGGCGGCGTCCTCCATCGAGATGGACCGGCTGTCCGCGCAGTCAGCCGATCGCTACGAGAGCATGCGCGTGCTGTCGATGCTGCTGGCCGACGCCGTGGCGCGGCGCGACCGCGCCGCTGGGCGGGTGCGCGGACGGGACGGTTGTCCGCTCCACGGGACCGCGCGCTACCGCGCGGAGTACAGCGAGGAGGACCTCCACCACATCGTCCGCGCGTCCTGGCGCGTCGCCTGGGAGAGCACGATGGATGCCGACGATGCAGCCCGATGATCCGCGCTGCATCCACCTGACGACGTACGAGGCCGCCGTGCTCAAAAGCTGGGCCAGGCTCGCCAACGACGCCCACGCGGGCCTCTACGACCCCACGGGCTTGCCACGCATCCGTGGTGGACCGCACCAGCACAAAACGCGATCCCAGGCCGTCGATCGCGCCTGCGACGAGGTGCAACGGCAACTCGACGCGATCGGGGACGGCCGCGCGAGCGGAGAGCCCCCGGAGATCCCCCAGGCCGACACGTAGCACCGCACCCCGACCACTGGCAGGGGTCCGGTCCAACAACGCCGCCTGGAGTCTCTGGGGCGGCAAGGATAAAAACGAGAGGAGGCCCGATGACGCCACAACAAACCACCGCGTACCGGCGCCCGTGCCGCCGGGCCGAGGAGACAGCGCACCCGCGCTACGGGCCGCGGCGGGTCGATCGCGGCTACCTCATGCTCGCGACGAAGCTGACCGTGAACATGGGCAGAGAATGAACGGCGTTTTCCCAGGGCCGTGCGCTCTGGCATGTATCAATTTCCGTCCAGGCGCCGTGGGGCGCGGTCCCCGTGGCGCGGTGGCCCGAGGCGACCCGGCGCGTGGCGCGGGAGGTCGCCCAGGCCGCCCTGGCCGACGTGGGTGACCAGGACGCCGGCGACATCCGCGAGGACGGCGACATCTGCGCGCACACCCGCCGCGCGCTCACCGCTGGGGAGGCGCGGGGCCTGGCCGACCACGACGTACGGCCGCCCTACTGGACGGCATAGCGAGAGAGGACGACAAACATGATCACCAAGGACCTGGCCACGATCTACCGCATGACCCAGCCGACGCAGCCGGGCGACGACCAGCAGCCGGGCGACGTGATCGCCATCGCGGCGACGACCACCGGGCCGTGCGACGGCCGCGCTGAACACATCTGGCGCTTCGCCCGCGAGCTGCGCGCCTACGGCAAAACGACGTACGAGTACGCCTGCGAGCGCTGCTACGCGCGCTACTACGGAACCGGCGACGGCGTCCGCGAGACCGCCCGCGCCGCGAAAGCGCAACAGGCCATGGCCGCCAACGGGGGCGGGAAAATCCTGGATATGGGCGAGCACATGGGGCGGCGCGAGCGGCGGGAGGCGGAGCGCAACCGCCGCAAGGTCGTGGCGAAGATGCAACGGGCGGACCCGGCGCACGGGCCACGGGAGCTGTAGGGCGATGGGGAGGTACGAGATCACGGGCGCGCCGGGCGGCCGCTGGGCCGTCTGGGACACCTGGGAGGTGGACCCCGACCCGCGCATCTTTGCGACGCGCGGAGATGCAGAGGAGTGGGTGGAGGACCAGGGCCATGGAGACGACTGAGGCGATGCGCCGGGCGACGAAGGACGCGGGGTGGAAAGACCACCTGGTGCTACCGTGGGAGCCGCTGATGGGCGGGTACGCGCGGATGCGTTGCTGCAACGAGGGATGCGGGGCGGAAACGCTCCGCGCCCCCGACGGCGCGTTGATCGGCGACGCGCACACGACGCGCTGCCCGTACGAGTACGAGGACGACGAGGACGACGAGGAGGACCAGGGCGATGGAGCGTGAGTGGAAAGAGGCTGGCCAGCACACCGGGCTCTACGTCGACGGCGCGTACGTCGGACAGGTCGTGGCCTGCGACGACGCTGGGTACCGGTCGACCCTGCGCGGCGGACACAAGCCGCGGTGGCACGCGAGCTTCGGCAAGGCCCAGTGGCGCTTGCTCCGCCTGGTGGAGCGACAGAGGGCACAACGATGAAAGACGCGTTCGAACTCGACCTGCCGTTGTTCGGGGGGCACGGGGAGGTGGTGCTGTACCAGCGCCCGTACCCCGCGACGCGCAAGGGCGTCCCACAACCGTTGCAGCTGGTGGGTCGCTGTCCCGACGAGGTTCGCGTCGCCATTTGGGATGCCGTCCTCGACACGCTGCGCGCCGACGGCATCAAGCCGCCGACCCCGAAGAGCAACGTGACGCTGCGCGTCGCGCTCTCGGAGCGCGGCGGCGTGCGCCTCGGGCTGTTGCTGGTGACGATCCAGGGCGTCCACGGCGCGCCTCGGATCGAGGCGCTGTACCGCGGCGTCTGGGCCATGAGCGACGAGGAAGCGTACTACTGGTTTGCCAAGTGCTGGGGCGCCAACGGATCGCGCGGCCGCCACGCGATCCGCGTGCTGCTGATCGGCTAAAGGAGGGTGACGGATGATCGAGCAGCCAACGGCGAGACCGCCGCGCACCCACGAGGACAAACGCCAGGACCCCGGCGACCGCTACTGGGTGTTGAGCCGGTATTCTACCCTGGACCGCACCGTCGAAACCGTTTGGTGGCACGATGAGGAGAGGCCAGAGTTCACCTTCGGACGGTACGCGGCCACGCTGGTGTACTCGGGGACCAGGCCCCGCACCCTGTGGCGGCGGAGGTACGACATCACGCGGGTCACGGTCGGCGGCCTCGACGAGGCGCACCACGCGGTGTGCGCGGCCGTGGAGGAGGGACGTATCCCCGATGGCGCGGGATGGGAAGACCTGAGCCAGAGATAGCCATCAATACGATAAAGCCGCACGTCGGGTCAAAGCGGAACGGGGTCCAGCGCAGGCCGGTCGGGATCGATCCCGGCCGGTCGCAGGCGGGACATAGAGCGTCGCACCGTGGGGCCGGGGATCACCCGGCCTCAACCATTTGGGAGGACCTGAGCAATGGACAAAGACAAGAACGGGGACGGGGACAACGTCGAGGTGTGCACCCCGCAGGTGGAGATACCGTGCATCCCGCCGGTGGGCGATGCGTACGTGACGGGCCTGGTGGACGTCCTCTCCGGCGGGAGCGCGGCGGGCCGCTGGGACCACCAGGCCGCGAGCCTGGACGAGCGCACGCGGTGGATCATCGCCGAGGCCATCCGGCGCGGCAAGCCCGTCGCGGTAACGGTGCAAACCGAGAAGTATGGCCGGGTCGGGGTGACCACGCGGCTCGTCAAGGAGTAAGCGACGATGGACACGATCGACCAGGCGCGCGCCGTGGCGCGGATCCACGGGCGCCGCATCGCCGGAACGCGGAAGGCGGACCCGGTGGGCGCGCCGGACGCGGGCTGGCGCTCAGGGGGTGTGCGTCGCCGTGTAGGTCTTCCCGCACGACATGCAGCGCCAGGTGGACGTCAAGGGGAACCCTTGCTTGATGCCCTGGCTGGCGTCGACGCCGTACCCGGTTTGCAGGAGCGTGCGGTAGGGTTTGCCGCAGTGGGGGCACGGCGGCTTCGTGGTGGGGGTGGTGGGCGTCGCGTTGGTCGGGGTGGAGGTGCTCATGGTTGGTCCTTCTTTCGTCGTCCGTGGTGACCGGGCGGGTGACCACCGGCGTCCGCCGGTGGGGAGGAGGGGAGCCTCGCGTCCCAGGACGCGCGCGCCGTGGTGCGCGGGGAACCCGACGTCCGTGGCGCGCACGGACCGCCCGAGGGCGGTCCCTCGCCACCCCCAGTATAGACCACGGGGCGCCGAACTCAGGATCGATCGAGCCGGTCCACACTGCCGGGGGCCAACGACGCATCCGCGGCAGCGATGGTCTAACAACGAGAAGCACCTGCGGGGCAGCATCGTGCAGCGAGATCTATGGGCGTTGTGGCGCGAGCTGCGTGATCAGGAACGCATGGAGACCGCAGGGGGCGTAACCAGCACCCGCCCCGCCACGGCGGCGGAGATTATAGCAAAACGCGTGTGGCCGGGTCAAGCCCGGCCACAACCGTATCCGACAGGAGGAGGACAACGTGAGCAAAACGCAGGACGACACGATGGGTTGGGAGGTCATCAGGGCGCTGGACCGAGCGGGACTGATCGCCCGGATTGTGGAGGCGGCCGAGGGGCGCATCGTGGTGCTGCCCTCGGAGCAGCAGGGGCGCTACCTGTTCGGGCGCGACAAGGTGGGCCACGCCATGTGCCTGGCCTGGGGCGCGGACGAGCATGTGGAGCGCGAGCAGATCGACGGGTGCTTCGATGAGATCGCGGCGGCTGGCCTGTGCATGCCCTTCTTGTTGTTCGGCGCGACCACATGCTACGGGGACAGCCGCAGCCGCATCTTCATGCAGGTGCCGTGGTGCTTCGAACGCGGGAGGATCATCGTTCGCACCATCAACGGATTCAACCTGCGCGGCAAGCCGGTCCCGTATCGGCTCCCGGCGACCGCGACCGCGAGGTAGCGCTGCAGGGCATGCCGAGCGGCGGGCATGTTGGGTCGCCGATCGGGCGGGGTTTACCCGGCCTCGGGCATGATCGCGTTGGGGGGCGGCGGTCCTTCCACGGTTCGGATCGCTTCCGCCGCCATCGCGATCTGCTGGATCAAGGTGTCCTCGTCGGTCAACGTTATTTCTCCCGCCGCACCGTCCGGTTGCTCCAGGACGTGCTGTGCCCCCCGCACCGCCACGTCATCCTTATTGCGGCGTCCCAACGCCAGGGCGAGGGTTGCCTCCTCCCGCGCGTCGTCGACGTTTCCGTAGGCGAGCAAGAGCGACGCTTGATTGGCGTGAGGGACGGCGGCGAGCGGCTCCAGGGAAATGGCAAGCCGGCAGATCTGCAGGAGTTCGTAGTGGTACCCGTTGTCGAGCAACGGCTTCACCCTCTCCTCGCTCATGAGCCTGTTCGACCATCCCTGGTCGGCCGGGCGATGGAGCGTGCGCTTGACCACGAATTCCAGGTGCGCCATGCGGTAGAGGCGACGCAGCACCGTGAGCCTGTAGCGATGGTGGGGCGCCCACGGTGGGATCGGTTGGTCGTAGTGCTTCCACAGGGCAACGGCCTCGTCCAGCGTGGTGATCGCGGCCCCGATCAGCCCCAGATACATCAGGCATCGGAGGTAATCCCGGACGGCGAGGTTGTGGAGGACGAATGCTTGCGATCCTGCCCGCGGACCGATCATGTATCGGCGGGCTGCAGCGATGGTGTGCGCGTAGCAGATGCTGGCGTGGTACAGCTGGCCGGTCTCGCTGTAGTATTCTCCGAGGTTGAAAATACCCAGAAACTCGTTGGCGTGGTCGATCTGGTACACGTATTCCCGCCTGGCGTCCTCGACCCGCCCGGCCCTCATGTACGCCACGCCCAGGTTGGCGTGGGCCGAACGGTGGTCCGGTTTGCTGGCAACCAGTTCCTCCAGCATCGCGATCGCTCTCGTGCTGGTGGTTTCTTTCTCGTCCAGGATGCACGCCAGTCCCTCGAGGACGTATGGGTTGTGCGGTTCGAGGCCGTAGGCGTGCTCCATGTGGGTGAGGGCACGGTCGAGGTGGTCTCGGTAGGCGTCGGCATCGTCGAGGGTCCGTGCCAGGATGCAGCGCAGGAACGACAACGCCCCCACACCCAGGAGCGCGTGCACATCGTCCTCGTTGGCGCGCAACGCGCGTTCGTAGTTGCGCGTCGCCTGTTCCTCGTCGCCCTTGCTCAGGTGTCGTTCGGCTTCCGCGACGTAGGGGTTGCCCGATGCGCCGATCACGATGTGCCGGGCCAGGATGTCGTGCTCCTCCATCATGTCCTGCTGCGTGTCTTTGATGCGCTCGCTTTCTCGCTCCGCCCCGCGGTTGTACCACCAGTTCGCGATGCCGACGAGCAGCGTAACGAGCAACGGGACCATCCAGACGAGCGGTTGCGCATCGCTGAAGGCGAAGTGGCTCACAACACCGCCGATGATCGATAGGACGATGCCAGCGAGCATCAACGTATTGAGGTGTGCCCGTAGATATTTCACCCCCTAATTATCCGTGATGCGCACAAAACCATAGCGCGGTTATGCAACAAAAGAGCGCCTGACCAACGACCATACCCGACCCACCAAGGTCGGACCATAGACGACCAACGAACGAGTGGCCCGCCGATGCGCGGGCCCGCGTGGCCCACGCCTACGCCACACCGACCGAGGCCGCCACGCGCCCCACAGCGCGTCCAATGACCACCACAACGTCGGCGCTTTCGCCGACGAAACCGACGCTCATCCGGGCGCAACTGCGTTTGTTCGAGGAAGAGGAGGAGGGAGCATGAAGATGGATCGGAACGGCATGTATCCGCAGCACCCCTGCCGGCGTTGCGGCGCGATGCTCAACGCCGACGGCTACCACGCGTCGGAGCTGTACGCCGGTGTTGGGTGCTATACCGGCCTGTGCGACGCCTGCAAAAACGCGCCGATGACCGTTGTGTGGACGTACCGCGACGGCGCGGTGCGGTTGGAGTACCCGCCGGGGGGACCGAGCGGGCGCCGCAACCGCCAGCACTACACCGCGTACCCGGACTGCACCCAGTGCAAGGGGGAGGGGTACCGCTGGGGGTCCAACGTTACCGGGTGGCCGATGCGCCACTACTGCGAGCCCTGCCTGCGGCGCTGGAGCGGCGATCCGGGCCGGGCCTGGTACGAGAGGATGCGCATCCGGACGCTGCCCGACCTCGTGCAGGCGCGGTGGACCCGCGCGTTGGTGGCGTACCGCAAGGCCCATCGGCTCCCCATGGGGGCGCGGATCCCCGACGATGCGGCGGCGGCGATGCACGCGCCCATGCTCGCTCAGTACCAACGGATCCAGGCGCGCCTGGATCGCATCGCCCGCGCGCGGGGCATCATCGACGACGACGGACACCTGACATAGATAGAAGGAAGGAAGAGGACAAGTAGATGGGAACGAAAATTGGATGGACGGACCAGACCTGGAACCCTACGACCGGATGTAGCCGCGTCTCCGAGGGATGCCGTCACTGCTACGCCGAATCGCTCAGCCTGCGCAACGGGTGGAGCAGAAAACCTTGGACGCATAACAACGCGCCGGAGAACGTCGTGTTGCACCCCGAGCGGTTGCGCAAACCCTACTCGTGGAAGACGCCCTCGCGCGTCTTCGTCAACAGCATGTCCGACCTGTTCCATGAGCAGGTCCCGGACGCGTTCATCGCCCAGGTCTTCGCCGTCATGGCGGACTTGCCCCAGCATACCTTCCAGGTGCTGACCAAGCGCCCCGAGCGCGCGGCGACGTGGCCAGGGCCGTGGCCGGCGAACGTTTGGATGGGGACCAGCACGGAGAACCAGCGCGCGGCCGACGAACGCATCCCGCACCTGCTGCGCACGCCTGCGGCGGTCCGCTTCATCAGCGCGGAACCGCTGCTGGGTCCGCTCGACATCGCGCCGTACCTGTGGGCCACGTGGATCAATGGACGCGAGCTGCCGAAGCCGACGAACTGGATCGGGCTCGATTCCAATATGTACATGCCGCCCTACTACTCCGCGCGGCTGCTACCGGCGCTCGATTGGGTGATCGTCGGGGGCGAGAGCGGCGCGCACATCCCGAGCACTCCCGAACGCCACATGGACCACGGGTGGGCGCGGTCGATCCGGGACCAGTGCGTCGCGGCTGGCGTCGCCTTCTGGTTCAAGCAGTCGAGTAGCGTGCGCACGGAGATGGGCACGGAGCTGATCGAGGTCGACGGCACGACGACCGTCTGGCGCCAGTTCCCGGACGACGCGGCGACCATCGTCACGGTCGCGGCGCCGGAACCCGTGCCGGCGTTGCCGCAGGGACAGCTGCAGTTACCCCTGTTCTAAGGAGGACGACAAATGATCATCATCGTTGTGGTGCTGGGCCTGCTCGGCCTGGCCTGGGTGTTGGGCGTGTCCCACGACGGGGCGCGCCAGGAGGCGGCGATGCGCGCCGCCCGCAAGGAGGACCGATGAGCGAGATCGAGGACGACGGCCGCGACGAGGTGGACCAGGACGACGGGTATCCGCCGTTCCGGATCGCGAGCGCGTTGGTCAACGGGGTGTGGGTGTGCGTGTCTCCGGACATGCACCTGTGCACGGCGTGCGGCCGCCCGGTCAGCGAGGACGACGCGACGGACACCCTCGACGGCGGATCGGTGTGCGAGGAGTGCGGGAGGGCGGCGCGATGATCGGACTGATCGTCCCCTTCCCCCCGTCGTGGCGCTGCCCGACCCCGCTCGCGGTCCTCTGGGAGTTGGGGTACCACGACGGAAGCACCGTTGCCGTCGTGTGGGAGGACCGGCGCGCGGGGCGCTACCGCGCGCGCCTGGTCGCCGAGGGGCAGCGCCACGAGGACGTGCACCTGTGGGGCGAGGCGCGGACCGACCTGGAGGAGGCCAAATCGACCACGGAGCGCGCGTGGCGTGAGAGGATGGTGCGCGAGGAGGTGCAAAGACGATGCACAACGGACGACACCGAGGACAGAGAGGACGCGCCATGACGACGACCGAGCGCTACGTTTGTACGATCGAGGTGCCGGGCCTCCCACCCTCGCCCAACGACCGCCTGCACCACATGGCGCGGGCAAGGCTCAACAAGCGATTTCGGGGTTGGGTGGCCTTGCAGGCGCGGGCGTACGCGCACACACATGGTGGCCCCATCGAGCGGGCCAGGGTGCGCTTTACCCTGGTCCGCAGCAACGGCAAGGCTCGCGATGCGACCAATGCCGCCAGCTGCATCAAGCCGGTGGAAGACGGCCTCACGATCCAGGGTGGCGGCGGCTTGCTCGTGGACGATGACAACGAGCACATCGTGATCGAGGTGTGTCAGGAAACCGGACGCCAGAAGTGCGTCCGCATCGAGGTATGGGAGATCATCACCGATGGCAACGACGACGAAACGACCGACGATCGCGTGGGACGCGGTCAAGCCGGGTAAAACCTACGAGGCGGCCGTGAGCGGCCGCGTCATCGCGCGCGTTGATATCGCGCGCGCACCGAGGCCACCGGCAACTACTGGCGCATCTCCGCCATGTGGACGCAACGCTCCTGGCCCGCTTGCGATACCCTGGAGGGGGCGCAGCGCCTCATGGAGCGCGCCTACACCGTGTACCGGGAGGAACAGGCGGCCCGCCGCGCGGCCGCCGCTCCGACGATGAGGGGGCTGTTCGATGGAGTCGAGTGACGAGGGCCGCAGCGTGGTCCGGATGGCGGCGATGAGCGACGAGCAGCGGAGCATGATGCTCGGGGAGATCTTCGCGCAGCTGGACCAGTACGCCGAGGCGGAGGCCCAGCTCGTCGACCTCACGCCCCTGCTCTCCGACGAGGAGATCCTGTGGGTGTGGGAGCGCCTCAGCCGCTACGACGCGATCCGGTGGCGTGCCCGCGCCGCCCTGGTGCGCGAGGCGCTCCGCCGCGTCGAGGGACGGGCGCAGCGCGACGGCCGGGTCACCGCCGCCGTCCAACAGCTCGCCGGGCTCCTGTCCATCGAGCCGCGCCGGGTCTACCGCCTGGCGCAGATCCATGACATGGTGGAGGCCGTTGGTGTCGGCGCCGACACCATGGAGATCCTGCCGGACCAAACCTGGTACGAGGAGGCGCTCGCGGCGCCCGACCCGGCCGCCGCGCTTGGCTACGCCGTGGAGCAGGTCACTGCGGGGCGTACCTACAATACCCACGATTTTCGACGCGACGTGCAGAAGGTGCGCGCCGCCAAAGGCCGGCCGCTGCCCGAGCGACCGCCGCAACCGCAGGTCCGGCTGCGGGTCAATCGGCGCGACGGGTCGCACTGGCCGGCCGGGGACGCTGTGGCGTTCGACGTGGTCGACGTCCAGGCCGTCGAGGTGGAGACGCCGTGGGGTATGGCGGTGCTGGCGATCGACGCTCAGGGCCGCATCGTCGCCGACGTGCGGCAGGGGGAGGAGTGAATGAGGATCAACGAGGAGGACGTGGCTGCTGGGGCGTGGTACGCGGACCTGTGGTACTCGATCGGGCTTGGCACCCGCGAGGATAGCGTCTTTTGGTCTGAACTGCCGGAGGAGGAACAGCAACGCTACGTCGCAATCGCGCGGACGGTCACCGCCGACGTGCTCGGGCTCGTCGTCGCGCGGCTCTCCGCCGCGATCGCCGACGGCGCCGTGCTGACCGGCCAGCGCGAGCGCCCGCGGAGCTACGACGAGGGGGTGACCGACGCCCTGGACATCGTCGGCGTCGCCCTCGGGGAGATCCGCGAGCGCAGCGACCGCTAACGACCAACCACACCGCCGTCCACCTGGGGCGGCGCCATAGGAAAGAACCAAGAGGCCCGGCCCCGCGATGGGGTCCGGGCCTCACCCATTGGAGGGACCAAAGAATGGCTGAAAGAACGTATGCCGAGCCCTGTTACGATTGGCTAGAGGCCGCGATCTATGCCGAGATCGCCACGCGCAACCGGCAGCAGATGGCGACGTGGGTGCCGCGCAGCGACGTGGAGAGCCGCTGCCAGATCGTGCCGTGCCCTGGGTGCGGATCGTTCATTCCCATCCCCAACGACTGGCCGACGGCCACGCCGTATCGCCACGCCCATTATGACGTCAACCGCAACTGGTCGGCGTGGCGTCAGGTCTTGTACGGGCAGTCGGTATGCCATCGGTACATGACGACCAACGGGGACACCATACCGATTTGGCTACCAGAGTAAGCCTGACCGCGGCCGCGCGTCTTGACCCAGGGCCGGGGGATCGATCTTTACTGGTAGCAGGCAAATCATCACGGAGGACCATCATGCTCACCGAAGGCGAACTGCGCAAACTCAAACGGCTGCAAAAGCGCCATGCCTCCCACCTCACGGTGGGGACCAATGCCGCTCGCCCGCCCCTGACCAGGGAGGAGATCGAGGATATCGGCCGCGCGCTGCAGGCGTTGTGCCTGCGGCGCGCCCACGACCACCTGTGCGTCCAGGCCTCCGAGCCCCTACGCGCCTCCCAGCTCCAACACGGCGAGATGCTCCGGAGTCACCGCGCCGGTAGCCCGGTCCTTCGGTGGTGGTCGGCCTTCGCCGGTGCGATCGGCGAGGCGACCGCCGCCGCGGATCGGGACCTGTGGGAGCGCCTGCGCTCGCTCGGGCTCTACCCGGACCCGGACGACGGGGGTGTGGAGCTGGACTGCTCGCTCTTCGCCGATGCTTTCGTCCGCGGCCGCTACGTCTACCACGCCGCCACCGACCGGATCGTCCATCGGTTCGGGCCGACGATCGCAGCGCTCTACCCGTCCCTGCTGCTGGAGCCGCTGCGCGCGCTGGCCGGAACGCTGCCTGATCACCATGACCCCCAGGAACTTAGCCAGGTGGACAACGCCCGGCTCATGGCCGCCTACGAGCTGTGCCGCGCGTACGCCATCGAGTGGCGGCGCGATCCCCGCACCCGCGCCATCGAGGTGCGGCTGCGCCAGGAGTGATCATCAAAGGAAGGACCCCATGGGAAAGACCGCCAAACGTCGCGCCCGCCTGCTCTCCCCCGCGGAGAGGGAGACGTTGCGCGCCTACCACCCGCAGATCCAGCAGGTCGTGGCCCGCGCACGCGCCGACGGCCACACCCGCACGCAGACCCTGGTCGAGGAGGTCCACGCCCGCGCCGGTGGCGGCGACACCGACCACGCCCGCCTGGAGGGCCTCACGCACCTCTCCGGACGCGTCCGCACCGGCGACGTCGGGCAGGACAACGTCGTCTCCGACCGCCGCTGGGTGCCCCACGCCGGCGGCAGCTACACCCTATCGGCTTCGCTCACCGCGTACCTCTCCGGCGACGCCGGCGTGGAACGGCAGGCACTGTCGCGCCTCAAACTGACGCTGCCGACCGGCTGGGAGATCATCGAGGCGCTCTACATGGACGCCAACCCACCCACCCAACAGGAGCTGGCCACCCGCCTGGGCGTGGCCCACAACACTATCTCCGTGCTCGCGCGTGATGCCGCCGCTCTCCTCATGGTCTACGTCCAGGAGGAGGAGTACCGGCGCGCGCTGGACGCTGAAGCACGGCCCCATCGCGGCGTCCATGCGTCGCCGAACGCCTAGTACGTGCATTGATGAAAAGAATATGCCTTAACTGATACGAGACAAGGTGCGCCGCGTCGGCGTGCCACCGTATCCAGTTCGGTCGCCCCCATCATTTTTGCCGCCACCCGGATCGACCGGTCGGCGGCTTTTTTGTCCCCGGAACTGGAGCGAAAGACCCCATGGCGTCGATACTGGAGACCGAAACCGATGCGCTAAGCCTCTATTTCAACGAGCTACGCCACCACGTCCTGCCCCCCGGACGCGAGCCCGCGCTCTGGGACGCCGTGGTGCGCGCCCGGCGGTCCGACGCGACCGACCAGGCGCGGGCCGCCGGCGAGCGCGCCCGCGCCCTGCTGATCGGCCACCACGCGCGCCTGGTCCCCGGCATCGCCAGGCGCTACCGGGGCCGCGGCCTCCCCTTCGAGGACCTGATCCAGGAGGGCTCCCTGGGCCTGATGCGCGCCCTGGAGACCCACGACCCCACCGTCGGGGCCTTCAGTACCTACGCGCACCTGGCCATCCGGCAGCGCATCCTCCGCGCGACCGAGTTGCACGGGACAACCATCGCGATCCCCCCGCACGTCCACTGGGCGCGGCGGGATCGTCTCCGGGAGCACGAACGGTTGACCCAGGCGCTGGGACGCGAGCCGTCCGAGGAGGAGATCTCGTCCTCGCTCGGGCAGACGGGGACCGGGCAGGTCGAGGCCGAGGCGGCGCGCCGGTCCGTGTCGCTGGATGCCCTGGTCGCCGCGGACGAGGGTGCCGTGGCCGTCCTGGATGCCATCCTCGATCCCAGCGTCGGCGACCCCGCCGACGCCCTGGCGCGGGACACGGACGCAACCTCACTCCACGCCCTGCTGCACGCGCGACTCTCGGAGCGCGACGCCGCCATCGTCCGCGCCTACTACGGGCTCGGATGCCCGCCCCGCACGATGGCCGCCATCGGCCGGGACCACGGCATGAGCCGTGAGGCCGTCCGGCAGGTCCTCGTCCGCGCGGTCGCGCGCCTGCGCGACTCCATCGACCCCGCTGCGTTCGGCCGCTGACCCACCCAAAGCCGCCGCACCCTCCGAGGGTACGGCGGCGTCCTCATCACGCGGTGTTGGCGCCAACACCAAGGAGCCGACATGATGACCATGCACCTGGCCGACGACGACCGCGATCCGCCGTGCACGCGCCGTGACCTCGCCATCGAGGTTGCCTACACCCTGGCGGTGCTCCTGGCGACCCTGCTGCTGTGCCTGGTCGTGACGGGGAGGCTGTGAGATGATGTGCGAGCGCTGCGAGCAGGACGACGCCGACCATGGGCAGGTGTTGGCGCTGGCCGACGCGGCGATCCCGCTGTGCGCCGCCTGCTACGAGGCCTGCCAGCACCTCGTCTACTCCTGGATCGACGCCTGGCTGTTCGCTCTGGACGCCGACGACCTGGACGGCGATGGCTACGACGACGCGACATAACAAGGAGCAAGTCAATGGACGACGTACAGACGATGCAGCGCGCGGCGGACGCCATGCGCCAGGGCGCCAGCGACAAGCGTGCGCAGATCGCGCACAACTTTTCGTACCATAGCCCGAAACCGGGCCAGCCGGAGCGGTACACGCAGCTGCGGGACAAGGCCAAGGAGTTTGCCCTCCTGATCGAGGAGCTGACCCCGGCTAGTCGCGAGCAGTCGCTGGCGTTGACGAGTTTGGAAGAGTCCGTGATGTGGGGAAACGCCGCCATCGCGCGCAACGGCTGATCGACGACGCACCGAGGCCCGCGACCCGTTGTGGCGCGCGCCGACCCGCCTGGTAGCGGGTCTTAATCCGGACATGCCATGACGCGTGGCGAGACCCGCGCGACGTTTTCACGCCAGGAGTTCCGTTCCAACGCCCGGCCGGCACGAACCGGTGGGCATCCAGGCGGCCGCGCGCCGTCGCAGCGCCACGAGCGCACCCTGAGGTCCTCCCCCCTCCGCCTCGAGTGAGCGTGGGATGCCCGCGGCGAGCATGGATCGACGCATCATCGCGTGGTGTAGCGGTAGCACACTGGGAGAGCCCAGTAGGAGCCGGTTCGAGCCCGGCGCGCGATGCGACATGGTTTTGTCCCATGTGCCCCCACGGGCATAAGCCGCCATCCAGGAGCAGCGTCATGGCTGAGGGCATCACCGACGACGACCGCGACGCCCTCGCCGCCTGGCGCCTCACGCACGACCTCGCGGTGCGCTTTTGGTTGCTCAGCAACCGCGAGTTGCACCGGCTGCACTTTTTGCGCTGGGTGTGCGAGCACGAGGCCGACCTGCGCGCCCGCGGAGTCATCACCACCCAGGAGCCCACCACGCCACCCATTATGGGCGCTGGCATCGACGCCCTCATGCGCGCCACCGCCTCACCACGGCCGACGACCGCCCAGACGCCGCACCTTGGCCGGGGTTAGCTCAACGGTAGAGCGGCCGCAGGTACCTATCCCCGCGGTCGTATGGGCGTGCACGTCTTCCCCCGCCCACCAAGCGCACGATCAGGTCAACCACACCAACGGTGCCTCAGGATCGGGCGGCTGCGGGTACATCGACTCCAGCGCCTCGCGCACCACCCGCGCCTGGCCGTTGATGTCCTCCCAGTCGTCGCGGTATTTGCCGTAGATGTCTACCATTTTCGCGTCGTCGACGTGCAACAGCAACGCCCACAAGGTGTCGTAGATCTCCTCCATGCCCTCGCGGTCGAGCGAGAGGTGCGCTGCGATCAACCTGAGATCCATGCGTTGCATGCGGCAGATGCAGTACCGTCTGAACCGATCGCGCTGTTGCCGCAGTAGGGCGTACATCTCCGGCCCGTATCCCAATCCGGTGATGATGGTGTCGTAGTGGCGTTTGATCGCCACGTCGAGGTCGTTGTCCAGCGATGCGATCGTTGCCACGCACACCGCGTAGATCGCGATGTATCTTCGTATGATCAGGTACTGGGCGCCGTATCGAGGCACATGCCGCGCCCACTCGCTGAGTTGCTGGCGCCGCAGATCCTCGTACGCCGTTGTGCACGCCGGCGTGATCGTCTCCATCAGGCTTTCCTGCGGCCGTGGCGAGAAACGTACGCCGTAGATACCGATGGCCAACACGGCCGCGACGCGGTTGGCACATGAGCTGATTTCCCGCTCGACGCGCTCGACGCGTTCGGCCTCCTCGCGTCGGTGGTCCCGGTTGCTCAGGTAGAGCCCGGCGCCGATCCCCACCATTGCCGTTATGGCGATGGTGGGTAATCCGCTCGTCCACATGCCGACCCAAAACGCCGGCCACTCCTTCGGGGTAAATCCTAGGGATCCTGGCCAGCCGGCTCCGCCTAGCCACCGTCCCCACACCCAGGATGCAAGCAGTGCCACCACGACGATCGCAATGGCCAGCACGTTCCACGGCACGCGGTCCTTGATGGGGTCGTCGTCATCCTGCATATGCGTACCGTACCCGCCATGCCCACCGTAACGGCGCGGTTATCCACAGGGCATCCGTCCACGTCTTCCCACGGCTTCGCCCGATAATCCCCCGTTAACCCACGATCGGAGCTCCGCATGCGCGTGACCAAAGCCGCCCAGAAGCGCCGCCGCGCGCGGGTGTTCCGGGGCATCGCCGCCGGCAAGAGCGTGGCGCAGATCGCCGAGGAGTTGGGCGTCGATCCGGGCACCGTTTCGCAGGACGCGCGGGCCGTCGAGCCGGAGATGGAGCGGTGGGCCGCCGACCACATCCGCGGGACGCTCACCATGGCCATCGCGACCTACCAGGCGCTCCTGGACGAGGCGTGGCAGCGCATCGACGACCCGCGCGTCGCACCCAGGGACGCCGCCGCGTGGGCAACCGTCGGCAAGAACGCCACGGACGCGCTGACCCGCCTCGCGGGCCTGGTCAAGGAAAAGCACGAGCACAGCGGCCCGAACGGCGGCCCGATCGTGACCAAGAGCGTGCGGGAGATGAGCGAGGATGAACTCGACGCCCTCATCGCAGCAGGCGACGACGGAGAAGGCCCGGCGTGAGAAGGCGCGCCGTAGCCTGCGCTACTGGTCGCTGACCAACCGCATCATCAATAAGCAGCCGTTCGCGATCACGCCGCCGATGGAGGCGATCTACGACGACCGCTCGCCCAACGTCGTCCTGCGCAAGGCCGCTCAGGTCTACGCGTCGGAGTACCTGACCAACGTCGCGCTCTACGTCGCCGACACGGGGCAGGGTGAGCGCGGCAACGCGCTCTATGTGTTCCCTAAGTCGGAGCAGGGCCAGGACTTCAGCAAGACGCGGATCGATACGGCGATCGACGCGTCGCCGTACCTGCGCTCGCGGACGCAGTCCCCGCGCAACGTCGGGGTCAAGTCCGTCGGCGAGGGCTTCGTCTACATCCGCGGGGCGCAGACGCGTGACCAGCTGCTGTCGCTGCCGGCCGACGTGCTGCTCCTGGACGAGGTCGCGCAGTACGAGCCGTGGGTGCTGCCGGCGGCGATGGAGCGGCTCGGGTCGTCCTTGCTGCGCTGGGTGCGCGCGGGATCGACCCCGCTCTATCCGGCCGACGAGGCGGCGCGCCTGTGGGAGATGTCGTCCCAGTCCGAGTACCACCTGCGCTGCTCGCACTGCGGCGTGTGGCAGCCGCTCTCCATCAAGGACAACCTCAACGCGGAGACGGCGCGCGTCGACTGCGCGCATTGCCACGGCGACATGAGCCAGGACCGCCTGGGCGTCGGGCGCTGGGTCGCCGCGCACGAGGACCGCGACTGGGTCGGTTACCAGCTGCACAAGCTGGTCAGCCCGCGTGCCGACCTGACCAGCATCGCGGCGACCTGGCGGCGCATCAAGGAAGGGCGCGCGACGGCGACCGAGGAGCAAGAGTTTTGGAACTCTTCCGCGGGGTTGCCGCACCTGCCCGCGGGCGGGACCATCAGCCCCGACCTGCTCGACGCCTGCCGCGAGGTGGACCCCGCGTACCACATGCCGAGCAGCGCCGACGGCGGCACGACGATGGGCGTGGACGTGGGCAACCGCATCCACGTCCGCATCAACCGGCGCGAGCGGTGGGGCGACGGGCACCGGCTGCGCGCGGTCTACATCGACAGCGTGCGCACCTTCGAGGAGGTGTCCGAGCTGATCGGGCGCTACCACGTCCGGCGGTGCGTCGTCGACGCCAACCCCGAGACGCGCAAGGTCGACGAGCTGATCGCCAAATGGAAAGGCCGCGTCTGGCGGGCGTACTACCCGAACTGGGACGACACCCAGCGCAGCGTGATCGCGGTTTGGAGCAAGACGGAGCCGACGGTGCACATCAACCGCACCGGGGCGCTGGACGCGGTCGCGACCATGGTCGGTCGCGGCGAGGAAGCATTCGTCCTGCCGGCGAACGCGCGCCACGCCGGCGGCGCGGTGGACCAGACGGGCTACGGCGAGTACTACCGCCACATGGGCGCACCGGTGCGCGTCCTGGTGCGCAACAAGACGGGCAACGATGTGCCCCGCTATGTCGAGAACGGCGCGGATCACTTCGCCCACGCGGAGGTGTACGCCTACGTGGCGACGCTGGGGCCGCCGACGGACACCGCGCCGGGGCTGCTGCTGCAAGGCGCGGCCAACGGATGGGGCGGGTAGAGGAGGACGGATGGCACAGCGGAGCAAACCCAGCACCCGTCCGGGCGACGCCACCACGCCGACCAAGGGCGATCGCTCGGTCAACATGGAGGCGGCCCGCGCGCTCGCGGGAGGTCGCGTCTCGCTGGACACCTCGACGACGTACCTGGGGCAGATCCGCGTCATCTTGCCGCCGCCCGACGCCGAATCGACCTGGTCGTTCGCCGACCTGGACCACGACGCGATCCGGCGCTACAGCCCCGCGCAGCTCCTCCAGATGCTCGCGGATTTGTCCCCCGACGTGTCCAGGGCGCTCTGGGACTTCCTGCGGCTGTGCAACCCCGGATGGGAGGCGACGGCGTTCAAGCCCGGCACCGAGACGCAGAGCAAGCCCGCCCAGCAGGCGCTCGACGCGTTCATGGCCGTGCTCCACGACCTCTACGGCACCGTGGACGTGCTGATCGGGCGCTTGTTCCTGGGGGCGTTCCTGCGGGGCGCGTTCATGAGCGAGCTGGTGCTGGACGCGACGGGTCGGGCGCCGATCGACCTGGCAACGCCGGACCCGTACAGCGCGCGGTTCGAGCGCATCGTCGATCCGGTGCGCGGCGCGATCTGGGTGCTGGGGCAGTACCAGGGAGCGGAGTTCGTCGAGCTGACGCGGCCGACCATCCGCTACATCCCGGTCGATCCGTTCCCCGGTTCGCCGTACGGCCGGCCACCGGCCAGCCCGGCCGTGTTCACAACGCTGTTCCTGCTGGGCCTCCTGCACGACCTGCGGCGCGTCGTGAGCCAGCAGGGCTACCCGCGCATCGACATCGCGATGGACCTCCAGCGGCTCAAGGACACGATGCCGGAGGACATCGCGGACGACCCGGCCCTCTTCGGCAAGTGGGCGGAGGCGATGTTCGCCACGGTCCGCCAGGCGTACGCGCGGCTCAAGCCGGACGACGCCTACATCCACTCGGATGTCATCTCGGTTAACCGCCCGGTGGGTGCGGTCGATTCGTCCAGCCTGGGAGCCGTCGATGGGCTGATCCAGGCCCTGGAGCGCATGAGCACCCGCGCGCTCAAAACCGTGCCCTTGCTCATGGGCATCACCGACGGCACGTCGGAGGCCAACGCCAACCGACAGTGGGAGGTCCACGCCGCCGGCATCAAGAGCATCCAGCACCTCTGCGAGACGATGCTCGAGCGGCTGTTTGGCCTTGGGCTGCAAGCGCAGGGCCTCCAGGCCACCGTGCGCTTCCGGTTCGCCGAATTGCGCGCTGCCGAGATGCTGCGCGACGCGCAGACGGAGCAGCTGCAAATCAGCAATGCCTTCCAAAAATACGCGTACGGGTGGACCTCGATGGACGAGGCGGCGCAGGCGATCGTTGGGCACAAGGCGGACCAGCAGGAGCCGCGCTACTTGCCGACGGGCGCTGGTGCGGCTGGGCAGGGCGACGCACAGCTCGCGCAAGCCGCGGCGACGGCGCAGGCCGATCCCGGCAGCAACCGCAGCACCGTGGGATGGAGCAAGGCATGAGCGAGCCACAGGACGACCAGGCGCAGGCGACGGAGCGCGCCACCCCACGCCGCACGGGCGGCAAGGACCGGCTGGGCCGGAATGGTGATGTGCGCGAGCAACACACCGCCGACCCGCGCGGCGCACACCAGGTAGACGAGCGGCAGCAGGGGCCGCGGTAAGGAGACGCCATGACCAGCATCGTTCCGGCGGGTGACCCCGGCGTCATCCCCGAGGCAGCCCAGGACCACACGGCCACCGCGAGCAACCGCTACGCCGACGTGGTGTTCTCGCACCCGGCGGCCTTGTCGACGCGGGCCAGTTCGACCGAACTGCTGGACCTCGCCAAGCGGGGCCACGCCCTCGATCCGTCGGTCTTCGACGACCACCCGCCGTTCTTCACCCAGGCGGAGATCAGTTCCAAGAGGATCGACGCCTACTTCACGCGCATGGGCGACTCGAGCCTGAAGAACTACGCGCAGGAGGCGACGGACGGCGTGAGCGTGCTCAACAGCCACCTGTCGAGGCAGCTCGGGTTCGGTCGCAGCGTGACCGGACAGTACGTGGGGCCGGGCGGCAACGGCGTCAGCCGGGTGCTCTCCGACTTTTATACGATCCCTGGGATCAACCTCAACGGCGTCAACACCGACGACCTGATCCTGGGCATCCGCTCGGGTCTGGTCAAGGACGTCAGCATCGGGTTCTACGGCGGGGTGCAGCGCTGCTCGATTTGCGGCCTGGACCTGTGGGACTGGGATTGCCGGCACGTGCCGGGCGTGGAGTACGCGCCGATTGACAAGGATGGCAAAGAGGGCCCGCCGGAGCTGTGCGTGGGCGACGTGCTGGGCGCGCACCTGGCCGAGTACTCGTTGGTCTACGACGGAGCGACGCCGGGCGCCGGGCTCCTGAAGGCGCAGCAGGAAGCGGAGGGCGGCCGGATGCGGCCAGAGACCGCACGGATCATCGAGGCGCGCTACCGCGTCGCGCTCCCCGGCATGGGGCGCGTGTGGACCGGAACGGATAAGCAGGCGCGGGCGAACCCGACGCCGGAGGAGGACACGAGGATGACGACGCCGAACAACGCGCCCGAGCCGACGCCGGCCGGGAACAACCCGACCCAGGGCACGACGCCCGCCGTGGACGAGCGGACCACGCCCGCCACGGAGACGACGCCGGTGGACCACGTCGCGTCGATCCGCACCGTCCTGGTTGAGGCCGGGATCACCGGAGCGGAGAACCCGGTCGAGGCCGTGTGGTCCCTTATGGTGGACCCTTTTGTCAAGACACTGGGGAGGGGGACTTTAAGGTGGAGACCTCTCCTTTCTCCCGCCGGCTGGCGGAGCTGTGTAGCTTGTCGTTGGTGTGTGGGGTCGCAACCGGGGCGAC
>JAABUL010001441.1_pt1 | contig 45509 bp, 34 predicted proteins | sample 5559151 | NCBI WGS metagenome assembly JAABUL01 (sample SAMN10711876, study PRJNA513368) | rock metagenome | isolation source: Antarctica rocks | place: Antarctica: Victoria Land, Pudding Butte sud
AGCGGTTTGAGGGGTTTGCTTTTTGGGGGAGTAGTGGGGGGAAGGGGAAGAAGGTGGGGGGAAAGAAGGGTAGGGCTGTAGAGGAGGATGAAGGCATGGACTTGGACGACGGTGATGATGGTGAGGAGGAAGATGAGGATGATTTTGGGGAAGAGGGCGTGGATCTGGCGACTATGTTGGACGACGACGATGAGGAAGAGGTCTCGAATGGCAGAGGCAAGGCCAAGCAAAACCTTGATGAAGACGAAGCCAGCGACGAAGACGACTCTGCGTCAGAAGAAGACGACAACGACGACCAAACCAACCTCGAGCGCGCAGCCCGCCTCCGCGACCGCCTCGATGCCCTTTCCACCTCCAAACCCACCACCACCCCCTCCGCCGCACCAGCCGCCCTCACGGTAGACGACGTCCTCGCCACCCTCGACCCCGCCTCCCGCAAACAATACTCCGCCGCCCTCAAGACCCGCAAAAAGTCCTCCCGCCCCACAACCCTCGCGGCTCCATTACCAAAACGCCAGCAAGACCGCCTGAACCGCGAAATCGCATCCCAGAAAGCCACCGAACAGCTTGACCGCTGGCGCGATACCGTGGTTCAGAACCGCCGGGCGGAGTTTTTGAGCTTCCCGCTTAAGGATCCCGAAGCGGCGGAGCCATTGGGGAAGGAGAGGTTCGTGGTTGATGCGAAGCCGCAGAATGAGTTGGAGGCTAACATCCAGCGGATCATGGAGGAAAGCGGTCTTGCTCCCACCAATAAGAGGGCCGGTGAGGATGAGGAAGCTGCGATCTTGAAGAGTGAGGAGCTTGCTGCGATTAATTTGCCTGTTGAGGAGGTTATGCGGAGACGGGCTGAGTTGAGGAAGGCGAGGGAGCTTTTGTTCCGGGAGGAGATTAAGGCAAAGCGGCTGAGTAAGATCAAGAGTAAGAGTTACCGCCGCGTTCATCGCAAGGAGCGGAAGCGAGAGGCAGAGAGGGAGCGCGAGTTACTTGGGAGTGGCGACGATGAGGATGAACGGGAGACGGATGATCGTAAGAGGGCGGTTGCGCGCATGAGTACTAAACATCGCGATTCGAAGTTCGCCAAATCGCTCCGCCAGACTGATCGAGGTGTATGGGATGAAGGAGCCAGGGAGGCGGTAATTGACGAAGCCAGGCGAAGAGAAGAACTGCAGCGGCGAATTCGGGGCGAAGACGTTGCCGACGACAACGACAGCGACGTGCCGAGCGATCATGTGGACGACGAGGGGTTTGAGGGTTTCGGAGAGGAGGATGAGGGTGCGGTGATGTTGAAGACTCTTAACAGATTAGACGAGGGTGACGAGCCGGCTGCGGAGAAGGGTTTGGCGGGGCTGAAGTTCATGCGTGCGGCTGATGAGAGGCGGAGGGCGGAGAATGATGAGGCTATTGAAAGGTTGAGGAAGGAGTTTGCTGTTGAGGATGGTGATGAGGAGGAGAGCGAGGAGGAGGATATTGAGGACCAGGGGCTTGGGAGAGCTGTGTTCGGGCCTAAGGGTAAAGAGGGAAAAGAGAAGAAGAAGAAGGCTAAGCGGGCGGAGCTCGAGGAGGGGGATGAGGACGAGGGTGATGGGGAGGAAGAGGTTGACGTTATTACTGAGAAGCCTGCGATTGATCGAAAGGGAACAACCGCTGCTCAGCAATCCCTGGGCAAGGATGCGAAGCAGGTCTCGGCGAAGAGAGGCGCCCAGCTTCGGGCTTTTTCGAACAAGCCCGAAGAGCCTGTCGAGATCAACACCCTCGCCACCATTGACCAACCGAGCGAGCGGTCCACACTCCGCACAAAGTCGGACCTCGCCAAAGCTGAAACCAACGGTAGTCTCCTCGTAACCAACCCCAACCGTAACGACGAAGCCTCCGACTCCGACCCCGAACCCACCAATCCCCTCACCGCCCCCAACCAATCCTACCACGCCCGCGCCTTCGCCGCAGACACCGACTCCACCACCTTCGCCGCCGAGAAAACCGCCCTCGTCGTGTCCGAAGACGAGAAAGAAGAATCGACCCATTTACCAGGCTGGGGCTCCTGGACCGGCGCCGGCCTCTCGAACGCGATCAAAAGGTCCAATAAGCGCGCTCTGCATAATCCGCTGTTTAAGACCAAGACGCTCGGCACGAAGGCGGAGAATCGGAGGGATAGGGGGTTGGCGAATGTAATTATCTCGGAGAAGGGGCAGCGTAAGGGGAAGGGGTATTTGGCGCCGGTGCTGCCGCATGGGTTCGAGACGAAGGAGCAGTATGAGCGGCAGTTGCGGGTGCCGGTGGGGCCGGAGTGGGTTACTAAGGAGGTGTTGCAGAGGAATACGCGGCCGAGGGTTGTGGTGAGGCCGGGGACTGTTGTTGAGGCTATGGAACGGCCGATGGTTTAAGCTTGCCGAAGCGGATTTGGTTGGCGGTGTGGCATCTGGTGCGCCATTCGTGCGAAGCGTCCGTCGTCATAGATACCGTGGTCTTTGGGCGAATGCAATGTCGTCTCATGTACGGCTAGAACTTTCGAGCCAGCGCTTTACGGCGTTGCTGCCGTCGTGGGCCGCGCGGAATACTGCCATATTTCGTCGGCATGTTCTCAAGCAGTATATTACGTTTTTCAGACATAGAGAGGTGGGAAGGGTCTGCGTACGCTGTCTCTCACTCTCATCCAACGTGCTCATGAAATCACTACTCCCGTCCCCGTGCTGCACGGTGCGCGTGTTTTGTGCTTTATCCGCTATCTCGAGTGCGCGGCGTTTGAACGTCTGTGAAAGCATCAGCCCATCCCAATCTTTCCACCCAGCAGATGCCTCGCGTAGCAAATACTAGATTTAAGGAGCATACGTACATCGGTCAACACATCCCCAACCTCCTCCTCATCAAACAGCTCCAGCATCCGCTCCCCCAGCCCATAGAACCACGGCGCCTGCGCCCTGAGATCCACGGACACCGGGTCGGCGCGCAAAGCATTCAGTACTCTGGGGCCTAAGGCGGCGGGGAGGTCCAAAGTGGCGAGGGAGGCGGACCCAGGGCCGCCGGGTTTGGAGACTGCGAGCATTTCGGCTAGCCAGAGGGGGAGGTCGAGGCGGGTTCCGGGGGTGATGGAGCTGCCGTTGTTGAGGGCGGAGAGGTGGGGGCAGGGGAGGTCGAAGGTCAGGGGGGCTTTTTGGGCGTCGGTTTGGAGGTGGCTGGGGGAGTAGTAGGAGGACATCTTCCCTGTTGGGGTACTCAGAGGATGGCTTCGATTCGACCAGGTTGAATGAGAGCCGGAGGTGGTATTCAGCCGATGTGCCGTTCGGATTGTACACACGTGATAGATGCTGCTTTAGGCACGCGGTGATCGTGTTCGAAGGCGTCGAAAGCTTGCCACTGCGTTGCGCGTCTGGTGTTTGCCTCCGGGATCCGTTGGGCTATAACCGTCGGATCTCTCGTGCAAATCTGTCTTCGATGTGATCTCACGCGTAGTCGTTCAATCCATATCGCTCTACAGAAGTACCTGCAACTTTCCGTCCACTCAGTTCTCAACCACGTGAAGAAGGCGGCCACGTTGTCGCGTGTCGTTTTTTGGTGGTGGTCATAGCTCCTGCCTGGTGACGCTTTGGTAGCCGCCTTCGAAATCGCCAAGACACGAACATGGACCTTTGAAGGTTACACGAGACAACAACATCGATTCAAAGTTGTGTCTACGAAGTATCGCCTTGGCCTCCATCTCTGCCAGGACAGGAGTACGCGATATCATCACCACAACACCTCTCAAGCAGCGTCAACGGCGCCTGCTGACAAACAAGGCGAAACACAGCGACTCGGCAACAGTGTCGTGTGATCATCCATCACATTCCGCCTCCTCGACGAGTTGACACACACACCGTGGACGTAACAGCGACCTCCTCCCGCATGAGTGCGCGCGCTCACTCCTCTTCTATCCACAATCATGGCGGGTGAAAGCGCTCAACACGATCGCATATCCGAGCTGATAGGCCACGCCAACGGCCTCGGGTCTGGCGCAGATGACTCGAGAGCGACTTCGCCCGGCGTCGGCGGTGGTCGTGCTCTGATGGATGGCGACGATGGCGGAGATCCAGAGATGGCGCGACTTGGTCGAACAAGACCTCGAGTCTTCCCATACGCCAGATACCTACCCTACGAAACAGAGTCGCCGGAGCAGCGGGAGAAAGATATGGATGAGATGATCCGGCTGCTCTACATCTCGATAAAATCAGGTGACTTCGTGACAGGCGCGGTACACTGGACGAAGGAGATAAGAGGATGGATGAGCCTGAAGTTCGACCTCACACGCAAACAACGGATATCGCTTGTCGAGCTGTATTACCAGCTTGCTCTCGCGCCTGGTCTGGACTATAGCGTGGCAGAGAGGTTCGCGAGCATGTTCATGGTTCTGACGAAGAGGAAGCACTATCTGCGGCCTGGGAAGGACTTGACGCTAGACTGGAGGCCGTTGTTCAAGGAGATCAAGATATTCGTGCTTCCTTCGGAAAGCAGCACGCAAAACACGTACAGCAGCAAGCGCAACATCAGGACGTTGACCAAGATGTGCACGTTCGCACAGTTGTTCTTCGATCCCAAGGAGATTCCCTCCATGATGGAGGAATTCCTGCCATACTACAGCATGTCCTTCTCGGAGCATGCGCATGTCGTGCTTGGACTTTTCAATCTGATGCTGCCGACTGCAGCGCCACCTCCGAATGAGCCTGAATTGCTGCCGCAGTCGTTTGCGCCAACCTTCTTTCATCTGTGGTCTACGATCAACAGGTCTATGATGACTGATTCACGCTTTCTCGACATCTTCTCTAGACATGCGAGAGATTGCCTGGGATCAGAGCACGTTCCGTTCGGGCCGTGCGGATTGTTCACAGAAGAGCAATCCTCCCTCATCTTCACTGCAGTGTTGAGACTGCTTGAGATACCCGTCGGTCAGGCTACGACACCGTACAGTGCTACGGTAGATCTCGGCGCCGGCAATGCCATACTCTTGGAGCGAGATCCGAGGAAGCACCCTGTCAGTCACAGCATTGCTCGCTGGATCGTGATGTCGATCTCGCCGCAATGCCTCGAAGCCACGAACGGCAAGTCAGTTCTGCATCAGCTTGAAGCACTCCTACAGGGAGTAGAAACATTCTTCCATCCTTCAAACTCCGGAACATGGACCAAGCCTATAGCACAGCTCGTCTACTACCTCGCCGACTTCTTCGTCATGCGATGGAATCGAGAGCAGAGTGGCGAGTACGACATCCCAGAAGATCGCAAGCTGAACGCCGAGGTCAAGCGACGCTTTGTTCTCTGCATGAGGGATGTGGTATTCATGGGCATCTATGCGAAGAGCGGCACAGCTATGAACTACTCGCTTAGCACGCTTCAGAGCCTTGCCTCTCTCGAGCCCACACTTATCCTACCTGGCGCTCTGCAGCGTATCTACCCTGCAATGCAAGGACTGGTTGAGGTGCATCGTACCATCTCGTCGATCAGAGCTCTACAGATGCTTAGCAAGATCATCTCGAGGACGAAAGGCTTCAGGTGTCATCTCACCACGTTGCTCGGATTGGCTCTTCCTGGTGTCGATGCGAACGACTTGGACAAGACGATGCACAGCTTAGCTTTCATCCAGGCCGTGTGCTATAACATCCCACTGCACGATCTCACGAAAGCACCGCAGCGCGTGAAGAGCGAGCTTAATGGTGACTATGAGCTAGTGGACCATGGCTCGCCATCCGCGTCTGGCGGCACAGGATTGGCGGTCGAATGGATCACAGCGCAAGTGAGCCGTTTCGAGCAAGAAGGACCAGGCATCGATATCGACTACGCCACCGAGCTTTCAGAAGAGGATGAAGAAGCTATCTTGAAGTCTTCAACAGCGGGCTTCTCCGAGTTCATCATTAGTTTTCTCGGTCGAGTCTTCACTCTGCTTCAGAATCTTCCTGACGCAGCAAGAGTTAAGAGTGGCAGTCCGGAGGAGAATGTGGTCAACACCTTACCAGCAACTTTCAGCCCGCTTCTGGCCAGTCTCAGTCCTGAGCTCTACGATATCGCTCTAGAACACGTCGCTCGCTTCGTCTCGAAGAATGTGGTGCACCAAGCACGAGATGCCATGGCGTTCATCTGCAACGCACTGGTCAAGATCTCGCCGAAGAAGGCTCTCGCACGCCTCCTGCCAGAGCTCATCTCCAGCATCCGAACAGAAATTGGCGAGAACGGCGCTGGGTCTACGCGTACTACTGGTAGCGAGATCCTGCCCAGAGATCGTGCTCTCGTGTGGCATGTTTCGCTCCTCAGTATGTGCGTTGTCCACGTCGGCAGCGACGTAGTCGAATTCCAGGACGACCTCTTCTCCATCGCCAACTACATGCAAGACACCTGCAAGGGTATTCCGCTGGTGCATGTCAGTAACTTTGTGCATCATCTGCTGCTGAACTTGACGGTGACGTATACGATGGATTATAGTCTCTTCAACAAGTCTGAGCTCGAGAAGGGGTTGACTGCGGAGAGTTGGGGAAGGATCGCTGATCCGACTGCGTTGGAGATTCAGTGGCATGTTCCTCAGCAGGATGAGCTGGCGTTTGCAACGAGGATCTGTGAAGCGCAAGGTGGGCGGGCGTTGAAAGCGCTGAATGAGCTCATCTCGGATACGGCTTCTATCAAGCGCGATGGCGTTGGCAAGGACTGGTCCGATGAAGTTAGTCGCAATCTGGTCCTGCTTCGGCTGGTCATCAGCGGTGTGTCGCGGTTATTCAGGTCGGACGATGGGACCGTCACTCCTTTCACTTCTGAGGACGATGGGTTTAACGACCGCATGGACACGGATGGTGAATCACTCGACAGCGCTGTCGACCTCAGCGAACCGGATGAGGGGAAAGTCAGGCGAGCGTTCCACTACCCGACTGGCTACCCTCTCGAGATCGGCAGTGAGCCCTACGAAGCTGTGCACAACTTCCGCAGAACAGTCGGCGAGACGCTGCACCGAGTCCACGAGTTCCTGGTCAAGAACCAAGAAGACGACGTGCCGTGCTTCAACTCTTTGTACACAGCCTACAAAAGCTGGTTCGTCGACATCGGTATCGAGCGCTCAGCACACGTCCTAGACCGCCTCACCCGCCTCTTGAGCGCCGACATCCACCCCTTCAAATTCTCCGGCACCCGCAAGCAATACCCACGGCCTTTGCTCGTCCGCAGAGCGAATCTCTACCACTTCCAGCGCCTGCGCTTCAACGAGCACCCCAGGGCCGCCTCGGAGCTTGACAAGACGCTCCTCCTTGATCTCGCCAACTCCAGCACGTCCGTATACACTGATATCCGTCGCACCGCGCAGTCTGCGGGCGAGCAGGCGATCAAGAGTATCATTGGCGCTAAGCCGCTTATCATCCCGCCGCTTCTTGATGCGCTTGAGGATGCGTTGAAGAAGGGCGATCATCCTCGCATTAAGGGCGCAATGTTCTCCTTGCTATTCGGCAGTCTTGCTAAGCCCATCGGTCGGAACTGGAACTACGCGCCGCGGATGATCAAGCTTTTCGTTGAGGTGAGCGAGGCAGATCGGCCGAGTATCCAGAAGTTGGTCGGGCAGAGCAGTTTCACGATCCAGGGCATGACGAATGCAATGGATAGGATGGTCGTGTTCGACGAAGCCACACTCCGCGCTATTTGGCCTGACGAGAACTCCAGCGCTCGAACCGTCGCTCGGACCATCGAAGATGCTGATGCCCTTGTGCCGGCAAAGCGGGATAAGATTCAGCATCGTCGCACGGGCGTCGAGGCCAGGAAGAGCGAGCTAGCGGCCGAACTGATTGAAATGGTTAAGACGAGCCATTGGAAGAAGGCGAGTCGGACCGCTGTCATGGTGATAGGATTGGACTACCGGTTTGAGAGTATTGCGTCGCACGGGATGCTGGAGTTGGTGGTGAAGGGCGTCATTGATCCACATCCGCAGCTCAGGACGCTGTATGCGACGAGTTTGAACGCGATCTTTAGTCTGATCCAGACGAGGGCGTTGACGGGGCATAAGTATGCCAACTACCTGATGGACGCGCAGACGGACCCGAATGAGGTTATTGTGGAGACGAGGAGGGCGGAAGAGGGGTGGACGGACCGGTATCTGGATGCGTTCGCGAAGCCGGAGGCGGATGTGTTTATCGACAGTGACTTCCCGGGTTGGTTGGTGTGGCAGAAGACTATGAGGGGGTATCAGACTGGACCGAGTAAGCTTGAGTACGATGAGCTGGAGCAGAAGGTGCGGAAGCAGATGGGGAGTTATATCGATCGACATTGGTTGTCGACGTACTTTGGGTACATGAAGCAGGAGCCAAAAGATCAGCAGGCCGATCGCTTCCGGATGCATAGCTCGATGATTGTCGCTTACGCCATGGACTTGATGGCCGACGGTCTCACGGTCGCGACGTTCGAGGACGTCAAGGACCTCGCGCAGGCCGTGTACGGGGATGGCAGCGATAAGCACCAGCACCGCGCCATGGCCGAAATCCTTGCCGCGATGATCTCGAGCGCCGAGGACTTCAAGGTCGAGCTCAAAGAGCAAGTATGGGATTTCGCCTTCCCGATTCTACGGCGTATAATCACCGATGGTCTCACGCCCGAGAATCTGGGCTACTGGACCACCCTCGTTACGCTTGTCGTGGGAGGCAAGGACCCCCGCCGCGCGTGGCCGATGGTCGATTGGCTGGCTGGTTTCAGGTTGGATATGGACACGAATGCTGCGTTCAAGGAGAGTTCGAAGATTACGCTCCTCGGGCTTGTGGTGGGTGCGTGCGGCTGGCATTTCCGGCTCGAGAAGCCGGTCGTGCAGGATTTCCTGAAGCATCTCGATCATCCGTATAAGGGAGTCAGGGAGGTCATGGGCACTACCCTGGCCGCCATCTTTCGGACGCGGTATCATGAGAGTTGGACCGATATCCCGACGCTTATGGCTGCGCAGCGGGAGGCGGGTAGTGTGGGCACTAGGCCGTATCAACCTACTGAGGAGTTTGCGGGGATTGTGAAGGAGGTCTTTGAGCGCTTGGAGGTGTGGAGGAAGGAGCGCCCGCCTGGGATCCAGACGCCTACGCCTTATACGCAGGCGAGCAAGACGGTGTTGTTGTGGCTCGACACTTCGCTCGCGAGTTACGATTGCACGGCGCTTGTACCGTTCTTCCCGGATAATTTCATGCAGCAGTTGCTGCACATGATGGATATCAAGGAGGACCCGGAGCTGCAAGGGCTAGCGTACCACGTCTTCCGCCACCTCCCCAATATCCCGCACAGGCCCAACGAAGCTTCAAGTTTCGTGGCGTCGCTGATCCGGATTGGGAAGGAGGCTACGAGCTGGCATCAGAGACTGAGGGTGCTGATAAATATCCAGGTGGTGTATTTCCGGCACCTCTTCCTTATGCCGGTGGAGCAGGCGGATGCGCTTTTTGCGTGCGTGAGAGGGATGCTACGTGATACTCAACTCGAAGTCCGGCTCGGTGCGGCTGCTACTTTGGGTGGGATGGTCAGGTGCTCGCCTGTCGCTTTCCGCAACGCGAAGATCACGGAACTCAAGACTCATTTCTACGGCTTGCTCTCTAACAACCCTTTGCCCAAGCGCGCGAAGGCTGGTCCGGGCACTGGCACCAATACGCCTACCCCCGAGCAGAACCAAGTCGTGCTCGCTCGCCACGCCGCTGTGCTGGGTTTGGGTGCGCTGGTGGCGGCTTTTCCGTACACGTCGCCGCCGCCGGAGTGGTTGCCGGAGGTTCTTGCCACGTTGGCCGGGAGGGCGGCGGGGGATCCTGGGGTGGTGGGGAAGAGTGTCAAGAGTATTTTGAGCGAGTTCAAGAAGACGAGGCAGGATACTTGGGTTATTGATGTTAAGGTGAGTTTGACTACGATATGGACGAAGTTGGGGTGCAGTTGCTAATGTTTGTGGTTTAGGCTTTTACGCCCGAGCAGTTGGAGGATTTGGAAGGCGTGTTGTGGAAGAGCTATTTTGCTTGAGGTGGAGGTGGGCGTGCGATGCGGTTAGAGGAGGGTGCGAGGGATGAAGTTGCTTCGATGGCATAGCGTGGCGTTAAGATGAAGGATCGATACACAGCGTGGTGTCAGAGTAGATGGTGCATGGTTGAGCAGCATTTGTTAGGCGTCAATGTTAGCAGCCGGTATCTTGTGATGCTGGAGGCTTGTTTAAAGTGTATCATCCTGGAGCAACGTGTATCAGTGATACTTCAGTTGCTTCATGCCATGCCGACCATTCCTTCGACACCACCAGCTTTCATATGATCGAGCGAGCGGGTACTTCTCCTTTGGGGCTAGTGGGTTCTAAGGTTCACCCCATAACACCATTGAACACCTTCGAGCATCTTCACGACCTGGACACTCTCCAAAACTCATCTGAAGCGGCGTCTTGCCATGGCGACAGTCAAGCAACGCACAAGCTCGCAGAAGCCCGAGTGGCCAACGAAGCAGTACAGTCTTGAGGATGTGGTTCGCTCTCCTATCATACAGGCGGTTCACCAGCAAGAGGAAAGTGAGCTGATGCAACTTCCCCAAGAGATCCGCGATGAGATCTACGCCTACGTCTTTAGCTCAACTCGGTTCGCCTCTGGAGTATGCCATCTTGGTCAAGATCACCACCGCCGCATTGTCTTGGCTTCGAAACATCATGGTCTGAGTATGCTCCGTTCTTGCCGCCGTGCTCACAACGAGATCGGGAGCACATGGCTGCGTCAGGTGCTCTTCCACTTCGAGAGCCCGGAAGCGATGTTGGACAAGCTTGCCACCATTCCCACCACCATTCGCAGCCAGATCCGCCATGTGCGCGTCTACGGCAAATTGTTGAGGCTGCACTTCAAGAATTACAAACACCATTGCACCACCACGCAAGTCCTGAAGCTATTACCTGGCCTCAATCTCGAAGTTCTGACTGTGTTGGAAGGTCAGTCGCCCGCTCAGAGCTATGAGAACCTCGACAGCCTGTTACGCTACAGCGATGGCTGGAAAGAGCTTCATTATGTATCGAGCTCTTCGGGTTTCCTCGGTTACAGGAGTATCTCGTTTGACTTCCCCCGATTCAACATCACGCCGAGGGAGCACCCACGTCAGCGTCAGCCAGCGGGCTGGCAACAAGCCCTGGACCAGCGAGATGGTGCCACCTCATCGCCATCAGTAACGATGTATCTCACCGCGGACACAGCACACGGAACTCCATGTGCTGTGCTGCATCCCAACACGAGGACGGCCTTTACTCAGAGCTTCGCAGTTGGCGAAGTTGCCCGAACTTACAGCAACAGCGTGGATCATGCCCTAGTGAGTGAGCGCGAGGCTGAAAAGGAGGTCCTCGTCATCGCCAGGCGTGGCTCGGATGTCGACTATGCTGAGAATAAAGCATCGCCACATTTGGCGACGGACGACATTCGCGCCCGCTTCCCTGGCGTGACATGGGAGCAAGTCAAAGCTGCACAATACGACCCGGACGATGACAGCTTGCTTGCAGGGTGCTCGGACGATGAACCAGAAGATCATGCAGAGACGGCCAGTGAGACTATCTTGGTGGACTCTTACGACGATGTGGACGATTATACCTGGCCCGGCAGTATCAGCCTCAGCGCCGCGATCGATGTGCAATTGGAGAATTAAAATCTTCGAGTGGCAGTATATGTCGTTGTGGCAGGTTCATGACAACGAGAGCCACCATCTGGCTTATATCTGCGATACAGCAGCGGAAGAGGTATAAGCCGTAACTCCAAAGCCTGGCTTGCCAGAATACGCCTCAGTGCGTCGAAATGGCAAGAATAGTCCGTCAATTTTCTACCCATGATAAAGATTCGAGACCACACAAACGAAAGTTGTGCTCGACAAGTAGGTGCTGAGATCCAAGGTACGTTTTTGCTTCGTGAATGACTTCGCTTCCAGTCGGGCCAATGCGATACGGTCCGATGCGTGCCTTTTGCTTTTGAATATCGTAATGATTTATTGTTACAAGCGCATGACTTCGATCGGACTAACGCGGTTCCTTCGTTTCACTGTCTGAGCTGAGGTTTTCCAACACCGAAACACCAACGCGCAGATCCACAATCCTACAGATCCTATTGATCCTTGAGCAGGTCGTGTGTTTGGGAAGACAATCACTATGAATAAGTCACAATGTGAGCAGTATATATTCTCTTCTACTTCTTCTCAGCCATCTCCTCATACCAGCAACTATCAAATATTCAACGCAACCATGTTCTTTCTCAGCTTCACAGCCATCTCCGCCATTTTCATAGCGTCGTTCGCTACTGCAGCTCCCCTCGAACAGTCGTCAAACCCAACCAAGCGAGACGCTCCCGTAACGGTCTGGCTGAACGGCAACAGCGACTGCTCCAACCAGATTGCTGTCCAAAATCCCGACCCCTACGCCTCTGCCGTATGCAATGCTATTCCGGGCACCAATGGATTCTACGCGGGAACAAATGGGCAGACTTGCACGCTGGAGTACTTTGTGACAGCATCTTGCATTACCAGCCTGGGAACTTTCGAGGTGGGCCCGAATAGTACGTCCTCTCTCGAAGAAATCGCAGAGTCTTGTGCTTACAACTCCATAGCGCCCGACTGTCATGGGGTGCCGTACGCTCTCAGCTACAAACTCACGTGTTAAAGACTGTTTCAAAGATGTGTATGATGCATCAGAGGTGTGGCTTCCGGATTCGATCTGCTGGAAGGCATCATTGAAGAACTGGGAAACACTCAAATGCGACGTTGGTTGAGTCCTCCGAACAACCAGTAACGGTATAGTTGCTCTGTTAAACATCGAATGCAACTCTCAACTACGGCACAACATATACATCAGCTTGCCTTTGTTCTTTGGGACTCTTTCTCCTCAAATCCGGCGTAGACGCAGCTGTCATGGCTGTAGAACCGTTCTTTGTTGCTTTATGCACTTCATCGTCCCTCCATCAATTCTTCGATGCATCTCACCATTCGGCAGGTTTGCCACACTGCGAGTAAGCTCGTCCTATCATTTCACCTTCCTCCCATCTTCGCCTTTGAGAAACAACCATCGCCGTCATCTCCTCCACCTTAACAAAGATGAAGCTATTCCTCCCAACCATCATCGCCGCCCTCGCCGCCATCTGCGCCGCCGACAAATGGGAGAACGGCGCTGCTTGCCTGTCCAACCACGGCAAATTCTGGCAAGCCATTCAGCATTTCTGCTTCGGCAATGACAACAGCATTGTCGTACCCTCCGATTATGCCAGCCAGGGCAAGGGCGTAGATGGCCATCGCGTCTTCATCACAGGCAACTGTGGTCCTGCTCAATGGGTCCCACAGGGCATCTGCCTCAAGCAGTTTTACTACATGTGCGCGCACTCGCAAAATGGAGGGTCGGCGTTGAAGCAGTATGGGCGGGACGGATGTCAGACGTGGCATATGTGGCCGAAGTACTTGTAAGATATGAGTACCTTGCAGCTGAGGGGGAGTAGTGAGGTGGAGTTTGATGGCGGGTCGAGAAGGTTGAGCTGGTAGAGTGTAGGTAGAGGACGATATTGGTTTCTTAGTAGGTGCGGTCTGATGAACAGTCTTAGCTGGTGAATTCTACTGAATCAGAACGCCTCCGCCTAGTAATAGCATCTTCGCAAAACCGAATACTGCTCTTTGTCATGGAGTAAGTCTACTCTCCACACTCCCACAAACGTACTTGTGCATCGATGGCACTTTCCCTCTGCGCAATTGACTCCCTTCCGCGCCAGTGATTCGCATCTATGTGGCCGAGCGAGAAGAAGTCGTCAGTCGTATCCAGTGTCCTTCTCGCATTCTCAACCTTCCGTCTCTCGGTCATCTCCCAAGCGTGCCTGTGGATGCACCATCGTATCAGGTCCCATCCACTATCCGGATCTCTGTCCCGACCGGACCACCACAATCCCCTCGGATCGTGACTAGCGTGGGAGTGCGGCATCGGTTGACTGTTATAAATCCCTCCAACGATAGTCTTTGCCTGGCCAAGGTCCTCTATATGGCCTGCGCGATAGACGATGTTAAAGCTATGCGCATGCTTGGTTTTGTCCTTCAACCACCTGCAGTCTCGTTCCAGGCGGAGAACGTCCAGACTCTCGCTACAGGACGCCGTGACGAAAAGGCGTACGACCAGCTTATGGGCGCCGGTGGTCACGTTAAAGGCTGCACTTCCGCTGTTGTGCTCGAGGGCCTTGACGTAGCGTCTGAAGGTGGAGAAATCGAAGTAGATGACAGGAGCGGTGACTGTTGCAGGTGCCGCAGCGACAAGACGGGTGCCGAGATCTCTCCTAGTGGAGCGACAGACTCGTGTGAGTGGATGCGTGGACATAATTTTGCCCTTCAACGGTCCTTTCGTGATGATGTAGACTTGATCGGCGTCTTCGATACAATAATCGTAGATCCAGTCCTGAAGTTCCACGGGAAGCTTGCAGAAGGGGAAGATGTTGCTGGATGTCGAAGCCATGGTTACCAAGGCAGTGAGAAAATCTGAAGGAGTGGCTTCCTCGCCCACAGAGGAAGCGTTTGTGCGTGGGCCCTCGCAGACCCTGATGTAAAGGAGATAAGTGAGGTTACACAAGAACCCCTGGAAAGGCACCCAGCTAGGCAGCACATTCCATGTAGTACAAGATTGAAAGCTATACTTCTTCGCTCCACCGGATGGTTTTGTTGGGCAGTCGGCAGTGGATGGTGTATGGTTTCGGTGACCGGATTGATGCACAGCGATATGAGGCGGATTGAGAACTTCCAGATCGTCTCAAGACGGCGCCTGTGTTAGTCGCATCTTCAAGGGCGCGCTCGATGTTTCAAGACTGCTTTCCCGTGCAGCCGTCGGGCGGAGAGAGGAGATGCATGGACCCATAGGATGATATCAGCCCATCGGACGACTTTCTCGCTGAGCGAACTCAACTCCCAGACCCATCAAAGAAACTTAAGAACGTGCAAGACTGTCAAGTTCGTCGTAGAGCGTCCTCTATTATCGGCCTCTAGGTGAGATTTCCTTGCTGTAGAACTATTATGGCAACGAACTCCCTGCGAGGGCAGTCACCGAGGCTCCAGAGAGGCGAACATTCTGCGTTCACCTGGAGCCGTGGAGGACCTTTGCTGCTTCTTGAGAGTGTAAGGAATGATAACGCAAACGTTCGACACAGCCAGAAGCCCGTACATTAGCAACTGTCGATTCTTCAAAACACCCACTCGCCCATTGTGCGGCCCAATCGGAACCTAGTAGGTGCAACAGCTCTTCATTCCCGACACACCTCTCTAGTCCATCATCGTGCCCGGCTTCGTATCAGCAACGACTACTCTGTAGCCGCCCACCACAGCATCTGCGCCTCAGTCTTCTTCCGCTCCTGCATCATGGCCTCGCGCTGATACAACATCGATTGCTCAAGCTGACGATACCAGTTTGAGCGTCCTACATTCCGGCCTTCCTCCCTCATAAGCTCTTCCAGATTCTTCACCGCCCCAGCAATGCTTGCAACAATCTGACCTGCGTTGACGACCCAAACGTACTTGTGGAAAGAAGCCGCGATCTGGTTCCAGATGATTTGTCTAGCTGCATCGCCGGAGGTGATCTGTGCCATTGGCCATTTCGCAGCTTCCAACGACTCCGCGTGCGTAGTTCGGTACTTGATGTTGAGCTTGTGTGTGTGGCGCGTATTGTCGATGAGCCAGTCGCAGTTGTGCCATAGGGCCGTGAAGTCGGGGTGCTTGCACCACGAGGCTGAGATCCTGAGATTGAGGACGATCTTGCGGGTGCCGGTGAGAGTGTAGAACCCGGAGATCCTGCCTGTCTTCTCGAGCTGCTTGACGTACGCCTTCACCGCCGTCAAGTCGAAGTCAGTGACATGAGCGATGACCACTGGAGCGGCGATGTCCAGGCGGAGGTGGATTTCGTCTCTGGTCGTCTGGCAGACGCGTGTGAGTGGGTGGCAGCAGGTCACTCCTCCCTTTGGATCTCCTTTCGTCGGCTTCGTGAGAATGCGTATCTTGGTTGCGTCTCTGGCGCAGGTGTCGTAGATCTGGTCTTGCAATTCTGTCGGGAGCTCGAAGAACGGGAAGATGTGGCGAGAAGCTGCTTTAGTTGGACCTCCCGTGGCGTGATGGTTGACCTTTGGCGCTTTCGGTGGTGGAGTGGCAATCTCCACTGGAAGCTTGCGCTTTGAGGTGCTGTTTGATGTTCGCGCCGGTCCAGACTTGTTAGACGTCGTAATCGGCGGTGAGGGAGGTGATGCTGAGAGCCCACTGCCAGGCGTACACTCCGAAGGCGTGGTATTCCATCTTGCAGTACCGCGCTCATCTAGTGATTCGAACGGGCCACCGTATTCTGGCTGAGAAGTCCTGCTTCCAGGTGTGTGTTCCGAAGGTGTGCGGTCCCATCGTGGTGTCCTGAGCTCATCTGGTGGAGCGGATAGGTCACGGCACCGAGGAGAAGAACTCATGCGACAGGTGTGCGAGTGTCTTGTACTGGTGTCGTCCTTGACGTAGCGCTTTCCATATCAGGCTGCCGGGTGAAGTCACAGTGAATGAAGCGGCGGAGGTACATGCCGCGTCTTGATGGTGTCGAAGAGAGAAGAAGAACAAGGGATCGTTATGCTTAAAAGTGGACCCACCCAGTGAGGTTGCGGGTGCCCGTTTGCACCACGTGAGTCGTTTGCGGCACGTCAACGGGGATGTGGGTAGAATCTCTGCACAGATAAATAGAAATCTGGCTTCACCTCCTGGTACTGGACAGCTGCGCACCAAAATTTGCGCCGAGAGCCGTCCCAACCATCTGCGCAGACCAAGCCCATTTCAACGCTGATGCTACTCCCTCCCTGAAGATGCCCAATTGTTCAGCTGCGTATCGAAGTAAACCTGATCATCCCTCACCTCCTGACCCCAATGCTGAACCTCCGCGACCAGCAATTGGAGCTGGTCAGAGGCGGCTGCCCCCTCGCGTAAGACACGTAGGACTTCTACCCGACGAGCAACCATCGCGCGGTCCTTGGTGAGGGCGGCTTGCCAAAAGCCTTTCCATGTATGCTTCTGCAATGCATAATCGATCTCTGCCCATCCATTCTCCCTGTCGGTCTTGTAACAAGGCAAGGCAAGCCGCTTGTCGTCCTTCACCTCCCCCATGTATCCCACAGACACGAAGCGGTGCCTCACATTCAGATTGTCCATATGCGGCTTTCCCAGCCACGGGCAGTCTCGCTCCGTGGCCAGCTTGTCCGAGATTTCAGGCCAGCAGACTTTGACAGTATACTGAACGATCAGCATACGGAAGCCTGCGCTCCTGTCGAACGCGGCGATCCCTACCTTGGTATCGGCCTCGATGTGTCGGGCGAACGCTCTCAACGCCGCCATGTCGAAGTCGATGACGTGTGCGGTAACGATAGGCGCCATGATAGCAAGGCGGAGTTCAAACTCATCTCGCAATCTCTTGCTGACGAGCGAGAGCGAATGGTCGCTGGTCACTCTGCCTGCCGAGTGCCGAGGATGTGGACGTTCTTCGCCTCGCTGACGCAGTAATCGTACACCTTATCTCGCAATTCCGCAGGAAGATCGAAAAACCGGAACACGCCTTCGCGGGCGTGATGGTTGAGTTTCGAGCGTTTGGATGCTGAGTCGAATCGTATGGTCGGAAGCTCGCGCTTGCGTTTCGCAATAGTTGGTGAAGTGCAGAACGTCTGGGGCTTTGGATCAGTTGGCTGGGATTGTGAGCGCGTGGGCCGCTTGGTTGCCTCTCTTTCGACGACCATCTTCGGTTCAGCGACTGACCTGTTGTCTTCGCTCCGGCGCTGATCTTTCAGAGGCAGTGCGACAGGGACGGGCTCCGAAATGCCTTTGAAAGACCCATCGCCCCGTTGCGACGCCTTGAGGCGGAACGGGAGTGCCCAGGTAGGTAGCGCTGGAGTTGCGTCGATCTGACGCTTGGTCTCGCAAGCAAGCTGACGCCGGGCTTCCCAAACAAGCCTGTCAACTGGGAGCTTCAAGATAACGCGCAGCCGTGGATTGGTTGCCATCTTCGCTGTGTTGGTGACTTGCGGTGCTGATCGCAGCAGGCTCCTTCACCCGCTTTATCCAGTTCGCGGTGTTTGCGAATTCCACAATAAATGTGACATCCCGTAGTGACTATTTGGCAGCGGGACGTTGATCAGGTGGCCAGGGTAGACCTGATATCAGTTGAGGTTTGCAACCAGTGAATGATAACGACATCTGATGACATGTGAACCCGAACGGGAACTGCAGTATCGGCATCAGCCTGACAGTACATCAAGCTACCTACTTCATACAAGCCACCCCTGTTCCAGTATAAGGTGAGTAGTAACACAACCCCGTCCAACCCATCCACTCCGCTTCCAAAATCGTACACAGGTGGTTACTCATACTTAATCTCCTCCTCCTCCTCCCCAGGCGCATCCTCCTCATTCTCCGCCCCAACCTCCACCTCATCGCCCTCAACCTCATTAGCAGAAATCGCGCTCTCGCCAAGCTTACTCCTCATCCTTCTCAACACAGCCCCACCCGCACTCGGACTCCGCCCAGTACGTCGCGCAGTCGATCTCCGCGCCGGTGTCCCACCGTAACTATTCCTTGCTCCACCCCTCCGACTCGGTCGGCCAGGGCGTCGCTTCATCGCCGTTCCCATACCTGGTACAGGCGGGAAGACTTCGAATCGTGTCGGCGGTATGGGGCCAGCGGAGGCAGGCTGGGAGGTGGAGTAGAAGGACGTCGGGCTACCGTCACGCGTGGTGCCATTGGGCGTCTTACGCGGAGAGCGCCGCGTGGGCGAGCCCGAGGGTGGTTTGGAGGTGAAGGATGGTTGGGGTGTGAGTGCCAGAGCTGGTGGACGCTCTTTCTGCTTCATAGCTGTGCCGTTGACTTTCGGATCGTCGTCGGGCGGCTCGGTGGACTCGTGCGCATCGTCTTGGAGGGCGAAGGCTTCGGCGTTTTGGACTTTGAGGGTTTGCTGGACGCCTTCTTCTGGTTCGTCGGGGAGTTGTTGGGTGGGATCTTCGCGCGGCGCGACTGTTTGGAGGGGTTGTGCGGCTTCTTCGCCGAGGGTGAGGAGGCTTGTTGGTTTGCCCATGACGTAGGGTGTCCAGCATAGTCTGTCCTCGTCTAATGTGATGGTGGCTTTCTTCTCGTGCTTCTCGACGTATTCACGCATGTAGTCGTAATCGAGCCGGAGAGCGTAGGCTCGGGTGACTGGGTCTTTGACGAGAGATCGGAGAGCTTCGAGGGTGGAGATGATGTCGTCCGGCGTCATGCCCGTTTCTTTGGCGATTTGTGCGATGGAGATCTGCTTTTCAACCTTCGGCTCTTCGTTGTTCTGACTGTCCTCTTTATATCGGAGCAGTAGCCGACACAGCACGGTCCGCCAGTACGAGCGATACGACACCAGGCCCATGTCTGACAACGGCTTCTCAGGTGATCCGGTTCTACCCTCCACCTTGGTCAGAAGATACGAGAACTCAATTAGAACTCGTCCAAACCCTCTCCGCATGTGCACTGGCAGGACTAAGATGCAAGAAACGTTGTTGCCAGGGTTGGTGAGCACTGCATTTACACCGTTCTGTTCGGGCTCCGCATCGGCACCACCGTTCACTTGCGCGCCTTGCGATTCGTCGAACGAGGTATGCGGATTCATGGGCGGCGGTGGACCCAGTCCGCGCTTCTCTTTCGAGAAGTAGCCGACGAAGTGACAGCCAAAGTTGTCGTTCTCGGTCATAATGTAGAACAGGAAGGGCTCGACATCATAGTAGAGCGTCTTCGATCCCAGAAACAGCTTGGCGAGTAAGCAGAGATTCTGGCAGTAGAGTGGGTTGCGTCTGCCATCGACTTCGAAGAACGAGAGTGTTGTCTCTACACCTGTCTCCGGATTCGTTATCTTGCTGCGGTATATCTCGTCGCCAGGTGGATGCTTTGCAGAGCACTTGAGCTTGTGTCGCCATGCAACATAATCGGAGCTCATGTACTTAAGGCAGAACTCGCATATGTAGAGGTGTTTGTTGCGACTGTACTCCTCTGGGTAAGGTGCCGCATGCCATGTATCGATCTCGTACAGGCCGAAATTGATGCATTTGATCTTGCTTGGCTGACCAGATGCTTTCGAACGGGCGGGAGTCTCCTCACTTTGCGCCAGCTTCTCTTTCCACCGCCTCTCTGCATCGGTACGGGCTGTAGAGAAAGCCTCGCGGTCGTTGTCGGCCGGGTATGTGCGCAGTGTGTCGGCTTCAGCGTCTGTTAGGATGCCACCGTACGGCTTGCCCTTGTTCTCATCCGTTTCTCGATCCGGGAAAGCGTAGAACGGATTGGTGTACATCGATGTCTGCACGACTGGGATGTGCTGCGGCAGGTCCTCTGGTTCGACAGTGACGGTGCGGCGGCTGTTGCGGGCACGACGTTGTCGATCGCGTTCGCGCCGACGCTGCTTCTTCACCACCTCTCGTTCGATCTGGTCCCATTGCGCCACGGTCACCGGAATCGAGACGACGATACTTTTGGTTTCGCCATCGTCACGCGCTATGATCCTGGCGCGATTCTTGCGCTTGAGGTTCCGTTGAGGACGACCAGAGCGCGACCTAGGCGACTCCGCCTCATCTCTATCGGCCCCATCAAGCCCAAAAGTAACAGCAGCAGGAGTCGCAACGACAGCAAGCTCGTCCTCCTCGTCTTCCGCACTAGGCCTTCGACGCTTTCGAATTGCTGGTCGTGGCTCGTCGCCGACCTCTGAAGTGGCTTTGCGCTTTCTAAGCGAGCGAGAGCCATCCATGGGATCTTCGTCCAATATGAGAGTGTTGAATACAGAATGCGAGTCTGGCTTGATGCCTCCTCTGGCTGATGGAAGCAGGTCGCGTGCCATCCTGGGAGCCGACGCCCGTCTGTTGGTTGAGAGAAGCTCCGGGACATTTTGGAAGTCGGCCTCCAGGCCATTGTCGACGCATCCTTTGCAGCGCCATTGTGTTCCATCTGTCTTGATGTTAGTATATTGTTTGATCAATGTGAGTCTCTTGGCAATTGATGTTAGCCGACGTTACGCCACAGACGTACCTTCATCCGAAGCTAGCGTTTCTGCTTCTCTGGCACAATGCCGGTGGGCTGCAGGTAACGAAAGTCAGCATGGACCCTGGAACATAATCTGCATATCTTGTCTCGCGAACTTCGTTCCTCTTAGTTCATTTCGTCCCACAACTTCTCGACAGTTACTGTCTTTAAGACACTGCAACCCCGCAGAAATCATGAAGTTGCTCAGACATGAATATGCGAGGTGCAATACTATTTCTACTGGCGTCCCAGTGATAGAAAACACCACGCACTGCAAGGACATGAGAGAGATTTGACGTACCATTGTCGCCGCAAACCGCGCAGGCCAGATATTCCTCGAATTCTTCGCCGGGGTCATGCTCTTCGTCCTGGTCGCAGAATCTGAATTTATCGGGTCAGTATGTGTTCATCGCGTATGACTGGGTGCCGAACTTACACGCAGCGACTAGCCGTGGCATTGCCGACCTCTTCATCTTCCACCGCATCATCCGCCGCCTCCCAGTCTTCCTCTGCCGCCTTGGAGCTATCGTCATCAGAATCATCGCCGTCATCTTCAGGCGCAGCCTCCGACTCCTCCGTCTCCTCCGCTTTCTGCTTGCCCTTCGACCGAGCCGAACGTGTCTTTACAGCACCGACGACCTCTCCAGCACCATCATCCTCGTCTTCCTCTTCAGCGACCTCCGCATCAGCATCTGAGCCCGCATCATCCTCCACCACTTCGCCTTCAGCATCTTCCTCGCCTGGTGCATCCTCGTCGCCCAGCTCCTCCGCTACTTCAGCATCTCTCATGTCATCTTCCACCGCCATGTCCCTGCTTGCCGCTCGGTAGTGCACTCCACGCCCTCGCAGCCGAGATGGCGTGGGTGCAGAGCGGTTGAGGACCAGTGTAGCCAGTTTGACTGTGACCAGCTCCGGCGAGCTATACCCTCTTCCAATCGACCTTCACTTCAGATTCTGCGGTGCTTGTACCCAACTCTCAGCATGCATCCACGCTACTCTCCTGGCGGAATGTATGTAGCCGAATGCCAAGATGTCCTGGTCGCGTGGTATTTGTGCTCTGAGACGTGGATAGGGTTCTTGTGATGTCGGTGAGGTGATCGGTCGTCAGTTTGATGGCTTTCGATGGTGGTGTCGCTGTTGGCGTGTGGTGGAGGTGCTTGTGGTGGGTGACTAAGCGGCTCTCTCTCCGAGAATGTGTTTGAGGCCGTCTGCGCGTGTGCTCGTGGGCTCACTGTGAGTATGTGAGGTCCTGGAGATGATGCGACTCGAGTCATGTGTTCATCTGGTTGGATGAGCAGCAGCTGAGGTCGTGTCACGGTCGTCGTTGCCCTCTCCCCTGCGCACTTGGTCCCGCTTCACGTGGAGAGGCAGTCGCCAGCCTAATCCGGAAAAGTCATGGCACAGAACTGGGCCGTGCGCTCGGCTGCCTCTTTCTTTAGGCACGGTCGACTTTCGCGTTTCCGAGAACACCAACTCACACCACTCCCACTTCATCTTGCGCCTATTCATTCCTTACCACGGCACATCGCTGCACGTGAGACACGCTCATACCAGAGAATGGTGTGATCATTGGCCACCACCACTGTCAAGATGCGCACCCGCGCGGCGGCCCACCACTCGGCCCTTGACTTGCCGTATTTATCTACGACCTACGAAGTGCCGCAGGCAGATTTACAGGCATTGATTGACGCTCCCACAACAGAGCTGATTCATGACTTCCTACAATCACTCACTGAGAAGGGACTGGAGAATGACGAGCGTCATGCCGAGAAGACAAAGGTGGACGTGGAGATCGCGAATTTGAAGCAGACAACTGAAGTGAAAGCGAAGGCCCAGAAAGCCTCAGTGACGAAACAGGCGAAGGAGATTGAGGAGCTACGCACCAAGCTCAGTGAGGCCGAAAGTGCACGTGAGACACTCTCCAGTGAGCTCGAACAGCTACGTTCTTCTTCATCCGGGTCAACAGCGGAAACTCAGACTCTCAGACAAAGGATCGACACCCTCGAGGCTTCCAACCGCGATGCATTAGCACTTGTCGAGAGCAAGTCAACTGAGAAGGATCGTGTCGCTGCCGAGCTTGCAGAGCAGCACAGCAAGCTACTTGGCCTTCGTCGCGAGGTCTCTCAACTCGAGGAGCGAAGCCAGTCGCTTGAGAACGCCGCATCATCACAGAAGTTCAAGGAGCAGTCTTTGCAGCAGGAGATCGAATTGCTGAAGAAGAACAACGAATATTACTCCAACGAGCTTCAAACACGGATACAGGAGCATAGCAAGTTCCGGAAAGAGCGCAATGCTCGCATAGCAAGCTTGCAACGCGAACTTGAGGACAGCGCCGCTACTGTGGATACCCTGAAGCGCACCGAGACCACTCTGAGACAGCGCCTGGATGAAGTCCAAGGCAAGGCTGATGAGGCGTTTGCTCGGATCGCGACATTGGAGGAGGACACTGCGAGGAAGGAGCAGGGATGGAAGGCGGAGCTTGATGGCAGCAAGAGGCTGGGTGAGCTGCAAGCCCAAAATGCGGCCACTCACCGGGCTCGATTGCAGGAGGTCCAAGGTCAGATCGACCAGATCAAAGAGGAGGCAGCTGAAGAGATTGGGAGGCTGCAGGCCGACATTGAGACGGAGCGTGGAGATAAGGAGCAAGCAGAGACCAAGCTTGCGGACCTCGAACTTCAAGTGCAACGCTTGGAACAGCAGTCACAAGTCTCAAGGCCTAATACTCCAATGAGGAATGGCGCATTCGACCCTGCAACACCTGGCCGTGCTGGGTCCCCATTCGCTCTCTCTACGTCTACTCGCAAGTTTGGCAACAAGCTACCATTCTCCAATACTGAGTACTGGACCAAGTACAACGAGATGCAGCAGGAGCTTGAAGCCGAGCGTCGTCGAACCGAGAAGCTCTCGACCGCCGTCGACGACATGGTCACAGAGCTCGAAAACCGTGCTCCAGAGTATGTTGAGATGCGGAAAGCCCATGATGAGCTGGAGCAGCAGGTACTGGACTTTTCAAGGATTCTTGAGGAGGCTCACGGCAACCGCGACAATGCTTTCAAGGAAGTCGAGCGATGGCAGAGTGAGGCAGAGGCCAAGGCACGCGAAGGTGAGATCCTGCGCCAGCAGCTTCGTGATCTGTCGGCTCAAGTCAAGATCCTCACCGTAGAGGTGCAAATCCGGGAGCAAGGCGGAGACAGCATGTCTGCGGACGAGAGATATCGTCTGGAGCTCGAGGCGCGTGGCGAGCTGGGGGACTTCCAAGGCGACAATAACTCCTTCACCAATCAGGTCATCGATCAGAAGCTGGTCATCTTCCGTAACGTCAAGGAGCTCCAGGAGAAGAATCAGCAAATGCGACAGATGCTACGAGACTTTGGTGAGAGGATGGAAGGAGAGGAGGCTCGCAAGAAGGACGCTGAGTCGCAGGCGAATGTCTTGGAGATCGAAGAGCTGAGACAACAGATCGCCAGGTACAAGGACGAGATGAAGGCGACTTCTACCCAGATCGACAGCTACGTCAAGGAGCGCGACATGTTCCGGCGTATGCTCCAGCGACGTGGCGACATACCGGCTGGCACCGATCTACGATCAGCCTTCGGCGAGAGCATACCACCTGCAACACCTCAGCGCAACGGTGTTGACGGTGTGCCACAAACGCCAAGATCGAGGGATGCCGATGATCTCAGCAAGGTCTTGAAGGAGCAGCAGACGTTCTTCGATCAGTATCGCAACGAGTCGTCGCAGGATCGGAAAGTGCTCAAGGATCAAGTTGACGCACTCAGCCGTGAGAAGAACGGTTTGCATTCCGAAGTTGCACACTGGAAGTCGCAGAAGACTCTGGCCGACGAGCGCTTGCAAATGTTGCAAGCCAACTACAACAGTCTGCGCAGTGAAGGCTCAGAGCTTCAAAAGCGATCGCAACAAATGGCGGAGAGTGCCGCCAAGCAGGATCTACGAACACAGCAAGTGGCAGAGGAGCTCATCGAGGTGCGCTCTCAGTCGGAGTCGTTGCGCAACGAGAACGCCAATATCAAGGCCGAGAAGGACTTGTGGAAGCGCATCGAAGCACGCCTGACGGAGGACAACAAGACCCTGATGGATGAGCGGAGTAGGCTGAACAAGCTTGTTACCGATCTGCAGAACCTCCAGAATGAGCGTGAGCTGTCCGATTCAGAGTCGAGGCGCAGGCTACAGAGCCGGGTAGAGAGATTGGAAGCGGAGCTCTTGGAGGCGAAGAAGAAGCTAGATCAGGAGGTCGAGAATGGTCGTCAGGCATTACTGAGACGTGAGTACCAAGATGGTCTGTCCCGGACACGCGAGAGCGACTTTCTCAAGTCTCTCGGCAACATTCGTGAAGAGCTTGTCGCGGCCAAGACAACACGAGACCAGCTACAGACTCGCGTCGATGAGATGAAGATTGAGCTTCGGTCAGCGGAAGAGAGGGCTGCCGCCTTGCAGCCTCGTCCGACACCACGATCTGAGCCGCAGCAGAACGGACAGCAAGGAGATGACGACGAGCTCCCGGCGGAGCAGCGACTGGCGCTCGAAGTGTCGGACCTGCGACGTGATCTTCAGCTTTCCAAGAATGAGCTTGAAACTGCGAAACAGCAGGCCGAGCAATACAGGACAATCTCACAGAGCACAGAAGACGAGCTTGCCAAATTCAACGAGACAAGCGAGCAGTTCAAGAATGAGACAGATCACCAACTCGCCGAGAAGGACGCACGGATTACTCAGCTACAGCAGCGCGTTGACGATCTGATGGCGGAGCTCACAACAACGAATAATGAGCTTTCCGAACTGCGTAGTAAGAGTGAGGATTCAGATCGCGTGCTGAACGAGCAGAAGTCGAACTTCGAATCCGAGATTTCACGGCTGAACAACGACGCCGAGCGCCACGCGGAAGAGAAGAAGCTCTACCAGGAGGACCTCAAGGCTCAGGCAGAAATCGCACAGCAAGCCCAGCAGTCTTACGATGATGAACTTGTGAAGCACGCCGAAGCAGCCAAGAACCTGAAGGTTGTGCGGGACGAGCACAATGCTTTACGTACGGAAGTCGCTGGCATCAGGGCGGAGGCCGAGGCGGCGAAAGCCAGCCTGGAGCGTGGAGAGGAGAGCTGGGCTGAGCAGCGCGAGCAATTCGAGCGCGAGCTTGACGAGATGAAGCGCAGGCGGCAGGATGTCGACGAGCAGAATCGTCTGCTGCACCAGCAAATGGATTCGTTCTCGACGGAGCTTGCAGCGCTAAGGTCCGGACGTGCTGCTCAAGATGGCAACAGCGACGATCGTGCTGGCACACCTGCTGGTGATAACAACATGCAGGAGGTCGTGAAGTACTTGCGTCGCGAGAAGGAGATCGTCGACGTGCAGTACGAGCTTTCGATGCAAGAGTCCAAGAGGCTGCAGCAACAACTCGACTACGCCAACGGACAGCTCGAGGACACCAGGCAGAAGCTCGCCGACGAGCGTCGACAATCGTCTGAGAAGGCCACCAACGAAGGCAGCACGACCAAGCTCATGCAAACCATCAATGAGCTCAACCTCTTCCGCGAGAGTTCGACAACGCTGCGCAACGAGGCTCGCCAAGCGCGCGAGAGGCTCGAGGAGAAGAGCAAGGAGGTGGAACGCCTTGTCGATGAGCTTCAGCCGCTAAAGGGCCGCGTTAGCGAGCTTGAAGGCGAGCTGGAGAGCAAGGAGGGCGAGATGAAGCTTCTGCAGGACGATCGGGATCACTGGCGCGAGCGGACGCAGAACATCATCTCGAAGTACGACCGTGTCGATCCAGCGGAGCTCGAGGATCTGAAGTCGCAGCTCGAGACGCTTAAGGCTGAGAAGGAGCGTCTTGAGACTGAGCAAGCGCCGCTCCGTGAGCAAGTTGAAGGCCAAGAAACGAAGGTTGCGGAAGCTGTCGAGGAGAGTGCCAAGGGGTTCCGGGAGAAGCTGGAGAAGTTCCGCGAGCAGGCTAAGGAGCGCAATCGTATTCAGAATTCGAAGATCAAGGATGCGCAGGATGCTACTGAGGCCGCTAATGGCGAGAAGGCGAAGATAGCGGAAGAGCTTGAGACTGCCAAGAAGGAGTTGGAGCTGGCTCGAGTCGCATTGCAAGAGGCGCAGTCCAAGGCTCCTGCAACCCCGATCAGCAACGCTGATGGCGGCAAAGCCGCTGAGAAAGCTCAGCAGGCACTAGAAGCGAGGGCGACACAAGCGGAAGCCAACGCCACCGAGCACAATACGCGGGCAGATGCTCTTTACGAGGAAGTACAGACACAGAAGACCCGGGTGGTGGAGCTCGAGCGTCAAGTCTTGACACTCGAGGTGCAACTCGACAATGCTCTCGGACAAGTTGGAGATGAGGATGGCGAGATTAATCCCGACACTGAAGTTCTCGACAAGCTAAAGCAGGACCTGGCGACTGCGCAGCAGGAGGTGGAGACGCTTCGCGCGAATGCCACCAGCACAGACCCGGCAACCGCCACGAATGCCGAGCCTGCCGAAGGCGAGAAGAGCGTGGCTGATCAAGTCGCGGAAGAAGTCACCAAGCTTCGCACTCAATTCGAGCAGCAGCATGAGCTGGCCAAGAAGCAGTTGGAAGACGACCACAGCCAACGGATCGAGAACCTGAAAGCTAGCCTTAGCAAGAAGCTTAGAGAAGAGAAGGAGAAGATCCGCGAGGAAGTGCGCACACAGCTTACCGCGGAGCACGACGCGGTACTTCACAAGCTTCGCGATGAGCACGACGCGGCGCTTTCGAAGCTGAAGGAAGACCACCAAGCCGAGATCGAGAAGCTGACAAAGGAGGGTGGCGCTGCTGTCGCCCGTGCAGAGGGCAACACGCCTGTGAAGCCAGAATCGACTTCTGAGGAACTACCGACGGAGGAGCAGATGCTTCAGCTGATGAAGACAAACCAGCGCATCAAGGGCATCTTCAACAACAACGTCAACAAGCGTGTCGGACAAGAGACGGAGAAGCTCAAGGTCACGCTTGCCGAGAAGGATGAAGAGATGGCGAAGCTCAAGGAGGCTCAGGGTGTCGCTACCGATTCGCAGGAAGTTGAGGAGCTTCGCAAGAAGATCGCCACTCTCGAGGAGGAGAAGAAGGAAGTCGTGCGCCATAGCGCCGCCGTTGAGCAGGAGAGCAAGAAGGCGAAGGTCCAGGTTAACATGCTGGGCATCGTGCAGGCGAAGCTCACAGTGGTGAGGAAGGCGGCGGTGGATACGCCGGAGAAGCCGGTCAAGGAAGTCTGGGAGGTTGCTGACAAGGCGAAGCCGGCACCGAAGAGCGGCGGTCCAATTCTGGCGTCCACGGCGAGTCCAGCTTCTTCATCGCCAGCCCTGAAGCCGGTCGTCCCGCCTTCCCCAACGACGCAAGCGCAACCGGCTCAGCCCTCAGCAGCTTCGCCCAAGCTCAGTCAGGAGCTGAGTGAGGAGCAGAAGTTGATGGAGCGGCAGAAGCGATTTGGCACCGGACCACCATCGGATCCACCAACGGGTCCAGCGAACTCTACACCTTCGACGTTCGGCCGGCCTAGTACTCCGACTACAGCCACGCCCAGCACGTTCGGTCAGCCGAGTCAGACTGCACCAGCCGGTCCACTGGGTCAGCCCGCTCGTAGACCAAGCATGTCAGCAATCCCAGGACCAGGACAGAACCCGCACGCCTCGGCCTTCCACCCAAATGTCGGCACAGGACCAGCAGCTATCCGTGGTGCTCTCAGCGGATCCAGAGGCGGCGGCATCCCACGTGCCCCAAGCGCATCAAACCTCAATCGCGGTGGCGCTGGCATCCAAGTCCAAGGCGCAGCTCAACAACCATCTGGTCGCGGTGGCGCACAATCTGGTATCCCAGCGCGCGGTAGCGGACTCCCAAGAGGTGGAGGACGTGGCGGCGCACCACGCGGGGGACCGAACGCAGGACAGAAGCGTCCGTATGATGGAGGTGAGGGTGGTGATGGGAAGAGGATGCGGGGTGGACCTTCCGGCTCGTAGAACGTGTGGCGCTAGTGACGGCTTACTTTACGATGCATGTTTGTTGCGGAGAAGGATTAGCTGGCATGGCGTTATAAGGAAGGGGTGTGGACTATTGCTGGGGAAAGGGTGCAGCTGGAGGTTGGAGGGGACTTGCTCGATTGCTCGATGGCTATAAGTGTAGCTTGTAAGAATGTATTTCGCTGTGGACGTATATCTGTCTCACGCTTCTCATCACCATCAAAAAGATATCTACCTTCCATAGTAGACTTCTGCTGCAAGAAAGCCAGACATCCACCTCTCCTAGCTCCTTCCTCTTTGGGAAGTTCGCCGCAACTTCACTCTACACCAGCATCATCACTTCTGCACTCTCAACCACACCCCATGGCTTCACTTCAGCTCCAACGACTCCTGGCACTGCCATGTAGTGTGCGAGCTCTCACATTGCAACGAGCATTGGCCGCATCAAAACTGCAGTCGCCCACGTTGCGTCCCTACTCGACTACCACGCAATACCCTCTCGATACCACTCCTCCGCCAAACAACAGCTCCACCACCCCTTCGCCAAACAACAGCTCCGTCAACCAAACCGAAGTGTCACATTTCAACGCCCTCGCATCATCATGGTGGGACCCACACGGCTCAAGCAGGCTACTCCATCTCATGAACCCGCTCCGCCACGACTTCGTACAACGATGTAAAGCCACAGAAGGCCAGCAAGACAGCAGAAAGCTCAAATACCTAGACATCGGCTGCGGCGGCGGCATCTTCGCCGAATCCGCCGCCCGTCGAGCCCACACACTCTCCGTCACAGCTATCGACCCCACGCCTGAAGTCATCGCTGTAGCCCGCAAGCACCAGCGTCTCGATCCCCTTCTGCTTGAGCCCGGCCGGCTAGAGTACAAACAAATCCCCCTCGAGCACCTCCCCGTCCCAGAGGAGGGATACGACATCATAACCGTCTTCGAAGTCCTCGAGCACATCCGCCAGCCCTCCGCTTTCCTGCACTCCTGCCTTCCCTACCTCAAACCTGGCGGCTGGCTCATCGGGTCGACTATTACAAGGACGAATCTGAGTTGGTTCACCACGAAGCTTGTGGCGGAGGATTTGTTGAGGATAGTGCCGAGGGGGACGCATGATTGGAGTCAGTATATTAAGCCTAATGAGCTGTTTCAGTGGGCGAAAGTGCAGGAGGAGTTGGAGGTTAGGCAGGATGGGGTGGGGTGGGAGGTTATGGGGGTGGTGTATGTGCCTGGGATTGGGTGGAGAGAGGTGCAGGGGAGTGAGGAGTGGGGGAATTACTTTTTTGGGGTGAGGCGCAAGGTGGATAGCACGTGATGTTAGAGGTGGGGCGCTCCTGCCTCTGTTTTTTGGCCTAACGTGGAAAGCGCTCCTACCCACCAGCAGTCTTGGTGGTGAAGCTTGCCATCTCTCAAGTCGTACTTTCCATTTGAGCCTGCCCTTCACAGACAATGATGTTGGACTACGTTTGGGGTGAGACCTTTCTCCCTTCTCGCGATGTCAGCCTCCCACCCCAAGCATGTCCGCTAACGTACTCTGGAACGCAGCCACCACTAGCAACCTGCTCTGCGCTATAGTCGGAATCATGGAAGCCACCATCATCGTCATCGTCGCCCTCGACGTCGCCAAGTACGCCTTCAAGTTCATCCCCAATCGATTCCCAGATCCGCCTTTGACCGCCGAGCAAAGATTCTATCAACGGCGTCTGGAACGAATTGAGCGAGTCATCAACGCCAACACGTTAGCACACGGAGGTTCAGCTCCGCCACCTGAGAAGCCCGAGTCTTCGCCTGAAACCAAACTCTCCACCGCTCAGATCGAAGCGGCGGCTGCCAATTTGTAAACTGGAGGCATAACTTCTCCAACACCCAAGGCCGCAAAAGCCTTCGCCACTCAAGACGCATCCACAAGATCACGAGACATCTTTCCCTTCTTCAAACTTCCGACAGAACTTCAAGACCAGACCTATGATTGCTGCGCGGAAGATACCACGGACATCCACATCATCTCTAAAGGCAGGTTCAAAGGCCAGGTCACCGGCACTCATCCTCTACTGGGCGTGCACAACAGGCAGATCCACACCGACTTTGGCTTCCGCCTCGCTGTTACAACTCCAGAGACATTCATCAATGTCCCGGACTTTGATCTCACAGCTCTCAAACGCTACGTCAGAGATATCGACAAGCGCATCTCCAACAACGCCCACTTCGACATCACAGCTGGTCACAAGCTGATTGTGAACCTGCACATCACAGCCTCGTGGGCAAGAAATCCGGACGTGCTCGCGCTGGAGCACGACTGCAAATGGCTAAGCAATAAGACCAAGCCACACAACTTCAACATCGTGTATCGTACTAAGCACGTGGAGGACCTGCAGTCAGCGAGAGGTCCGATGGATTACGGTATGACCTGGAGTAGTTGTGCCACATTTGGCGTGGAGGACAAGAGCAGCGGGTGGGGCCAGATCAAGTGGTCGTTTCCTAAGTATGCCTGGGAAGCGTACAGCAGAGGCCCGCTTGAGCTGGAACGACAAGTCCTGCAACAGATGGAGGTGCAGAATCTCGCCCCCGGTACTATTGCGAGTCAGCAGCGGCAGGTGCAAAGGCAGGAGGATGCTAGAGATGCTCAATTGCAGCAGTGGGCGTCGGAAGAGTGAGATGCACTGCGTGCAAAGAAGAGGTTACAGCATGCGAAAACGAGGATAACGTGGACTGTGGTGTAGTCCTCGAACACCAAGCTAAGGTACATGTATGTAGAGAATGGAACTACTAACCCATTCGACCATTTCCATTCTTCTGCGAGAAGGAGAGAGCCTCTGATCAACACATTATCCGCGAGCTGGCTCCCCGAGCACGTTCGACGTTGACGGTGTGAAGACATGCACGGACAGCTTTGTCCCACGTCATACGCCGCTGCCGTCCTCTACCCAGGTAAACCACACCCCAAGGACATAAAACGCTGGGAATTTGTTGCTCTTCGTCTTCGCCTACCGTCTCTACTCCTCGGCCTCCTGCGGCGACTCATCCGCTCTCGCCTTGGTCGTTACAGGGATCCATTGCTGGGGTGAAAGGGAAGGACGTCGTTGGGCCCGATTGGGCGGAGCGGAACGCCAAGACTTTCACATGCACCAAAACATCTCTGCCAGATTCACTCGTCTCAGCCACAATGGACCCCGCGCAGGTGACTGTGGGAGAATCGTCTCTCGTCCTTTCTCTTCGTCCTTTCTGCCTGCGCACATGCTTTCGACACGACATCTGTAAGACAGAGCAGCGAACAAAGAGCATAGAACAGGCTTGCCTTGCCATTCTCGCTGCCATAGCAAGCAACGATAATTGCGAACCAGGGCAAAGCATATAACTGCTCGCCGACGCATCGCTGGGATTGTGTATGTGGTGTACACTCTTTCTCACGCAATATACTGACGTTCGTGTCTGTTATATAGATTTCCGCTCACGAACTATCGACTTCACCATCATGACCTTCTTCAACGCTGGCAGTCTAGTTGGCCTCCCAACTGCAGCTTTTCCAATGTACGAAGTGGTCGGCGGCCAAGCTTATGTTCCCGCGAACGACGTCGGGGAAGAGCTGTACCTACCATCATCCGAGACCACGGTGAAGATGGAGCCGATGTACGAAACCACCCGCACCACAAAGCGCAAGCTCCCGGACGACTTCGATGTCCAGCAACTCACGTTCGAGAGACTCCTGCAGACTCGAGCCAGCGAAGCCCTCACAGTCGTCCGTCAAACATTTCCCTTCATGAACTTGCCTGCAGAACTACAGAACGCGATTTACGACCTTAGCGCTAAAGACGCGGTCGACGTCACGATCGTTACGGAAGGCAAGCTCAAAGGAGCGTTAACCGGCGCACATCCACTCTTGCTAGTCTTCAACCACAAAGTTCAGAACGACTTCCGCGCCCGTCTCGCCCTCGCCGCACCTGTGGCCACCGCGCACATTACCGACTTCGACTTCACCGCGCTCAAGCGCTATCTCAAGCACCTGGAAAGCACAAAAACCGGCAAAGCCAGTTTTGACCTGACTGCTGGCGCTCACAAGCTAGTCGTCGGGCTTACGATTACGGCCGACTGGTACAACAACTCCGACATCATGAAGCTCGAGCGGGATTGCAAGTGGCTTAAGACCAAGACCCGCGACTCGCACAACTTCAACATAACCTACCACATCGCCGAGGTCGAGGAGCTGGAGCTTGCAAAGCAGTGGTTTGAGTTTGACTTGTTCTCTCCTAAGGACTGGACCAATGGGTGGGGTCAGATCGGATATGCGTTCCACAAGTACGCGTATGAGCTTGACTGGAGGGCCAAACTCGAAGTTGAGTATGGGTTGTTGGTGGCGGAAGAGGGGAAATGGGTCCAAGCGGGCGAGGCGGAAGGACGGTCTCTATCGTGGGACCTTCTGGGCGCTGAGTTGCATCGTCAGCGGACTGCGCTTGACGATGAGACGAGCAGGCTGGATGAGCAGTTGCAGGATTGGGCAGATGACGAGTAGACGTGCTGCTCGCAGCGGATACTTGGCGTTGGTTTGAGGCGGGCTGCACGTGGTTGGTGTATGATTGTGATGGTCGTCTTCGTCTGGTATGCAGATTGGATGAGAGGAACACCGGAAATTGTATGGGAAGAGACCGAAACACATGTTTCCATTGTACCGAGTTCTCCATACTGAGAACAGAGGAAGAACTACCACGCTGGACTGAACACCGGCAACATTCATGTTGCGCTCAAGGAGAGTCTGGCGCGTCATTCGTATAACTACAAACCATGCTTTACAATGGCCTCCGCAACGTCACATTCAGTGCCATTCTGGTTTGAATAAGCCTGATCGACCTGCGTGTATTGGCAGTTGGTAACGGCACAACTGCACCGGGAGCGAGTAGATGCACCTGAAATTGTCGTGTCAGTGTAGGTCATGTCACAAATAATCGCGATGACTTACGACTCCTTCGCAGCCCATGCAAAACGCCACTCTCCGTGGTAGCGCATCGGCGACGATCTCTTCGCCGCAGCGACAGGCTCGGTACACTTTCCGTTTAGCACGCCCTGTTGTCTTTTGATGACTTACGAAGGTAAGTCTTCCTGGATTGCCCGGGCTCTTGCCAATCTTTCGAAGCCAATCGTCGTTCTGTTGGCGAGTGTTTAGTCTTGCATTGTGTCGGGCACCAGCGTGTTGGAAGAGATGCCGGATACACATGTCAGTGATCGTATTCCGGTCACGTTGCGCTTCGTAGAGACATGTGCATGTATGGTAAGGCGGAGGACGGCGACGACCGATCATTTCTTGCCGTAGGCCAACGATTGGGTGAGCGAAACCTGGTGAGTGCAGTCGGTGCCAGAGGACCCACCGCTCCATATCCTCGCATGCCCGGCACATGTGTGTCAGAAATCGCCTCCATGTATTGATCGGCTGTGCAGGAGCATTTGCTTTGAGCGCTGCTGTGTGGGGCAAGATCCTCCGGATGGTGGTCATGTCGCGGAGCATATGTTCGAACCATGGCTGCCTTCGGTTGTTTCTGATACACATGGCACATAGCCGGTAGCCGGCTCCGTGCATTCCATTGCGAGCGCATGCCTTCCATTGCTGATGTACAGGTACAGGTGGGAATGGGCCGACCAGTGGAGGGATGTAATGAGGTGGCGGAACCATATCCGGGAAGATACCAGCCTGGCTACAGGGACCAGGGTGTGCAGGTGGTCCGCAGGCATGCACTCGATCGTCACAGTGCCAACCCCATACTGCCATGACGGGTAGAAGCATCGCTGTCTGGGCAGGTGTTGGTACCAACGGGGCGTATACATTGGGGTGTAGGTGCGCGGGGGCAGGTGCTGGACCGACTCCAGGTATAGACGGCGGAACGAGATTGGGGTTGACGTGCAAGGCAGCCATTGCGGGAAGGTTCTCGTGTATAGAGGGAATACGAAAATATGTCGAGGAAGACGAAACGATGCTCCATCACCATGTCGTGGTGACGTGGACAATAGGGTGCGACAAAGGAAACACCGAATCCGGCCAACAATGTCGACGACAGCCACAAGAACAAAGAATATGATGTGTTCTACGAACGGACACCTCACTTGTGGAATCTCACTTGTTCATTGCTGCTAGACAATAGCGTCGCAAGTTCACCTTGCATTGTCATGATGTGCAGAGGTGTATATGTGAGGTACGGGAGTAGCTGTCCGTCCGTTGTGGATGGTATATCACACACCGATTCGCGATTTCGGTTGATGCCGAGGAGATAACAAGAAGATGAAAAGTAAAGATAAGAGGTAGGGAGAGAAGAGAACGAGCATGGGTGAAGTGAAGTGAAGTGAAGTATACCACATCTAATTTCGGCCAATCAGACACCGCAGATCCAGATCCACCCATACCCATACCGTTGGAAAAGGCTCGAGAGAGGAGAAACTCGACATTGTAGATCCCCGAAGTCAGAACCATTGTCATGTTCTCCTCCCGCGGATTTCACCATGTTGGGCCTTGTATGAGCACGAATCAGGCTGCGGCAACTGAGAGCGGTGGTGGCGATAAGTTTGAATGCAGCTTCGAGAACGATTGAAGGAGTAAGCCAGTCGAAAGAGCGGACGAGCCGGGGCGAGCTGCATGGCCTGTGAGCGGCCTACCGTTGGGAGAAGGTGGACTTATCCCTCATCATGCTCAGCGAATCCTGTTTCCTGGCGTCATTCTCCCGAGCTGTGGCCTGGCTTGCTCTACTCGCGTACGTTGTAGAACTACTAACGCTGAATGCGGCAGAGGAGGATGTACACCTTCGTAAAGACCTTCGCGCACCGCCTTGTTGAAGCGTCAAAACCAACAAATCTCATCTGCAGTCTTGTCGAGCTTGTCCCTAGCTGCATACGAGATTGGGGCTATGCGGGATGGAACAGCGCTATATGCACTGCAATACGCTACACCATCTACTTTCTCTGCCTGAATATAGGAACCAAAGCTGGGATGACAACATACCTAGGTAGTCGGGTGCCTGAGCAGGCATTTCATACGCCTCGTCTCAGTTCGCCACGTCGACATAAATGAAGCGAAGCTGTCCAGCACAGGCAAATCCAGCTTGGTCTTCACGACAGCGTTGTGGGTGTAGAAGCAAAATCTGGAGAGCGCACGATTGCAAGCAATGTCCACGAACCCATATCAGCAGCTACTATACTCCGAGTACACAATGATCGGCACGGATCCAACAGCAAGTTCCGCAACGAATGCCCTCGGGACAGTACTGGGTTACATCGGAGCGGAAGCAGCGACTGATGAGGTCTTCAAGCGGCTGTTGTGGCCTCAACGAACATACGGCAATTTCAGCTTCTCTCATATTTTCAGAACGGCTCTGCTGTTGCCCACGGGCGGGCCGCTCTACAAAGCCGCTTTGCAAGCTCTGGACTGCCTTAGGATACATGGACTTTTCCAGGGCAGGGAGCAGGGGCATATGCTTGGTAGCCCTTTCTTTCCTGACGAGGGCTGGACGTACACGATGCACAGCAGTGACGATAAGTGGGCCCAGCATACCGAGCCTTCCAGAAACAACCTTTGGGCCAGAGTAGTGGCCCTGCTGCCCTCTCCGAGAACGTTCGAAACGCGTTGCGATACCGAGACAGGGTCAGCCAACGAAATGGTGGCTGTGAGGGCTAGAGTCGCCGTCCACCATTTCACGCTATCTGTCAAAAGATCTGGAACACCGGACGATCAAAGACCAATATTCGCTAATGGCGAAGAAACTTCACTCTCGATCCGGGCAATACTTGAAATCCTCACAACAGAGGCATCTGGGATTGTTGTCGCCGCCATTGTGGCTTCTGTCTGGCGATCGTGGTTCGCTGTGTTGTGGACCGGTCCGTTACTTCTCAAGATGTTTAGTGCTGCCATGTCGTTGCGACGAGAAGCGCTCGACCTCGCATCCTTGGACATGTCACAGGACCCAAGCCAGGATTTCGAGGTACATATACCGTCCGCGAAGAGCATGTTTCTTCTAGTGACCGGCCCGCCTCCGCTGGTCCTCCAATTCTTCAGGCATTACGGACATCCAAAGCGCGATCGCATGCGCGAAATAGTGCACCTTGCTATCATCATCACATACGGTGGCCTCTTTCCACTCGGCCTGCTTTGCTCAGTTGCATGGATGCCGCTTCCGATTCAGTATGTCTGGCTTTCGTACCAGATGTATGTTGTCGGGGCGATGTACATTTCTCGGTTCGTTGGAGTGGAGCATTGGGCTTCGATTGAGGAAAAGCTTGCTGCTGCTTTGGCACAAACGTCAAGCACAGGGCCGCGAACTCTCTGGTCCGACGACTCTACCAGTACAGCTGTCAATGCTGTTCTCGAGACCACATACTTCGACCGTTACGGCCGCGGCCGCTCTTACAAGCATCACTTGTTGAAGCGTGCCATCGTCCCGTGTGCCGACCGCTCAGAGAAGGCAAAGAGTTTGCCTTGATCCGTTGGGCGCCAAATGCTTAGGTACTGGAAGTGGATTATCTTGTCAACTTACGGCAAAGTCGATGGAGGCACTAGGCTGCGTGTTTTGCTGGCTTATGGTGAGAATCCCGAATTGGACTACTGTTCTGCAGGTTTGCATGCTGTGCTGCCCGACTGTGGCAATATATATTCTAGCACCTCACCTGAGGTATTGACAGCGGATCAATAGCCAACGCGCTTTGCGATGCCGCTGATTTCCCAGCTTATTAATTCCTTACTTCCAGGGCCGCACATACAGGTTCTCGCATTGTCTCGTATTTGAGGACATATTTTTCGCCAATTTCACATGTGCACGGTCCAACCATGAGCTCCCCCAGCCCGTGGCAAAATCCCTACGACGACGGCGACGAGGGTGCAGAGAGTCCCAGCAATGCTTCCACACCTTCATCTATCGTAGAATACCTCCTGAATGATCTTCCTGAGACGCAGGAAAGAACCATTCCGTACCGCCGACCTGGCAAGTTCAATCCGTGGTCGCCTGAAGCGCAAGAGCGAAACTACACCGTCTCATCATCAGGCGATGCGTGGACTGCAGATGACGAAAGAAGTCACCAAGATGCACTCGAGCGTCTTCGTCTGGATCTCGAAGGGCAGAGCGGAAAACAAAATGCAAATCTCGATGATCTTGGCTTGCGATTCCCAGCGCCGACCGCACGTGGTGAACTCGCAGACCACACCAAGCTGGAGTCCGTTGTAAAGTCAGGAGATTCTGCGATACGACCGAGACCACATCTTTGGCAGAATGTTATCCCAGATGAGTAAGTCGTCTGGAGATCGTCTGGTAAATTTCTGCTGATATTGGTTGACTGATAAAAACAGCGCGAGCAGCGAAAAGGATCCCAAGGGTAGCTGGCCGGCTCGATTGCTCCATGTGCCCAAGATGACTTCTGTCGAGTGGTCGCACGGGAACTACTATCGTGACGAGCGAGAGCCAGCCTACGCAATCATATCGTACACTTGGGGTCGCTGGGAGATCAGGGGTGAAGCAGCTTTACAGTCCCCGGCCCTGCATGTCGATGGGATCACTTGGAAAGTGCCACCAGTCCGCGACGTCCTCTTTAGTGTGGCTGACTTCCAGAATGTACTAGCGACTGTCGCTGCTGAAGCCAGGACAAACTGGGTGTGGGTGGACATCGCCTGCATAGATCAGACCATAGGATCGGAGCAGAAAAGACAGGAGATTGGGAGACAAGCGAAAATATTCGAGAACGCATCGCAAGCTTTCATATGGCTTGTTGAAGAGAGGAAGTACGTGGAAACCGGGGAAGAAGAAGACCTGCCCCGTGAAGCAAGATTGGACTACCTCCTGCGGGAGATTGAGTTCGTGTCAAGACTCGCGTTCGAGCCTCACAGGAACTGGTTCTTAGACCAACTGACCATGCCCGCATCAGGCACGGATGATGAACAGCAGGCCGTTGGTGAAACAGAGAGTCACACCGAGGACGACTCCTGGATGGTGAACGCCGCTAGGTCGATATCATATCTCACCAGCATTCCTTGGTTCACCTCCCTGTGGTGTCTTCAGGAAGCTTTCTTGAAGCCTTCTGCCATCTTCTTGGATCGTCAAGGGAACGCTGTCACAAAGGAGGTGGAGGTGGTAGGTGATGCCGATCAACCCTACATGTTGTCTGATGTTCTGGCATCTTGCAAGCAACTACATCAACTATTCGCTGCGGTACGGAATCCTCTCTCTCGGCGCAAAGACGAACGTGATTTGACCGTGCTCAAAGGAGGCCTCGTCTCCGTCATCGAAAGAAGTGGCCTGGAAGCTTTGGCAGATCGTGATCGCTTGACATTGTACTCTTGTGCGCGGCTACGCCATGCGCAGGACGAGACCGATAGAGTGAAGGGAATAATGCAGGTGTGGGGATTTCAGCTTGGAGATTCCGCGCCGGGAGACCCAGATGGTCGCACAGGGACTCTAGCAGAGCTGGAGAATGAGCTTGGAGTGGCCCTACTACGCGATTATCCGATCGAGAGTCAGATACAGGTCCATCTTTCCACCGTCGCTGGCCGTCAATCGTGGAGGATTAGCGACAGATCTTCTACACCTGCTCACACGCTGTCGTTAACCATATCCGGGCATATAGCGGGCACCGTAGATAGGCAGACTTCCCAACTGGGCCTCAGACGTGCAAACGACATCCTGTATGCCCACTTCGGCGGCAGAGTCTGCTCGTTCGAGGTGCTCCGGCAAGCCTGGGCCTATGTAGCCGAGCACGACTACGTTGGAGTCAAGAAAGCGCCGCAGCATCATTCTAGCCCTGTCCGTATCTCACTTGACCAGAATGTTGTGCTGAACAGTGTAACATTGCAAGCCAGCCATTCTTTGCAGAACGTACCAGAGAACAGGCAACTTGAGCTCGCCTGTAGCATCAGCAACAAGATCCGCGACCTCGGTCGTGACCTCAACGTACTTTTGCTAGGCATTGTCAGTCAACAAAGTTCGTATTCTGAGGGTCAACGTTGCAAAGGAATTGGCATCATCGTCATGAACGCACCGGACGATACCGTTGGGCAGTGGCAGAAGCGACTAGGCATCTGTATATGGGATGTCTACTCCGTCGATGGTCCCGAAGCGGCAGAATATCGCTCTGCGCTGGATCTCCTTGCAGGAAACTCGGTGGAATGGCAGTTGGGCGAGTGTATCTTCGGCTGAACGTGGTCGGATCTTTCCTCAGCTTCCAATGGGTAATTCATGGTTTGAATACGTATGCCGAACTTAGAGCAGTCAAGGTTCGTGAAACTGCTACGTATCGGCAGGAGACATTTCATACGCCAATACTCCCTGGAATGCAGTGACAGTATCATTCTGTCTGATAGTATTGCTATCTGGCCAAGAAACCCAGTTTCAGACATTCCACTGCGGACATCGCCGACCTCACGTACAAGTTGAACAATCCTCATGCGCCTCTTCTGACTATCAGCCAGCATTCTGTGCGGCCAACTCCAGCCTCTCCTCCTTGGCCTTCCGCAATACCTCCTGTACCGCTTGTTGCCTCATCACAGCGACTTGGCCCTCATCCGATGTGCCGTACTCGAGAAACCTGCTGAACGCCATGCGCGCAGGTTCATACCAGTTCGCCTTGAGATCGATGAACCCCAGGCAATTCTTGACAGATTCTCCATCAGCAACTTCCTCCACGATCCACTTGATGCCCTGCCAGCTCAATTTCGTGCCGGCCTTCGCCGTCTTGTTCAGCCACTTGAAGAATGCGGCAAGCCCAGTCATGTCAGGATTGCGACACCACTGTGCCTATATTGCGAGTCGGATGACGAGCCTCCCGTCGCCTCGAGTAATTCGGAAGTCGAGCGTTCCAGGTGACGGGATGCGGTTGGAGAACTTTTGGAGTGGTTTGAATTTTGAGTCCGTGACTTTGGCGACGATTCTGGTGGCGGTGAGAGGTGCGACCTCGTCTAGAGCGCTGCTGAACTCGCCGTGGACTTCGTGGCAGACGTACTGCAGTGGATGAGCGCCAGTCACGCAGCCTTTGTTGCTCGGATCGTACGCAGATGGCCTTCACGTCGCCGGCGCAAAGGCTGTAGATGTTGTCCTGGACGTGTGGCGGTAGAGTGAACAACGGTGATGTCTGATCTTGCTGAGTAGAGACGGCCATGGTCGATGATGGCAGTTCGCTCCGTGAACGGTACAGCAGGCGACGCCGGGGGCCTGATATCGCTGGGTACGAGAATAGTGGTATACGGTAGAAAGACTTGAAGCCGGACAGTTTGCGCGAGGGTTTTATTCGCTAGCGCGCCAACGAGTGAATGGTGTCACATGAAAGCTTGGGACACTTTCACGTGCTGAGTCCCAAAGTGTGTTGAACAGTGGATCAAATGACAGAGACGCACCGTCAGTATTGGTACTGCCAATACTAAATTGGAACACGAGGAGAGTGATCACGTCTTGCCTCACATAGAAGAAGGACAGCAATACCATCTCTACTTACATGATCGCTACTTATGGGATGATACCATTTTCACCCGTCGGCTTCCTTCAGCGCCAACACGCAGATCGTACCTCCCACGCCTCCTCCTTGGCCATTCTAGCAAGATCTCGCAATCTACTTTGCCTGACTGCGCACCCACCTAGCTAGCTTGCTGTCACGCACATCGGGTACCACTCCGATGCCGGCCAACTCATGAGCCAGTTGCCCTGCCTTCGCGTGCTTGTACCCTTTCGCATACGCCGCCTTATTCTCTTCTCGGTACTCCTCCCGCTTACGCAACACATCCTGCTCCAACTGCTGTCGCACAACCGCAGCATCATGCTCGCTCGAAGTCCCGTACGCGAAATAGCGGTGGAGCGCACGGCGTGCCGGCTCGAACCAGTCCATGGCGACTTCGCTGGGGCGCGAGACGTCGAGTAGTTCCTCCGCGCGTGATGGGTGCTCGATAGTGTTGACGGTGTAGATAATGTCGGCGGGTCTGATCGGTGCACCTTTATTGACCATTTGGTGAAGAAACTTGTTCCAGCGCCCAACGCTCCTAGTGTCGGCGGTGTCGAGCCATTCCTCCGAGATCGTGATGTCGAGCAACAGCATCTTCGCTCCGGGACCATTCCCAAACTGTGTCTGTGCGAACTTGGTATCGTCCATGCGGTTGAGAAAGAAGCGGATCGGGTCGAAGTTCAGGTCGATAGTGCGCGCGATGATTGCGATGTCGGTGTTGTACAGAGAGACTGAGGCGAGGCGTTTCGTGAATTCCACATCGACTTGATGGGAGACCTTGTGCAGAGGATGGAGACTCGTGACCTTCCAACCTTTGCCGCGTGGGAGGACCTCGACGAAGTCGATGTGGGCTGCGCAATGTTCGTAGACCCAATCGCGCAGTTCCGGCGGGAGCTCGACGAAACGGAAGGGTGAGACGCGCGCGGGCAGACGCCTGGCTCTGCGCGTTGCGGTATATCGTTTGCCGGCCATGGTTCTGGGAAAAGAATTTGCGGAGCGTTGTCCTGTGTCCTACAATGAAGACGGAAGCGCCTGATGATGATCGGAGCTGGCAGCCATGCGTGACTTGTTGTGGCTAGCAAAGTCGTGAATTTGGTGCGTGTAAGTTAGAGCAACGGCTGCTCCCGTCCAAAGGTGAAGTGAAGGTGAAGTGAAGGTGAGGTTGAAGGTTTCGCAAGTGAATTTCCCTATGGAGGGTCGGTTTGTCCCGCCCGACGGGGCATTCATCTCAATCAATCTCTTGCAGTGGACGATGTCCATTATCCTAACGGTCTACGTAGACTCATATCACTGTACCTGCCAGGCCTCTGTCGTGGAGGCACCTTTCTCCAGCTCTTCGGAATGGTTCTAGCCGCAGTCGGTAACACCAGATGAACCTATCAAGTCGAGTCAGCCTACGTTCTAGACCTATAGAATATCTTGCGGTGGACTTACAATTCCCTCGCAGCCCAAGCACAATGCCACTTTCCGAGGCCGTCCGTCTGCACGGATGTCTACGCCACATCGACAGCCACGGAAGACTTTGCGCGTTTCGCGACCATCAAATCGCCGCTGACTGACCCGCTTCAGCTTTGTGGGGTCGGTAGAGCTGCGCCCCGCGTCTCGGAGCCATGCATCATTCTGTTGCCGGTCTGCCAGCCTGACGTTGTGCTCCAGCCCGGCTGCCTGGAACCGATGGCGAATACACAAGGTGTTGTTCGCAGTACCACGAGCGGACTCATAAAGACACGTACATGTGTGGAAGGGGTAAGCTTGCGTGCGTCCTATCATCTCAGCGACTTCCGGAGGAGCGGGAAATGCAGCCGGCTTATTCCAACGCCACCATAAGAGGATCCGTTCTTTCTTTTCGCACTCGCGGCACCGAGGTGTCAGGAACTCTGTCCAGGTGTTGATCGGCTGGTTAGGGGCAAGGCCTTGCGCTACCGTTCCGGGGACTGGGGCCGTGAATGCCGTCAGATCTCGATTGATGTCGACGAACCATTGCTGTCTGCGAATGTTGCTGTCACACATTCCGCACACTCGATATGGGCCGATGTGAAGCCCAGGCTCAATACAGGTCTTCCTCGGGGCATGATGAGGAATCGCTCCAGGGAAAGGAAAGCCTGCCCAAGTACACGGTCGATTATGTGGTCCTCCGCAGTGTCCTCGGTCATTACAGTTGTAATTGTTCGACCCAGGTGGCCCCCATGGTCCGTTACCAGCTCCAAGTGGATGTACAACATACGGTGTGGGGGCCACGATTCCAGGTGCGGCGGCCGCGGCGCCTCCGGCACCAGGCGGTGGAACTCCTGCGAGAGTCGGAGGAACCAAGGGAGCAACCAAGACTTGGGCCATTGCGACGAAGTCTCCAGTATACCAAGGAGGTGGCTAGTTTATTCGGGTAAGAGACGAGACTGAATATTTCTTCGACGGCATCGCGTAGCAGCAATGCATGCTGCGAACCTGCACGACAATGAACATCTCCGGATCCGGACAGCAATGTCGAGACAGCTCTCAACACAACAAAGAAAAAGTGGCGTTAGACACGAAAGACTCACTTGTCCATTGCTGCTACTGTGGACAATGGCAACGCCAACCTCACCTACTGCACATGCCATTGTCTGCACATCGCGCGGGTGCGGTGCGTGAGAGGGTGCGCTCGGTCTAGTGTGCGCTGGACGTCTTATCGACGACAGACGGCATGGCTGCGTCAAGCGGGCTTTTGAGGTGATGCTGTCGACGAAGTGTGATTGATGTAGGTGGAAGAAGGATGAAGTGAAGTCGCGAGAAGGTGAAGCCGTTGGAGTGGAGTCGTTCTGAGCATGGGCCACCCAAGGGTAAGGGTTGGGTAGTGAACCAGCATTGCAAATATCGTTTGGACATGTAGTTTGATGGTCTCTTGACGATGGATTGATGAGTATATAGCTTATATCAATAGACCAGTACCTACTCTAATCGAACCAACGGAATATTTCGTCCAGCAACAGCCTTCCTCGAGCCCTCCCGATTTTTAGCTTCGTACCACGCATCATCATCACGAAATTCTGGCCGGTACCTGCAGTAGTTTGGATCAGGCAGCACAAGACATGGAATAGTTTCCAACAACCACAAAGCTTCCCAACCTCTACTAAACCTCTTGACCAACCGAGATGTCGGGCAACACGAACGGCCACATCAGCTACGCCTCCCCCAACAACCAACGTCAATCAGACGAACGACCACTCCTCGCCTCCTTTCCAAGACCAAGTGCATACGGCACACCGCATCAAACCAACCACAACGAAGAAGATGCCTCCACCAAAACAAAAGCTCAGCATTACATAACAACAGACATTTCACTACGATGGGCCGACCTCGTGTTGATAGTCTGCTTCTTCGTTTCCGGCGTCATCGACGCAGGCGCTTATAATGCTTACGAGAACTTCGCGAGTATGCAGGTATGCCTCACGCCCTTCCTCTAACTCTACAACCCTATCCAACGATGAAGCAGACAGGCAACACAATCTTCGCCGCCCTAGGCGTCTCCAACCTCCCCGTCGGCGCCCCACGCCTCGCCTGGACCAAATCCGTCTGCTCAATCCTCTTCTACCTCCTCGGCTCCCTTGTAACCGCAACTTTCCACCGCACGTTCGGCGCCCGCAAACGCTGGGTCCTCGCCACCTCCTTCTCGCTCCAAGCAGTCTTCATCCTGGTCGCCGCGTTCATGGTCCAACGAGGTAGTAGCTCTGAATCTCCTCCGGGTGATCGCCACCCTTCCCTCTCCACATCCATCATCCCTTCGGACCCCGGATTCCCATGGGCAGATCTCATCCCCATCGGCCTCCTGAGTTTCCAGGCCGCGGGGAAGGTGGTGGCGAGTCGGATGTTGGAGTATAACGCTTTGCCGTGCGTCGTGCTTACCACTTTGTACACGGATCTCGTCTCCGACCCGGGATTCTTCTCTGCCGGGCTGTGGGGCAACGTGCAGAGGAATCGGAGAGCGGGGGGTGCAGTGGCGTATTTTGTTGGGGCGGTGGTTGGAGGGGCGGCGGCGGCGCATGAGATTGGGTTCAGCGGGGCGCTGTGGTTGGCGGCCGGGGTGCATTTGGGGATTGTGGGGGCTTGGATGGGGTGGACGGG
>JAABUL010001442.1_pt1 | contig 45500 bp, 42 predicted proteins | sample 5559151 | NCBI WGS metagenome assembly JAABUL01 (sample SAMN10711876, study PRJNA513368) | rock metagenome | isolation source: Antarctica rocks | place: Antarctica: Victoria Land, Pudding Butte sud
GTTCAGGGTGGGGCGTAGCCCACCGGAGTCCGGCATCGCCGGTGAGGCCAGGGCCAGGCGGGCCAGGTCGATCAGGGCGTCGGCGCGTCGGCGGCCCGGCGTGCGGGGGTCGGGGGTGCCGTCGTTGGCCGGGTGGGGCGCGGCGAGTGGGTCGAGTGCCGCGCACAGGACCGCGTCGGCTTCGGGGTCGAGCCAGCCGTGCCAGCAGACCATCCCGTCGGCGGCCACGGCCCGGCTCATCGTGCGGGTGGCCTCGGCCCGGCGGGTCCGCTCGTCGGCGTCGGGGGTGCTCTGCAACGTTTGGGCCAGGGCCCGGCCGGCCCGGGCCAGCAGGACCGGGTCCAACACGCTGGCCTGGGCGATCAGGAACTCCTCCGCCCGGGCCCGGACGCCGGCGCCGACCGGCGGCAGGGAAGCCATGGCGGCGACGATGGTGTGGGCGTGGTCGGCGGAGAGCTGCCCGGCGCTCAGCGCGCCCCCGGTCGCCGTACACGGCCCGCGCAGCGCCCCGGCGAGCTCCACCGTCCGGGCCGCCGTCCTCGGGTGGGTCAGCAGCCGCTGCCGAAGCCACCCCGCCGTACTGGCTGCACCGTCGGCGCGGCCGAGCCGGCGGCCGTCGGCCTCGGCGACCAGGGCCAGCTTCACCGCCGCCAACCGCGCCTCCACCGACACCAGCAGCTCCAGCCCGGCCTCGACGTCCGCCCCGGCCATCGACCAGGCGTTGACCTCGACCAGACCCGCCAGCCCCGCCGACACCGCGGCCAGCCCGGCGAGCATCGGATGCTCCACCGGCGGCGCGGCTGCAGTAGACATACCATCAAGCTAGCCGGGGGGTACGACATTCCTCGGCCTCAGAAACCCCTGTGGACAAAGAACTTTCCGAGGTTGCGCGGTGACGCTCGTTCAGCAACGCAACACAACACAGCGGAGCTGCCAAGCACGTACCTGAGTTGACGAAGTTGTCGACCCTCGAGTCCGCCCCGATCTCGCACGTGAGGTCGCAGATCGGCCCGGCCGGCCAAGGCCGGCTGTTGGAGCAAAGGACCCGAGCGGCGTGGGCCTCGAAGGGAATGACGTAGCAAGGCGGCCCGGGGGTCGATCGAACTGCGGCTCCCCGGCGCGGCCCTCCGACCGCCGCGGACCAACGGCTGACTAGGGTGCGACCGTGGCCACCGAAGCCGTGCCCGAGCCGCCGGGGATGCCGGTCGGGCGCATCCGGTTCATGGACCAGCAGCGGGTCAACCTCGACGGTTTCGCACACGAGGATGCAAGCCTGGGCCTGATCGCGCTGTCGAGCCCCGCTGATCCTGAGCCCTCGCTGGTGGTCGAGGGCGGCCGGGTGGTGGAGCTGGACGGCCGCGCCGCGGGCGAATTCGACACGATCGACAGCCTGATCGCCGGACACGGCATTGACTTGTCCGTCGCCACCGAGGCGATGGCGATGAAAGTCGTGGCGCTGGCGCGGTTGTTCGTCGATCCGGCAGTTCCTCGCAGCGAGGTTGTGCGGCTGGTCGCCGGCACCACGCCGGCCAAGCTGGCCCGGGTGGTGGCGATGTTGCGGCCGGCCGAGTTGACGATGGCGATGACGAAGCTGCGGGCCCGTCGTACGCCGAGCAACCAGGCCCACGTGACCAACCGCCTCGATGACCCTTTGCTGCTCGCAGCGGATGCGGCAACGGCTGCGGCATATGGCTTTCGCGAAGTGGAGACCACTGTGCCCGTGCTCGCGGACGCGCCGTCGAATGCCGTGGCGGTGACGGTGGGCGCGGCCGTGGCTTCGCCGGGGGTGCTGGTGCAGTGCTCGGTGGAGGAGGCCATGGAGCTCGAGATGGGCATGCGCGGGCTGGTGTCCTATGCCGAGACCGTCAGCCTGTACGGCACCGAGTCGGTGTTCGTTGACGGTGACGACACGCCGTACTCCAAGGCGCTGCTCGCCGCTGCCTACGCCAGCCGGGGCGTGAAGATGCGGGTCTCTTCGGGGGCCGGCGCCGAGGTGCTGATGGGTGGTGCCGAGGGCTGCTCGATGCTGTATCTGGAATCGCGGTGCGTGTCGCTGGCGCGGGCGATGGGCGTGCAGGGCGTACAGAACGGTGGGATCGACGGGGCGAGCGTGGCCGGCGCGGTGCCCTGCGGTGTACGCGAGCTGATGGCGGAGAACGTCATGGTGATGGCCCGCAATCTCGAGGCGTGCACCGGCAATGATGCCCTGATGTCGGAGTCCGACGTGCGGCGCACGTCGCGGACGCTGCCGATCCTGCTGGCCGGCAGCGACTTCGTGTGCAGCGGCTTCGGCTCGATTCAGCGTTACGACAACATGTTCGGTCCATCGCAGTGGAACGCCGAGGACTTCGACGACTGGCTGGCGATGCAACGCGACTGGGGTGTCGACGGCGGCCTGCGCACCGCTGCGCCGGACGAGGTGGGCAGGTTGCGTCGCCGAGCCGCGGAGGCCTGTCGCGACGTCTACCGCTACCTCGGGCTCGCCGACTTCTCCGACGAACACGTTGACCTGGCAGTCGACGCGGTCGGCTCGAAGGATTTAGGCGGTCCCGATCCGATGGTGGTGCTCGGTGCGGCCCAGGCGATTCGCAGCTCGGGGCTGGGGTCGTTGGAGGTCGCGAAAGCGCTGCTCGAGTGCGGGTACGACGAGGAGGGCCGCCGTGTCCTGGACATGCTGGGGGCCCGAGTCCACGGTGACCATCTGCAGACCGCGGCGATCTTCGACGAGTCGATGAACGTGCTCAGCTTGGTGACCGACCCCAACGACTACGCCGGCCCGGGCACCGGTTATGAGCCCAACGCCGTACGGAAGGCCGAGATCGACGCGATCCGCCAGGCGCGTGGGGTCGAGGACTTGCGGGCCGATCAGGCGGCGTGGAAGTCGGACGCGCTGACGGCACTCGGACCGGCCGCCCAGGGCGGCGACCCGCGTGAGGTCGTGATCGGTGTGTCCCCCGGCGTCGGCCGCGCGGTCTGGCGGACGCTGTCCGGGCTGCCCGTCGTCGAGGTGCTGCGCGAGTTCCTTGCCGGGCTGGAAGAAGAAGGCTGCCGGGCCCGGCTGGTGAGGGTCAACGGCACCATCGACCTCGGCCTGATCGGTCTCACCGCGGCGCGGCTGGCCGGCTCCGGGATCGGGATCGGCCTGCAGGGCAAGGGAACGGCGCTGATCCACCGCCGGGACCTGCCGCCGCTGGCGAACCTCGAGCTTTACAGCATGGCGCCGGTGATCACGCCGGCGCTGTACCGCCTGCTCGGCAGCAACGCCGGCCGGCATGCCAAGGGTGCGACCCCGGTGCCGGCCCGTAATCCCTATACCGACGAGGCGATCGAGGCGCGCTACCACACCAGCGTGATCGCGCTGGTCGCCCTCGAGCGTGCCTGCGTCGACCGGATGCTGGGCAACGAAGACATCGGCGTGGCGCTATGACCACGCGGGCGTTCTCCGGCCGCCCCGCCGAGGAGATCACCCTCGATCGGCTGGCCCGCGACGAGCTCGGCATCGACGACGTGCGTATCCACCCCGACGCCCTGGAACACCAGGCCCAGGTGGCCGAACAGCACGGCAACCCACAGCTCGCGGCCAACTTCCGCCGGGCCGCCGAGCTGGCGCTGGTGCCAGAGAACGAGGTGATGGCGATGTACGACGCCCTGCGCCCCCACCGGTCCACCGCCGGCGAGCTCGAGTCGCTGGCCGCCTCACTGGACACCTACCCGGCGCCGACGTGTGCGGCGCTGGTCCGCGAGGCGGCGCAGGTCTACGCCCGGCGCGGCCTGCTCAGGTGACGCTGGGGGCCGGCATCGACGTCGGCAACGCCACCACCGAGGTCGTGCTGGCGCGGCTCACCGACACCGGCCCCAAGGTGGTCGGGGCCGGTCGGACGGCCACCCGCCGGGCGAAGGGATCCCTGCCCAGCCTGGACGGAGCGGCGGCGCTGGTGCGGCGGCTCGAACGAGAGCACGGCGTCGCCATCGAGGCGGCGGTGGTGGCACCGCTGCGCCCGGTGGAGACGCTGACCACGACCCTGCCCCGTCCCCAGGCCTGGACCGGTCGGCTCCGGGTGGTGAGCGCCGGCGTCAGCACCGCCGGCGGTCGCGGGTTCGGCGTCGGCCGCCCGCTGCGCGTCGACGGCCGTACGGTCCCTGTCGCCGACGACCTCGTGGTCGCCGTGGTACCCGCCGGTACGGGCTACCGCAGCATTCTTCCCTCCCTGCAAGCACTTCTGGCCCGCAACCTGCTGGCCGCCGTGCTGCTCGAGGACGACGAGGCCGTGCTGATCAGCAACCGGCTCAGCGCGCCGGTACCGGTGGTGGACGAGGTGGATGCCGGCTCCGTGCTGACCGCGGCCCTGGTAGCGGTCGAGGTGGCCGAGCCGGGAGGAACGTTGCGCAGCCTCACCGACCCGCTACGGCTCATCTCCGGCCTCGGGCTCGACGAGGAAAGCCGGGCGCCGGCCGCCCGGATTGCGGCCCGGCTCTACGACGTCTCGAACGCGGTGGTGGCCGTCCACGGCTCGGCCGCGCCGGCCGCGGAACTGCCGGCCGGTTGGGTGGAAGTCGGGACGCGTAGGTTGCCGTTCACCACTGGCCACCAGGTCATTCGGGCCGCAGCGATCGGCCTGGCCAGCGCGTACGCCCTGCCGCCGCAGGAAGTGCGCCGGCCGGTCAACGACCTCTGGACGGTGGATTTGTCCACGGTCGCCGACACGGTACTCACCCGCGCCGGCGCGGCCCGATCCCAAGCCATCGGGCTGGCCGCCCTGCACGCCGACGCGCCCTATGCCGACCCGGCCGAGGGGCTTGTCCAGCGGCTCGGGGTGCCAGTGCAGACGGTGGTCTCGGAGGCCGAGGCGGCGCGCGCCGGCGGCCTGTCCACCCCGAGCGCTGGCGACGCCGTGGTGATCGACCTCGGCGGCGGCACGACCGACGCGGTTTACCACGAGAGCGCCGTAGCGGCCGGCGGCGGTGAATTGCTGACCGCGTCCGTCGCGGCGCTGACCGGCGCGACGCGGGCGGCCGCCGAATGGATCAAGCGGGGGCCGGCGCACCGGGTCGAAGCACCTCAGGTGCTGCTGGCCGAAGACGGAAGCCGGGAGTTTCTCGACCGGCCGGCAGCCAGGGAGGCGATCGGCTCGCTCGTGGTTCGCGGACCGGCCGGGCTCCTGCCGTTCCACCCGACGATGGCGCCTGGTGAATGGCGGGCGCTGCGCCTGCAGCTCAAAGCCGAGCTGATCGGCGGCAACGTCGCCCGCGCCCTCCGCACCCTCGGCGTGGCGCCGGCGGCCGTCGTGGTCGTCGGCGGGCCGGCCGGCGACGACGAGGTCCTCTCAGCGGTCTCCCGATCGCTGCCCGACGACGTAGCTGTCGGCCGGGGCAACGTGGCAGGCTCGCTGGGGCACCGTTACGCGGTGGCCTACGGGTTGCTTTGCTGCGCCGGCCCGGACGCCGCCAACCCAAGACGCCACTAACCCACACGCAGAAAGGCATCGACCAAGGCGTACGCGGAGGCCCGCGCCTGCGGCTCGCGGGACAGCGACTGCGCGAGCAACCCGGCCCGAGTGAGGCCGGCGTCGGCGAGGAGCCCCGGTGCCCGGCTCGCCCAGTCGTCTAGGACGAGCGGCCGGACCTCCGGGTGGAACTGCACCGCGAGCAGTCCGGGCAGCAAAAAAGCCTGCGGCCCGCACCCGTTATGCGCGACAACTTGGGCGGCCGGAGGCACCGTGACCACGTCGACGTGGAAAGCGGGCCACGGCCCGGCCGGCACGAACGTGGGATCAGTTGTCTCCACCTCTATCCAGCCGACTTCGGGCCGTGGTGCGGCAGCAACCGAGCCACCAAGGGCGTGCGCCGCCACTTGGGCGCCGTAACAGATGGCCAACACCGGCACGTTGCTCGCGGCGGCCACGTGCAGCAGGGCGCACTCCGCCTGCAGCGACAGAGCGTCGACCGGGGTGTGGACCGACCAAACGGAGCCAAGCGTCAAGACGATGTCCACGTCACCGGCAACCTCGACCGGCAGCTCGTCGCGGTCACGAAAAATCGTGCGCAGCGCGAAGCCGCACTGCTCCAGCCGCTCGCCGACAAACCCAGCGTCGGCATCGCTGAAGTTTGCCACGACGAGCGCCGTCCGGCCGGCCGTCATCGCCGAGCTCGCGGCCGGAGCTGGACCACGCGGCCGTGCGCACCCGCCTCGCCCGGGGAGCGGGTCGAGGCCGGGGTGCGCACCGTGATGATCGTACGGTCGGCCCGGAACAGGTCGTGCGAAAACTCGAAGAACAGGCCCGTCGCGTCCTGGGTCGTGCGGGTGATGGACAGCAGCGGTGCTCCGGCGTCGAGGCCGAGGATCGAGGCCTCGTCCTCGGAGGCAGCCACCACCTCGATATGTTCGACCGCCTCTCCTGGCACGGTGCCGAATTGCTCCTGCAGTAATTCGTAAAGCGACCCACCCAAGGGGAGGTCGAGCAGCCCCGGGAAGAGTCCGGCGGGCAACCGTACGTGCTCCAACGAGATCGGTGTGCCGTCAGCGAGCCGGATCCGCACGATGTCGATGACGTAGTCGTTTGCCGAGAGCCGTAGCGCTGTTGCCGTCTCGTCGTCGGCAATGGCCAGGCCGGTGCTGACGATCCGGGAGCCGGCCGTCATGCCCTGTTTCCGGAGCAGCGCCGGCACTCCGACGACCTGGGAGAGGTCGCGCTCGAGCTTCTGCTGTCGGACGAATGTGCCGCCTCCCCGGCCCGGCACCCGGCGGACCACGCCGGCCACCTCGAGCGCACTCAGTGCCTGGCGCACCGTCGACCGGCTCACGCCGAGGCTGCTGGCCAGGTCACGCTCGGCACCGAGCCGCTCCCCCGGACGCAGCTGGCCCCGGGTGATCTGGTCGAGCAGCCGGCGTCGTACGTCCTCACCTGCCGGTCCCATCGCCGCATCCGGCTCGCTCATCGTCGGTTCCTTCAGATTCCCTGCAGCGCGCCCGGCGACTCGGGCAGCACCTGGCCACCGTCGACGACGATGGTCTGACCCGTGATGAAGCCCGCCTCATCGGTCGCCAAGAACAGCGCGGCAAATCCGATGTCCTCGACCGCGCCGAGCCGGTGCTGCGGGATGCAGGCCTCGGTTGCGCGGATGTATTCCTCCCCCATTTCCTCGAGACCCTCGGTGACGATATTGCCGGGTAGTACGGCGTTGATGGTGATTCGCTTGGGTGCGAGTTCGATGGCCGCGGTACGCACGAAGCCGAGCTGGGCGGCCTTGCTGGCGCCGTAGTGCGACCAGCCGGGAAATCCCGTGATCGGGCCGGTGATCGACGAGGTGACGACGATCCGGCCGTGCCCACTCGCCGCCAGCGCCGGCAGGCAGGCCTGCACCGAGAAGATCGTGCCTTTGACATTGCAGGCGAAGACCGCGTCGACGTCGGCTTCGGTCAGCTCGGCGATCGGCTTCTCGGGGAAAACGCCGGCATTGGCACACAGCACGTCGATCCCGCCGAACTCCTCGACTGCTACCTCGGCTATCCGCCGGCAGTCAGCCGTGCGGGCCACGTCAGCCGACAAGGTGACGACGCGGCCGCTCCCCTGCGGGCCCAGCTCCTCAGCCGCCGCGGCCAGCGCCGAGGCGTCCCGGGCGGCCAGCAGGACATTGGCGCCGGCCCGGACGAAGACTCGTGCGATGCCCTTGCCGATGCCCTTGCTTCCGCCGGTCACGATGACCGATCGGCCGTCGAGCGGTGTGAACATGGTGTGCCTCCCTCGAATCGTTACTCCTCAGCCGTAATCGGTCAGGTATTGCTCGGCCAACTCGCAGCTTCCCCTGGTGTATTCAGCACCCATCGAGCGGGACAGGTCGGTCCCCGAGTGCGAGCCGATCCAGCAGACCAGCAGCAGCCGGCGCATCATGACGAAGGTGGGGATCTCTGCTTCGTCGGCCGTGGACAGCCGACGCACGCTGCGATAGCCGCGCATCCATGCATCCGCCAGCTCGGGCACCCGCGGGTCATGCTCGAAGAAGCTCACTGCGGCGCCGAAGTCGTACAGGAACCAGCTCCAACCGCAGTCGTCGAAGTCGATGACGTAGGTCTTGCCCTCGTCGATGAGCAGATTGGCCAGCCGCAGGTCGGCGTGCACCAGCCCGTAGCGAGGTGGCTCCGAGCCGAAGCGCGCCAGCCGCTCGCGCAGCGTCGCAGCCAGCCGGCCGAGAATCTCACGCTCGGCGGCACCGACGGCGATCCCGTCCTGCCACCGGCCCCACCGTGCTTCGGTGCCGAACGATCCGTCGTAGTCCCAGGCAAACCGGGTGAAGCCGCGCGGTCGCGGCCAGGTCTGTACGTGCTCGTGCATCCGCGCGGTTATCGCACCGAGCATTTCAAACGATTCCGGCAGCCGCTCGTCGCTCGGCGCCGGCTCACTGCCGGCCAGCCACTGGAAATGCACAACGTGACGTGGCTCGCGGGACCCCGCCTCCGGCAGGGCAAGCAGCCGTCGCCCGTCCCGAGCCGGTAACACCCGCGGCGTCCGCACGCCGGCGCTTCCGCGCAACGCGTCCAGCCAAGCCAGCTCGGAAGCGATCTCGGCACCGTCGTGATAGCCCTGCCGGTGCACCCGCAGCACGGTTCGTTCGCCGGTGGCCGGATCGTCCACGGCGTACGTCGCGTTCTCGCTCACGTTGAGCAGCGTCAAAACGGCATCCGGCCCGACGCCGTACTGCTCCAGCGCCCGGCGGGCCACCGGCTCGAGCCGGGCCGCAGCATCCTGCGCCGAGAGGTCGTGCGCGCTCACGGGTTGTTCCGTCCCTGCACTTCCTGCAGCACCCGGGTGATCTCGTCGCGGGCCCGCAGGACGTCGGCGGTCGTGCCCGCCATGTAGACCCGGCCGGCCGCACCGATCATCGACACGTCGACGAGGGTGACCTCCGGAGCGACCTTCTCGGCGGCGTTGGCCGCAACGGTCGCGAACAGCGCCGGCGTCATCTCATAGACCAGCAGCGTCTGGCCCGGCATCAGCATCGACGCCTGCCGGTTGCGGTTGATGATCACCGCGTGCTGGTCGGTGACATCCTCGATCACGTCGCTGTAGAGAACGCGGGGGCGCAGCTGATCCTCGGGAGCGGCACCGAGGCCGGCGAGAATTGCCGCACCCGCACGACGTACGTCGTCGAGGCCGGCGCCGTGCACCTCGAGCACCCCGAATTGCCGCTCCACAAACAGGATTCCGGGCTCGACCGCCGGCACCGCCCGCAGGGCTAGGTCGATAACCCGCTCGATCGCCAGCCCCGGCGCCACTTCGACGATGAGGGCGTGCTGTCCGGCAAAGGGCGGATAGCCGCGGGCCCGGGTCGGCGTGCCCATGTATGCCGCGAATTGCCGCTGCAGATCCTCGAGCAGGAGGTAGACCCGCAGCTCCGGCGGTGCCGGTACGGCAGTGGCGGCCGGCGCTGGGAAGCCCGCCGTCACGCCTCCGACCCGGTGGTCAGGAAGTGCTTGCCGAGCTCGGTGTGCGGTCGCGGGATGACGTGCACCGAGACCAGTTCACCGACCTGGCCGGCGGTCTCGGCGCCGGCCTCGGTCGCCGCCTTCACCGCACCCACGTCGCCGACAATCGTCACGGCGACCAAACCGTCACCGACCTCGGTGCGGGCGACGATGGTGACGTTCGCCGCCTTCACCATGGCATCGGCCGCGGCGAGCGCCGCTACATAGCCCTTCGTCTCGATCATTCCAATCGCCGCACCATTACCGTTTGCCATTGCTGTCTCCTCTTGTCATTCGTCGATCGAACCGATAATCAACGCATCCACCGGCGGATGCGGACTGGGGAAATATGCAGCGGCGACCGAGCCGGTCGCGACGAGCACGCGCTCCCCGATCCCGCTGCCCAGCACGTCGAAGGCCACCAGCCGGGATGTGCCGTCCATCACCTCCACTTCGAGAAGCGCGCCGTTGGGCAGCCCCTCGACCCGCTTGGTTGCCCACACGTTGCCGACCACAGTTGCTCGCAACATCAGCGCTCCCTTTCCACGACGACTCCGAGATTGCGGGCCCGGTCCCGGGCCAGCGGCGTCAGCACGGCCTTGCGACCGATGACAAGCCGCCCGCCCTCCTTCGCCGCCTGCTGGATCTTCCGTTCGGTGACCGCGCCGCTCTCGACCCGCATGACGCCGGCTGCGCTGGGCGCCGGCACGCCGGCTGCGCTGACCGCCGGCACGCCGGCCGGGTCGGTCTCCGCGAGCCGGAACCGCCGCCGGCCCGCACGCAATGCAGACCGCTGGGAGGCGTCCTCGCACAGCTCCGCTACCCGCTTGACGAGGGCGTCAAGATCGGCGTTGCTGCGGATTGCCACCTGCTCGGTCCCGTTGGTCGGCGCCGTCCGCGCCTGGGCGACCGCCTCCGGCAGCACCTCGCGCAGCACTGCGCGGACGGTGGCGCGCAGTTCCTCGGTGCTCAGCCCGGCGAAGGAGGCGCTCACGCCGCCCCCCCGAGTGCCCGCTCGGCTGCCTCGGCGGCGGCCCGTACGTCGGCCTCGTCCCCGGTCAGGTAGACCCGTCCGGTGGCGCCGATCATGCGATAGTCGACGACCTTGATGCTCGCCGCCTTCTCGGCCTCGTTGGTGGCGAGAATCGCGTACGACGCCGGCTGCATCTCCATCACGAACAGCGACTCGCCGGGCAGCGCCATCGAGCCGACCTTGTTGCGGTTGATCAGGAATGCGTGCTGCGCGTCGATCCGCGAGACGACTCGGGAGGCGAGAATCGCTGGTTTTGTGGCGTCGGCCGCACTCGCGTCGAGGGCGGCCAACACTGCCGCACTGGCCGACCTCACGGCCTCGATCGACCGGGAGTGGATCTCCAGATAGCCGAACTGCCTCTCCACAACGAGGATGCCGGCCTGCACCTCGGTGTTCTTCAGCGCCACGTCGGTCAGCGGCTCGATGTCGAGACCCGGAGCGACCTCGATGATCTGGGCGGCCATGTCCGCTCGCGGCGGGCTGCCCTTGATCCAGGTGCCCAGATAGCACATCGTCTGCGGCTGCAGCTGGTCAAGGAAGATGAACGACCTGAGCTCGGCCACGTCAGCCCCTGATGATGGTGGTGAGCTCCTCGATGATCAGGCGACGCAGCTCCTCGCGGAGCTCGCTGACCTCCGATCCGAGAGCCACGACGGACGGGACGGCGGCCACCGGAGGTGCCGCAAGGTTGCTCGCCATGGGGTAGGGAGGCACCGCCGCGAGCGGTGCCTGCCACGGCACCAGGCCGGCGTAGGACGGCAGCACCTGCGCCGGATCGGTGCTGTAGGCCAGCCGCGTCCAGTTGACGAGGTGCTTGGGCTCGAGGTTTTCCCCCAGCGAGCTGCGCCCGACAAATCCCGTGCCGATGGTCATCGACGGCGCCAGGTGGGTGCCGAAGCCGGCGCTGCCACCGCTGCCACCCTCGTTGACCGTGACGCGCAGCACGTGGACGGCTGCCGCATAGGCCATCACCGTCGCCGGGTCATTGCTGTGGATCACCGCAGAGTGGCCGGCGCCACCGATGCGCAGCACCGCTGCTGCGGTCCGGATGCCGCGGCGGGCGCTGGACACCCGCACCACGCCGAGCACCGGAAGCAGCTTCTCGTGCGCCAGCGACTCCTCGTCGACGACGAGATCGAACGGCGCGAGCAGGATCCGGGTACGGCCCGGGACGCGGACACCGGCCCTCGCCGCAATGTCCGCGGCGTCCTTGCCGACCAGCGACGTGTCGAAGCGGCCTCCGGGGAACACCGTGTCGCGGACCCGGTCCCGTTCGTCGGGCTTCAGTAGGTATGCGCCCTGCCGCTCCATCTCTCGCAACAGGCGGTCGGCTACGGCCTCTTCGACGATGAGCACGCTTTCGTTGGTGCACAGCAGGGAATTGTCGAATGCCTTGCTGGTGACGAGCTTGTCGGCTACCCGCTTGAGGTCCGCGGTCGAGTCGACCAGCACCGGGACGTTGCCCGGCCCGACCCCGATCGCCGGATTGCCCGATGAGTAGGCGGCCCGGACCACCGGCACCCCGCCGGTGGCGAGGATGACATCGGTGCGTACGTCGGTCATCAGCGCGTCGATCAGCGGGATCGACGGCTCCTCGACCACCTGCACGACACCGTCCGGGGCGCCCGCCGCGACCGCCGCCGCCCCCAGCGTGCGGGCGGCGTCGGCACAGCACTCCTTGGCGAACGGGTGCGGGCTGAGCACCACCGCGTTGCGGGTCAGGAGCGCGAGCAGGATCTTGAAGTAGACCGTCGACACCGGATTGGTCGAGGGGGTCAACGCGAGGATGACACCGGCCGGTCGGGGCACCTCGACGAGCTTGCGATCAGGGTCGATGCGCGGCGTCACGTAGTCATGGTCTCGATAGGCCTCGACGATGCCCCGGGAGCAAAGCTTGTTCTTGACCGCCTTGTGCTCGACGACACCGAAGCCGGTCTCCCGCACCGCCCATTCGGCATAGTGCTGGGACCGCTCCTCGGCCACCCGGGCCACCGCTTCAGCGATGCGCATGACGGTGGCCCGGTCATAGCGGCCGAACGCCTGCGACGCCCAGCGCCCCCGCTCCAGCATCTGGCGGGCCCGTGGCACACCGGGTGCCTCGACCGGCAGGATCGCCTCTGTCATGCCGGGACCCTCTCCCCCTGACGGGAGGACTGGCGAACCTCAGCCCAGGCCCGGCCGATCGCCACCTCCGTGCGGTCGAGCAACTCCTCACACAGCTCCGGGCGCAGGAGGATCCCCGGCTTGTACTGCAGCACCCGCGGGTCCAAGGTGGAGAAGATCGCCCACACACCGTTCTCGTACAAATGGCGCATCACGTACTTCGCGCCCTGCGGGTGGCCGAACTCCAGGCCGAAGATCACGCCGTTCTGCCGGATGCCGACGAACCAGTCCGGATACTCCGCCTGGATCTCCTTCAGGCCCCGCCCGATCAGGTCGCTGATGTAGTGCACCATCGAGCGGGTCTCAGGGCGGTTGCACACCTCCAGGGACTTGAGTCCGGCGATGCAGCCGAGCTCGGCTCCGCCGAAGGTCGAGATGTGGCCGAAACCGTCCTCGGTCAGCCATCCGGCTGCCTGCTCGCTCACCAGCACCGCGGAGATGGGATACATCCCGCCGGAGATGCCCTTGCCGGTGACCAGGATGTCCGGAGTGATGCCGTGCTTGGTAATTGCCCACAGCTCGCCGGTACGCATCAGTCCCGTCTGAACCTCGTCGGCGATGTAGAGCGCGCCGTAACGCTCGCAGAGTCCCTTGACGCCCTCGAGGTAGCCGGGATCGGGCAACGGGAAGCCGTACGTCGCCGGGATCGTCTCCATGATCACAGCGGCGACGTCGCGGCCACGCAGCGCCTCCTCCATTGCAGCCAGGTCGTTGAAGGGCACGTGGGGGAACTCATCGGGTCGATCCGAGAGGAAAAGCTTGCTGAACCGGTCGTCGCCAGTGCCGACGGCGAGACCCGTGTGGCCGTGGTAGGCCTTGACGATAGAGACGATCTTGCGCTTCTGGGTGGCGTGCCGCGCCGTCTTGAGCGCGATGTCGATGGCCTCGCCGCCGCCGGAGCCGTAGACGACCTTGGTCAGGCCTTCGGGCGCCGTGGTCACCAACGCCTCAGCCAGTGCCGTGCGGGCCAGCGACGGAAAGTGATGGTTTCCGATGTCGAAGTGCGCCATCGCCGAGATGACCGCCTGCACCACTTCGGCGTTGCGGTGTCCCAGGTTGTAGGTGCCGCCGTTGAGATGCACGTCGAGGAGTCGCTTGCCCGACATGTCGTAGATGAAGTACTCCTCCCGCCGGTCGATGACCAGCGGGACCCCGGACTCGACCCAGAAGTCGGTCTTGCCGGGATTCCAGAACTCGCGCGACTTCTCGAGCATCTCCTCCTTGGACTCGAAGGAGAACTCGCCGTAGTCGAAGCTCATAACACCACCTCACCGGCCCGGGGACAGCGAGCCTCCCCGCGTCGTACCGGATCGCATACCGAATCATCGCTTGGTCTGCTGAATGGTTCTAGCAGGAGTTGGCTGGTCCGGTCAACGGTCCGTCGCCTCAGTCGGCGAATTTGCCCGCGACTCTTGCCATGGCCCTGGACCGCTGCCACTATGCGGAGTACAGGTGTGGGTTCGGTCACAGCTCGACGGTTCGGCACGTATCGCGCTCAGGGTAATCGGTCCGTTACGTTCCCGGATTCGGACTGATCGGCCTGCTGCCGGCACCGGTGCCGATCCGACGAAGGTCAAGACGTCCGCGTCCGATGGAGGCATGAAAACGTGGCAACCAGTGAGAACATGAGGCAGGAAGCGCTCGAGAACAGCCTGGCGCCTCGCTCGGAGGGCACTCACCACCTCAAGGCCGGAGCCGTCGGGCTGGTCGGTGTCCTCTTCATGGCCGTCGCCAACGCGGCACCGATCACCGCAATGACCGGCAACGTGCCGATCGCCCTCGGTTATGGAAACGGCATCGGCGCACCGGCCGGCTTCCTGGTGGCCACGGTGGTCCTGACGTTGTTCACGATCGGCTTCGTGTCCATGGCGCGCTACATCACGACGGCCGGCGCGTTCTACGGCTTCATCACGCACGGGCTGGGCCAGGTGTGGGGCATGGCAGCCGGCGCGCTGGCCACGATGGCGTACGTCGTTTTCGAGGGTTCCCTGGTCGGCATCTTCGCCTACTTCAGCAACGACGCCCTTCATCGCTGGTTGGGCATCAATGTCAACTGGCTGCTCATCGCGGTGATCGGCATCGCGGTGATCGCGATGTTCGGTTACTTCGACATCAACATCGCCGCAGCGGTGCTCGGGGTGACGCTGGTCGCCGAGGTCGTCCTGCTGGGGGCGCTGTCACTGTCCGTGCTGTTCAGCGGCGGCGGTCCTGACGGCCTATTGCCGCAGGCGGTCAACCCGCTCAATGCGTTCAAGTCCCTGCCCGCGGGCGGGGGGCTTGGACTGAGCATCGACGGCAAGGCGATCGCTGCCGGCAGCGCCGCCATCGGGCTGTTCTTCGCCTTTTGGTCGTGGGTCGGTTACGAAACTACGGCGGTATACGGCGAGGAGTCGCGCAATCCCAAGCGGATCGTGCCCCGGGCGACGCTGATCGCGGTCGTCGGACTCGGCCTCTTCTACACGTTCGTGTCGTGGATGATGATTGCCGGCAACGGCCAGAAGCAGGCCGTCACCAAGGCCAACACCGACTCCATCGGCCTGTGGGTGCAACTTGCTCAGGACAAGCTGGGCGGCGCCTTCGTCGGCAATATCTACCTGTTCCTGATCGTGGTGGGTTCGTTCTCCTGCGGCCTCGCCTTCCACAATGCGGCGAGCCGCTACCTCTACGCGATCGGGCGTGAGGTGCCGGCCACGAAGAACAGCCTGGGAGCCACCCACGGCAAGCACCACACACCGCACATTGCCTCACTCACGCAGAGCACCATCACGCTGATTCTCACCCTCGGCTTCTACTTCCTGACCAACAACGGCGGCAACGCCCAGCAGGGTGCTTACTTCTACGAGTACGGCCTGCTCGCCATCCTCGGAACGATGGCGATCCTCATCGTGCAGGCGATCACGTCGCTGGCGGTGATCTGGTATTTCCATGTCAAGAAGGCCGCGCCGGGCAACCTCCTCACCACGGGCATCATCCCGGCGCTCGGTGGGCTCGGCATGGTGTACGTCGTATACCTGCTGCTCAGCAACATCTCATTCGCCGGCGGCGCCGCAGCGGGGTCGCCGTTCTTCAAGGCGATCCCGTACATCGTGGTCGCGACCTTCCTGATCGGCCTGCTGGGTGTGCTGTACCTGCGCGCCCGGAACCGGCCTGTGTACGACGCGATCGGCCGGACGGTATTCGAGGAGACCCACGAGCGGGTGCCCGCCGGGGCCGGTCCGCGCTAGCTGAGGGGGCCGAAGTGACGACCACTGCTGATGGCGTGCTGCGATTCGAGCTGGATGCCGACGCCGACCCGGCCTCGCTGACCTATACCTTCGGCGGGGCAGAGCCGCTGGTGGAGGTCCGGCCGGGCACCGTCGTCTCCACCTGGACGATGGACTGTTTCGCCGGCCAGGTCCGATCGACGTCCGACCTCGTCTCGCAGGTATGCGACCCGCGCTACCTGAACCCGCAGACCGGGCCGATCTACGTCGAGGGCGCCGAGCCCGGCGACACTCTGGCGGTGCATTTCCGGCGCATCACACCGCGGGGAGGACGGGGCGCCAGCACGACGGTGCCCCTGTTCGGCGCCCTGACCGCCACCCATGCGACCGCGATGCTGCACGACCCGCTGCCCGAGCGGACCTGGATCTATGAGATCGACCGGGACGCGGGGGTGGTGCGCTATGACGCGCTTGATTCGCCGTACCAGGTGGATCTTCCGCTCGACCCGATGCATGGGACGGTCGGCGTCGCCCCGGCCCTTCGTGAGGTGCGCTCATCGCTGACCCCCGGCGACTGGGGCGGCAACATGGACACGCCGGAGATGCGGGCCGGCACCACCTGCTATCTCGGAGTCAATGTCGAGGGGGCGCTGTTCAGCCTCGGCGACGGCCACGCACGGCAGGGCGAAGGTGAAACATGCGGCGTCGCAGTCGAATGCGCGATGGACACCGAGCTGGTGATCGACCTGATCAAGGGTGGCCCCCCCACCGCCTGGCCACGGCTCGAGGACGAACAATTCATCATGACCACCGGGTCGGCTCGCCCGCTGGAAGACGCCTTTCGGATCGCGCACACCGAGCTCGTCGGCTGGGTACGCCAGCTGACCGGACTATCGGCGATGGACGCCTACCAACTCGTCTCGCAGACCGCGCTCACCCCGGTCGCCAACGTGGTGGACACCAACTACACGGTGGTAGCAAAGATGGAGAAGCGCTTCTTGAACGGCGCCACCGTGATGAGTGGCACGCATGGGCGTCTGCGTATCAGCGAGTGAGCGTTTCGGACCACGAACAGTCGAAGGACTACTTCGACCTCGGCTCGCATCGCCGTCCGATCTCGACCTCCTCGCCGGCGGCACAGCTGTGGTTCGACCGCGGCCTGGTGTGGACGTATGCGTTCAACCACGAGGAGGCCATCCGGTGCTTCGAGCGGGCCCTTGAGCACGACCCCGACTGTGCGATGGCTTGCTGGGGCATTGCCTACGCGATCGGGCCCAATTACAACAAGGCCTGGGACGCCTTCGATCCGGTGGAGCTCGCCCGAACGGTTGACCGTGCCTTTGCCGCAACGTCACACGCGCTGGAGCGTCTGGTCGGCACCAGCCCGGTCGAGGAGGCGTTGATCCGGGCAATCGCGTTCCGCTATCCCGCCGCGCAGATACCTCCCGACTTCGCGGCTTGGACAACCGGTTATGCGCAAGCGATGCGCGGCGTGTATCACGACCACGCCGGCGACCTCGATGTCGCGACGCTCTTCGCCGACGCGCTGATGAATATCACTCCATGGCAGCTGTGGGACCAGCTTTCCGGGGAGCCCGCCGCTGGGGCGTCCACGACGGAGGCCAAGGAGGTGCTGGAGCGCGCGATGCAGAGCCAGGCCGCCCGAGTACATCCGGGCGTCCTGCATATGTACATCCACCTCATGGAGATGTCTGCGCATCCGGAGCGGGCGTTGCCGGCCGCCGATCAGCTGCGTGATCTGGTGCCCGACGGCGGGCACCTGCGTCATATGCCCACGCACATCGACGTCTTGTGTGGTGACTACCGGCGGGTGGTGGACTCAAACTCGGGAGCCATCGCCGCTGACCAGAAGTACGTCCAGAGCGCGGGTGCACTGAACTTCTACACGCTCTACCGGGCCCACAACTACCACTTCAAGATCTATGGCGCCATGTTTCTTGCCCAGGCGGAGGTGGCGCTGCAGACGGCCGATGAGCTGTCAGCAGCCTTACCGGAGAAGCTGCTGCGGATCGAAGTGCCTCCGATGGCCGACTGGGCCGAGGGTTTCGTTTCCATGAAGCTCCATGTGCTCATCCGCTTCGGCCGATGGCAGGAGATCATCGACACGCCCTTACCTTCCGATCGCACACTCTTTTGTGTCACGACGGCAATGACCCACTACGCAAGGGGGGTCGCCTTCGCTGCCACCGGGCGGGTGCCACAGGCCGAGGAGGAGCGGCGACGATTTGCCGACGCCGTCCTGCGCGTGCCGGTCACCCGGTATCTGTTCAACAACACGTGCTTGGAGATCCTGCGGGTTGCCGCATCCATGCTGGACGGCGAGATCGCCTACCGGAAAGCCAACTACGACGAGGCGTTCGGGCACCTGCGACGAGCGATCGAGCTGGACGACGGACTGCCGTACGACGAGCCGTGGGGCTGGATGCAACCCGCTCGGCACGCTTACGGCGCACTTCTCCTTGAGCAGGGGCGGGTGGCGGAGGCAGAGGTTGTCTACCTGGCCGACCTCGGGCTGAGCGACGTCCTTGCCCGGGCCAGCCAGCACCCCAACAACGTCTGGAGCCTGCACGGCTATCACGAATGTCTGACCCGCTTGGGCAAGTACGAGCCGGCGCGCATCATCAAAGCCCAACTCGACCTCGCAACGGTGCACTCGGATGTCGCGATCAAGGCGTCCTGTTGCTGCCGTACGACAGCGTGAAGCTCGCTCCTCGATGTTGCAGCCGTCAGCCGGCTTGGGCCGTTTCCAGGAGTGGCCCGACGTCGAACAAGGCGAGCTCGGCCGCTGCGCGGCCGGCCGCCCATCCGGCGCCGTTGCTGATTGCGACATCCAGCGCGCTCGTGTCGGGGAACAGCGCCTCGAGCTTCTCGTCCACTGACCTGGAGCGTGCTGCCAGGACGGGGAGCAGGCGCGGATCGTCGGTCTCGGCTCGGGCACTCTGATCGGCTTGGACCAGTCGTTCGCCGATCCGCTGCCCATAGGCAACCAGGAACGACTGGCGAAACGACCGCGTTTGCGAGACCCCCGACCGGCTGCGCTGGCCGCCGAACGCCACCATCGCGCGGGTCGCCTGTAACAGCAGCGACGTCGACAGCAACTCGACGGTGCGCAGGTCGGTTGCCGAACCGATGACCGTCACGAAGCCGACTTGCTCCATGAGCACGGTGCGGCACCGGTTCGCTCGACCGACGGCGCTGACGAGAGCGGACTTGGCCCGTACGTACGGCGCATCAAGCCAGATCCTGCGCACATCGGCCTGCTGGGCGGTGCCCTTGTCGTGCTCAACCGTCGCGGCGTCAAGGGCGTAGCGGCTCATCAGCTTCTGAGCCGCGCCCGTCAACGCCTCCGCCTCTGCTTCGAATTCGGTCGACTCGGCCTTGGCCAGCAGCGCACGCACCTTGGCGAGCATGCGCTCCTCGACGCTGTCGACATGGTGGGCCGAGTGGGTGCCCGTCTGAGCCATTGGTGGCAAATTGCTCAGGGTGACCAGCATTTCGAGGATGGCGCCCAGCGCCTCCTCACGGGGAAGATCGTGCTGACCGGCCCACTGACTGAGGTACAGTTGCGCGCCCTCACACTGTGGCCCATCAAAGGACCGCAGATACCTCCGGGCCGGCTCGTTCAGCCGCCGCCGCCCGATCTCGGCGAGGTCGTTCGGCGTCCATCCGGAATCGACCAGCGCGCCCAGTATGTCGCGCGTGATTGCGGCACCCGCAGCGTCGACGAGCCCGACCGGCGATGCCGCAAGGGCGCCGACGCACTGTGCCGCCGGTATGTCCGCGGCGTGCCGGAACACCGCCAACGACCACTGGTAGGCCACGTCGCCCGTGGGCTGCCCGATCCACTCCTGCCGGTGCGACCGGTCACGGCCCCGCTTGCGCTGTCTCGTGGCGCGCCGCTGCTGCTTGCTCTGCTTCATGCAGCCAGACTGCCGCATGGGACCGACAGAAGCGCCGTACGACACACGGGGAGCCCCGCTTGGGGGCCCCGGATTTGCCGACCGCCCGCCACCTCATGCGTTCTCCTCCCCCCTGCGGCCCATCTCCTCGAATGAGATCCTCAAGGAGCAGACGGCGCGGTACGGGACCCCCGACCCGGATTGGGGAATGGACGACGTCGCCGACGAATCACGCGCAAAACTGTTCCGCTCGTTCGCAGAAGGCGACCGGCTGAACTACACCTACGACTTCGGCGACAACTGGGTGCCACCACATGACGGTGGAGAAGGCGCTCGACGCTCAGCCCGGAACGCGTTACCCGACCTGCTTTGCCGGGCGCCGGGCCTGCCCGCCGGAGGATGTCGGGGGACCGCGGGGCTACAGCGATTTCCTGGAGGCACTCGAGGACCCGAAGCATGATGAGCACGAGCAGTACAGCGAATGGATCGGCGGTCGCAGCTTCGACGCGGACGCGTTCGACCTCGCGTCCACAGACACGGCGCTGGCTGCGTTCGCGTGGGGCGTAAGCCCGCTGCGGTCAGTGCGCTGACGACGCGAGACGCTGGCCGAACCGGCGGCGCCACGACCCGCTGGCTACCTTCGCCGCGGGCACACTGCAGAAGGTCGCGGTCCCGTCTGACCCACGCAGATCTCGGTCGATCATGGCTGAGGAGTACGGAAAAACTACTGTTCGGAGGTAGTTTTCCGGTACTCTTTGCCAATGGCCTCGACGTCGCGCAGGGTGAGCGGTGTGCCAGCGCAATTTGCTGCCTTCCCGATGCGGACCTTTCGCGCCGCGGATGCCGAGATTGCCTACGCCCATCCCGCCCCGCAACTTCGTCGGCTGGAGCGGCTGGGCACCCTGCACCGGCTCGCGCACGGCTACTACACCGTCGTTCCTCAGGACCAGATCCGGATGGACTGGATGCCGGCCTTGGAGGCCGCCGCGGCCGGCATCGCGGCGGCGCGTTTCCGTCCCGCGCGCGCTCCTCTGATGGACGTGTCCGCAGCCCGCATGCACGGTGCGCTCCCACGGGCCTTGGGCACGGCGATCGTTGCTGCGCCAGCGCAACACGAGCCCATCGTGCTGCTGGATCGGCCGGCGTCGGTGCGGTTCGTCAAGCGCGATACGACCAAGCTCGATGTCGAGACGGTGACGACGGAGTTGGGCCGTGCCCTGGTCACGTCGATCGAGCAGACCGTGCTGGATCTGGCGCGCAAGCCGTCGTTGAATGTCGCCGAAGATCAGGTCCCGGAGGCAGTGCGAGCGTTGCTCCCACGCTGCGATCCCGAGGTGCTCGACGACCTCGCGGGCCGCCAGCGGTTGCGATCGGCCCTTGAGCGGGCCCGGGCTCTGGCACGATGACCTACCCGAGCGGGCTGATCCGGGACGAGGCAGCAGCCGTCGCACAAGAGTTCGGCGTTGCGCTCGACCAAGTGCACCGCGACCATCTGATCTCCTCGATTGTCGCCGCACTCCAAGCGCATACCGACGAGCTGATCTTCTTCGGCGGCACCGCCCTCGCCCGGACCTACCTGAGGAACGGTCGCCTCAGCGAGGACGTCGACCTGATCGCGGTGACCGATCGGGGGTCGGTGGCACGCTCCATAACGCGCACCATCGACCGCGCGCTGCGCGTCACGCACGGCCGTGTCGACTGGACAGTCGACTTGGCGGACTTCCGTGACACCGAGCCGGCAAGCCTGGTCACCGCCGACGGTCTCATCGTGCGAATCCAACTGCTGCGCGCGCAGGGGTACTCGCTTTGGCCGACCGCCGTGCACGACATCTACCAGCGATACAGCGACATCCCGCCCACGCGCCTGCGCACCCCGACGCGCGACTCGTTCGCCGCTTGGAAGAGCGCGGCGTGGTTCGAGCGCCACGCGCCACGAGACTTGTACGACCTCTGGGCGCTGGCCCGGACCGGCGCGTTGACGAGTTCGGCGGCACAGCTGTTCGAGGTGCACACCGGCCTCGGCCTGCCACAGGATCATATGTTCACGACAGCACCGAGCGCCCAGGACTGGCACGAGCAGCTGTCCGGCCAAACACGTCTGACCGTCGACCCTGAGGAAGCGCTGCAGGCCGTCCGCGCGGCGTGGGCTGCTGCCCGGTCCTGACGCCCGCCGCCCACAGCAGGGCTCACGCCGCGCGCGCCGTCGTCAACTTTTCAGGGTCAAATGAGGGTCAAATGATCAACGGCTCCAGCGCCGTAGCGCTGGAGCCCTTGCACTTACTGCCTCGCGTGGTAGCGGGGGCAGGATTTGAACCTGCGACCTCTGGGTTATGAGTGACTCGCCTAGACAAGTAGCACAGCCACGCCTACGCTGCAAACCCGCAGGCCAGGGCCCATGCACCTCCTGCCCGGTGCCGCTAGGTGTCGGCCGGTGATGCAGGGTCCGCCCACAAACTGCCCACAAGGAGGCACCACGATGCCATGGGTGGAGAAACGCCCGGGTCGCACCGGCGGCAGCCGCTACACCGCCGTCTACCGCGACCCGGCTGGGCGCAAGCGCTCCGCCGGCACCTTCTCCTCCCGCCGGGCCGCCGAACGCGCCGCCCACCAGGTCGACGAGAAGGTGCTCGACCGCAGCTGGGTCGACCCGCACCACGGCAAGATCACATTCCGACGCTACGTCGAAGAGCAGTGGTGGCCCAGCCGACACCTGGAAGTCAGCACCCGAGCGGCCTACCGCTCCTACCTCGACGGCCACTTCCTGCCCTACTTCGGCGACATGCCACTGTCCGCGGTTCTCCCAACCACCGTCCAGGCCTGGGTCACCGCCGCCATCGCCGGTGGGCTGTCACCAAGGTCAGTCCGCAAGTACCACGCCCTGCTGCACAGCATCTTCCGTCGCGCCATCAAGGACCGCCTTCTGCCCGTAGACCCTGCGGCCGACACCGAACTTCCGAAGGTCGTCCCGGGCAGCCTGCGGGTCCTCACGCCGGAGGAGTTCGATCGCCTCCTTGCCCAGATGCCGGTCAAATACCAGCTGCTGATGCTCACCGCGATCGAGACAGGGCTGCGCTGGGGAGAACTCATCGCCCTGCGTCCGACGAGTGTCGACGTCTACACGCGGAGCCTGCATGTCCGGCAGGTCTACATCGAGGTCTCCCGGAAGAACTCCCCCACCGGTGAGCGGATGATCCTCAAGGAATATCCGAAGGACGACCGGCCACGAACCCTGCGGATCAGCCCCACCCTGCTCGTCGCCCTCACCGACCACATCACCGCCGACAATGTCGGACCCGGCGACCTCCTTTGGTCGACCGAGGTCGGGACGCCGATTTCGCGCAACACCTTCCGCACCCGGGTCTGGCTGCCAGCCCAAGACAAGGCCCGGCTCGGGTTCCACGTCCGCTGGCACGACCTCCGCCACGCCCACGCATCCTGGCTCCTGGCCGGCGGAGCGGACCTCAAGACCGTGATGGACCGCATGGGTCACAGCCAGATCACCACCACCCAGCGCTACCTGCACACCCTCCCTGACGCCGACGATCAAGCCGTCGCCGCGTTCGACCGGACGCGCCACGGCGGCCCGCAAACCCATAGCATCGAGACTCCGTGGACCAAGAACGCCGACGACATCATCGCCCACGCCAAACGCTCAAGCGACCGGAAGAAGACTTACAACCCGCGACAATAGTGGGTCGACAAGTGGCGTGGTGCTCATCCGTTCCTGACCTCGTATTCGGTTATGACGGCAACCTTGGCCGCCGACGGCGAGGATTCATCGAAGTGGTAGTCGAGCCATTCCGACACGAGCCTGCGGGCGAGTTCTATGCCGATGACGCGCTGGCCAATGGCCAGGACCTGGCAATTGTTCGAGAGAACGGACCGCTCGACGGAGTAGCTGTCGTGAGCTGTAGTGGCGCGTACACCTGGAACCTTGTTCGCGCTGATGGCCATGCCGATGCCGGTGCCGCAGATAAGCAGCGCGCGGTCGGCATTGCCTGAGGAGATCTGCCGTGCGGCGGCGAGCCCGACGACCGGGTAGGACGCAGCATCGTCGCCCACGTGCACGCCGAGATCATCTAGGGAGGTCACCCTCGCGTCGGCGAGTAGGTCGACCTTGATCTGGTCCTTGTATTCGATTCCGGCCGCATCGCTGCCGATGACGAGCCGAAGCGATTGGCTCATCCCTTTGCCCGACTCTTTGGTCCCGCAGCGAGCGTCGCGCCGACGGCCTGAAGGCACAGTGCCATTGACGTTGCACCTGGATCCGGCGTTCCGAGGCCTTTGGCGCCTAAGGGTCGGGCCCGCCCCAATCGGGCCACGAGCTCGGACGTTCGCCGGGCGGCGTCAGTGGCGCGCTCAGCCGCGCCGACCCATGCAGCTGCGACATTTTCGCCGCTGTCGATTGCGCGGGCTAGCTCGACCTGAAAGGGCAGGAGGGAGTCGAGCATCGTCTTGTCGCCCGGGCTTGCGCCGCCGACGCGGGCGAGTTCTCGGGTCGCGCTGGCGAGCGCCTGCGCGACCTGTCCGCCGTCGGGCTGGTCACCGTCCCCGAGCGCCTGACCGATCGCGTGCAGCATGACGCCCCACAGTATGCCGCTGGTGCCGGCGCCGCGGTCGGCGAACGCATCGGCTGCGGCATCGAGCACTGCCTGTGCGCCCGCTGGAACGCGACGGGATGCCTCGCACGCCGCCCGCAGGCCACGGACCATGGCCGTGCCGTGATCGCCGTCGCCGGCCACCGCATCGAGGTGGCCGAGAAGCTGCTCGTTCTCCTCGACCGCCGCGAGCATCGCCGCTAGGGCGCGGCGGATCAGGTCGGCATTGGCGTCCGCGGTGGACGGCTCCCCCGGCCCGGTGTAGGCCTCCGCTGACGTGTCTGACGCCGTGGCCCGCTCCTCGACCGTTTGAGCCCGCGCCAGGCTCGCCTCGTCGCCGGACCGCGCCGATGCGGACGCGGTCGTGGCGTGGGCGGACTCCTGCACGCGGCGAAACGCAGGCGCGTCGCACGGCGCTGCCCACAGTTCGTCCAACTCGTCGTCCAGCCATGTGACGGTCACGGACACACCGGCCATGTCTAGACTCGTCACGAGCTCGCCCACTTCAGGCTGCACGAGGGTGAGGCCCGCTTCCCCGAGCAGGGAGCCGACGTGCTTGAACAGCAGGAACATCTCCTCGTACTTCGTGCCGCCGAGACCGTTGAGCAGAACGGCGACCCGGTTACTTGAGCCGACCGGACGCTCGCACAGGATCGGCTCGACTAGATGCCGAGCGAGGCCGTTCACGTCGACGCGGTCGGCGGTGGCCACCCCCGGCTCCCCGTGGATACCGAGGCCGAGCTCAATAGTGTCCGGTGCAACCGTGAACAGCGGTTCGGCGGCACCGGGCAAGGTGCAGCCGCGGAACGCTGCGCCGAAACTGAAGGTGCGCGCGTTCGCATGGCGAGCGAGACGCTCGACATCGTCCAGGCGCTGGCCGCGTTCGGCTGCCGCCCCGGCAATCTTGAACACAATGAAGTCACCCGCTACCCCACGCCGCCGACCGGCTTCCTGGGCGGAGGCCGAGGCTACGTCGTCGGTGACCAGAACCGTACGGCAGTCGATACCGTCCAACAGCAGGCGCTCCTGGGCTGCTCCGAAGTTCAGCACGTCGCCGGCGTAGTTGCCGTAGCTGAACAGGACGCCCGCTCCTGCATCCACGGCGCGCCCGGTGCGGTAGGCCTGCTCTGCCGACGGCGACGTGAACACCTCGCCCATCACCGCAGCATCGGCCATACCAGCGCCCACGAGGCCGCAGAAGGCGGGGTAATGCCCGCTTCCACCGCCAACGACGACAGCGACCTTTCCCTCTCGTGGGCGGCCGCGGCGCATCACCGCCCAAGTGTCCGGAACGCGCTGAACGTAGCGGGCGTAGGCGGCGAGAAAGCCATCAGTGGCGTCTCGAGCGAAATCACTAGGGGAATCGACGAGATGCATTCTGTAACTCCAGTGCAGATGTCGGAGACCGATCGAAGGCCTCACGCAGCGTTAGGATTTGCGGATGGACGCGAGCACGCGAAGGCTGCGGTACTTCGTCGCCGTCGCCGAAGAACTGCACTTCACTCGAGCAGCGCGCCGACTCTTCATCGCCCAGCAGTCCCTGTCTAAGCAGATCCTCGAACTGGAAAACCAGCTGGGGGTGCCACTGTTCCAGCGCAACCGGCGCTCGGTAAATCTCACGCCTGCCGGACTTGTCCTGCTCGAGCGAGTGCAGCCGCTGCTGCTTGACTTCGACGCGGCGGTGGACGCGGCCCGCCACAGCGGCAACGCCGAGCTCGAGCGCCTTCGGGTAGGTTTCGGGATGTTCGCAGCACTTGAGCTGACCTCGCTCATCCTGGCCGAATTCGGACGCCTCCGCCCCAACGTCGAGGTTCAGATGCGGGAGTACTCCCTGCTCGATCAGACCGCTGGTCTCGCCGAGGGCTGGGCCGACGTCGCGTTCATCCGACCGCCGCTGGCCGAACCAGGCCTCGTTATAGAGCCCCTGTTCGTCGAACCCCGAGTGATCTCCGTGGCGCGGTCGCATCCACTGGCACAGCTGTCCGACGTCGACGTCCTCGACGTGTTGGATCTGACCCTGAGCGTGGGCATGTCCACGGACGATGAGTACCTCCGGTTCTGGAGTCTCGACGACTACCGCGAGAGCCGCGAGGCACCTGCGCCGCGAAGGACGACGTCGAACACGGAGGAGCTGCAGCTCGTCGCCAGCGGCCTGGCATGCACGGTCAATCCAGCCGCCGTCGCTCGCTACCTGCCGCAGGCGGAGGTGGTCTGCGTACCGATCCGAGACGTGCCGGGCTCGGTGCTCGCGCTGGCCTGGCGCATGCGTCACCACAACGTACTGGTCGAGACTTTCGCGGCGGCTGCGCGCGCGGTCGTAGCACGGGAGATCGAGATCGTCCGAGCCATAGAGCACCCGTTCGCAGACGGCCCGTCGAGGCGGGAAGGCGATGATGTTAACGGAGCTGTGACGGATGGATCATGACGCTGAGCGGAGGTCGAGTTCCTTCGCGGTCTCGTCGAAGGAGACGACTCCAGCTTCGCCGTTCTTGATCCGGTTGCGCAGCACGAGCAGGTGCCACAGAACGGCGAGTATCGCCGCGCCGGCCACCACCTTGTCGGCGCCGTGGAACGGTGTGGGCAGGATCAGGATGAGCAGGGCTGTTACGGTCCAGGCGAGACCCACCACCATGAGCACCGAGCCGAAGCGGCCCAGATTGAACCCTCCGCGCACGCTGGCTAGCGTGCTACGGCGTCGCACGTACGACCCCACTATCAGCAGGTACACGATGTAAGGAGCGATGGACGTGGAGCCGATCAGCGTGCCGAACGAGTTCGACTGCAAGTAGCCGTAGATCATGAACCCAAGGCTCACCACGCCCCCAACGATCAGCGCGAGCACCGGCGTCTTGGTCCGGGAGTTGACCGACTTGAACACGCCCGAGAACGGCAGCATGTTGTCGCGGCCCATCGAATAGAGCAAGCGCGCCTGGGCAGCTTGGTTGGCGACGACGAGAGCGATCATAGAGAAGGCCACGACGGCGATCAGGATTCGGACCACGCCGTGCGGCAGCCAATAGTCGCCGATCGTCACCAGAGGTAGCCCCGATGCCTGCGTGGTCTTCATGTTGGGCACGGCGATCGTGAAGCAGATGAGCGCGAGCATCCCCAGCACCGCCGATCCGATGATGCCGGTGAGGATCGCTCGCGGCACTGCACGCTGCGAGTCCACGGCCTCCTCGGTAAGATCCGCCGAAAGCTCGAACCCGACCATCGTGTAGATGCCGAGCAGCCCAGCAAGGGCGAACCGGTACCAGGCCGAGCCTCCGGCGGCGCCCATCGTGTCGGCAAGATTATGTAGGCCGCCACCGGTCTTGCTGCTCGTGCCCCACACCACGATAAGAATGATTGCGAACAGCACCGTACCGGCTATCTCGGCGATGACCGCGGTGTTGTTGACCCGGGCCGCGATCTGCACACCCACCACGTTCACGACGACCGTGCCCACGAGAATGACGATGGCGACGGCCAAGACTAGGTGCGCCGACGGGTTGTCCTGGCCTAACGCATTAAGTAGCAGGGGCGTTGCGCCGAGCAGGATGATGGCGCCTCCGGTGATGCTCATATAGAGCAGACCAAAGAAACCGGTATACCAGCCGTAGACCGAGCCGACGAGCCGCGAGCCCCACTGGTAGGCATATCCGGCGAGTGGGATCTTGGTGCTCAGCTCGGCGATGATGAGCGCCATCACAATCTGACCAGTTGCGGCGACTGGCCACGTCCAGATCGCCGCGCCACCGAACTCGTTGATCGCGAAGCCGTAGTTGAGGAAGATCCCGGTGGAGATCGACACTATGGAGAATGCGATGGAGAACAGCGAGAAGAAGCGCAGTGTGCGCCGCAACTCCTGCTTGTAGCCGAACGCGGTGAGTGTGGCGGACTGATCGCCCTCCTCGCGTGGTGGCGCACCGGTGATCGACGACGAGTTGTCACGGCTTCCTGCCGGGTTCAACGGTGCGGACGTTGACATTGACACTCCTCAATGAGTTCAGCGCGGCGACGATCAGACGGTCGGCGTGGTACCGAACTGCTTCGCCACCACGGCGAAGGCAGGCTCGGTACCGATAAGTGCCTGGTCGACAGCGGCGTCGTCCAAGGCGCAAGACATGAACCAGTTGTGGCGCGGATGCAGGTAGACCCCGTTCTGCACTGCTTCGGTCGCGAACGCGTGGAGCATCTGGCGATGCGAATCCCCGACAAATGTCATGTAAGGCAAGGCATCGGGACCGGTGTAGCGGACCGACAAACCGGCGGCGCCGGCCTGAGCTAGCAACCCCTCGCGAAGCCTGGCTCCGGCCCGAGCCATGATCGACACGCCGTCGATAGCGGTCAGGCGGTCGAGCGTGGCGATCGACGCCGCCATCGGCACAGCATTCATCCAGAAGGATCCGGTCAAGAACACTTTCGTTGCGGCCTCGCGCACCGCGTCAGTCCCTGTTACTGCCGCAAGCGGATACCCATTGGCAATGGCTTTGCTCCAAGCGCTGAGATCGACTCGGACGCCGAGCGATTCCCAGCTGCCACCGTGCGCGAGGCGGAAACCGCAACGAACGTCGTCGAGCATGAGCAACGCGTCCGATGCGTCACACACCTCGCGAACATGCCGGGCGAATCCCCCGTCGACGAGTTCCTGATCCTCGCCTTCGACATGCCGGAACGGCAGCAACAGCACGCCCGCTAGATCCTCACGCGCCTCCGTGACCGCTCGGTCGAAATCCACCACGTCGTTATAGTCGAAGTAGCGCACTCCTGCACGGTCGGTGGGCAGCGTCCCGTTATGAATCGGTGTACACCACGGAGCTGCACCGTGATAACAACCACGCGCCACAAGGATCAGCCCGCGTCCGGTGTGCTGGCGAGCGATCGTCACACACGCGGTCGTCGCATCGGTGCCGTTCTTGGCCATCATTGCCCAGTCGGCGTCCACGATGGTGTCGACAAGCTTCTCGGCGAGAAGCACAAGCTGCTCGCTCGGACCGTTGAGACAGTCACCCAGCATGCGTTGTTCGGCCGCGGCGGCTTCTACCGCCGGATCCCGGTGACCTAGGATCACCGGACCCCAGGAGCACATGAGATCCACGTATTCGCGGCCATCAACATCCACGATGATCGCGCCGCTCCCGCCGCGAAAGAATTGCGGATAGCCGTCGCCGAGCTGCGACGCGGCCTGGTGGCCGTACATCCCAGCGGGAATGACACGGTCGGCGCGTGCCCGCAGACGAATATCGCGAGATCGAGGTGTCGGATCGAGATCCATGTCAGCTCCGAACATCAGTGGCGAAGCGGTCAGTGTGCGATCCCTCACTGAAGTGAGGGAAACACTCATTCCGGCATCTGTAACAGTCATTCGGTTGTCAAGAAGCAGTCCGCGGTCTACGGCCGACCTGCGTCCTGACCCGCAAGTGCTCCTCGCTCACCGACCAATAGCCGGCTCTCGGACGAACGAACAGAACCGTCACTACAAGCAGCGTGGGGACGCAAGCATCGCCCGCGAGTCGCGCGCGCCACCGTCCGGGGGCCGGAAAGAGTCCGGATGGCACGACGGCGGCTCGAAGCGCAGGCCGAGGGCGGACTCGGGACAAGCGCGGGCCTCTACCCACCCGGGCGAACGGCGCCGATGTAGTCAGGTTGGTCAACGGGGTCGAAGCGGATGACCGCGCCCGTGAACGGTGCGTCGATCATGTAGCCGGTGCTCACGTAAATGCCCACGTGGTGGATGGTCGCCGGGTTGGTCAGGTCGTTCGCGTAGAAGACGAGGTCGCCGGCCTGCAGGCTGGTCCGTTCCAAATGCGGCCCGGCGTACCACTGCTCGCGCGAGGTCCTCGGGAGGGCGATGCCGGCGCTGGCGTAGGCGGCGCGGGTGAGGCCGGAGCAATCGAAGCGGCCGTCGGCCCCGGTGCCGCCCCACTCGTACGGCGTCCCGAGCTTGGAGAATGCGAATGCGACCGCAGCCGCTGCGGCGGCTGACGCAGGGATCGCGGCACCGCTGACCCCGAAAGCGGCTTCCAGGGCTCGGATCCGCTGGACGTAGGTCTGCGTCTCGGGGAATGGCGGTACTCCGCCGGCCTGCAGGACGGCGTATGGGCCGGCGTTGTAGGCGGCGAGCATGTTGTCGACCGGGTCGCCGGGCACGGCATGCACCTCGACTGCGAGTTCGCAGTCGTAGGCGGCGGCCGATGCGATGGCGTCGATGGGGTCGAACGGGTCGGCGCTGCCGTCATGGTTGGCGTCGATGCCGTGCGTGGCCCAAGTGGCCGGCATGAATTGCGCGAGACCTTGAGCGCCGGCCGGAGAGACGGCCGCAGGATCGAAGCCGCTCTCTTGGTACAGCTGGGCAGCCAGCCGCGGCGGCGTGAGCGTCGGGCACAGGCTGCCGTACTGCTCGATCGCCGGCGCGAACGCGGCAGGCACGGTCCCTGGCGCGAGCACTCCGCTGACCGGCGTGGCGGCAGCGGCGCCCACCAGCCCAAGCCCGAGCACTGGCAGCGGAGTGACGAAGAGCGCGGCCAGGACTAGGTGGCGCATGAGCCTGCACTAATCGACGGTGCCGGAGCGGCGCGGATAGTTCTTGGGCTCGCCCGGCTCCGCGAGCCACTGGATCAGCGCAGTACGGGAGAGCCGCCACTCCTTGCCGATCCGCTTGCCAGGCAGGCGTTTCGCGGCGAGCTGGGTGCGCACCGTGGCCGGCGACACCTTGAGGAAGGCTGCGGCCTCTTCGACATTGAGGATCTCGGGCTCCTCCCTGGGTCCGCGGCCACCCCCGCTCGCATCTGCGGAGTTCGACATGGGTCACCTTCCTTGGCTTGAGGCGTTGCCATAGAGGATGACACGTGATAGGACGTGTTCACAAGGGTTGTCACGCAGCAGTCGCAGATGACGAGGCAGCCGCCAGCGACCCGCCGCCGACAAAAGGAGGAGCTCCATGACCCGCATCAGCGCCGCAGGCAGCATCAACCAGATCGTCGGAGGCATCGCCCCCAACTGGGGACCCTTCGGCAAGCTCGGCACGGAGGGCCGGATTGTGGTCGAGGTCATCATGGCCGCGGCCGTCCTCGCCTGCATGGGCATCGCCGCCTGGGGCTCGGCCAAGCAGCGACTCGGCGCAAGCACCACCCGCGACTCGTTCGCCGCCGAGCAGGGCAAGGGGCTTATCATCGCAGGCCTCACCGGCGTGTTCCTGATCGGCTCGATGGGGACGCTGTTCACCATCGTCTACGGCATGGCGATCTGAGGCCGCCGCGATGCTCCCCATCCCGATCCACAGGTTCCCCGCCGTCGGAGGGATCGTCTTCGCTGCCCTGTTGCTGTTCTACCTGGCGCCGACCCTGGTAGCTGCCGGCCGAGACGAGCCGCGGCTCGGCCGCATCGCCCGGCTGAACGTCCTGTACGGCTGGACATTCGTCGGCTGGCTCTTCGCCTGGACAATGGCGCTGTCACGGCGGCCAAGCCGATGACCGTGTCCGAGGAGCAGCCGCGCACCCGTGTGCGCGTCCCCCCAACCACACCGACAACTCACCGCCGGCGGCGACCCACCCAGGCGATAACGTCCGCGTTCCTGGTAGTCCTTCTATTGCTGGGCGCCTATGTGGCCGGCCGCCACGGCCGCCCAGCAAGGCAACCGACGAGACACCCCGTCGGGCCGGCGCTCACCCAGCCGACGGCGGTCCGTCCGTCGTACCAAGCCGGTGTCCCGGTCGGCTACCCCAACACGCCGGCCGGCGCACAGTCCGCGGCGACGAACTATGCCGTCGCCTACGGCTCGGCGGCCATGTTTGACCCGGCCAAGCGCCATGCCATCGTCACCGCTATCGCCGACCCGGCCGTCACGCAGTCGCTGCAGCCGCAGCTCGACGGCTCCTTCAGCGCGGTCACCGCCGGCTTCGGCCTCGACAGCGCCGGCCGCGCCCCCAACGGCCTGACGTTCGTCGCCCGCGCTCTGCCAGTCGGGGTGCACCTGCTCCGCTACGACGGAGACACCGCTCAGGTCGAGGTGTGGACCGCTGGGCTGATCGGCCTGGCCGGCGCCAAGTCCACCCAGCCCGTCGCCGAGGCCTGGGCGACCGCCACCATCTCCCTGCACTGGGTGGCCGGCGACTGGAAGTGGGTCAGCTTCACCCAGCACGACGGCCCCACGCCGGTCTCCGGCCTGCAAGCCCCTTCAGGCGCCGACCAGGTCAGTCGGGCGATTCATGACTTCGACGGGCTCCGCTATGCCCGTTGACCCTTGCCTCTTCCTGTTCGGCGCCGCCCGGGTCGCATGCGAAGCCGCCCGCAACATCGCCGCTCCCGCCGTCAACGCGGCCTCGTTCATCAGCGACCCGCTCGGCGCGATCGCCAAGGGCTGCGCCGAGGCGGCGACCTGGACGCTCGGCAAACTCGCCGAAGCCGTCACCGCGCTCACCCAGGTCGACTTCACCAACCCAGGCTTTGTTAAGGAGTACGCCCTCGTCTTTGGCGCCTCGACATTCCTCACCCTCATCCTCTGGGTGCTCGCCGTGGCAAAGCGCGCCACCCGCGGCGTCCCGGTAGACCAGGCCGTCGGCGAGGCGATCGGGTTCTTGTGGCTGGCCGTCGCGGCTGCCGCGTTCACGCCGCTGGCATTGGCCCTGCTCGTAGCCCTGACCGACGAGCTGACAAGCGCGTTGGCCGCTGGCACAGGCGGCGACACCACCCGCTTCCTGACCGGCTTCGGCAAGGCGCTCGGCGGCTCTGTAGGTGGGGGCCCGGTCATGCTCATCGGCGTCGCGCTGCTCTCGCTGGCCGCCGCCGTCATGCTCTACCTTGAGCTGCTCATCCGCGCCGCGATGCTCTATGTCGGCGCGGTTCTCGGCTGCGCGGTCTACTCCGGGCTGGTCGACAAGTCGTTGTGGCGGCACGTACGCCGGTGGGCCGCCGTCATGCTGGCGATCGACCTGTCCAAGCCGGTCATCATCATCGTCCTCGGCGTCGCCGCCGCTCTCACCGCGCATGGGAGCACTGTCGACGCCTTCTCCTCGGTCACCACTGGCTTGGCCATCATGTTCCTGTCCATCTTCGTCAGTGTGGTCATCTACCGCTTCGTCCCGGCCTTCGGCGACGACATGGCACAGCTGCACCACACCCGACGGCAGGCAGCCAACGCCGGCCCGGCCGCCGCTGTCGACGGCCCCGCCGGCGTCATGCGCCAGGGCATCGCCTCCCACGGCTCCCGCCAGCTGGCCGGCGCGTCAACGGCGGGCGCGGGCGCGGCAGCACCGACCGGCGGTGTCACTGCCGGCATCGCCGCCCATGGAACGAAGAAGGGCGACATGAAGCCGCCCGCGGACCCAGGAGGCGACCGCCCATGACCAACGACACGATTGCCCAGCGCCGCACCTTTCTCATCGGCAAGGGTCGCCCGACCGCGATCATCGGCCGGCACCGTGAGCCCGGCGAGCTACTGCTGCTCTTCGCCGGCGCCGTCCTGGGCGTGCTCAGCGGCCTGCTCATCCCATGGCTACCCGCCCGAATCACCTGCCTGGCCGGCTTCCCGGCCCTCGCCGCGGCAGCGGTATTTATGCCGTACCGCCGGCGCACCTTCTACCGCTGGTACGAGATCGACCGCTCCTACCGGCGGCTCCTGCGCAGCGGGGCAGCAATCTGGCGATCGGAGGCGATGGAAGCGGGAACGCGCCTCGACGGCGTCGAGAACGACCTGGGATCCCCGCCGGGCGTCGGGCGCCTTCGCTGGCTCACCGCCTCATACGGGGCGAACGATCAGCTCGCTGTACTGCTACACCTAGACCGGCTCACCGTGACCGCTGCGGTGGAGATCGAGGGACCGGGCGTGGGCTCCCGGGATTCGGAAGACCAGGAGGCCCTCGTCGACCGATTCGGCGCGGTCCTGCGACACGTAGCCAACGGCGACGGCTTCCTTACCCGGCTGTCCATGCTGGCCCGCACCCTCCCGGCCGACCCCGACGCACACAGCAAGGATGTCGCGGCCCGAGGCAACCCGGCCAGCGCCGTCTGGCTGCAGGAGTCCTACGAGCAGCTGCTAGCCACCGTGTCCACCTCCAGCGAGCAGCACCGTACCTACCTGGTCGCGTGCATGCCCTACACCCGCGAGCTCGCCGCCGAGGCGTTCGCCCTCGGCCACGGCGACAACGGCCTTGCGGTCGTCCTGTCACGGGAGATCGCCGATGTGGTCGCTCGTCTCGCCGACGCCGACATCACGGTCCGACAGCCGCTCGGCGTGTGCCGCCTGGCCTCGCTGATTCACTCGATGTACGACCCTGACCACCCGATCGACCGGACCTCGAGCATGAGCCGGCGCGCGGCGTGGCCGGCCGAGCTCGACGCGACTAACGCGACCTACCTGACGTCGAAAACCCGAGAGTCCGCCACAGCGGAGCCATGGTGCCATGCCACCGCCTGGGTCAAGGAGTGGCCGATGACACCGGTCGGTGTCAACTTCCTCGCTCCGCTGCTGGTGCACACGCCCGACGTCATCCGCACCGTCGCGGTGACCATGGCGCTCGAACCGACCGATGTGGCGATCGAGCGGATGCTGACCGAGAAGACCAACGACGACGCGGACACGGCGAGAGCTGCCAAGCTCGGCCGCACGGCCGACCCCCGGGACCGGGCGCATTCCGGTCGGGTCGACCAGCGCGGCGAAGACCTCGCCGGCGGAGCGGCCGGGGTGAACTTGGTCGGCTACCTGACCGTTTCCGCCCGCAACCCCGACGCGTTGGCCCGCGACAAGCGGACGATCCGCGCCGCGGCCGGCAAGTCGTTCCTCAAGGTGGAGTGGTGCGACCGCGAACACCACCGAGCTTTCGTCAACACGTTGCCGTTCGCCGCCGGTATCCGCGCATGACCAGCATCACTGGTGCCTTCACCACCATGCTGCACGGGCGGACCGAGACCGCCCGGATGCCGGTACGCACCTCCACCTCACAGGCGGAGGCGGTGTACCTGCCCACCGCAGCGCCAGGACTCGGCGACTCCGGGGTGATCATCGGCCGCGAGGTGTACTCCGGCAAGGGCTACATCTACGACCCGTTCCAGCTCTACGGCCAGCAGCTCCCCGCCCCGCACTGGCTCGTCCTGGGCGAGTCAGGCAACGGCAAGTCCTCGCTGGAGAAGTCCTACGTGCTCCGCCAGCTGCGCTTCCGGGACCGCCAGGTCGTCGTACTGGACGCCCAGGGCGAGGACGGGGTCGGCGAGTGGGACCTCACCGCTTCCGCATTCGGCGTACGCCCCGTCCGTCTCGACCCGTCCGGCGGCGTACGTCTCAACCCGCTCGACCCGGCCATCGCCACCACCGGACAGCTTGCGCTGCTCCGCACCATCGTCGAGGTCGCCACCGGCCGGCCCCTGAACGAACGATCCGGGTACGCCCTCAAAGTCGCCCACGCTATGGTCCGCGACACCACCCCCGCCGGGCGGCAGCCGCTGCTCACCGACATCGTCGACGCCCTTCGTGCCCCGGATGCCGCCCCAGCCACGGCCATGCACGTGAGCGTGGATGCGCTCCGAAGCTGGGGGCTCGACGTCGCTCTGGTCCTGGACCGGCTCGTCGACGGCGACCTCGCCGGCATGTTCGACGGACCCACCAGCGACGGCATCGACCTCGACGCGCCGCTAATCGTGTTCGACCTCGCCCGGATCGATCGCAACTCCATCGCCATGCCGATCCTCATGGCCGTCGTCGGTGTGTGGCTCGAGCACAGATGGCTGCGGCCCGACCGGTACAAGCGGATCCTGCTTGTCGAGGAGGCCTGGCACATCATCGCCTCCCCGTCGGTAGCGCAGCTGTTCCAACGGCTGCTGAAGTTCGGCCGGCGACTCGGCCTTTCCTTTGTCGCCGTCGTCCACCACCTCTCCGACGTCATCGACGGCGCAGCCTCCCGGGAGGCCACAGCGATCCTGAAGATGGCCTCGACACGCACGATCTACATGCAGAAAGCCGACGAGGCGCGCACGACAGGGTCAGTCCTCGGCCTGCCGCGATGGGCCGTCGAGGTCATCCCCACTCTCCCGCCGGGCATCGCCGTGTGGGACGTCAACGGCAACGTCCAGGTGGTCAAGCACATCGTCACCGACACCGAACGGCCGCTGGTGTTTACCGACCGGGCCATGACCGAATCCCGCAGCCGGTGAGCGCGACCTCGCGGCCGGCGGGGTCGCCCAGCGACACACCCCTCCTGTTGCTGGTCGGGGGGTTGGCCGGCGCCGGCGCGTCGGTGTGGCTGGCCGCGTCCCTCGGCGGGCTCCTCGCCCACTGTCGATGGCCGCAACTTGGGTTGTCCGATGCCGCCCGGGCGATACCGCTGCTAGCCCAGCATCCCGGGCAGGTCGACTCGGCCTTCCCGCCGGCGCTGCGACCGGGGCTGCCGGGGGCGGTGGTCTTCTACGCCGTCCTCGTCGTCTGGCTCGTGCTGCTGGCGGCAGCGGCCGTGTTCGCCTTGCAGTTCCGCCACCGAACCCGAAGCTCACCCGGATGGGCGACCCGCCCGCAGATCCGCCGGCACCTGTCCGCCCGCGCGGTGCAGGACAAGGCGCCGCTGATCCGCCCGTCGCTGGCTGGGACGCGCCCCGACCCGCGGGCGGTTGGGATTCACCTCGGCCGCGACCAGCGGACCCGGATCGAGGTGTACGGCTCCCTGGAGGACTCCTACGTCATCGTTGGACCACCCCGATCCGGCAAGGGCATCCATCTGGTCATCCCCGCCCTGCTCGACGCGCCTGGCGCGGCCGTCGTCCCCTCGACCAAGCCCGACACGCTCACCGCCACCGCCTCGCGCCGGAGCTATGTAGGGCCGGTCCACGTGTTCGACCCGCAAGGCCTTGCCCAGTGGCCGACGCAATTGCGTTGGGGGCCCGAGCGCGGGTGCGGTGACCCGCTCACCGCGATACTGCGAGCCCGAGCGCTCACCGCCGGCGCTCGCACCAATGTCGGGCTGGACAACGCCGACTTTTGGACCGGCATGACCCAGGCGGTCGTCCGCTGCTACCTGCACGCCGCCGCCCTCGACGCCCGGCCCATCCGGCATGTCCTCCGCTGGGCAGCCAACCCAGCCGATCCCGAACCGATCCGCATCCTGCGCTCCTCGAAGGCTGCCGCCGAGGGCTGGGCTGAAGAGCTCGACGAGCAGTCTGCCGCTGACCAGCGGCAGCGCGGCAGCGTTTGGGCCGGCGTACGCCGTGCCTTCGACTCCCTCGCCGACCCGCGCGTCCTCGACGCCTGCTCCCCCGATGGCGACGAAGCCTTCGACGCGGAGACGTTCCTGCGGGAGCGCGGCACCCTTTACCTGCTCGGCTCCTCCGGCGCTCAGCTGTCGATCGCCCCGCTGATCACCGCCCTCATCGAGGAAGTCGTCGAGGCCGGCCGGCGGCTCGCCGCCCACTCCCCCGGCGGCAGACTCGACCCACCCTTGCTGCTCCTCCTCGACGAGGTCGCCAACATCGCGCCGTTGCCGTCGCTGCCCTCGCTGCTCGCGGACGGCGGTGGTGTCGGGATCCCGACGGTCGCAGTCCTGCAGTCCCTTGCCCAAGCCCGAGCGCGGTGGGGCGAGGCCGGCGCCGACGCACTGTGGGACACCGCGACGATCAAGATCGTCCTCGGCGGCCTGGCCAAAGCCCGGGATCTCAGCGACATAGCGGGGCTCGCCGGAGAGCACAACGAGGAGACCTACAGCCGCTCGAGTGGCCACGGCGGTTCGTCATCCACGACCGCAACGCGTCGCGCGCCCGTGCTCGCCGCCGACCGCCTCCGCAACCTCGACTTCGGCACCGCAGTCCTCCTCCAGCGAGCTCTCCCCCCGGTGCTCCTTCACATGCGCACTGCTCTCGATCACCCAGGGCCGCGCAGCCCGGCTTGCTGACGTGCCGAATGCGGATGTTCGGGAGCCGCTGCCGAGCGACCTGCTGGCGGTACAAGAATGATGCATAACGGCGCTTATGGACGGGTGTTCGCTCGCAGCGTGACGCCCGGGCCACCCGAAGCCCACCCGGGCCTGCGAAGTGCTGCGTCACGATGAATGATCACCCTCTCGCCCGTGGGAGGCGACGACCGCATCGCGGCAGATGAGCGCGTTCCCGGGGTCGCTGACCGAGTGAGCTCGGCGAGTCGCTCGCGGCATTACGACTCACCCTCACCCGCTAGTCAAGCGAGGAGCGACACGATCTCCGACGGAACACGGAAGCCGTCTACCCAACCAAATCCGTGGGTGCCCTCGTCATAAACAGGCACCAAGACGTCGACGGCTTCTTCAGGGATTGCGCCCGAGTCCCTCAGGTCCTGCACCAATCGGTTCACCGGGCGCGTGAACCCCTTTAGCTGCCTCGAGGCGTCATACTCACCAATGCGGTAGACCTCGTCGCGACCGATAAACCCACCATTCTTGGCGGCAAAGCGAATGGTCGCTTCCTGCACCGGCGCTTCGTAGGCCAGTCGGCGGAGAAGCATGTCCAGGGCCTCCGCGGTCCATCCGGTAGAAATCTGGTCAGATCTACTGATGTCCTCAACGCGCGTTGTTCGCTCAACATCTTCAACGGAACCTGGGCGGACATCCACTGCCACTGCGTCCGCCAACTCCAAGAGCTTGTCCGGTCGAAGCATGACCAGTTCTTGACCGCAGCGTGACTTCATCTCTCGGGCGAGCTCTATTCGCGGCCCCCGTGCGTTGCTACCTTCGAAGCGCCACCAATCGCGCTTGACGTCTCCGGTCACGAAGACGACGGCCAGTCCCCGGGAGGAGGCTTCGAGGAGGATCTGCTCCCAAACTAGGTAATCGCCTGCCGCGCCTTCACCTCCACCTTCTGCCTTCTTGACGTCGGCAAAGCCTGGCGGTTCACCTGCTTGGGCTCGGCGATTGCCCTCTTTGACAGCGTCGACGTGGGCCTCCGCTGGCAGCGGTGAGCCGACCCGATCCTCTAGGACGGGCTCGAGCAGCGACAGCACCGCGTCGTGCTGGGTGCTGCGCGCCCGCTGCACGGCAGTCTCGTCGACTAGACCGTCGAGCAAGACCCGTGCGCTGTCGAACGCCTCGTTCAGCGACGCCTCAACCTTCTTCTCGTCGGTTGCGCTAAGGGCAGCGCGGTTGACCCACATGCGGAGCTGATCGATTGCCGATGCGCGAAGTTTCTTGAGTTCAGCTGCCGTCTGTTGCACCTGGCTAAGTGGATCTGTGAGGGCCCTCTCGCGGTTGCGCCAGAACTCTTCAAGGACCTGGTGCGGGATCCACAGCCGGTCGGCGACGGCTCGCATCACGTCCACAATCGACGCACGCGTCTCGTCGTTGTAGCGGTAGAGATTGAGCAGAACGTTCGTGTCGAAGACAATCAGGCCGTTTTGCAGTGCCGCACGGAGCTGGTCGTCTGACTGCGTACGGTACGCCTCGAAACCACGATACAGGTCCCCGTGCGACGGTCCGCTAGCTGCTGAGGTCACGATGTAAGGCTAGTGGTCGCGTCATAGTGGGCGAGATGACGCTGCTGCCTCGGGTGAGGCAACACCGTGCGCTTCTGCCCCTCCCAGCGACCTTTGGTCGGTGACGGCATCGGCGGGGCTGGTAGGGATGACTCCGTCGATGACGGTGTACTTTGCAGACGGTGGCGACAGCGTCAAAACGTCGGGTGATGTGGCGGCGGCATAGCCGCGGCCACAGGGGCGCCGCACGTACATCTCGAGTTCGCCGCTGTTACCCGCAGGATCTCCAGGTCATGCTGCTCGCACCAGGCGAGGAACGCCTTGAGGTCCTGTAGGCGGTGAGCGTCGGCCCGCGGTAGCGAGCCAAGAACGACGCGATCGCCAGCGGGGTCACGTCCAGGTAGCGCGGCAGCAGTTGGGTCGTCGTGGTCGTCATCGGGCTCCTCCCGGCACGGCCGAAAGCCGTTCTCCCGGCACCGCGACGATCATCAACCTGCGTCGGCGGGCACGAGAGCCGTCCGAGGACGTCATCACTGGCACTCCCGAGCGGCCTGCCGACGGAGCAGGACGAAGCGTAACGGCGCCCATGGACGGCGGCAGCGTCAGGCGCGAGCACTCAGCGGCATGTGATCGCGTTGCTGCTAGGCGGATCGGGGGAATGGGCTGGGTCAGTCCAGGATCTGGTGGGCTCCGTTGAGGGCTGTTCGGGCTTCGTCGGCAAGGTGGTGGACGACCTCCCGTGCGGGCCGAGCCGCCGCGAGTGGATATGCCTGCCCGGCCCAGAGGTTGACGAGGTCGGCGTCGCCGACGCTGCGGCCGTACGCGCGCAGCGGCGCGGTCAGGTGATGGATCTGCGGGTAGGCCGACGGCGGGGCCGCGGCGGAGTGCTCGTCGAGGAACCGGTTCCGTAAGCCGCGGGCGAGCCTGCCCGTGAACGCGCGGGTCAGGGCGGTGGGTTGCTGCCGCTCCAACGACTGCCGGTGCACCGGTGACGTGCCTGCCTCTGGGCAGCGCAGGAATGCCGTGCCGAAGGCGCCGGCGCGAGCACCGGCTGCCAGGACAGAGGCGAGACCAGCGCCGGTCATGATGCCTCCGGCGGCGATCAAGGGGAGGCGGACGGCGGCGCCGACGAGCTGGAGCAGCGCCAGCACGCCCGTCGCGTCCTCGGCATCGGTGAAGCCGCCTCGGTGCTTGCCGGCCTCGACACCCTGGACGACAAGGCCGTCGACACCGGCGTCCTCGGCCAGGCGCGCCTCGTCGCGGCTGGTGATGGTCACCCATACTTCGCTGCCGCAGCACTGGAGGCCAGCGAGGACGTCCGCGCCAGGACAGCCAAGGAGACAAGCGGCACCGGGGAGTCGGTCAGCAGTCGAGCTTGGCCATCCAGTCGTCGTCGTCAAGACACGGCTCGCCGAGTTGCACCCCGGCCTTCTTGGCCTCCGGCTCGAGGCGGCGGGCGTACGTCTCCACCGCGGCCAGGTCGGCTGGCGCAGTCGGTACGAACACGTTGACACCGAAGGGGCGGTTGGTGAGCCCGCGGGTCATGTCGATGCGCGCCGCGAGCTCGGCCGCCGATAGATATCCCGCTGCAAGGAACCCGAGGCCGCCCGCCTCGCTGACGGCCGCGCACAGCTCCGGCGTCGAGGGTCCGCCCGCCAGCGGCGCGAGTACGACCGGAACGCGACATCCATCGAGAAGCAAGGACGACCTCCCTCCGGCACGCCCTCTCATGGTCGCCGCAGCAACCAGGTCCGGAATCCGGGAACCCGACGTCGCGCGCTGTCGAATGATAGGCCACAGCCGGCCGGCGCCAGCCATCCTCAACTCGGCAGCAGCGCGTGACGGAGGCGCCTCAGAGAGGCCCGCCGGCGTTGCCGTCCAAGACGGCCAGGGTGGGCGCCGGAGCGTGCGGATCGGCGCTTCCGGACGGGCAGCCTGTAGATATGTGACTTACACTTCGCCGCGACCACTGGTGATCAACGGGCAGAGTGGCCTGGGGGATCGGCTGAGGCAGCAGCCGACGGCGCCTGGATTGGGGCATGGTCGGGCGTCAGGCCAACAGCGGCATGATCCTGCGTCAGCCGCGACGACGGCAACAGAGCTCAAGCCTTGTCACCCGGGTAGCGCGGGATCTGCGAATCGGCCCAGGGAAGGGAGCAATTGTGGCTGATCTAGTGACTGCTGCCGTTGCCTTAGGCACGGCGTCGCAGGCGGCGAGTCGATTGCTGGGCCCGACGTTGGATCACTACGGCGAGCGCCTCCTACAAGGAGCAAAGGCTTCGCCCGGGTTCATCAAGGTGCTCTTGAAGGCCGAGAGCAAGGTGGGGTCGCGCCTGGGCCTGCCTGGCACCGTCGCTCCGCGGGTGGCGCGGGAAGTATTAGAACAGGCTTGGTGGACTGACGATGAAGTATGCGCAGAGTACTTGGCGGGGGTCCTGGCCTGCGCCAGAACGGAGGATGGCAAAGACGACCGCGCTCTTCCGTTTGCGGCGATGATCGGCAGACTGTCGTCGTTTGAGCTTCGCACGCATTACATTCTCTACCGCGCGACAGCCGATGTCTTATCTGAGCGTGGCCCCTACTTCGGTGTCTCACCGATCGCTCAAATGGAGCGTGACGTGGCCTGTCTCGTGCCCTACCGTCCACTCCTGAATTTGGTGTCGCAGCGAGACGTAGACGCCGAGCCTGATCTCCAGACTGTCGATGCTGGCATTCGGTCACTAGACGAATTGAGTAGGGAGAATCTGATTCAGGGTCACGACAGTCTTGATCAAAGTGACCCCAGCTTGCCAAGCTACTCCTTTAGACCAACTAGGCGTGGATTTGAACTGTTCTTGTGGGGGCTGGGCTTAGGGCATCTAACGCTGACTGAGGCAGTTGAGGCGTTGAACGGCTTCATCTACTCAAACGATTTGCCATATTTGCCAGCCAGTGCCGGTCCCCGTACTTAGTGCGGCACTGGGCGTGCGCCACCAGGCGGCGGAGGGTTCGAAGGATCCCAGGCCGAGGAGGTAGACCAGTGCGCAAGACGACCGTTGTTGTGGCGTCGCGACACCAAGTCGGATCGACGCTCACGTTCGACGCGCGTTGCTCAGGAGTCATCAGGTTGCACTCCGGAACACGTCGGCATGCACTCCGCGCCTGTGGCCATATGTCTCGGAGTTCGTCACCCCCCGCTTGGCTGACACGCGCTGCAAGCGGCATGGTCGGGCGCGTACAGCGCTGCAGGGTCGCGGCGGCCCAGCTGACGTTGGTCATGGCGGTGGCGTGAAACAGTGACTCATGGTTATGGACCTTGAGGATCACGAGGCAGCCATCGAGCCTGCGACCACGGCGTTCCAAGCCCTCTATCGTGCAGTGCTGGACGACGTCGACGAGGTGAATTCGGGTATTGCCTGGTGGCACGGATACACGGACTGGCGCCGACTCACACTGATAGCGGAGTACTTGCTCGACTCCACTCTCGGTGTCTCGCGCTCTCTCGCGGAGGCGAGCTTGTGCGCCAAGTTGCACCGAGAGCAACTGTTCGCCGACAACAACTGGCTTAACGCCAGGTGGAAAGCTCTAGGCGAATCATCGCCAAACCCGGGACCTAGCGAGTTCATCCGGGCGGCTGTGACCAGAAACGGTCACGAGAGGAGCCGGGAGCTCCATGTGGAGATGACGGCGGAGCATTGCTTCTATCACCTCGCCCAGGCGCTCGACCGAGTGGCAGCCGGCGTTGTCGCCGTGGGTGCTATCAAACGCATTAGCCTCATGACGGTGGACTGGGGTAAGTTGGACTCGCCTCGAAACGCCACTAGGGACAACCAGCAGTCGAAGTTCCTAGAACCCGTCGGGGCGCCGGGCCGCGACCTGCAGGACCTGCTGATGACCACGGCCGAGAACTGGTCGTCTCACGGTCCCAACGATTGGTTGCCCTGGCTCATTCGCGCGCGGAACAGCGCCGCACACCGCCCGCCGAAGCTGAATATGAGCTTCCTACTCGGCGGCAAGAGCGGATCCATGGGCATGCTTCATCCGTTCTACCGTCAGCCCGGGTGGACGGACACGGAGACGCTGGCCGCAGGAAGCGGCGGCCACGGCCCAGCGGAGATATTCATCTTGAAGCAGACCCCGCAGATCGTGGATGGACTGGTCGGGTCCGTGACTGGCGTTACCGCATCACTTGGCGAGGTCATGCTCAAGGTGTGGCGGACACGCCGGGACGACCCACGGCTGCTCGTGCAGCCGAGCGAACAATGGCCCACCCTCCTCGGCCAGCCCACACTTGACTTCCCCGGATATGGACCAGACGCTCGTGTGCACAAGAACGCCCAGGTACACGTGTCGCCCGACTCCGCCAAACGGCTCACTGCAAGCAGGGTGATGGACGCCGCCCGAGGTCAGTGGCAAGGCGACGGGTGAGCGGAGCATGGGAAGGATCTGCGTTGTCCGTCACTCGCGGACCGCCGTATGCAATTGCCGCCACGAACGGCCTAGTTGCCCCGGTCCGGTATCGATTCGACAACGCATCCATCGACCATGTGCGCCAGCAGACTTAGGGTGGCGAGGCGTTCCAGGGCGGCTTGTTCGGCGAGATCACCACTTTTGTGGGTCGCGGGGTTCCGGATCACCATGTTCGCGCCAGGAGCGAACTGGCGAAGACCGTCGTTCATAGATCTCACGTCCTGGTCCGCCGGGTCTCCTGGCCAGCGAAGGCGTGGCTTGCCCTCGACGGGTCCCCTTTCCGAGAATGCCTGCTGCCACAGCGACGTGTCTGTCCCGTCGTTTCTGTCGGTCAGTTGCTTCATTTGGCCCGACACAGCTTCCGCAGCCGCGGCCACCGCTTGTCGTCGGTGGCCGTCGTTCCACAATCGTTGGGCTGATGCCCACACCAGTGGGTGAAAGTGAACGGGGTCGAGGTCTGGTGCTGCCAAAGCCTCGGCCTTCGCTTTTAGCCCCTCGAGGCGTCCTGTTGCTTGAAAGGCACAGGCACGCACGTCGGAAGCCTCCATCAGCGGCTTAGGCTGCAGGATCGTCGCCCAATTGACGAAAGGGTCGATTTTGCCAACCCCCTCGACTCTTATCCAGACACCCGTAATGGTACTGAGATCCATAAGCGCCCCCGCAAGAAGATGCAGCTCAGACGCCAGAGGATCGATCTGCTGCGGAGTCGAACCGTCCTTCGGAAAAGCAGCAGGAGCGATTCCGCGCGCCATCGACAGCGGACCGGCGTTTTCTACGTGGAGAGTCATCAGCTCGTCGAAGGCAGCGACGAACGCATCGAGCCGCTCCGCCAGATAGTCCAAGTACTCACGACTGATCTTCGGATCCACGCGTGCATGGTGTCAGACACCCGGGACTGTCAGTTCTCGTCTGGACAGCGCTTACAGCTCCGTGCTTCGGCACGCGAGGCTCGCCGCCTCCCGAGTGCGACGGTAAATGAAGTGCTGGGTCGCAGACGAGACGGCAACTCGGCCGAAACGATCATCGCTTCGCCGCGTGCCAGCATCATGACGAGATAATCCAGGGACCTTCGGCAACGCCCGATCTGTGATCACCGACGGCACGGGGGCCGTCCAGAAGACCAGGCTCTGTTCGGTTGGGCACACCTGAGGAGGTTGTCCCGCGCGTCGTAGAAGTTGAGGTGGCGGTCCCCGGCTCGATGCCTGCCGTGTGGTAGTTGTCGGGCTTCCGCCAAGAAGTTCGACCGAGAAGGGGACCGCCGTGACCAAGAAGTACCA
>JAABUL010001443.1_pt1 | contig 45488 bp, 82 predicted proteins | sample 5559151 | NCBI WGS metagenome assembly JAABUL01 (sample SAMN10711876, study PRJNA513368) | rock metagenome | isolation source: Antarctica rocks | place: Antarctica: Victoria Land, Pudding Butte sud
TATATATGCAGGTATATGCAGCACAGCCCCTAACAAGGTTCCTTCTTATGCCTTGCAGAACCAACAGCAGGACCTTCCAGAGTGGGTGGCCCACCATGCAGCCATAGGCGCAGGTGAAAATTTTCTCGCTGCCGCCTACGCGCACTCACCGGCTTCTGCATCTTCTGCAGTAGCATGTGACAATCGGCAGATGCCATGCTGCTGGCAGATGCTGCAGTGCCGCTTGTTGGCGTTGCTTTGATCGAAACGATGCCGAGGCTCGAAAATTAGTGCCCCCAATTGCGCTGCCACTGTACTGATCAGAGTGCTCAAAGGCCTGACATACAAGACCCTCCGCAGGCAAGATCTACATCTTTGACACGGGCAGCTCACCGCCGCTGAACGAGACGCTGCAGGTGAGCTCGCGTCAGATGTGTCCATTGTGTCCGCGGGGGTGTCGACGGCATATGCACAGAATGGCGGCGCATCACTGGCGTCGTGCACCATCTCATAGGCGCCCACGTCAAGAATATGGTAGCGATGGGTAATGCGGAAGCGAGAATGACCCAGTCTGCTGTGGTGGTTGCTGCAACATGTGCCCTAAACCCTAAACCCTGCAACTCGCGCACGTGTGCAGGACCAGATACAGTCGGGGCTAGTGGAGCACATCTGGCGTACGGCCGACTTTGGGTCTGCAGAGTCCCGGTGAGTTCCAAAGCTGTGCGCAGGCGACCAGCCTCTTCCGCTGTAATCTGAGCTATGGCAGCAGATCGGGCACACACCAGGGAGCTAACTGCTGCACTGGGCTGTACAATGCATATGCAGTTCTTCCTTCGGCTGGATGGTTCCTGAGCTGTGTGCTGAATCCTGAATGCAGGAAGTACCCGCAGAACGAGATCTACGCGGAATGCATGAAGCGGTACGGGCGCAGACACCAGTTCATAGGTGCGGCACACATGAACTTCCCGCTTCCTTGCAGACGGATCGGGGGGTCAAAACCGGCCAACTTGACGTGCCGCCAAACCTGTGGCCCGAGTCCGTCCTGCAACTAAGGCCTGTGTGCTGCCGCTTGGCTGTCGCCCCTGCACCGTTCGGTCTAGGCCAATATAGTGTTGTTCAGTCAGCGTCCAACCTTGCCCGTTATTTCACTTGCAGGCTTCATCGACTCTGACGAGGTGCGTCAGCTGCGCAGCTGAAGATATGCGTCGGGATGCTTGCACCATGGCAGGAAGCACTGACGTAAATGCGAAAGCTGTTTATAGTGCCACACCACATCACCTCCACGGCTGTGTGCTGATGCCTGCAGTTTCTCATACCCATGGGCGGCACATCGAGCGTGCCCGCGCTACTCCAGCACTTGCAGGTACGCGCTGCCCTGCACCTCTGCCACAGTCATGTCGGACATCCCGCGAAATCTAGGCTGCATTCCGACTCGTACCTGCAATCAATCACCAGCACCCGTCAGCCAGGCCACCGCACCGCGGTTTTCCACCGTGGGTTTTTCCACTGCGGGTTTTCCCACTGCGGCAGTTTCCACTGCGGCAGTTTCCACTGCGGGTTTTCCACAGCGGCAGGGCATTGCGGGTGTCTGAAGCGCCTTGGGCTCGGTCAAGGCACTTCTGGAATACCTCCAAGGCCCTCTGCGTCTGGACCGCGAATCCGTGTGCAAATGCGCAGGCGTTCGAGCCCATTGGCGGCCTGGTCGTCAACTGGGTGGTGATGGGCTCGGGGCACAAGACTCGCCCCAAGGAGGGCGTGTTGCAGGTGAAAGCCTCAGAACCTTGCACAGAACAACATTGCAATGTTGATCAACTCGACAAACTCGATGCCCTGCTGCCACGTTGCATTGTGCCCTATCAAACCCGACTCGTAATGCAATCAAGGCGCTGCACTCATCGGGCTGCATCAAATGCTGCTACTTCACCGGATTTTGCTGTGCCAAAAGTGTGTTCGGCTTTCCTGCCACATACATACTGCTGTGCAACCACCTGCAGGCATACACAAAGTGCCTGCCGACTGTCAACTCCCACAGCGTGCACGTAAAGAGCATCGTCAACACCGACTTTGCTGACCGACCCGACGGGTGAGACCGTCTGAAAGTAGCTTCAGGGTTCAGGCGCACCCCTCTGCACTTGCGCCGCCGGCGACGCGCAGGGCTTGTTGTGTTGTGCTGCTCACGCGTTCGAGGGCACACACACGGTCCTATCGCGCCTCTCAATCGCAGCATGCTTACTGTATCTGTGAGGGTTCACGGTTTCTGAGATGCGGCCCGCTGCTCGACACACCAATCTGGTAAACCTCAGAGTTCACACCGCCGCAGGCCGCACCACTGGTTGTACCGGCCGCCCTTCTTCGCGGTGAACGAGCACTTCCAGCGGGTCGACGGGCCGCGCAACGTCAACATTACGCTGGACAAGCTTGCTCTGTTTCATTTTGTGTTGAAGTCAGAAACGGTGAGAGCCCCATGTGCTCCTTCTCGGAGATGTGATGCCTGTGCCGCATTGCAGGAAGGTGTTCAGCACTGCGGCTGATGTTTGCCACCTCCGTTCCTGCCGCAGGAGTTCAGGGAGAAGATGGAACGCGGCAGTGCTATGGGTGAGCTTTCTTTGCCTGCCGTATTGATCTGTCGTCAACAGGGTTTGTTGCTACCTGCGTATCGCATGCGCCACCTTCATGTGCCGCTTCTCGGGCTGACACCAGCCTGCAGAATGTGCGGTCGGATCATTCATTGCCTGCTGGCGCAGGCAACCACAAGCCATTTTCCTTCTACACCAGCATCGACCAGCAGGCCACGGAGACGTGCCTAGCCGGCACGCGGTTCGGGCCCTACGACTGACCTCAGAGCTTAGGCAGCCGGCAGCAGACCGAGCAGCATGAGCGACACCCGACGGGTCATTACTCTGAATTCTGGCGGCACAGTCAAAGTGGGAAGGCAGGCTCGGGCCAGAACTACAGTAACAATCCTATGGAAACCCGATTGAAGTAGCAGGAACATCCTGCCTCAGCAGGCAGATCTTTGGTGGTACCTTGAAGCGTACGGCACTCGTCATGCTGCAGTGTGAGCGGTGGCATCGCAGCGTAAACACGTTGTTTCGTTCAAGGGAGTTTCAAGACCTGTTTAAAGCCTATGAAGATGGAATGCTTTGTCCATGTACAATGCAATGGTCCTCGACACATTTCATTCACAACTGCGTGAGCATGTGTGAGGTGTGCACGAGCTGCATTCTGTCGGATGTCCGCCTGCACAATCATCGGCGGGCATGTCGTCGCTGCTTAGACAAGAGGCTCCATTTGACTTGCGTCTGGCACATTCAGCTCCTGAAACTGCTCAAATCACGTTCCCACTTTCGCGTCAGCTGCTTGGCAGAACAATGCTGACGCCATGCTGACAACGTCGGCACTGCCGTGTTTGACCAACGTCGGCACTGCAGTGTTTGACGGCCTTGCCTGTATCGTCAAACGACGCTGCCCAAGGTCAGTTCATCGCGATGTGCAATTGCACTAGCATTGGCAGCCTTTTGTTTGCGTTGCATGCAGGATGCGCGCCAGGTCTGCTGACTGCCATCAACAGCTTGCCTGCAGCATCAGCTCATGCCTCAAGTTCATGCTTTTGGGCGCGGTTGTGACGCTTCATTGCACACAGTGCAGGCTGCAGGTGTGACCCGGCCTGGTAGCAGGAGCTCGCAGGCCTGCAGCTGGCAGCAGACCGCGTGAGGTAGCGCATTCGTTTTGCAGCGGCCAGCAGAAGCCCGGCAGGCTTGCTCGCACCAGTGAGCGCTTTGCAGCACCATTGGGGGCCGCCTGATCCCACAGCAGCAACAGCAGCAGCCGCAAACGCTATAAGCAGCAGCAGCAGCAGCAGCAGCAGCAGCAAATGCTGCCGCTGAATAGGCGCAAACCGGCACCGCATCTGCTGAGCAGCCACTGCTGGCGTTGACCAGCACAGCGTTGACAGCCGGGCCGCACAGCGTAATTGCAGCGTAAAAAGAAGCAGTATTCAGGCAGCTTAGCTCAGCGGCCGCAGCGTTTAAGCATTGCGCCCTTCGAGCCATGCGAGATCACCACAGCGGCAGCGCCGACAGGACCGGCGGCGGCTGCTCGCCGCCGACCGCGCTGTTTCTGGTGGCCCTGGCAGCCGGAACGCTGCTGCTGGTGGTGACGACTCCGACGCGCGCCGCTGCTGGCGGCGCGCCGGTGCACCTTGTCATGCTCACGTGCGCACCTTTGATTTACTTTTGCACTTGTCAGGCTTCTGACATTGCTGTCCTACGTCGTGGATGGGGGGTACTTGGTACACGTTTGTCGGACAAATCGCACTGTTAATGCTGTGCATCCTGACGCTTCATGTTCCCTGTTGCTTGACACAGCTCCTGGCTGCCGTGCCCCATTCATCCTGCTTCCGTGAACCTTCCGTGAAGCTGCTCCAGCGCGCCGCCTGTGCAGCAGCGCAGGTGCAAGCAAAAGATAGCTTCTGGTTGGAAAAGTCTCTTTCGAAAAAGGCTCTTGCCTGGTACGGTGCAAACAAGCTCTTGGTGCAGTTTTTGTGCACCTGCCGATAGTTTATGCACAGACACATGGTGCAGGCGCTGCAGATGGCACAATGAAGCTCCCACCCAGGCCGCTGGGTGCCGCCTCGGCCGCCGCCGCTGCTGCTGATGATGTTGCCAGCGAGCAGCAGATGCCACACCAACAGAGGATACAGCGCACCGCTGCTGCTGTCAGTCATCGTGGCCGTCGGATTTCTCCCGTTTGCCGGTGCTGCGACGTCTGACGGCCCGGCTGCGCCGACAGCAGGATGCGACTGCCGTGTGTTCACCGCCAGCGGCGCCGCCGCCGTCAGCTGCCCTGCCACCGCCTTCAGCTGCCCTGCCGCCGCCGCCACCGGTGCAGCAGCCGCGAGCTGATGTGCCTGCTGCCGGCCCGCGGCCGCCCTGCCACCCCGCAGCATCTGACCGCTGCCCATTGCGCCGCCAGCCCTGTTGCCTGCAACCTCAGACCTCCGAGCCCTCTGCCACATCCGCCGCCGCCCCCGCAGCCAGCAGCAGCGCTGCTGCCGCTCCTGCGGCCGCACTGGCAACGGAAGCAGCATCCGAGGCGGCGGAAGCAGCGGCAGATTCCTTCACTGTGGCTGCGGCGCCGGGCGAAAAGTTTGGGGACCAGTACTTGGCCCTGTGCTTGTCGGTCAAGGTACTGCTGCTTTATGAATGCAACGCAGACAGACCTTCGACACTTTGTCCAGTTCTGGTAGCCTGAGCGCTGGGGTTGACTTCTCACCATCTGCAGTGTTGGCGGGTGATGCATGATGTGTAGTGTGCAATGTCTTTTGCAGGACCAGCCTGAGGACCTTCGCGAGTGGGTCGCCCATCACAGAGCAGTGGGCGTCGGTGCGTGCATAACGCCAGTGATGTCTCGACTGCACAACTGCATGTAATGCAGTGAATAGTTGATTTAAATCAACTATGACTAACTATACTGATAACTAATAATTACTATGCTAATAACTAATAATACTTTGGTCGCGCATGATTTTCTCAGTTGATGAGTGACGCTGGTTGCAGGCAAGATACATCTTCGACTCGCTGAGCAACCCGCCGCTGTATCCGTCGCTGCTGGTAGGGTTTAGGGCTCCTGATTCTAGACTGATTCTTTACCGGACTCGAGCACGGAACATTCAGACGCACGGGTCACAGGCATCTCTTGTTCATGGCCGTGCCACCTTTTCATGGTGCTGCATTCGTCTCAGAAGTACGTTTTCCATCTCCCGAACACATCACGGTGCGGTCACGCCGGCCGTGACCAGCCGGCTACGGGACTTTTCTGATGAAGGGTCTGACGAGCTGTCCATCGCTTCTGCAGGACTACATCGCTACAGGGCTGGTGGAATACGTCTACTGGGACCCAGGCTTCTACAACAGGACGTGCGTCTCAACTGGACGTTCTCATGCATGCGAATGCACACACACCGGGAAGCCCGACAGCTGTTGTTCCTCTGTGCACAGCGGAAGCATGGCGTGGCATGGTATTCTGTGCAGGTGACTTACGCGTATCCCGCCAGAAGTACAAGTCCTATAATCAGGCTACGCTGTGTGATGTTTTAGGGGCCCAACCCAGCTCGGAGTCTACACGGAGTGCCTCGCACGTTTCAGACATCGCCACCAGTTCATGGGTGAGCATTGCATAGGCCGAACCGGATGCCGAATCCCATTAGCACAAAGTCACAAGCCGGTGTTCCTGAAGCTGATGAGACGTCGGACCGCAATATTAGAGTTGTTGCCCGATCTGAGCTCTGCTACCACTTCCCTCAAACAACACAATGGCTGTTTGCAGGCTTCATTGACGCCGACGAAGTGCGTTTGTCCTCTGCGCTGCGGAAGTTATTCTGTGCCTGTGTGCTGCGACATGTCTGATGTGGGCTGGACAAGCATTCATTAATTACGATTGGCAGCTGATGCGAGTCTTCCTTCTGGCAGTTTCTGATCCTCAAGGGTGGGGAGACGAGCGTGCCAGCACTGCTGCAGCGGATGCAGGTGAGCAGTTGCAGGGTCATTATCGATAGAATTGTTCTTCACCTCCAGCTGGCACAAGGTCTGCAGATCACGTGTATGCTGCTATGGAAAAGCAGATGCTTTGCACAGGACAAAGCATCTGGCCGGCTGCCTGATGCCTTGCTGGCAGCATCTGCGTCCTGCTGCAAGGTAAGCACCTTGCTGCACGGCATTTCAAAGACGGAGGTGCATGTGCAGCGATACCCCGTGATTGCATGCTGCAGGCTTTCGAGCCAATCGGCGGGCTGGCCGTCAACTGGGTGATGTTTGGGTCGTCGGGGCACGTGCAGCGGCCAGAGGCCGGCGTGCTGCAGGCACGGTGCTGTACGGGTGTATTTGAATAGGATAGTGGTTGAATTCTTTCAATACCTCCAGTTGCATGATAATGCGCCACTGTGCGCATCGCTCTGTGAGGGTGCAGCATACATACATAGCTAGATGAAATGGGCTGCAGGCATGACATGAAGCCATGATGTCACTACGGAGTGCAGGCGTACACGCGCTGCCTGCCGCAGCAAAACGACCATACCATCCACATCAAGTCCATCGTGAACACCGACCTCGTCATCGGACCCCACAAGGAGTGCGCAGACTCCGCTACAAGCCTCCGTCTCGCTGGTTCGACAGTCCTGCGCGTCTGTGCCGATGACAGTTGCGCGGCTTGTTCAGCACATCGGCAGGATCATCCACCTGGCGAGAAGCATCTGCAGCACGACTGTATGTAGAACCAAACCGCAGCCAGCACAGCACAGCGCTTTTCAGCCTAGAAGGAGATGGCAAAATCGATGCTCCCGGCTGCAGCCCGCACACCTTCTTGTACAAGGAGGGCTTCTACGCCGTGAACGAGCGCTTCCAGGCAAGCCATGCCCATCTCCAGATCTGCGTGCGTACGGTCATGCCACCTGTTGCGTGCATATACATCCAGCCTTCAAGATGAACAACACGCACCCAATATGATATCGCATGACGCACTTTGATGTTGCCGCAGCGTGTCAACGGGCCGAGGTCTCAGAGCGTGTCAATCTCCAAGATTTCTCTGCACCATTACGTTCTTAAAAGTGCCGAGGTGTGTGCATTCTCAAAACCCTCTTCTCGATCTGTTTGCGCCTATTGTGTGGTAACTGTCCTCTAGATGACGTGGCATTTGCCTGATGTCCGCCGCAGGATTTCCAGAGGAAAAGCGCGCGGGGCGACGGCATGGGCCGCGGCAAGCCGCTTGCCTTCTTTCATGCCATCGACAAGAAAGCCACGGAAAATTGCACGGACGCAGTGGGCCTGGGGCCGTACTGACGGTCCGTGGCATTCCTCAGACTGGTCATCGATGGCGCCTTGGGGCGCCAGTACTTGCGGTGGGCCATCAACGCAGCTTTGGTTATGGATCCAGTGTGTTCTGCCAGTGTCATGCAGCTGTTAATGTTGTGACTCAATGAAGGAGCTGGTGCGATGCTGAGTGTTGGCAAGCAGGCGTACGTGGTGCGAGTTCAGCCGAGGCTACTCGTGCATCTGCAGCCCACAAAACCCTCATTGCGAGTACGTACAGCATTCACTTGGGTGCCTAAAGGCTGTGAAAAGCTCGCTCACATTAGAATCAACACATGTCGTGTTTAGGCCGCCGTGTGAATGTGCGGCGGCCTGACTCACGGGCTTGCATTTACAGGGGCTTGCCAGCCACATCAGTCTGACTTCTGGCTGGCAGTGATCGAGAGATTGTTGCCTTCGCGATTAGCTTGTGTGACAACAAGGCTTGTCCGCTGTCACAGTAGTATAAACGAGACGATGTTACAGCTCGTTCGTACAGCACGCTGCAGACCTGGAATCGAAGGCCGCAGGAAAGAAGCGACACCGGCAAAAGCACGAACGGCAGCTGCCGGCAGCTGTGACATTGAGGTGGGCAAGTCTGACCGTCCCCCGGGTCACTGCGCGCGCGCAGTGACCCGGCCCAAAATTGGCCGCGCGGTCAATCTGGCACCTGCAGGGTGCATTGCCGCTGCTGCTGTTCCATCCGATAGCAGGCCGCCACAAAATCCGCACACGTGACCTCTCGGCGGGCAGGTCCAAGGAGGCAATTTCGCGAGCAGGCATATGCAAGACGTGAAGCGGCGGAAAGTACCCGTGTGTCCTGAAGCGAAAAGTACCCGTGTATCCTGAAGCGAAAAGTACCCGTGTATCCAGAGGTGAGCAGACACATCCTCCTGCAAGGCCACCGCATATGCACGACATGAGCATGTCTGCACAGAACCGAAGTGGAAGCTCCGTCTGAACACCGAAAGAACGTGCCGTGAGCTGCGACCTAGCTCCCAGCAGCGATCCATGTGGTTCTGAATGGCGCTGCGCGTTGCCACACGCCGGCAGCGCAGTCTGAAATGAAGCAGGCTCAGTGCTCTTCTCACTGTCGGCGGAGGTTGCAGGCCAGCAAAACAATGCAAGAACCTGATGCAGGTGCTGAACCATGCGCACAAATGGTGGCTACGGCACTGCCGGCGGCAGCAAGGGCCCATCATACATGATGCTGCTGCTTGCCGTCTGCCTCGCAGCGGTCTTGGCAGCGCTGCTCAGCCTGAGTCCCCGCTGGCAATCGAGGTGAGGAATTGGAGGCGCATGTAGTGCAGGTCGGTGCAGCATGATGTGCCTTAGTCAGATGCAGCAGCAACACTACACTGCGAGTGTGCCGAAAACGAATGCGGCCCTGCTGACCTGGCCCGACACATGATCAGCCCAACACCCACAACAGCTATAGATCTTACAGCTTGCATCTCATTATGCAGGCACCAGCAGCCGGTGCAGCTGGTGACTCTTAGTTCCCTGCAGATTGACTCTCTGGCGGCTGCCGGCTTCGAAGAGAGCAGCCGGACTGCAGTCGAGCTCATAGGCGCAAAGGTCGTCGGCAGCCCAGCGGCAAGCGCCAGTGACGATCGCTCAGCTCTGGCGAGGTTCCTGGGCCTGTCTCGGCTCCACAGCGTGGTGAGCCACTCGAGCGGCGGCGGCAGAGAGAGCGGCGGCGGCGGCGGTGGCCGAAACGCCTCAGGAACGCCCGTGGCGGTGGCTGTGCAGTCAGGCGGCATCGGAAGACCGGGCGTCCCGCTCAAAGCACAGCGCGCAGGCAGCAGAGCAGGCAGCGATGCTGCCTTTGACTGCGACACATCAGAGGCCGCCAAAACAGCCGCGGCGGAGGCGGCATATGGGAAGGACTACTTTGCACTGTGCCTGGCAACGAAGGTGCGGTGCAATGAGATTGCAATGCATTCATTGGCAGGCCAGCATCAGCAGCCGTGCCGGCGCTTGCATCGATATTGAACTAAGGCAGCCACCAGCAGGGGCTTGCATGTGACTTCAAGGTGCTGAGGATACTAGCCTTCATCAAGCTGTCATCTGATACTGCGATCATGGCTGCTGTGTCGCAGGATCAGCACCTCGACCTGCGCGAATGGGTAGCACATCATGAGGCAGTGGGCGCTGGTGAGAGTTCAGTCCCAGAGAATGCGTTGACGCCGATATGAATGGAGGCCCTTGCAACACCGTGGACTATAGCGTTGAACGCTGCCTACCAATGCAGAGCGCTTCTGACCTGACCCTCACTTTGGTCCTCAGGCAAGATCTACATCTACGACACTGGCAGCGCGCCGCCGCTGAACGAAACAGTTCAGGTGCACGGCTGAAAACTGCAGCATGATGAGAACCGCCTCATGCAAAATGCAGCAGGCCTCTCGTGTTACAGTAGCGGCACCCTTGACAGCTGGAGCAAAGGCCCTGGTGCTGCAGCTGCCTGGATATTCAGACGCACGGGTCACAGGCATCTCTTGTTCATGTTTTTTATGGTGCTGCGTTCGTCTCAGCAGTACGGTTTTTATCTCCCGAACACATCAGGGTGCGGTCACGCCGGCCGTGACCAGCCGGCTACGGGACTTTTCTGATGACGGGTCTGACGACGCTTCTGCAGGACTACATCGCTACAGGGCTGGTGGAATACGTCTACTGGGACCCAGGCTTCTACAACAGGACGTGCGTCTCAACTGGACGTTCTCATGCATGCGAATGCACACACAGCGGGAAAACTGACTGCTGTTGTTCCTCCATGCACAGCGGAGGCAGCATGGCATGGCATGGCATGGCATTCTGTGCAAGTGACGTACGCGTGCTATAATCAGGCTACGCTGTGTGATGTTTCAGGGGCCCAACCCAGCTTGGAGTCTACACGGAGTGCCTCGCACGTTTCAAACATCGCCACCAGTTCATGGGTGAGCCTTCCAGAGGCCGAACCGGATGCCGAATCCCATTAGCACAAAGTCACAAGCCGGTGTTCCTGAAGCTGATGAGACGTTGGTCGGACCGCAATATTCGAGTTGTTGCCCCATCTAAGCTCTGCTGCCACTTCCATCAAACAACACAATGGCTGTTTGCAGGCTTCATCGACGCCGACGAAGTGCGTTTGTCCTCTGCGCTGCGGAAGTTATTCTGCGCCTGTGTGCTGCGACATGTCTGATGTGGGCTGGACAAGCAGTCATTGAGACGATTGACGTCTGATGCGAGTCTTCCTTCTGGCAGTTTCTGATCCTCAAGGGTGGGGAGACGAGCGTGCCAGCACTGCTGCAGCGGATGCAGGTGACCAGTCGCTGTGCCATTACCGATAAATAAATAAATAGAATTGTTCTTCACCTCCAGCTGGCACAAGGTCTGCACAGCATGTGTATGCTGCTTTTTTTAGGGTGCACAGGACAAAGCATCTGGCCCAGCATCTGCGTCCTGCTGCAAGGCAAGCACCTTGCTGCACGGCATTTCAAAGACGGAGGTGCATGTGCAGCGATACCCCGTGATTGCACGTTGCAGGCTTTCGAGCCAATCGGCGGGCTGGCCGTCAACTGGGTGATGTTCGGGTCGTCGGGGCATGTGCAGCGGCCAGAGGCCGGCGTGCTGCAGGTACGATGCTGTACGATTGTATTTGAATAGGATAGTAGTTGAATTCTCTTTCTATATGTCCAGTTGCATGATAAGCCGCCACTGTGCGCATCGCTCTGTGAGGGTGCAGCATACATACATAGCTAGATGAAATGGGCTGCAGGCATGACATGAAGCCATGATGTCACTACGGAGTGCAGGCGTACACGCGCTGCATGCCGCAGCAAAACGCCCACACCATCCACATCAAGTCCATCGTGAACACCGACCTCGTCATCGGACCTCACAAGGAGTGCGCAAACTCCGCTACAAGCCTCCGTCTCGCTGGTTCGACAGTCCTGCGCGTCTGTGCTGATGACAATTGCGCGGCTTGTTCAGCACATCGGCAAGGATCATCCACCCGGCGAGAAGCATCTGCAGCACGACTGTATGTAGAACCAAGACGCAGCTAGCACAGCACAGCGCTTTTCAGCCTAGAAGGAGATGGCAAAATCGATGCTCTCGGCTGCAGCCCGCACACCTTCTTGTACAAGGAGGGCTTCTACGCCGTGAACGAGCGCTTCCAGGCAAGCCATGGCCATCTCCAGATCTGCGTGCGTACGGTCATGCCACCTGTTGCGTGCATATACATCCAGCCTTCAAGATGAACAACACGCACCCAATATGATATCGCATGACGCACTTTGATGTTGCCGCAGCGTGTCAACGGGCCGAGGTCTCAGAGCGTGTCAATCTCCAAGATTTCTCTGCACCATTACGTTCTTAAAAGTGCCGAGGTGTGTGCATTTTCAAAACCCTCTTCTCGATGTGTTTGCGCCTGTCGTGTGGTAACATGGCATTTGCCACAGTGCCTGATGTCCGCCGCAGGATTTCCAGAGGAAAAGCGCGCGGGGCGACGGCATGGGCGGCGGCAAGCCGCCTGCCTTCTTTCATGCCATCGACAAGGAAGCCACGGAGAATTGCACGGACGCAGTGGGCCTGGGGCCGTACTGACGGTCCGTGACATTCCTCAGATCAGGTTGGTCATCGATGGCGCCTTGGGGCGCCAGTAGTTGCGGTGGCTCATCACCGCAGCTTTGGTTATGGATCCAGTGTGTTCTGCCAGTGTCATGCAGCTGTTAAGGTTTATATTGAGTCGCAACGTTGTAACTCAATGAAGGAGCTGGTGCGATGCTGAGTGTTGGCAAGCAGGCGTACGTGGTGCAAGTTCAGCCGAGGCTACTGGTGCACCTGCAGGCCCACAAAACCCTCATTGCGAGTACGTACAGCATTCATTTGGGTGCCTAAAGGGTGGGCTGTGAAAGCTCGCTCACATTAGAATCCCATGTCGTGTTTGTGATTTGTGAAAGGAAAGCCTAAAGATATCTAGAGCGTGATGTGCCGCCGTGTGAATGTGCTGACTCACGGGCTTGCATCTACAGGGGTTTGCCAGCCAAAACAGTCTGACTTCTGGCTGGCAGTGATCGCGATCGAGAGATTGTCGCCTTCGCGATTAGCTTGTTTCGACAACAGGGTTTCTCCGCTGTCAGAAGTAGTGTAAATGAGACGATGTTACCAGCTCGTTTGTACAGCACGCTGCAGACCTGGAATCGAAGGCCGCAGGAAAGAAAAACAGAAGCAAAATTGCGAACGGCAGCTGCCGGCAGCTGCGACATTGAGGTGGGCAAGTCTGACCGTCCCCCGGGTCACTGCGCGCGCGCAGTGACCCGGCTCAAGAATGGCCGCGCGGCCAATCTTGCACCTGCACGGTGCATTGCCGCTGCTGTTGTTCCAGCCGATAGCACGCCGCCATAAAAACCGCAGATGTGACCTCTCGGCGTGCTTGTTCAAGGAAGCATTTGCGCGAGCAGGCATGCGCAAGATGTGAAGCGGCGGAAAAGTACCCGTGTGCCCTAGAGCACGCACTCCAGAGGTGAGCAGACACATCCTCCTGCAAGGCCACAGCATATGAACGACATGCTCATGAGCATGTCTGCACAAACCCTATGTGAAAGCTCCGTCTGAACACCGAAAGAACGTGCCGTGAGCTGCGACCCAGCTCCCAGCAGCGATCCATATGGTTCTGAGTGGCGCTGCGCGTCGCCACACGCCGGCAGCGCAGTCTGGAATGAAGCAGGCTCAGTGCTCCTCTCACTGTCGGCGGAGGTTGCAGGCCAGCAAAACAATAGAACCTGATGCAGGTGCTGAACCATGCACACAAATGGTGGCTACGGCACTGCCGGCGGAAGCAAGGGCCCGTCACACATGATGCTGCTGCTTGCCGTCTGCCTCGCAGCGGTCTTGGCAGCGCTGCTCAGCCTGAGTCCCCGCTGGCAATCGAGGTGAGGAATTGGAGGCGCATGTAGTGCAGGTCGGCGCGTTTTTCGACAGGTGGAATGCTCGCTCTCCACTGCAGATTTTCAGATGCTCGCACATGTCACGATCTTGAAGATTTATTCCAAGACTCACATCGGAACCACAGGCATCTAGAGCGCGAGCAACACAGAATTCACGCGTCATAACTGCACTGTCAACACTCCAGGCCGCCGTGTTGTCGGTCAGCGGTCCTCTAGACCTGCAGCCAGCATGGCCAACACCAGCACCGCCCTGCGCAGCTGCCTGCTGGTGGCCCTGATCCTGCTGGCGGGATGCTCGACACCGGCGCTCGGTAGGGTCCTGCTGCTTTGGATGCCCATCCCTAGATCTCAGCATTGCCTGCCATCGTGGTCCAGGTTGCCGTATTGCCGGACGATTCTGTTCCAGCTCGCTGTGCACATTCTTGAGTAGTCACTCACACCTTCATTGCATTGCAGCCTGGCCCCTGCAGTGCTGCCAGTTTCTGCCCTACTTGTCTGCAGCGCCTTACGATGCAAATCAGATGCGGCAGCATCCTGTGGTTTGTGTGCAGATAAGCACCTGCAGCATAGGAGCCAAGCTGTTTCGTGCATATGAATAATCACTGATGCACGTCAAACTACCCAGTTACACGTTTCACGTCAACGGCTCACATATTCCTTCGCTTTCTGTCGGTTGATCAGGCCAACGAAGCCCCAGTCCTCCGTCCCCTCCTACTGCCACTGCCAGTCCTCCAGCCCTGCCTTCTGCTGCCGGTGGTGAGCGAGTTTCTGACTTGATTGCAATTCTCGATCTAACACACTTTGTACGCTTTGTGGTAGAGAAATTTGGTGATCAGGCTTGTGCTGCTGCACAAAAAGGCGGTGGTGCATGGCAGCTTGATTGATCTTCTCTCTCACCCTAATCTGTTGCGATCAGAGCATCAGCCATATGCTCAGAATGCGCTCAACCATGTATAATGTGAAGCAAGGCTATATCATGTATGATTATGCATTGTAGTGTGCCGCACGAAACAAGACAGGATTGCAGCTGCACAGAATCGCATTGTGAGCTTCTGATGTCTGAATCGTGTTTCGTCATCATGCCAGTCCATGTTTGGGCGCCAACTAAGCCCAATTGCACCTTCGAGGTCAACCAGGACTGCGCCGGCTACGACTTCTCCGTCCTTGGGGGCAGCAGCTCTGCGAATGCCTGCTGCAACCAACGTGTCGCCAATGCGGAGCGCTGCGTGGCGTTAGGCTACAGAAGAAACGAACTCACATGCTACCTGAAGTTCGGGGCCCCGGCGCCCAAGTTTGTCAGCGGTGGATACACCAGCGGCATCCGCATCCAGGCCCAGCAAGGATGAGGCTCACAGACACCTTAGATGTGCACATTTGAGAGGACATGCGCAAACATGACATGGGTGAGCAGCACTGACACCCAGGCGAGCATGAGCTGTCCTGAGATCGCCGGACCAGAAAATGGAGTTCGTTCAAGGACAACGCTCGCCATACCATTTGCTTGTATATTTGCTTGTAGCATTCGGTGTTGAGCGAGCGGCACAGGTGTCCTCTGGCGAAAGGAGCTGGGCAACAACATGTGCACGTTGAATACTTGGTTGGAGGACATGTATGGTTGAACTTGTCTGGTCATTTGGGCATTAGGTGTGGCTGTAAACTGAGACTCTATGACTCTGCCCAGTTTACTGCCCTGCTACCCGATTTGTCTGCTGACGGCTGCGGTTCTTTGGCGTTGTTCGCCTGCTGTGCATGCTGCTTTGTTTTCTCCGTCCCTGACATGCGTCACTGACGCATGTCAGGGCAGGGCAGCGTCGGAAAATTGCATGGCATGCAGCCTATGGATATGGTCCGAAGCTCGCGCCATCGAGGCAGTCTTCGGACGCCCTTGCGTCCATTTCTTCGAACCACTCGGGCGGCCGCGTGATGCCGGAGGCGCTGCCGCGCCGCAGCTTTTCTTCCCACTCCTGGAAGCAGAAATGCATCTTGGTATTGAATTTTCACACAACATGCGCACTGAAGATTAGGGGCGAAGGGAGCCGCATGAGACCGGAGGCTCAGTCACACTGGAGCTGCTCGTTCCGTTCCTGCAGTAGGAGGCAGCTCTCGTAGCACATGTCCACCAGACTCTGAAACCGCACACTGATTAGCCGCAAACCAGTATGTGTTTGACTCTATGTGTCAGGTCGGCGCACCTCGCGCGACCGCGTGATGAAGTGCTGCACCACGACCCAGCGGCCAGTCTGCGGGTCCGAGCCCTCGGTGTCAACCCGCTGGAAGCGTTCATTCACGGCGTGCATGGACGAGTTGTACTCGAAATGGTGCGCGCTGCAGGGGGCACATCTCCAAACCTTGCACGCCAACTTCAAAGATCAGGCACGATTTTGCTGAATGCTGAAGTTTTTGCGGCGAGCAGCAGTTCATGCAGCAACAGAGATCGCAGCTCGAATAACGTGGGAGAGCTGATGCACGTACGTCATGTGCACTTCTGGTGGGAAGCCAGATGCAAGGACAGAGGCAACAGACGACATCCATGCTGGCTTTGGGGCTGGGCAGCAGCGGCACAGGAAGCCGCACCTGAGACACCCTGCAGCGTACTTCGTGTTGACGATGGATTTCACCAGGCGGCCATTGACGTCAGAGTTGAAGGGAATGCACTTTGTATATGCCTGCAGCCCAAGCAGATTCGTAGCGGTCGGGACAATAAGAAGTTGCAGACATGGCAAATAAAGAATGTACGCTCACGATGATGGCCGATGTGTGCAGGTCTGTAGCAGTCGGAAATCGGCTTGCGAAGCTCGGCGGAAATGCCACGGCCAGATGAGGCCGGGCACATTGCCCTGGACAACGAACATGCACGGTCTGACACTAGTGAAGTACTTCAGGGATTCCAAAAGCATCACCTGCAGGACACCGCCAGACGGCCTTGTCGTGTGGCCGCTGCTGCCGAACAGCTGCCAGTGGATCGCTAGGCCGCCTATCTCGTCAAAGGCCTGGAAATGGCGCAGCAGTGCCGGCAGGCTGGGACCGGTGGGCGCCGCCCGCTTGATTATGATAAACTGCGCAACAGAAAGAAGCTTCTTTCTGTTTTTTCTGTTCTTTCTGAACATATGCCTCAAGGCAAATGTTCAGGATCGCTATTTCACAACATTCTGCACAAAAGGGAAGGGGTGTAGCAGCGCCGGCAGGCTGGGAGCAGCGGGCGCCGCCGGCTTGATCTATGATGATTTGCGCAGTGCAAAGATGAGGCTCAGGGCAGCAATGGGCATCAGGCGCTCGCATTCCCGAACATGTGCGGGCAAGCGTCCTGAACCTACCGCCTGGAATGGCAGCACATCCACCAAAGAACACCGACAATCAGAGGACGAATGGTTTACGGCTGCGCAGTGCACAGAAGCAGGACACATGGAAGCAGGAAGGCGTCTCACCTCATCGACGTCAATGAACGCCATGAAGCGGTGCTCGTGGCCATGCCGCCGCAGGCAGGCGTCGTACATGTCCATTTGGGCATAGTGCTCCGGCACCTCACTGCGAGCAGGAGCGACAAATGGCATTCAAAAATGTGTGCTGAAGCGGTGGCGACGGAAAAATGCATGTTGCTGCTGCGCTCGCAGCAGGTGAGGCACATGTCCTGCACAATAGATCGTGAAACCACAGGCTTCGGCTCAACCTAACCTGAATAGCACTTATGATGCTGCAGAAGGGGCGGCCGCATCTGCTGCTGCTGCTGCTCCCGAGCAAGACCCTGTCCGGGCATTTACTGCATTACTGACAGGAGAAGACACTGCAGAGACATTGTAGAGACGGGCTGGGAGGTGTGCCCAATCACCGCAATCACCTGACCACGGCGGACGTGAAGTCGCCAGGGTCCCACCAGGAGTAGTCAACCAGCCCTGTAGCGATCTGGCGCCTCAGCACGCCGCTGAGCGGCGGGCTGCTGCCGTGGTCAATCACGTAGAACTTGCCTGCAGCAAGGAGTGCACATTAGTTGGTCCTGCTGATGTGGTCATCGCAGAAGTGGTCATTGGTCGTTGCAGCAAGGCTGCCTGTGCACTGCAGCTGACGTGCACAGCATCATGGTTTCAGAGGAAATTGGTGGTACATGCATTCTCTACGGGTTGAAGCTGCAGCCGCCTGTGGCAATGACAAGGGCAATCGAGACTTGAAGGGTGGCAAGAAACCTTACCCACGCCCAGAGCCGCATGGTGCGCAATCCATTCGTGCATGTACGGATGCTCATCCTGTGATGGGCGCACATGGCAGACTTCTGGCATTGTGCGTCAGGACTCACTATTTCTTTCAACAAGCATCTGCCTGTGCAACAATCACTCTCAGCAAACCAAGCCCGCAGGAGACAGTGCCGACAGCATACAGAGCTTAAGCGTAGATGCTTGCACCCAGGGAATTTTGGAAATCTTTGCAATACCTTTGCCACCACACACACCGCCAGATACTGATCGTCAAAACGGCCATCTGCAGCCGCTGGCAGGGCCGCCTGCTGAGCAGTGCTGCCCCCGGGGTCACTGCGGACACATGCACCAGGGTGGGAGTCAACATCTCGCATTTGGTCACGCTGCTGGCCTGATACGCTGCTGGCTACTGCATGATCAGCCAGCAGGCGTGTGCCGCCTCATGTTTGCTGACGCGTCATTCAATCCGATTGCGAGCGCCTCACGAACTGCGACATGCACATCGACTGGACGTGGCAGATCGGAGTCGTGGCAGCGCTTCAGCAGCATGTGACACCACCTGCTGCTGTGAAGGCCAGGAGCCTGGCACCTTTTGCGGCACGCCGCATACCATGCCGGCGCAGACGCTGCCAGCAGCATCGCAGCGGCAGTCACCCAGACCAGAGCTGCCAGCAGCCGGCTGCGCAAAATCTTGGACCTCGGCGGGCCGCCTTCGCTGCGCATGTTGTTTGTGCTGGCGGAACCGCCAGAGATCAGACTACCAGATCATGTCTGTCAGATGTCCTCTCTTGCAGGCACAGCCACATGAGACTCTGGAGTGCTGTCTTTTGCCGAAGGCAGGCGTGCCGCCACACAAACAATACCGCCTGCTGGATGCCTCGTCGCTGGTGCTGCTCGGCTGCTGTCACTTGACTGTCTGCTGTCACTGCATTATGCCAGCCTGCTTTGGCACCGTCGCTTGCGCTTGCTGCAACGAAGAGCTGCGGACAGACTGGTGGGAAGACGATGCTTGATGAGCCAGGCTCTATCCGGGTCGACCGCTGTTTGATGTCTTGGGCAAACGAGATGCGTTGACGAGCAAGCTTGCTCGCTAAAGCGTGCACACACTTGCACGACAGCAAGTGAAGGCCTATTGAAGACAGCTTTGGGTCCTTTAGGCAGCGTGCTGACCTCATTCTCTTGGGCCCAAGTGGCAATTAGGGCTGTAGTTTCTGACAGAATGCAAGATCATGCAAAATTACGTATTCGCAGGTCTGAGCGTGGTAATGGATACATCTTACATCCCCGCACACTATCAAATGCTGCATCTAGAGATCCTCTCATCCCTGCCAGCACTGCTACGCCGCCGACGGCGGCGGCGGCATCAAACAGCTAATGAATGCCGATGAAAACAATCAAAGAGAATGGTTTCAACGATGTGTCAGAGCCTACATGTGCGTCAATCCCTGCTACAATGCGACCTCTGCACCCAGACTTATTGATACATGTCTCGAAGCTGTTCGAGCTGCCTTTGCCATTTGACCTCTGCTTCAAAGGTACGACAGCGGCCGCGGCAAATTCTTTCTTAAAGGACTTCCTTCACCCTCACCACGCGCCCGCGCCGGCTGCTAGCCCGCTGGTGGGCATGTGCTTCCGAGTAGCCACTGACTGGATCTTTCATCACTGGGCGGCGTGTGCGTCCCAAAGCTGGCTGCTGATGTACAGGGATGCATGGTCCGAGTGAAAACGTCTAAATGGAATGGCGTGCCCACCATCTGCAGCATTCTGGTCACAAGAAGGCCCGGAAGTACATTCATCCAGGGCCGCATGCATGCAGTGCTCCCGCGGCGTGCACATGACATTCGACCACTCCTTGAACTCGAATCTGTCGTCCCAGCACCCTGTGATCCGCGTGAGCGTGGGCTTGCCTGCGCGCCCCATGCACACAAAATCAAGATGTGAAGCACGTCAACGCCAGATGCCAGATTGCTGCAGAAGCAGTCGACACCGTGGACTTTTCCGCATGGTAGGGACCGACTGTATTCGATTTCGCCCTATCGTCAAAGTAGCACACGTAATCCATCTGCTCCAGGTCCTGGACGACTGTCAGGTCTGTAGACTGCCACATCTCAATGGAGTGGTACTCAAAGTACACGAGGGCCGCAGACCTGCGCAGCCTCAGAGGAAAGATGTAAGCAAGATGTCTGGCGGAGTTCAAACCCTACATGGAGAGTCTCCAGCAACGATTCGCCTGCAAAGGGACATGGTGTCTGGCGCGTCAATCAAATGCACTACAGGGCCACCGACCTGCAGTGCAGCAGCCGCTGCGCGCCCTGCAGCATGAACATGGATCCCAGTACGTATAAAATGTATACATTTCGGAGCGTCTTGCATAAACGAGACTGCCAGCAAAGTCTCCGAAATAGATCATGCTTTTGCAAACATGTAAGCGCAGCCGCGGTGCAAAGCAGCAACAGCATTTTGCACGTTTTGCAGACCGGCAATAGAATGGGATCATTCCGGCGCCCATGAACGAAACTGTCCAAAACTGTTGACAAACACCAACGAACAGACTCGCCACCACTCCGCAATTTCCATGCCAAGCCGGGACCTTCTGTGTCGATCTTCAGGATGTCGATTGAGACGCCGGAGGAAGCAGGTGCGGGTAGAGATGCCACAAAATCATCCAACGTCGTCACATGGATGAAACCGAACGTCCCAGAGGAATTTGAAAGCGCCTACATGACCGCGTGGCAGAGGTCTTGGGGAATGATTCATGAAGCTGCACGAAGATGCGTTGACAACATGTAGCTTGCGGCTGCGAGAGCGCTGCTCCAGCAAGGATTTCACATCCAAGCCAGCCACACATCCTAGCACGTTCATATCTTGATAACAATACAATGTCTTGATAATAAAGAGGAGCAGTCTGCACAGACAATTACCTGATTGTGAAGCTCCCAGTGAAGACTCTTAGGGCGGTCTGCACACACCTTCTCCCGTAGCTGGCGGGATGGAAAGCACACGCAGTCAGCCTCTGTCATTCCGCTTCCACATGGTTCTGCAGGCGAACACATCCAGATGCCCACGTCAACCTCTGTTTTCTGGAACCCTGCAGCTCACCTGCTGGAGGTGCGGAAAGTGCACCAGTGACGGCTCAAAGCTGTGCACTGCCACGGGCGGCGACGGCGGTGAGGACCTAAGCTCAGGGTCCAGATCCCTGCAGGACGAAGCAGTCTGTCACCTTGCTACGGACGCCTGTACGGTTAGAAACGATGCCTTGCAGGTGAAGCCTGGGCCTAGCAGCAGGATGTCAGGTGATGTGACTGAGCCTACATCTGGCAGCATGCAGCGAGCAGCCACACCCAGTGATGCGCATGCCAAAAATGTATCGTGCCCCCCTGCAAGCACTGCAGAGCACGCACGCCACAGTCTCGTCAGAAAACGGACTCACTCCTTGCAGTCATTGTAGTTCTGCACAGCTTGTCAGCGTTCCAACCCAGGGCGTGCTCGAATACCCGGGCAGCGCTGGAGTTCCGCTAAAGCTGAACTTCAGCGCAAAGACGCCGAACATCTCGCTGGCCTGCATGCTTACGTAATGGGTCACGATCTCAGGCGACACGAGCAGCAAAAGTAAAACACATGGACACGACGCGAAGACGACGTCTGGGTAATGAAGAAAAGGTGCGCTTCTCTGGCATGCAGCCCTCACCACGTATCCAGCAGAGCACACATTCAATGTCAAGACCGTACAGCTGTGCAGGCGCGCAACAGGAAGGCCTCTAGACAAGCCGGCCATCTGCCACAGCACAGCAGCCCACAAGCACCAGTTCGGCTTGGTGGCTTTGGCGGCATTTCACCAGGGTTCAGCATGGCTGTGCATGCATTTTGGGCAGCAAGCATGAGCGGCCGGATCAGGCACACCTTTGCTGCCCTTTGCCGCCGATATCGATCAGGAGCTGCAGTCAAGGAAAATCACGCTTCAACAACATTCGTAAAAAGTCTCGGTTGCTGCACCACAATTTCGGTGCGAGTGCTCGGCCAAAAGCGAGGATTTTCAGCTCCCTCCCACCATGCACACCAATGCATCGCTCACGTTTGCAGGAACACACCTTTGGGCTGTCGGGGGTGATCTGCTGATACCTCCGCATCCAGTCCGCGGCGCCGCATGCGCTGAACCTGTCGACGTCACGCTTGTGCGCTTCCAAATACCCAGCCTGCGCCGCCGCCTGCCGCGGCGTGCAGTCCCGAAGACCGCGCGCCTTGCGTGCCAGTGCGGCCTGCAAGGTGGGCCCTGCACGGAAGGGATTCAATCGACCTGTATGAATACAGTGGGCGAGCGGGCGGCGAAGCCTGCGCTGCACAATGTCGCCTGTGGATCCGGTTCCAGCCATCCCTGCCCTGGGCCGCCTGGTGGCGGCGGAAGTCGCCCTGCAGACCTTGTATGGGCTGCAGCGCGGCAAGTGAAGCTCGGCAGGTGCCAAAGGCAAATCAATCTGGTCACCCATATACGAGTTGCAGTCTCGCTGGGCTGCCGCAAACAATCTAAAGTCCAAATGCATGTGCACCTACCCCAGACAGTCGGAATGCAGCGCAGCGCGCAACGGCGCTGCCCGCAGCGAGGTCACGTACAGCACAGACAGCGAAATGGTGATCGCTGCGCAGCTGGCCAGCATGCGCTCCGAACCTGTGCAGGGCGCCATTCTGTTGCTGTACCGCCTCCAAGGCAAAACCTCTGCTTTGAACGTCCTGATTTCCGGGCCAGAGGCCGAATCGGAGGCCGAATCAGAGGCGCATCTGCTTTACCAAGTCCAGGCGCTGTGCGTGACCCGCCCGACGCTCGTGAACTCGGTGCCGAAAATGCGAGGTATCCAGCGGCGTAGCTGGTCGAGACTGCCGGCCTCTGGGCGAATGCTGCGCTGAAGTCGAAACTGGGCTTGATTTCAATTGCTATGTGAGACCAAAGCCGCGTGACACTGAACGCAGTGGTACAGACCGGGGTCAACTGAAAGACCCAATGCGTTGACCGCCACTCACGGACAGGTTGGCCTTCGCGTTGTGTCACGTGGTCGTGGACAATACCGAACTGCAATTCTGGGACAGTTCATCGCCTCCACTCACAACCGTTTCTGTACTCGCTTCAGACAGCCCGAAAGCCTGACGACGTTGCAGTGCAGTCGAATGTCGTTCCGGCAGTGCGCCTCGAAAAGCCCGCCAGAGCCAACCTGCCATCACTGAGCTTCGATCGAACCGTCAGCCATGGCAGACGAAAAGCCAGTTCTTGCCTCGCTCTTCCTGCTACTGCTGTCGTGCTTCGGCATTCGCTTGCTGCAGCCGGGCCAGCCGCACCCAAGTTGCTCATTGGCGGCAGCGGAGCACTGCAACTCCACCGCTGATGATGGACCGCCAGTGCTTGCCCGCAGCGTGTTTGCGTGCGTGTCATCTTACTACAATGTTGAGCGCCTGGCGCATCTGAAGCTGGTGCGTGCATCTCGGCTGCATCATGATCTGAAGTGCTGCCTTTGCCGTCTTCCCGGCTGGGCGTCTGTCTCATTCAAGTCATGGAACATGCATGACCACTTGAGCATGCAGGACGTTGGAAGTTTTCAGCACTGGTTATGTTGACGCTGGACTCGCTGTTTTGCACACCAGACTCTGACGACACTGATAGCGTACCCAACGGCTGTGGAAATTTGCATCATGACGGACGAGCCGGGGCTGCTGCTGCCGGCACTGGCGGCCTGGCGTCTTCAAAATGTCTCCATGTGCCCGCCGGACGATGCTCCAGCCCTGAGCCCAGCCGTCGCCAGGTGGTCCATCACCTGGCAGCACCACGCAGCGTTTGCGGAAGCGGCGGAACGGGGTGCGGGTGCATTCGTGGTCTCTCTCCTGAAGCTGCACCCTTGCCATACAGGACAATGATTTGTGAAGCAGGAGGCGCGCTTGAACGCGCATCTCCTGTATCTCTAAAGCTTGCCTTCTGCTGCTCTGTCAAGCGTGCTGCATGAAAGTACTCATCTCCTGGTTGGCTGTGGCCGCAGGATACAGCGCATACCTGCTGCTGGAAGACGACCTGGCGCTGAGCTGGCCGGCTTTTCTGTCCTGGGCCATCGACGCGCCGGCACTGGAGGCCCTGCGCTTTCATCGCTGCTTCTACCGCACAGAATGGCTGCCTGCGACCGGCGCGGCAGTCCTTTTGGTTGGTCTACCTGAATAATTATATTTTGGTTGGAAACAGGATTTTGGGCAGCTGGTGCTGCCCATGCATTGCATCTCTCTGCGTTTCACACCGCGTACTGCTATTGCAGGAATCTGCCTATGTAAAAGCCCTTGTCAGCTGTCCAGTAAAAGTACATTCGCATGAAGCAATGGCTGCATGTCAGACAACAGCCAAGTGCACTGTGGGTTAGCCATCTATCCTCGTCGCTGCAGGATCAGAAATACAAACTGAACATCACGGACTGGAACAAGACAGTGTCCCTGGACGTTCCGCCGGACGAGGGCTGCGCCCCTGTGCTGCCTGTGCCGCCGGGCGCGATCGCTGGCATCGACGACATGGCCGTCAAGTCATCAAACTCCTCAGCGGCCCGGAATCTTAGCAGCCAGAGCGAGCGGTTTGGCGAGGTTTTCAGCGGCTACGGCTCCTCGGCGGCGTATCTGCAGCTTCAAGAGGAGCCCCGCGGCTGCCGCCACCGGCACTACCTGCAGATGCCGCAGCCTTACCAGGGCATGTGGGCCGCCAGCCACGGCCAGCTGCTGGCGTACATCAACTCCAGGTGAACCGCTTTCTTCTTCATCTCCTGATGGCATCGCACACACGCTAGAATGCTGACGCAAGTCTCAACTGTGTTAAGTGAGCACTGTGGGATTGCAGCCCACATATTCGGATCCAAAGGCTTCAAAAATTTGAAAACCAATGCAAATCTCCTGCGTTCTGCGATCTGCGATCATGCGTGTTTTTTCCACAGCATGTGGGATCCTGCTGTGGCGCTGGCACTGGGAGACGAGGGACTGCTGGAATACTGGCACACGCCGGAGAGAGCAAACGCGATCATCCAGCTGGTGAATCCGCCCCAGGGCTGGCAGAGCGCCTGCGTGGTGCCCTGGTTTCCTGAGGCGGGGGTGCTGGCGCCCGTCGCGCACATCGAGCATGAGCGGGTGGTGTATACTGTCAACACGCGGAAGGTTCCGCATGCGGCTTCAATTCCAGTTGAGCACTTCTTCACGTCGTGACTGCCTAGGCCAAAGGGTGTAAGAAACTGCACATTCGTCTCAGGAACATTTTGCCTGCGAGTTCAGTTGATGACCAAAAAAACATGTGATGGCGCTGCTGAGCATTGGAGCGGCGGAATTGTTGCTTCTCTGAAATGATCGGCATCGCTGCTCCTGCTGCTCGCTGATCTAATTTCGGTGACGCTGGCACTAGAGCTGGCCAAGCCAAAAACACGCATGCAGTTTCGTCAAGAACAAACATAGCATGTTGACCTGTTTTTTGATGGCAGCGGCAGATGAGGGCGTGCGTCAGCTGGTGGGTGGGACAGATGATGGTTGCCGAATTCATGTTGGCATGCTTGGGGGAGGTGGGTCTCATAGGCTCATCTGCTCAGCGAGTGGCATCAACATTTTGCGACATGATGACACATGATGGGCTATTGACGATTATCAGCCTGGGTGAGGCTGGCGGGTGCAATCTATCTATCTATCTTCGTTTCACCAGCCTTTCGCTCTCCCCCTGCTCGCTTTCGTGTCCGTCAGGGCGGCGCTGATTCTCGGCCGCCACGTGGGGGGTCCAATCACATCCCAGGATCCGTACGCCCACTTGCACCCTCAAACACACCGCGTTATCCTTCATTCTTGCGCAAGCCCGCTGCTGAAGAGTAGCATCAGCATGCGTTGGACCTGCCGCCAGACTTTCCGCCGGAGCAGGCCGCCACAAAATCCGCGCATGTGACCTCTCGGCGTGCAGGTCCAAGGAAGCAATTGCGCGCATGTGCAATGTGAAGCGGCGGAAAAGTACCCGTGTGCCCTGAAGCACGCACTCCAGAGGTGAGCAGACACATCCTCCTGCAAGGCCACAGCATATGAACGAATGAGCATGTCTGCGCGAACCCTAAGTGAAAGCTCCGTCTGAACACTAAAAGAACGTGCCGTGAGCTGCGACCCAGCTCCTAGCAGCGATCCATATGGTTCTGAATGGCGCTGCGCGTTGCCACACGCCCGCAGCGCAGTCTGAAACTAAGCAGGCTCAGTGCTCGTCTCACTGTCGGCGGAGGTTGCAGGCCAGCAAAACAATGCAAGAACCTGATGCAGGTGCTGAACCATGCGCACAAATGGTGGCTACGGCACTGCCGGCGGCAGCAAGGGCCCATCATACATGCTGGTGCTTGCCGTCTGCCTCGCAACGGTCTTAGCAGCGCTGCTCAGCCTGAGTCCCTGGCAATCGAGGTGGGGAATTGGAGGCGCATGTAGTGCAGGTCGGTGCAGCATGATGTGCCTTAGTCAGATGCAGCAGCAACACTACACTGCGAGTGTGCCGCAATCGAATGCGGCCCTGCTGGCCGGCCCGACACATGATCAGCCCGACACCCACGACAGCTATAGATCTTACAGCTTGCATCTTATTACGCAGGCACCAGCAGCCGGTGCAGCTGGTGACTCTTAGTGCGCAGCAGGTCGACTCTCTGGCGGCTGCCGGCTTCGAAGAGAGCAGCCGGACTGCAGTCGAGCTCGTAGGCGAAAAGGTCGTCGGCAGCCCAGCGGCAAGCGCCAGTGACGATGGCTCAGCTCTGGCGAGGTTCCTGGACCTGTCTCGGCTCCACAGCGTGGTGAGCCACCTGAGCGGCGGCGGCAAAGAGAGCGGCGGCGGCGGCGGCCGAAACGCCTCAGGACCGTCCGTGGCGGTGGCTGTGCAGTCAGGTGGCATCGGAAGACCGCGCGTCCCGCTCAAAGCACAGCGCGCAGGAAGCAGAGCAGGCAGCGATGCTGCCTTTGACTGCGACACATCAGAGGCCGCCAAAACAGCCGCGGCGGAGGCGGCATATGGGAAGGACTACTTTGCACTGTGCCTGGCAACGAAGGTGCGGTGCAATTAGATTGCAATGCATTCATTGGCAGGCCAGCATCAGCAGCCGTGCCGGCGCTTGCATCGACATTGAATTAAGGCAGCCACCAGCAGGGGCTTGCATGTGACTCCATGGTGCTGAGGATACTAGCCTTCGTCAAGCTGACTTCTGATACTGCGATCATGGCTGCTGTGTCGCAGGATCAGCGCCTCGACCTGCGTGAATGGGTGGCGCATCATAAGGCAGTGGGCGCTGGTGAGAGTTCAGTCCCAGAGAATGCGTTGACGCCGATATGCCATATCGGCTCAGTGAGTGGAGGCCCCTGCAACACCGTAGATTATAGCGTTGAACGCTGCCTACCAATGCAGAGCGCTTCTGACCTGACCCTCACTCTGGTCCTCAGGCAAGATCTACATCTACGACACTGGCAGCGTGCCGCCGCTGAACGAAACAGTTCAGGTTCACCGCTGCAAACTGCAGCATTATGAGCACCGCCCTCTGCAAAATGCAGCAGGCCTCTCGTGTTACAGTAGCGGCACCCTTGACAGCTGGAGCAAAGGCCCTGGACTCACATGCATAGAGAACAGTCTGCTGCCAGGCGCTGACTGCCGATAAGGGTGTGATTGCACAGGATCACATCGAGTCCGGCCTCGTGGAGTACATCTACTGGGACGCTGACTTTGGCAACACCACGACAAGGTGCATTGCATTCTGCATTGGTGGTAAACTCACACAGAAAGCAGACATGGTGCTGAGCAACCCAGCCTGCACCTTGCACGGCAGAGCACGCAGCGGGTTTCGAGAGTCTCGCTCGGAGCACAAAATGGAGTGTTCTGCTGTCTGCTGTCATTGAGTGCGCACTTGTTGTCCTGCGTCATACCCAGGCATTACCCTCAAGAAGCGATCTACAAGCACTGCCTCAAGCACTTCCGGGACAGGCACCAGTTCATAGGTGAGCGCTGGCATGAGCGGCACGAATTCATTGCAGTATGGAACAGCCGATACGAAAACTCCAACATCGATCTGTGATTGCTGCACGCATGCAGGCTTCATCGATTCCGACGAGGTTTGCGGTTTGGCCATTGATGTTGAACACGTTGATCAATTTCGCGCATCTGATCAAAATCATGCATTCTGTCTACCCTGTCCATCATCATTGTCTGTGCAAACAAAAATTGTCAAACAGGTTTTTGCGCATCATGTTCAGCTGCCAGATGATTCATTGCTATTGCTGTTCCCGCGCAGTTTCTCATACTGAAGGGCAACACCACCAGCGTTCCAGCGCTTCTGAAGCACATGCAGGTCAGTGCCTGCCGCCACATCATTTGCCGCGGCCTGGCTGCAGATAACGCTGAAACTGGCATGAGATACTTCAAAAGTCGCGCTCTCTGCCATCAATACCTTCCAACTTCGCAGCGACGCTTGCGGCCACACGTAAAACCACGATCAATAGTGACTCACATGGCAAAATCCTCATCCTCGTTGTGCACAGGCTTTCGAGCCAATCGGCGGCTTGGTCGTCAACTGGCATGTCGTTGCCTTGAACCCAAGTCCTTGATTGTGACATCTTTCCAGAGCACGTGTTAGCTGTTAGAAGGCGCCACTGGCAGACATTTGACGCCATGGCATGGCGTCAAATGTCTCCCTGCACAGCCATTTTTGTCCATTGCATTCCGCCTGCTGTCGTTGGTTTCCTTGTTCAAGTGCATTCACGCAGAAACAATATACGGCAGGGTCATGTTCGGATCATCAGGACACGTCCAACGCCCGGAAGCCGGCGTGCTGCAGGTGATTCCTCTCTCTCCCACGCAGACACTGTCGAGGCCTCTTTGCTCTACTCTAGGTATATACGTGCATTTTTGTCAGGGCAGCATCGGAGTCCAGCAGCTGCATGTGCAGGCGTCCAGTAGCTGCTGGAGCAGGCATGATACAAGATTGTAGTCGCTGTGATGGCCCATGGGCCACACATGCATAATCGAGTGAAACACTGCACGCATCCTCTGATAGTGTGCATTGCGTTTTGGCCACAGGCCTACACAAAGTGTTTGACGTTCAAAAACGAGCACACGGTGCACATCAAGACCATCGCCAACACCGAATACGTTGTGCGCACTGCCGGGTGTGGTTGCGTGTCCGCTACCCTGGAGCAAAAGTTAGTTTTGCTGCCGATGCGGGTCTCTGCGGGAGATGCACGCAGCTGGCGCTGCGTGTGTCCGAAGCCTCTTTTGTTGCAGCGTTTTAATGACCCGGTAATTACCGGGGTTATTAAAACGCTATTACCGGGGTTATGTGAAAGCTTTGTTATAACAAAGCTTTCACATTCCGATGTCGGTGCAGGCCACACCACTTCATATACAAGGACGGCTTTTATGCTGTCAACGAGCACTTCCAGGCACGGAAATCAATGAATCGCACGCAGGACACGCAAGGATTTGTTTTCTGTTTCTGCGAATTCAGGATTTGTGTGAATGCGGCTTATCATGCTTTTGCGTCTTGCACAGCGGGTCGACGAGCCCAGGTACTGGAATATCACGCTGGACAAAATTCAGCTCAACCATTACGTCCTGAAGTCCAAATCGGTACGGTCATTGGATCCTGTTGTGTAGCCGCAAATATATCTGACTGAGAAACACGCACTGCAGAAATGTGTTTGAGAGAGCAACACATGCAGCCGCTTCATGCTACAGGAGTACGAAGAGAAAATGGCGCGGGGCTCAGGACAAGGTGCCGGCGCTAAACCCTGAAGTGGCTGAATCCAGTCCTGCATGTGTCCATCACATGCCCGCTGTACATGTGCTCTCGACATTTTTGCTGATGCAATTGTTTTTGGGGTTGAAATCGGGTCACGATGTTTTGATCTGCACAGGGAATCACAAGCCCATTTCGTTTTTCGAGAGCATTGACAAAGAGGCGACAGAAAACTGCACCGACGCTGTGGGCGTCGGGCCATACCCGAACACTTGAGCAGCGCTCGCATCGCGCTGCTCAGTTGAAAAGATGTGGCGTGTTACGAGCTTTCAGGACGGGATGAAGTGAAACAACCGGGCCATTGAAGGTTTTGAGAAGAAGTTTCCGCCGCGGGTGCTTGCTTGTCACGCGCCGCAGACTGGTGTGACGCGCAAAGCGCCTTATGTCAGCGACCTGCGGGCGTGTTCGGGCCTGCACATTGGCCAGAAATACTTGACTTTATGGCTACAAGTTGACGGACGTTTGCTTGACCGACCTCCGAAGTAGCGTAGACTTCCTTTTGTGGCTGATGAGTGTAGTATGTGCAGCTCGGCCACTGCGGGATACCCAAGTTTGATGTCGACGGAGCAAGCGGAGTTCTGGCTGCCCGAGAACGAGCGGCTTATTGAGAATTTACATGCCGCTGCTGCAAGAACGCTAACAACCAGGCACATCGCCACCATGTCACGATGCCCGCCACACTTGTACCACAACGCACTGCCTGCGTACCTTCGAGCTCTTAAAGTTCGTCTTGAGCCTGTCAACTCGTACTCATCCGGCATGTTATCCTCAATTTTGTCACCAGTCTAGTTGTCCATCTAGTTCTCCTTCTGCTTGACGGCCGCCTCACCGGAGTGGGCTCGCCGCTCGAATTCGGCAATCTCAATCAGGTCCAGCGCGTTCTGCACTGCGCCTCCCAATTCGTCCAGATCCAGCACCATGTCCGAAAGCCGCACGTACCTGCAGATTGAGAAGCCGTTGTTCAAGAGCCGTCAGTTCCTACAGAGGCGACTTTTTGATTGGAAGCAGTGGGAAATGCTGTTTCAGTGACAGATATGCACATGGTGTCGTGCTGCTGCATCCACATCCCACTACCACCTTATAATTGCAGATGCATGTCAGGATGCACCTGTGGCGCTGCTATAGATTTGGAGTACTACATAAGAATCCGGTAGAGGGAGGTGCAGGGAATATGACTGGAGAGGCAGCGTTCACCAGCTGGCGCAGCAGCGCTCCCAGCTGTGGCGGCAGAGGCCATATCTTCTCACAGCTCTAAGCATGTTTGCAAATACTGACACGAACTTCATGGCAGTGAAGTGAAATCGAGAAACCAAATACAACAAAAGGGGGCTCGCCAGTTCACGCGGCACCGCTCCTCGAGCTGTGGCGGCGCCACCGGGCACAGGCCGTGCTCCCACAGATTCAGCCGCTCTTCTGGAGTAAGATCCCCATACATTGGATCCTTTAGCACCTCCTGCGTTGTAGCATCGATCGCTCGTCATGCATTTCAGGGGTTCAGGAGACTTGGATCTTGCGAGTGTCCGCAGGTTCAGCCGCTCTTCCGGCGTTGGGTTCTTGTGCATTGGGTCCTCCTGCGCATTATGTGACACGCCACATCATACAGGATACATCCGTCAGGGTGGCAGCCTATCAAGTCTCAGCTGAAGCGCCTGTCGCGTTCTGTCACCGGCAGCTGTCGCCTCTCAACTATCATCGATCCTTCACCACAGGCCCTCAGTGCTGCTGACTTGCCGCAAAAACCCAGTGCCCGACGGTCTACCTGAAATGTCGCCCAAAAAACCTTCGACAGCCACATCGCGCTTGAGCACGGCCGCCATCAAGCTCTTGTGCATCATCCAGACCAGGCTTAAGTAACCAAGAACGTTCTGCGCATGCGGCGGGCATGCCGCCGAGTCGCCTGCACAGTCGCAAGAATCAGAAAAAGGAAGAACTAATAGAACCCTTTCGCACCTGGCGTTTGAGCACAGCCGCTGTTGTGCTCTCGGGTGTCAGCCGCACCAGGTTCACGTTTTGTGGCAGGTCCGCTACAAGGTCGATGGCCCAATCGTGCAGGCCATGCTGGCCGTCAGCCCCAGCATAGCCTGCAGATTCGCAGAGTCGAATACCTCGACGTGTTCGGGCCGGACAGAGACATGTGAAACTTGGCGGCATCTGGCACAGCGTACAGCTGGTGCCGCACTCAGCTGTGCAGACCTCACTCGGGCTGCCGTCTTGCAGAGGATCGCATCTGTATGAGCGAGCAATGCATGCCGAGCAGATGGAAACTCGTGGGGCTATGGCTGCTGCTTGGCTCACCTGGCCATGGAATGATGTGAACCACAGCAGCACCCTGCGTGCTAGGGTCATAAAGTCATCGGGAGTGGGGATTGACATCTAGGGACCAAACCTACTTCATGCTGGAACCCTCTGTCAGCTGCCAGGTGCACGCTGGCAGAATGCGGAACGCGGCAGCACACCAAACTGCAGGTTGCAGGTCAGGCGGCCCCAGGCAGAATGATGCAAGAAGGCATTCTGAGATGTCCCACCTGCGGCAGAAACAGCCAGTTGGCCATCGATGCGCCGTGCATCTGCACCAGCACTGTCGCGCTCTGCATCAGCGCCGCCTGCTGCGCGAGGGACAGCCCACCCGGCTGCGCAAGCGTCACTGTAGCATTGGGGTGCAGCCGCCTGCGGCATTGAGATGAATCTCATGAAGCTGGGTCTGGTACAAGCAGGAGCTTTGCAGCGGCTGTATCTACAAGGATCCCAAAAGCGCCGCGGGTTGGCGAGACGAAAGTTTCCAAGTGCACAAACGAAGAACAGGACACCATAAGTCTACGACTGGTGTACTCTAGTCTTTTGCAATCTGACATCCGCAGCGGTTCTTGCTGGCAACAGCACCTGAGGTGCTGCACGGCTGCTGCGCCGTTCAGCATGTGCCGCCCGGCGGCAAAGCTGCGGTCCAGCAGCAGGATGTGCGGCAGCGCCGTCACCACTGCCGCCTCGGCGTCGAAACCTGGCAGACAGCGGCCGAGCCGAGAGCGATAGCCCTGCAGCAGCAGGGATTCACAGTGCGGTCTCTGTTCCTGTCGGTGAAGTCAGGAGACAAACATTATTGCAGGCAGTTCATGACAAACACGAAGTCAGTTTGTTGCTGTCGATGGAAGCAACGAATCAGCCGCCTTCACCTGCACGGCCGGCGGCGGCAGCGACGTGCGCCGATAGAAGGGGCAGCAGTAGTGGAAGGCGCGGCACTGGGGCCCGATTCCCGCCACCGTCTTCCTCAGCACAACAATCTGCAGTTCATGCATGCATGAGTGCTCAGCTCTAAAAGCGTCTTCTTCCAGCTTTTTTGGCAACTTTCACAGCAGCGATCACCAACAGTGACCTACTGCGTTCAACGCCATGGACTTGACCGTGGCCAGCAGTCCACATGCGTTGAAAAGAACAGTGTGTATCACGGTGGTTTTGCCACAGCAATTTGCAACTTTTTCTTGTCTGAAGTTCCTCCGCACCTGCTTGCGCACGTCTGGGTGTCCCAGGTGCAGCACAGGGTGCTGCGCGAAGCAGGGGAACAGGTCCAGAATCACAACTCCCCAAAACCTGAAGCATTTCACCTGTTTCCGCACGTCTGGGTGGCCAAGAGGCAGCACCGGGTGCTGTGTGAAGCAGGGGAACAGGTCCTGCGTCACGAGCTCCGGAAAAGGCTGCTGCTGCGCATCCCCCATGGGATCCAGCCGCACGATCGAGAAATTGCGCCACCCAGGGTCCGCCGAATCATAGGTGCACCTGTTTCGGGCGCACAATTGGCCGACTCGGCTGGGCATGCAGTCGAGCTGCATTCGAGGTGCGCACAATACCTGCTGTTTCTGGAGGATGTGTCCAGAAGCTTCATATAACAGAGGAGGAAGAACAGTGATTCAGTTCACCTGTTGAAGTGCTTGCATGCGAGATGGTGGACCGAAACAGCATACTCGGCCAGGTTGTGATACCTGTGCGATCAGACAAAACCCTCAAAACTCGTTCCGTGAGCCACGAGGCCCCTTCCTCCAATCAGCAACTGTGGCTGCAGCACTGCAAGCCATGCTGCGGGGGCGCTCGTCCCACCGCTGCATCGCCTCCTTTGGAAGCAAATTGACAAGCTCCAAGTGTGTGAAACAACAGCGTGAAACTCGAACTTTCGCTGCAATATGCCGATAGCACCCAAGTTGTCTGCTGCCTCAAGTACCAGAGCACCGACTCCGGCAGCTCGATGGCTTGGAACTCCAGGCCATGAAATGTGAGTTAGTGACATTGATACTGCGAAGAACAGCTAAAAATGCTCACCAGTTGTCTGCGGCCTCGAAGTACCAGAGCACGGATTCCGGCAGCTCGATGATTGGTGACTCGGGGCGCCAGCGGCCAGATGCCGCCAGATGCTGCCGCAGCTGCGCTTCCGAGATGCTCTGCACTCTCATCATCGATGCAACTTTAAAGTCAAAATGCAAGGAGGATAAACTAACACCCCACCAGCGCCCATATGACACCAGGTGCTGCCGCAGCTGCGCCTCTGTGATCTTCCGGAGTGAACTATGACGCACACATCTGAGCAGATCTGCAAAAGCGTCCAAGTGTTTGCTGCCAGTAAGGAGCTGCTGCGACTGTGCCGCTGTAACGGATGCGGCGCAATCACCATGCTGGAACGCGTCTTGTCGACACAATGAATTGGTCCTGGCAGTCACCTGCTGGCATCTGGCGGCAGATGCGCTGGAACTGTCATGCAAGTCCCACCTTGCTTTCAGAGCAGCATTCGTAATCCTCGTGCGGTCAACAGGTAAGGTGTTCTCGCAGCAAAGTACAGTTCAGAATCAATGGCGCGCCTGCATCTTGACCCACTTGAGCTGCTCCAAATCATCTCGCCAGCTGGTCTCGAAAGGGTCGATGGCGACCGGCACATCTGCACGCAGCAACAGTGTCTGACATCTCAAGGTCGTCCCACGTCATCCGTCCTAAGGACAATACCAGGGCAGATTGACATGATGACGCAGGTACACACGAGCGTGCACAGCAAAAACTGATGCTGCGCGCGATTGCGCCTGCAGGCGGCTCAGAAGATGACACACGGCGCCGCCATGATACGACTTCATCAGGCACAAGGGGATTTGTTTGGGTTAATTTTGTTTCTAAGCTGCATTTGACATGTAGAACAGCTGCCCGCCTATGACATAATGCATCGTGCAGCACGACCACAACTTGGCGTGATATATCATCAATTGGGCGGGACATAATATTGCAGCTCAGCAGCAGGCCCGAGGAAACACCCACCTGACAGGTAGAACAGCTGCCCGTCGATGAGGTACATGTCGTGCAGCTCGACTACATTCTGACTCTCCGTGGCGCCCCGCTCCACGATCTGCAGCGGGATAATACACACTGCGCGTCAATGTGGCTGAAAAAGTTGGAGATGCTGTCCAGCGTCGATGAGGCACATGTCTAGGAGCATGACTACGTTCTGGCTCTCTGTGGCCTCGTACCACAACCTGCAACGGCACACAGCACAATGTGCTCGAAGCATCAGATGTCAGATCGGAAATGCGTCGCGTGTGCGTCTGTCCAGCCTCACCCGCTGCCCCTCGTTGTTGCTCTAGAGCTTCTGATTGCAAGAAAGTCGTCCGAAGCTGCAGGAAACATGCGGCACCGCCTTTCTTCGGGCATCAACATGTAGCAGGACATGGCAGGACTAACAGAACCAGCAGTGAGGAGCAATGCCCACCTCGTGCGAGGAGTGCTTCAGCTGCCCAAGCAGCTGTCCCACCGTCAGGGTGGGGTCCCAAAACGTCACTACCGGTGGACCGCTCCGGTTGCGATACCTGCAAGTGAACGGTGTGGCATTGTCTCCTCAACAAATCACAATCACACCTTATGCATGCTGCACATGAACACGCTTCAATTGTGATACCTGCAAGTGACTGTCGTGACCTCGGCACCTTGGCGAGTCACAAATGCAGCTCAGAATGCATGCCACAAAAGAACATGGCCATGCCCGCTTTCCAATGCAATTCTTAAGGAATCCCGAAGACATGTGCTTTCAGTCGGCACATTATCAGCACCTGCTGCCGTCCGCGGCCCGGAAGGATGCGGCCACGTCCTGACTGATTGCAGACTTGGTCGCGGCAGGCATGGCAACCGCCCCGCCGCCCGCGACCGGCTTGGCGATTTGCTCTGGCCGCGGCGCCTTGAACCCTCCTGATGCCTCCGCCGCCGGCGCAGGCGCCCCCGGAACCATTAGGGTCTTTGCCTCCGGGTTGCTGGCTCGGCTTGTGCTGCTGCCCGGCCCGGCGGCCAGTCGGTCCCGCACACTGATGGAGCGCAGGTCCTGCAGGGTTTTGAATGGGAAGGCGCTACCAATTCAGCTGCTACCAATTCAGCCGCTACCAATTCAGCTGCTACCACTTCAGCTCGCTACCAATTCAGCAGTGAGCGGCCGCTGCCTGGAGCGGGGTCAAGGCATTGTTGATTGGCGTCAGTAGACGTGCGGAAGGCACCCGGCGCCGCAGCTGAGCCTGAGGCGCGGGGGAAAATTAACCCCACGTTTGCATTGATGCGTCGCATTTCGTTGCCTGCAAAATTCTCACAGTGCCATCACCTGGATGCCGGTATCTTCTGCCGCCGCGACTTGGTGTGCAACCAGGCCGTGCTGCCGCCACATACCTGCCACCAAGGCTGCCGTGACGAGCAGGGCCAGCCCGAGCATCAGGCACCGCCCGCCGCCGCAAACCTGCAGCTGTTTCCAGTCAGACCGCTGCGCCGCCGGCACGCCAAGCAGCGGGGCAGAAACTGATCGCCGGCCCATGCTGCCGAGACTCATTCGGCGCGCCTCGCTACTGTGATGTACTCGAATGTGATCGCCTTCAGGTGCTGTTGCAGGGCTATGCAGTGGCTCAGGCCATTGTACCCCTTCCGCAGGCCTGCCTAGGCTCCCGTCGGACTGCCTCGGACGAAAGGCTCCGAACTTTCGCTGGCCACTGTTCTAGCTATGAGGTCTGTGCATGTATATATCACCGCTTGTGACGTTGCTTGAAAGGAGTGCAGCCGATCGTCTGGCCAGCATGCAAAGGACCGTCCAGTTAGCCGCAGGAAGCAACTCTGGCGGAAAGGCTGCCGAGTGTCAAGCTGAGGGCCGCTTCGACATGATTTCTGTGCAAGACTTTATGAAGAACGTCAATCATGCAGAGCGTCAGGCTGAACTGTGGTAATCAATGTCGGGTAGGAGGCCACGGACAAGGAAGCTCGGTCGAAGCTCGGCTTCGAAACCCACATGTCAGGTCAAGGTCGCGTTTCGGAATGGGCACCACCGCAGCAGCGCTGATAGAGCATTTGGCCGTGAATCAGATGCGAGAAGCAACAGTGTGCGCTACCGATTGGATACACTCAGGCGTGATTGCAGCGCTGATCAAATGAGCGTCACAGCAGCTCATCGGCGGATTTTGCGGCGGAACACTCCTCGCACACATTTCTACGATGCGATGTTGCGATTGTCCCCCCATTCCAAAGCTGATGTCCTTCAGCGCTGTAGATGGAGGTCTAGTCGTTCCTGCGAGATGCGTATCAAAATGCCTGGGACGGCCCTTGCTGATCTGATAGGGTGCCAAGACACTGCATCGCTTTCCGTCAGGATGAAACTGAAACGCTGCAGTCGACGTCCGGCGGCGGTTGGCGGTGTCATGCAATTGCCTCAGTAGCCGGCGCAGGGCAAGCTTTCTGGTGGCAGCAAAGGTAATCGTTAGGTCCGGGGACCAGCCGCCGACTTGCCCTTACACCAACAGGACCTTGATCTCGTGGCTTGAGCCTGAGCTGGTAGGATGTCAGCGCTGAAGTCAGTATGTATCGCATTGCTGGCCAGCATTCTTAGGGACATCGCCACTTCGAAGCTCTGCAATGCCCTGCCGCCTACACTCCTGTCATCGCCTGGGATGAATCGCATTGCCTTGCACACGCTCTTGCACAGCACTCTGTCTGAATCAAATGCCTGAAAACGAATGCTGTGCAAAAGAATGACGGCCACTTCTGGGGCTGGACACGTCCTGAGTGCTGTTCATGATCATGCGATTGCTGTTGCACCTTAGCAGCTTGTACTGGACAACACACAGTACTGGACAACCCACAATAACTGCAGCATGACGCTCTCCAGCATCTAAGCGGGGTGTGCCGATCCTTCATTAGACTCTCAGGAAACTTGCAGCTGCACAGTGTGATCTGTCTTCGCTTGGGGCCTGACAACAGATTTCAGCGCAGCAGAGAACCAGCAGCTGTACTTCGGACCCGCACTTCGGACTGCAACTGCCTCAAGCAATATCCCAGCCCTAAAAACGCACACCATCATCCGCAGATGGTGAGGAGGCTGTCCCAACTACGCCCGGCGGTGGCGCTATACTGCATTGCCGCCAGCTGCCTGGCGAGGGGTGCCGACGCACAGCCGCCTCAGCTGCTGCAGGTGCCACCAGCGCCAGCGGCCTCCTCGGCGGCGGCAGGCATCTCGCTGCGGCCACCGGAGCTGTTGCCATCGCCGCCAGCTCCTGCGCCGCCGGGCGGCAACCTGTCCACGGTGCGTTGTGAGCGGTAGTTCAAACAAAAAGGGTTTTTAGGCCATGTTGCTCGCGGGCAGGGTGTTACCGTTGCATGAACACCAGGTCTTGCATTGTTACTTTACACAGGGACGTGATCCATTCCATTGCGTGTGGCATGCACTTCCCCAGCGGTGTCCATTGGTGCAAGCACACTCAATATGCTACCTCTAATCATGGCATGCAGCTAGACGTGGCGATCCTGAACTTTGCGCTCCAACGCGAGTACCTTCAGGTGAGCAGTGGAGCAGCACGTTTTTGCTGCACAGGGCCGTTTGCGCAGCAGGCGGCTGCTATGCATCTATCAGGTTTATGCTGTCAGCACCCAAGTCACTGCGTCCCGATGAGACATTGCATATGCTACGACTGCCTGCTCCAGCCACACATGCTGTGATATGAAGGCACCATATAAATCTTCTCATTTGCTGTAGAATCAAATCGGAAGCAAGACGCTATGTGCTCATTTCGCTCAGGCCGAGTTTTATTCCTGGGCTGGCACCGGCCAGCCGCTGGCGGCGTCCCTCCGCGGCGGTGGTCCCCGGTCGCTGGGCTCTCCGCGGCGCGCCAGCCTTTCCGCACCTGCCCAGGCGCAATATTGCTCGACGTGAGTATGTTGTAGCTTTCGGAAAGGGGTGAGATTTCAGGACTCTGGGTCCCTGCACCGTGCCAGCCTTTCTGCACCCGTGTAGGCGCGCAAAGTCTTTGCATGTCCCTGTCTGTTTCCATCCCTATTCCAGCAGTGTTTCCTGATTCCCGGGCTGATCTCGTCTGATCACACATGCCCGCAGGTCAGTGCAGGAACTGGCTGCTGACAGGGCCGGGCACGTGGCCTGCCTGCACACCCAGCCGGGCCGCATAGGCACGAGTCAGCTGCAAAGTGCGCTGCAGTCTGGAATCAATCGACACGATTACTCCTGCAGGTCATCGCCGAGGAGCTCGCCGCTGATGAGGTGGGCCACGTGGCGTTTCTGCGCAACAAGCTGGGTCGCAATGCGCTGCCGCTGCCGCTGCTGGATATCGGGGGCGCCTTTTCGAGCTTCCTCAACCAGGGCGCCGAGCCCATCACTTTTAACCCGGCATTCCTGTGAGTATTGGAGTAAGATGCGAAAACGGACCTGAAAACAGATCGAAATTAGTCTTTATATCGTTGGCTGCGCCGTGCTTGCGCTGCCAAAGCCGGACGTCGGAGTCGCCTTTTACAGGTTTCTCCAATCCTCAATTTCTGACTCCGAGCCCATCGTGCTGAACCTGGCGTTCCTGTGAGAATGCCAGTGTGCCTCTGCAACATTTTACCCACCTCTGCTGCCGGTCGTTGGGTGCTGCCTTTCGACATCTTTGCTTTCCCCGACTCTCAATATGGGATGAGTCAGGTTGTAGCTGAAAAAGCTGAGAAAGCGGATGGGACGAGTCGGGCAGTAAAGAAGTCCACCGAAAGCTTTGGTCCTGCACAGGCCACACAATGACGACATTCCCATCGCGAAGAGGATTCACACAGCTAACATATGCTTGATCACGATTCGTCCTATACGCACAGGCCCTACAACGACGACATCTCCTTCCTGCTGTGCGCCTTCATTCTGAAGGACCTTGGTGTGACGCTATACAAGGTGCGCTGTGTTGCGGAGTCCAATCCTGTAGCGGAGCGGCAGGGCAGCTGACGTCTGTGCTGTGATGTATCAAGAGACACTCCTGGCATGAGCACCGACCATGCAACTGTGAAGACCCTAAATTCCACCGATAACCTGGCGTGATAAATCGCGAATACGGATTCTGTGATAACATGAAGCTTTTGTTGTCCGCAAGGCGCCGCCACCAACATCCACGCCCATGAATACGGCGGCGGAATAGATTAAACATTCAAAACGGTATATGATGGCTAATGGACATATCTGCTGCAAATAACGAGCTGTCGTCTATTCGCAGGGCGTCGACACCAGCATCCAGACGCCACTGGGGCTGCCCAGGGTAACTCGCGTAGAAGTCTCTGACGGCGCATGTTGGCACATCTGCTGCTTGACATGAATTGCTTTTCCATACATCTGCAGGGTGCCGGCACCAGCATCCAGACACCGACAGACCTAGCTTCAGCGCTCGGCATCCTGGCGGTGGAGTCATATCACTCTGCAATCATTCGCACCAAGCTGTGAGAGCTCACTCCTGCCTCCTTGCAACTTCTTGCCCCATGCAGACAGCTGAATGCATGTGCCATGCCTGGCGGTGCGCATCACATTCTGGCGCAAGGTTCGTGTGCCCCGGCCCACCTCTCATGCACCAAGCTCGTGACTGGGGACTGCAGATGCGCTCTGTTTGCGCCTTGCAAGCTGCACTGCTGCAGAGAGCAACTCGTGAAACGTATCTTTCATGTTCGTTCATGTTTCTGCAGGTCGGAAGTTGCGCAGCAGGTAGTCCAAGACTATGGCATCACCGTAAACGGTTTTGCCAACGTGAGTTCGCTTGCATGGGTTTTGCCCGTGTCCTTTTCTCTCTCAACAGGGGCATCATCGTGATCATGGCTTCGCCAATTCGCCGAGTGCGCTGCAGTGGGATCACCGGATAAAAAAATGACTTTGGGGACGCCATTGCACACGCCATGGACACACCCTGCGCAAGGCCATCAGGCGACAGACGCGCAAAGCATCATCGACTGTACCATCATGGAGCGGTTGGCCGCCGCACATGCGGCGGCAGGTTTCATTCTTCCACAGTGTATCCCGACAGTTGTATTGCAGTTGATGACGATCTTCCGAGGTCAAATTGGGCACTGGCAGTGAATCTGTCAGAATGGATCTGTTCGTCGATGAGCGTCTCTGTGCCTGCAGATCATCTCGAACCTGCGGAACACGCTGTCGACCGGCCAGGCGGGCGCACCCGACGATCAGGGCATCTTGCTGAATGGCCAGGTCAATCTGGTGAGCTTCAGTGATTGCTCCCGAGTATGGAATGCATTTCAATCGCCTTGAGACACGGATTCGCAGCAGGGTATTGACATTTTGCGTGGCTCGCCACACTTTTGTCCGATGCGCATGCAGCTTGTGCTTTATGATTTCTGGCTGATGGCACTGCACTGAGGAAAGCGGATTGATGGCATGCCTTTCCGATGCTGTCACAACGACGATGAATTAGTTCAGCTGATTTGTATCACGCGCCGCACACAGGTGCCTGCCAACAACAACTCCGTCATCTTTGGCCGCGTGTCCAGCCAGGTAGGAGGGAAGATATAAGGTCATCGCCGGACATCAGCAGTACCGTAGATACACACTGCGCAACTGGATGGTGCCGTGTGGCTGCACCGAGACCTAATCGGCATTGGCATATGGCGTCCGTCACTAGAGTGCGCTTCAGATGTGCAGTGCCAAGCATCACAGTGGAAACTCTGCATCTGCAAGAGGCGGCAGGCCTGCTGCCGGTTCGGCGGCGGCAGCTGCATGCCTCTACTTTGCCGTCCCTTTTCACTGAAATCGATACGGAAAATCTGTGTGCATGCAGGTGCTGTTCGTCGTCTACCAGCAGGTTGGCGCAGATATGGGCGGATTTTATCCGGAAGGCATCAACATGGCGACATGACGCGACCACTTGATTCCTTGATCGACTCACTCCAGTCTCACCACACGACATGCAACTCGTCACAGCACTTTGTTCTGGTCAGGCCGATGGGCGGCGCTGGCTACTCAGGGTTTGGGTTCTCACATCATGCGAAGCGATCAACGGGAACTGCTGTGATCCACACATGACTGTCAATTTCTCGATCCGCAGCAGTGATAGCATCTGGCAATTGAAGCAATTGTGAGGCTGTTCGCTCAATTGCGCAACCATTCATTCATGTTCCTGATGCATGCCCTGAGCAACATGTCGACCATCCCTGGGCGGCGCCTGGACGTCCTACATGATGCTGCTGCACATGATTTCACTCCGCTGCAGCTGCATGGTGCCAATTGCTGGTGCGGTATCGGACGTCAGAGCTCTGCACGCCCCTCACATAGGTCGGCAAGGGGCCGGTGGACCGCAGCTGGATGGTGCCGATGCTACTGCAACCTCGGAATTACAACCGCCCACACACTGCTCATCGCACATCGGATCAGCGGATCACATCGGTCGCAGGTAATGGTACCGACTGTTGCTGCAAGCTCAGAGCTTCAAGGCTCCACGCTGTCAAATTCCGTGCGCTCTCACATAGCCCGGTACGGGCCTGTTGGCCGCAGCTGGATGGCGCCGATGCCAGTGAGCGCATTCTTCAGCGACTTCGAGTCCGCCCACGCGGAGTTGTAGTGGCTGAGATCCATGTCTTCCTCCAGCCGCTGCGAACAAAAAGATGCACAAACCAGCTCAGATCCCACAGGAAAGGAAGTTGAGGCGCCACAAGTGTACTCGTGTACCATGCAGTAGCTCAGATTCAGGTCTTCCTCCAGCCGCTGCAGCCCCACAGGCGGACCGGCAGAGACCTGGAACTTGTCTAGGGACAGGTTTTCAGGAGATGTCGCTCGGATCCTAGTCAGTAGTCTGGCCGCAGTCAGACAGATGCTCATGCAACATGCGCTGCTCGTGCTGCAGGTGGCCGAGCGCCAATGCGGTGCCTCGGCTGGCTGCTTTTTACGACCCTGGACTTCACAAAACCCTGCCGGAGGCGCTTTTGAACTCAGCACCCACCTTCTGCTCCTCTTGCTTCTTGTAGTAGTAGGACAACATCTTGGCATACTCCTTGTCATCCATTTTCTGCAGTGAAAAACACCAGAAGTCCACGAGATTGCAGGAAAGCCTACGACGTTGCAGGAAAGAGAATTGCAGGATTGAGAATACTGCGCTGCACCTCTTATGGCGGCGCCCCATCGCCCTGCTGCACAACCCAGACCACTGAACGCTGTATTCTGATAAGAATTTCCCGGAAACAGCAACCGGAAGGGTTGATATCCACCGTACCTCTTTTGGCGGCGCACCGTCGCCCTGCTGCACAATCCAGACCACAGCGCGCGTCTTCTCGTGGCGGCCAACGCTCTGCGCCAGGGTCTTGGCGTTGTCCAGCAGCCGCCCGGCAAAGTAGAAGATCGCTGCGTCCGGTGGGATGTCGATATGCATGCCCTGTGCAGAAATCATAGAGTGAGCTTGGCATAGACGCGGGACCAGGACTTGTGGCCCAGCTGGTGCCGTTTTTGAGCAGCCGCCCGGCAAAGGAGAAGACCGCTGCATCCGGCGGGATGTCGATGTGCATGCCCTGTGAAGTGCAGAGATGAGGCTTGGGATCCGACACAGCAGGTGCACCCAGAAGGCTGCAGCGTACAGCAGACTCTTGATGGGCACCCCTGAGTCGAAGCATAGAAAGGGGAAGAAAATAGCAGAGGGTGTTCAACGAGTAGAAGACCGCGGCAACAGGCGGGATGGCAATGTGCATGCCCTGATCGTCCAATCACAGTGAAGCTTGACATTAGGGTCTGGACATGATGCTGAGTGATGGCCAGCAGCCGTCCGGCCCACTAGAAGATGATGCATCAGGCGGGACATTGACGCGCGTGCCCTGCAGAGCTGCGCACAACAGGCTCTTCAGCTGACGGCGGGACCGCACAACGCTGTGGCGATCGGTTCGATCGCTTATGCGCCTGCGGTGCAAAGCCCCCGATCCGTCATGCAAGAGGTCTCTTGACTGTGGCTGATGGCCCTGGTCAGATGCTGTGACAGCGCCATGACGGCCTGACGGCCGCACGCAAAAGCGCGGACGCGCCTCTGGCGGCAACTGCCGGGTGCCACGCAGCTGCTAGGTCAAGGTGCCACAGACAGAGGGCACAGCAAAATCCACAAGGCGCCGGTTGCAAGAGGGGAATGTTACCTCATCGCTGTTTACCTGTGGGCAGCTGCCGGGCGCCGCGCAGCTGCTGGGCCGCAGAGCAAAAAAGGCATAAAAGAGGCAACGGCCGCTCGCAAGAGTGGGAGCCTTGAAACCTCTCACCTCCGTGGGCAGCTGCCGGGTGCCGCGCAGCTCCTCCTCAAAAGGGTCGCGCTCCGGCAGGCCGCCGGGGAACGCGGCGTCGGTAGCATCCCGCACCGCCGCGATCGCGGACTGCAGCGCCTCCGGAGTCAGCAGCACCTTTTCTGCTGGCCGTTCCTGCAGCCAGTACAGAAAGCATTTCAGCTCCTTGTCAGTTGATTTAGGTCCTGGCGGGGTTTTGGGAAAAACCCCTGCTTTGCGAAAAACTCCACAGGCGCATCCGCCCACCGCAGCTCAAGCACACAACTGCCCGCGGTCGCTCGACAGCGTGCCCAGTGTTTCCACGGCATGCAGCGCTGCTTTCTAGAGACCTGCAATAGCGACACACAAGAATGCAATTATCGTCAAGTTTTCACCTTGTCGGTCAGCTCGGCAGCTGCCAATAGCGCCAGCCGCAGCCGCTCGCCGGCGCCCTTCTCGATCAGCATCAACTCCGCCGGCGGCGCTTGCTGTGCATCCTCTGCCGCCGCTGCACCGCCATGGTGCCCGTCATTGGCGGGACGCGCCTCGCTAGCGCTGCCTGCTGGCGCAGCTGCGGATGCTGCTTCCTGCTGCCCGTCTCCAAGCGACAGGTCGGCCAGCGCTGCCGCCGGCGCCGCCGCCGCCGCCGAGGCCTCCGTCGACCCGGCCGCCTCCTCTGGACCTTCAGAGTGCGCTACGTCTTCGGAACCGCTGCCGCCGGCTGCCGGCTCCTCGTTTCCAGGTTCTTTGCCGCTCAGGATAGCAGCGGTGGCCTCCATATGCGCCGCCTCCCGGGCGGCCTGAAGCTGAGCCAGCGGCGAAGGCGCTGCTTCCGCTTCGCATTCAATCGGGCCGTGCTGCGCGAGACGCACACCCTCCTCGCACAGCCTGCAGCATGGCAGACTGCTGTGTCATTGCCATGGTGACATGACTGCAAGCATGGACGAGCAGGGTACACAGGATCGCCACCGGCGGCATTTCGCAGAAAGCGCATTTTGGCAGATAATCTATGCGTGGGCGCACATAGAAGGAGTGGAGGGCAAAACCTGCAAAACGAGAAGCACCTGTGGATGCGGCGGACCAGGTTGTGCATCTCTGCGGCGGTGGCGGCGGCCTGGCCGACTGGCGTCGCCGCAGGCGCCTCTATGAGGAACTGCACGCTCTCTTCCCTCTGAATGATCAGGTTGTATTGTTGATTCATATTTGCGTATGATTTGTGACGAGACAATCAGAGAACGATTTGCA
>JAABUL010001444.1_pt1 | contig 45483 bp, 50 predicted proteins | sample 5559151 | NCBI WGS metagenome assembly JAABUL01 (sample SAMN10711876, study PRJNA513368) | rock metagenome | isolation source: Antarctica rocks | place: Antarctica: Victoria Land, Pudding Butte sud
AACCTCCGCCCCTCCTAGGATCCCAATACCTTTTCGACGCGTCTACGGGCCCGTCATGGTGGATGTGGCAGGGGAGGAGGTTGGGCGTGCAGGTTTTGTCGGCGATGGTGGGAGAGGATTTGAGGGCAAGCATGTTTGGTGGTTGGTGTGATGTGGATCAAAAGGATAATTGGAGGGAAGGCAGGCCGTCGCAGGTTGATAGTGGGAGACGTGGATATTTCGTGTGCACGTGAATAGGTATCTAATTTCAGATGGTCTGGGCGCCTTTTTAAGGAGACCATTCAATTCCTGCTAAACGACCAAACTAAGGCGTAATCTAAAAAGAAAAAAAATATGTGAACTTTCTCCCCAACAGGCTGTTAGATTGTTAGAATCTAATATCTTTGAAAGACAGTTGCATAAGGTACTCACGAATCGAACCCTTTATACCAATCTACAACAATAACCTAAATATAATGGATTCCATAAAAGGAAGACATCGGTCTTGAACAACGTTTCAAAAGACTTCTAGAACTGGTCCGCGATACGGATTATTTCTTGGTGCCAAGAAGGATTTTTGTATTAGAAACTTGGTCGTAAAAATCACGAAGAAGATTCCGACGATTCTAATTACCACAACGCTCAATTTACCTCAATAGCGACTTCAGAATACAGTAGACTTAGAACTGTTTTCGCGAGAGGCCGAGAAAACCCGGTCAGTATTCTACCGCGGTCCTCAGAACGCAGGCGCCAAATGAGGTAGTCGCCATCCGCCAAAACACCCCTCCACGACACATTAATAGCTTTCGGAGGTCTCATGGAACAGCTTCCTACCCTAGACGAGGTCGCCAACGAGCGCGCAAAGCTACAAGTTTGCAGTACGCCTTAGTCGTCGTCTTCCAACAGAAAGGCTCTGCTGTATTAAACAGTTCCTCACCACCAAACGCTACCAACCACGCCGCATCTTTCATCTGGTTCAGCTACAAATCCCGTTTCCCAACCAGACGGAGTATATTACTGTGCTACTCGTACGTGTCGTTAGGCAGCCATGATAATATTTATGACGTGTGCGTTTCTTCTAGGTTTAAAAACGGTTCAAGTCTTTGGGCATTCGATACAATGGCCATCCTGTTCGCGTCACTTGTCTTGAGCTACGTGGTGTGGGCCAGTTTTGCCCAGGCCAATACATTCTTAGCCAATTCATCTACAGCACCTCTACCATCCAGCGAGGACCCATACTACACTACACCTCCCCATTACGAAGATGCGGCTTTGGGTGCCGTGCTCAGGGTCCGTAGCGCTCCAGAATTAGCAAACGTCGTCGCCAGTTATAGCGCGGCCTTCAATATTCTATACAGGACGACGGATAGCAACTACAAGCCGGCCTGGGCTGTCACCACGCTATACGTCCCACAGCCAGCTTCCTCAAATTGTTGTATAGTATAAACCAAGACTTCTCTTTTTCCAGTCCGCCTTATTCTCCTTGCCATCCTTTTATATTTTGTCAGCGCGAGTCTGAGCATGTCGGGGAAAAGAAACGCCTCACTAGAAGTCTCGTTTGAGAATGACAGCAGCATGCCTCCACAGGGATCTTACCTTGGAAGTTTTCCGCTGTATTATACATGCTGTATAGAATCGAAGCAAACAGCAATACACCTCCGTCATTCAAATTTCCACCCAAGACTAGCACGGGGACTGCAAAGAGGCGAGCTCAATTGATCGTAAATTGAAGTTGGCGGATCTATCTCCAATGTTCACCACCGAGTTCTCACTCGGTGGAGGTGCCAAGACACGCGCTTGGATGCAGATAAACGGTCTTCTTAGACTTGATGCATTCGCCTCCTCCTTTCAAAATCTATTTCTGCCTAAGAGTTCAATCACCAAAGCTGAACCTCGCCAGTGTACAACACAACCTTGCCGCCATACTTCTCCTTGGTGGCCGTGGTGAGCACTTGAAACATGCCAGTTACAGAATCGTCAACTTTAGTGGGAGCCTCCTCCATCCCGAAGGTCCGCGCACCTTTGTTACCCATTTCGGTCTGGACGAAGCCAGGGTCCAAGACGAAGGTGTTGAGCCATTCGTCCTCGGCGTTGATCCTAACACCGTACCAATTCACCACGGACTTGGATGCTCCGTACGAAGCATTCGGTACCGGAGGTTGGCGCCTGCCATGCCATAATCAGTTTCAAGAGTCCCATCAAGATGTTTCTTTCGTTTCTTTTGTTTTTTGACTTACCCAAGAGCGCCGGCCCCGGAGCCCATAGGGGCAAAAATAGGCTCATTAGGCGACTTCTGCAGCAGATCGCGCGTGGCTTGGTATAGTGATACTACGCTAAACACGTTGATCTCGAGATGCTCCAGGATTTCGGCTCGCTTAACCTCTTTTACCAAAGGGTGGGACTTCGCGATGCCGGCGTTGGCGACGACGATATCGAGGTGGTCGACTCCGTGCTTCTCCTGGAGTTGCTTCACGATGTCGAAGGCGTCCTGCTCGACCGCAGCGTCGTACTTGACCACGATCAGACTGCCACCCTTGCCCTTGGGCAGGTCGGCAAGCGCCTGGGAGGTCGGATGGCCCGGGTCACGATTGGCGGCGATGACAGTCTATTTTGGTATTTAGCCTCACTCTACACCACAGCCCACGAGTCGGATAGACAATCTACGTAGTTCGGCTGCGCAAGAAAGCGATTGACGAGCCCCTGGCCCAAACCACGATTCCCACCCGTAACCAGAACGAAGGTTGGCGCCATTATGCGTGAGAAGATGCGTGAGTGTTAGTAATGGGTGAGTTTGAGGTTTGCTTGTGGATGGGAGTGAGAGAGAGTGAGAATGTATCTAACTAAGTAGTTGGTGTGTAAATGATTTTTATATCCATAGGGGCAGGTGAAACTACTGGGTCAGGCTGCCGCTTACTCGTAGACTATCTTCTTACGATGACAAATGTCCGCGATGAAAAGTGTCCGCGATGACAAACCCATCGAGACTTTATTTGTATTTGTAATTATGCGGTAGCATTATGCTGAGAGGCAATAAAGTCGTAACCTGTTGCGGCCCAAACAATGCTGTCTCTTTAGATCCTCTATCTCTAGGAGAATCTGCCCCTTATATGCAGTTCATACAAGTGATCTTTGCCCGAATATGCAGCCTTTTCCCTAAGATCCGCATTCGAAATGAACTTTCATCGCTGAATCATCCTCCTTTTCAGGATATCTCTTCTAACGTAGTAGCAGCCCACTCAACCCCCCCCCTTTTTTTTTTTTGCAGGCAATACACTTTCAATGTGAGAGTTCATTGTTTTCATATGTCTTTTTTTTTGACCATTTGGCGTCAGAGCACTCGAGGAGACTGGTTTTCATGTTCTGATTGCTTTCATGTTCAAAAAGCTCTGGCTTCAAAAAAGCTCTTCCTTCGCCTTTATGATCTTTTTTTTTTTTTATGATTTCGAGTATGTTCTTTGGACGATGTTACTGTCTTCCGATCGGTCCCTAGTTTTCTTTCTCTTCAGGATTGATGATAGGGTCGTCGTGAAGAGGTTTGTTTGTAGTAGCTGAAGCATTTGATATATTCTTGTGCTTTGAATATGTTGAACGTTCGGGATATGTTGTTTTGATAATAGGGTATGTTCGGGAAATTTCTGCGGTAAGGCTTTATTTGTTACCCGCGTGCTACTACATACCTACCTTAATACCCCTAATGGGGTTTACAACCTGCTGCATAGTAACTTGGAAGCTGCTGACAGACTGCTAATATGTAAACCAAATTTTGACAATCTGCTGTAGTCAGAGGCTTACCAATAGCATTTCTATGTTAATATGTTGCTATTAATGAAGATCGATGCATCAATCTTGTTGCCGAATTTTCAACTTAGAAATCATTTCATCGCTTAGAATATAATGTCATATTTAACATCTGTCGCTCTCTGATGTAACTGACAAATATTAGAACATTGGAATATTTTTATCAACATTGAATCACTGCTTTCACGAATTCAAGTGAGAAAGAACTTTAGATAAAATGTTTTATAATACAGCATGTATGTTTTTAAATCGATTCTGAAATTCAGATTATGAATATTGATGATGCACAATTAATGATGCATACATAACTTATCATGTTCATCGCATCGCATTCAATTTTTAAATTCTTCAACGTCAATGTTGATAATTTTGTACACAGCGTAATCGACTTCTTTTGCGATTCATGTTCGTCATCAACAATAAGTTGATGAATTAATCACTGCGTACTTCGTAACGTACTGCATACAAATCGAATCAAATCGTGCCGCTTACTGTACACATGATCCGTGCGTAATGCCTGGCGAAAACCATTTTTTTGGCTCAAAATCAAACTTCAGTTGTTGAAACCGTTCCTATTGTTTAATTCAAAGTTTAATTCAATTCTTATCTTTTTCATTTAAACCGGCTGTCTTTCATGAAATCACAGCTGTTTAGGAACATACAGATGCAACGTGTTTATTGAATAAACTCTTGTTTCTACAGAACTGCAGTACAAAACCCGTCTAAAACTAGGCTTAACGAATTGCATACTGCCGGCAAGGTACCTTCTGTATCTGAAAAAGTGCGGGGTGAGCGCGGGGCCCCTGCATGGAGATTAATGAGCTTGCAGCGACGCTTTTCTTACCCACGATAAGGAAAAATGGAGGTGGACGGTGTGGGTTATCTGCATTGGAGAAGCCTATATAGTCCTCAGAGTCACACAACGTCCTCCTGTTTCAGTACCAGTTCATTGCTTTACTTTGGTGTTGCTTTAAGCTGAAAAAAAAACACGATGGGTGTTGGTTGTGTTTGGCTGCTGAGCCTCCTCATAGCACTCGCTATTGCTACGTCCAGTGACCTGCCCTTGAAGCTTGAAGTGAAGATTGCCCTTAACTCGAGATCGGCAAATGTGCACCTCTCTGAAGCAGATCATTCTGCATACCCTTTCACCGTGACATACGGCGCGTGCCACTCGTCAACTGGCCAGCATGAAGCCCACCACACCATCTCCACAGTACACGAACAAGGTACAGACCGCCTGGTGTGGATCCTTCCCGAAGACATAACCACCAATGGCTGTCTTTCTGCTTGGTCTGCACGGCATGAGCTTGCTGGGCGCAGTGAGCCTTTGAAGGTCAACAAGTATAGCAGGCAGTGGATGAAGAAGAGAGAGTTGGACCAAGGGAAGAGGTTGAGTAAGCGTGCCAGCATCCCCATGACCAACGCAAGTGGCATTGATGCGGAGGGCCCTTGGTTCGATGGGGTTGAGTTGTTGAAGGAGAAGGAGGTTGGCAGTGTCAATGTTCAGCAGGCAAAGGCGAAGAGTATGTTCGATTTTGGGAGAGCGTTGGAGACCACGTGAGCATAATACTGATCCGCTGAATGCAGGGATTGCCATTGTGGGAGCTGGCATGGCTGGCTTGATGACGTTTGTAGGTAGAACTGCTTTAACTGGCATCCGCAACAGCGTCTCTAACGGTCTTGCAGCTGTGTCTGAACATGAGCGGCTTCCGCAATTTGGAATTAATAGAAGCCGGCCAAAGACTTGGAGGGTAAGCAGCTGGAATGGCCAGCGAGGCGAGTATTTGAGCTAAGCGTCGATCTCAAGGCGCGTTCACACAGCATATTTGGAAGGTGGTCCGTTCGACTATCAGTACCAAGAAATGGGACCGATGCGCTTCCCGGAGACAATCCAATATGCAGGAACAAACGAGACGCTGCCAGTTAACGACATGAAGCTCACCTTCCAGCTTGCCGATGCTATGAACGAGCTGAACAAAGGAAATACAAATTTCACCATCAACTTTATTCCTTGGATCCAGAAGAGCCCGAACGGGTTGTACTATTACAACGGAATCAAGAAGCCGAACGGCCTACCGCCAACCATCACCGAAGTGGGAAATAACAAGAACCTGACCGCACAGATCCCCGTTGACCCACTTGTTACCAATATCACAGACGCGGTGCAGAATGTGGCTTGCAATCCGAAAATCATGGCAGCCGCTGCGACGAACGTGTTTACTGCACACAAGGCATGGCTTGACACCGGCTTGGGAGGCCTCGGAGGCGACGACTGGTCGGAGTTTGCTTATTTTCACAACCACCTCAAGTACTCGCTCAACGTTACAGATCAAGCACTTGCATCGTCCGACTCGAGCGGAGACTCTTTCTGGAATACTATGTATGCTGCATTTGTTACACGCGAAGGATGAACCGCTGACGAATCAAACCAGCTACGAGTGCGAATATTTTTCAGCCACAAAATGGCGCACGATTGATGGGGTACGTCTCTGTACGACTCTTGCATGCAACGCATCCGTCACTTACTGGCATGTAGGGACTTAATCGACTGCCATACTCATTCTACCCACACGTTGGTCATATCACGACCATGGACCGCTCGATTGAGAGGGTGGAGTTTTTGCCCCAGAACAGTCAGGTACGATTGTCATGGAAAAACAATCTCATGGACATTGCGTTCCAGGATGCGACTTATGACTATGCGATGATTGCTGTACCGTTCTCCAAGGTCCGAAGTTGGCGGTTCCCGAACACCTGTGAAATGAACCGAGCCCAGTGAAAATTACCTCCATTGCTGACTAGTGGCAGTATTTGATCCAACTCTCCAGGACGCAATTAGCGCTATGCCATACACCACAGTCTGCAAGGTAAGGCTCTCCGCCATGGCTTCCTGGTGTTGTCCAGTTCTCATCAGTCGCAGGTCGCACTCCAGTTTGGAACACGTTTCTGGGAACACTACGAGAAGCCGATCATTGGCGGTTGTTCCACAACCACTGACATTCCAGGAATTGGAAGTATCTGCTACCCCAGCTATAACCTAAATGCCACGGGCCCCGGCGTTATGTTGGCGAGCTACACGAGTGCGGACTTCGGTCTTCGGTTTGCTTCACTGACGGAAGAAGAGCATGTCCAGTACGTGTTGAACGCCATGATTGAGATTCATGGCTCTGTGGCGCGGAAGCAGTACACCGGCAAATATAACCGGAAATGCTGGGTCCTCGACCCGCTCGAGAGTGCCAGCTGGGCATCGCCGTCCATTGGCATGCACAAGCTGTACATTCCAGCTTACTTCAAGACTGAGAACAACGTCAGTTGAGCTGTTGGAAATCATTATGAATAGCGCGCTGACGTCGGAACAGGTAATATTTGTTGGGGAGCATACCAGGTAAGTCATGCCACTTCTTCGGCAACCACGACTCCCCAACCTTATTCAAAATCATCTTACTGACCGGCTTCAAGCTTCACGCACTCCTGGAGTAATTCTCCCTCGAATTGAGTCCTGTTTGACGGGCATAAACGTGCTGACTATTGTTTAGTTTCCTCCGCCCTGGAATCTGGCATCCGGGGAAGTGTACAGCTCCTGCTCGAACTAGGCTTGGTCGACGAAGCCAAAGCCATAACGGAGAGGTTCATGGCTCGCTGGATAAGTATTTGATGTGGTTGAATACGGTAATCGGAGGACAGGATGGTGTTATGTTATGTAAGAGACTCTGGCTAGCTCCGATGCATACAGTAGACATTACGTTCATCTATCCATTGACGTCTCTTTCAGCCGTCCGTTTTATATCCATGGTATGACCAAGTAATTCACAGAAAAGAAGATTTTTGCGTGCGAGGACTTGATAGGTGAGTAGGAGAACTTGTTCCCGGGTTTACGTAAGTGAACCTCTTTTCAGGTTGCCTGCTGACCCCTGAGCCGACTTCCAGACTCTTATCCGATCCATTGCTGCACTACATTGATTTCTTAGGTGCTCAGGAGGATATTCCATATGCCTGACGCCAATTGCTGATCACAAACCGTATATCATGCCTTTCTTCAGTCCTTCGTACTTGCACTCAGAGACACGCGTCTAAAATACGCTATTAGCGTGTGCAGAAAGGGTTGCGATTTCTTGGCCGGTTCTGTGGTGAGGGGGTGGTGGGGGTTAGTGGGGTATGGGATATCAATACAAAGAGAACTGGTTTTTTAAGACTCACCCTCGTTTGCACGCTTCAAAGAACAATTTCCCAGCGTGGATCATATACTGCGCCGCAGCAGGGATATCAACATCCGGCAAGTTATGCGATTCCGAATTGTCTTCAAGACCGGTGCTTAAGATGAATAATGCGTCATCTAGACCTGTAATCCTCTCTCCTGGGTTCTCGACGTCACCAAGAGCGGAAAGCAGACGAGCAATGAAGCGGTTCAGATGGATGTGGTCGCTGATCAGATCCGGAGTGCGGTGGCGCTCGTCAAATATATTACCATAGTTCGACTGTGTCGTATCGCCTATCGTTACTACCATCTCCAACACAAATTCAGACCGCCTTTCGGCGGAGAAGCTCAAGGGTGGGGATTGCATGATGCAGGCCACCAGGCTGACGAGTTGAGGTTGCAGGAACGGATATTCGCAGGCTAGGAACACGGTTTGCGTGCTTAGGCTGGAGAAGTAGGATGCAGCGTCCTCGGTTTTGCGAGTGGCGGCGATGAGTTCGGCGGCGGCAAGGCGGGGGGTGGTGTTTCCGTAGGTGAGGTCGTAGAGGAGGGCTGTTGCAGGATCGGCTTCGCTGTCTTCAAAGATGGCTTGGTGGAGGCCATTGTTGATTCTCGAGTGAAGGGAGTCCTTGCTATCCGACGGGTTTGCGTCTGAGGCTTGTTAGTGTTCCAATTTACTGCTTGCCTTCTCCGGGTTGCAAAGGATTGCTTACTAGTGGAAGCCATGATTCAACTGCTTGAGAAGGGTTTGCTGGCTAAACAGGGTAAAAAGATAGGTATCAAAGATCTTTGAATTATGAGAGTCGTTTTGGGATTCCAAATAAAGCCTCGCATTACCCTAAGATGTTGGGAGCTGTAGGAAAGTAGTCGTAAGGAAGGCATAAGATGACAAAATGACATATCGAAAGTATGACTGTTCCCTCGGGCTGTGTATCACTGACAAGGTACGATGTAGCATACCACGTATCTATGCAGATTGCGACATGTCCGCAAAAGCAACGCTGGACACTGATGCTGGAGATATCATATGCATTATAGACGCCCTGAACGAGTGCGAAGAATTGGGACGAGTTGACCTCATTCAAGCTTTGGACGGTTACTACAGTAATCTTATCAACAATCAAGAGCAAAACACGAGATTGAAATTTCGGATAACTAATCGTTCCTATGTCTACTACATAGAGCGCGATTTCGAGAGCCTGACCTCCAAGTGTCTTACTATACGGCTTGCCGGTGAAGAAAGAAACAGAATCAATCAGTCGTAAGATAGGTCTTGTCATCAACGTCGAGGTTCAAATACTCGGACATATATTAGAGCTCGATGACTCGTTCGGTTCTTTTTAGAGGAAGAAATTTTTGGTTCATTAGGGTCAGAATGAACTACTCTAGGAAGTAGGAACTACGAAGGGAGGAAGGAGGTGAAAACTCTGACTCCCGCGCCCTATAGGGCTAAGCGAGATTGCCAACCACACAGGACTTTTGAAAGTTAAGAACAGAACATATCTATAGCTACATCTTATTCTCGACGCAATTCACCATCGCTCAGAGAGCGTTTCGCAAAAACAACTTCGTAAAATCATCAGTACAGTACCTGACACAGTCGAAAACATATACAGCAATACTGGAGCGGAGTGACAACATAGCAAGTGCCACGAAACTTCTCCATATTATAGTAGCTGCTCTCAGCCACTGACTTTGCGAGAGATGAACTGGCCATGATAGTGAAAGAAAGCAGTACATCGTATGAAGATCTTGATCTTGTCGGAGAAGAACGATATCGAATCATAGTCAGTAGCCTCTTTGTGAGCGTGATTGACTCGAAGATATACTTGATTCACCAGACAGCAAGAGAGTTTCTAATCCTCAACCAAAATTCCATCCAGCAACTCCAGCCCACCCCTACGGGATCCTGTTGGCAAACATGGAAGAATTCGCTGAAATCGGAGGGATCGAATCTAATCCTCGCACAGATTTGTGTCTGGTATCTTTTGTTTGCCGTATTCGAAAGCCATCCTCTCATTAAAAAGATGGCCAGTGGGGATGATAATCCTCGTTGGTACAGTACATCGCTTGATAAGAACATTTGAATGAAAGGTTATGATCAATACACAGCAGAACATTACTTCCTGGACTATGCTGCGCAGCAATGGGCTGTCCACTTTCGAGAAGCTAAAGTTGTGAAACATACGGCATTGCTCAAATCCGTAGCATTCAAAATTTGTGATACTCGGAATATGCGATCTTCAACATGGTTTCTGGTGCATTGGGGTGATTTCAGCCCTGATAAAGTGTGCCCTAATGAATTTACCGACCTAATGGTGGCGTCTTACTTTGGCCTCGAAGGCGTGGTGCAACTGCTGCTGGAACTAAAAGCCAATGTGAATTGCATGGACATTATAGGTCGAACACCTTTATCATGGGCTGCGAAAATGGGCACAAGGCTGTGGTAAAGCAACTACTTGAACGGACCCGGATGTGGGTTTGAAGGCCAAATGTCAACCTACATTATTCAAAGCTACGGCGGGAAAATACAAAGAGTTTGATAAAATCTGTGTTCAAGCAAAAAGCCGACATCAACCGCAGAAATACGTCAATTCAGACCTCGTTCTCATTGCCAATAATTTATGGGCTTGACACGACGATTAGATTGTCCGACAGTAATTTTGATATAGATACAAAAGATTAGACAGGCTAAACGCCGCTGTCATTGGCTGCGCAAAATGGGCATGAGGCTGTAGTAAAACTACTGCTTGAACGCAAAGCCGATATGGAATCTGAACATGAGCAATACTTTTGCAAGATACCATTGTCACTGGCAGCTGATAATGGTCATGAACACGTAGTCAAAGTACTACTTGAAAGCAAAGCGAACATTGACTCCACGGATACTATGAATCGAACATCATTATCGTGGGCGGCCGAAAGAGGAGATAGAGCTGTAGCAGAACTGCTGCTTGAGAGACATGGAAACATGAAACATATGGACGATGATGGAAACACACCATTGGCACTCGCAGTGATGTACAGACCAGAGGCTATAGTAAACTTGTTGCTGGAGGAAAATGCCATTATTGACTCCGAAGCTAGCGAAGGTCAGACACCGTTGCGCATAGCAGCAAACCATGGGCATGAACATGTCGTCAGATTGCTCCTTGAACACAACGCTAATATGCCTGCAAAAGCTTTCATTAATGGGGGCCTGACACTATTGACATGGACAGTGGAAAAGTAATACGAACAACTGTTCGAGGTGCTATTTGAACGAAATGCCAGCATACAGTCTAAAGATAACAATGATCAGACACCATTATCACTAGCAGCAGAAAAAGGAAATCTGGTCATGGTCAAACGACTTCTTGAAAGAAACGCCGACGTGCATTTCAAAGACAAGTACGGCCGCAGATCCTTGTTACTGACCACCAAGAATGGACACGAGAGCGTGGTAAAACTGCTGCTTGAGCGAAACGTCAATATAGAATCCAAAGACACGAACGGCTCAACCCCGTTGTCATTAGCAAAGAACCATGGGTACGAGGCAGTTGCTGAGCTTCTGCTTGAACATGAAAGACTCCTAGACAGCGGTCAACGTCGTCCAAGCCCTCAATTATGACACTCTCTTGCAGCTTACACGCGGTATGTCACTCTTCCAACCTTCGAAATGTCCAAAAAGACAGGGTAAATGCCGACCCGCCTGCCTTCACAACATCCTATAACATGTTTCCTATCTGGCCTCCACCTACCTACTCAAGCCGCGCTCGAAGCTCTGCACACGCCCAAATCCAAGGCCAGCCGTAAAGACTATTCCACAAATGCGAACATGAGCTCCTCCAAAACGCGCCCAGCCAAAGAGCCCTTTCTCGGAGCCGCAAAACGGTCAATCCCTTCCGAGAAAGCCCAGCTTTATTAAGGACTGTAGTATTCCAAAGGGCTAGTTGGATTTTGGATTTCCTCACAACGTAGGTGACCGAGCCCAGGCAGCAGCCGAGTTCCAGGGAGCAATTTTGGCTCCAATCCACTGCTCTCCACCGAGCCCAGGGCAGTGCTCAGGTCAACTTACTCTATGCTCAGGCAAGAGCGGCAACTGCTTACCTTGACGACTGCTCACCGCTACGACTGCTCACCTTTACGGCTAGAAACAGAAAGGGGTTCCTGTTTTGGTGGTTGCGACTAAGGGAACTGTCGACCTGGTGTGTCGAATTATTGGTTGTCGTTTACAGACTTTTCACACTTTAGTATAACATTCCAAAAATTTAACTTATCGAATATCTATCACAGTATCTCCGCCACTTCACGCTGTACGAACTCTCACAAGCATCAAGTCACTTCCACACACCAATTCTCACACCAATGCTCTGAGATCTCGAATTTTCGCATACCCAAAAAAACATCGCGTCGAGCATTCTAGGCACTACTCCCATTCCCCGCATTCGACGCAGAATCTCCTCATTGTGACGAGACTCAATCATTTGAAGGCATATACCCAGCACTCGCTGCATGTATCAATCCGACACCTCAGAGGCTCAGCAACAGCAATTCTGAAGTCACTTGGGTAAGAAAGTCCGCCAGCAAGAATAGAGGCCGTGATCGTACTCTCGAGAACCGTATCTGCAAGCCTGATGGTATACTGCGGAGGCAGCCCTTTTCAAGTCGTCCTCAAAGGCCAACCTGAACAATTAGCGGTTATTAAGCAGCTGCGCATGCCGGTCGAGGATTCTGAACCGGGGCGTTACGTAAAGGCCCCCCTTTTCCTCTCGCATTTCCGTTCGATATCATAATTCCTGATATAGAGCATTCAATCCCTTCTTCGAATCTCCGGGGGTGGAAAAGCGAGCAGGTGTGGCAGAGCTGCCGATTTCGGAGATCCTTTTCCAAGGTTAGCAGGAAGAGCTTTTACTCTGGTAGCTTGGTCTTTGGCACGCAGGGAGTGTGTGGAGGTTTATTTTCGAGTAGTTGGAGCAGGGTTCGATTGCTGATTGTGAGAGATTGCTGCGGTGTGCTGAGGGGGAAGGGGGAGGTCGCGGATATGGTGTAGGACCTTTACTGGCAGCATCGGAAGTTGAGAGGCCTTGTTACTGGCAGGTCAGGGTCTCTTGCTAGCCAGGTTGCTCGGGGTTGAGGTTAAGAAGCGTGGCGATATGTCGATGCAATTTAGAACCTAGTATTACCATGTTTAGATTTTACGAGAGAAGACAAGATCTGGTTATTGGTCAAATTGAATAGTCAACCCCAAGTGACAACTTCTCATGCCCTCATTAATGTGAAATATGACGAGAGCTTTGAAGATGGTTTGCACCAATCTACAACCTTCACACCGATAGGTAATTGTCACCAGCTAGCTGCTGGAGAGATGTAGTTTCATATCTCGAGCTAGGCTTTTCGCCAAAGAATACTTGCTATGAGGCTTGCGGTTGGTAGACACATATTCGTCTATGGGTTGAACGCTCTCATCCCAGCTCTCTCATCGCTGAACCCGCGGTTCGCTTGTAATACTCGTAGCGGTGTAAAGTGTGATGGTTAAAACTCTTAGATTGTGATAGTCGGTCCGAAATATGAAGTCAGATTTAGTTGATTTAACCAGCGTGCCCTGTTGCTAGGCGCGATTTGCGATTTCACTTGACGAATCCTTAAGGATGTTCAATGCTTCCACCACTGCAGAGGGAAACAGACGTGGTGACAGCTTCTTGTCAGGTACAAGTTTCGAAGTATCTAGTGTTCTGTAAGTCCCACATCACCAACCTTCATGAGGTGATAAGAGGATTGCTGTCGGTCGAGTGCTCGCCACTCATACACATGCTCATGCGTACATACTGTGAAGTAGGTTGTCACAGCAAGAGTTGTCATGTAATGGACCGCTAATATTATGCCACCTTCGTTGCCTCCTCTTTGATCGCAGGAGATCTTACATCAGGAGCACAATGGATGATCTGCGTGATATCCACTCACTACACTGTAGTATTGGTCATCTATTTCTTCCCTGCCAATGCGCATCGCAGATTAGCGTATTTCTTATTGAAGAATGAATTCCTAGCATACCCATTGGTTGTCCAACCGATAAGAGTTCATCGTGCTTCCTCTTCTTCGCATTCTGAGCGAGCTCATCCATAGTGCTCTCATCGTCCACGTACTCGGCAAAGGAACGCCTTGCCGCTCTACGCTCCGCAAGCTTGTTCTTTATCTCCCTCTTGGTCTTACACCCCGCCGACCTTATCAGATCATCCTGAGTTTTCCTACTAAAGGCGTTCGGCACATTAGGAATCTCTGGGAACAATAGCTTGAATTCTGCAGCACGATCCTTGTCTTTCTCTGACTGAACAATCATCTTAGCAGCGTGGTATTGATGACCAGTCTTGCCACGGAGCACCTGGCTCATGACCTTATAGGCCGGGATGCCCTGCGCCTTCGATGCGTCGTAGAATGCCTTGGTCTCTGTTCGAACGCGAGCTACCTCTGCTGCTTGCTGCTCATTTGAAATCTTCGTTTCGGAGTGCCATATAGCCCGTGATTGCGGAAGAGGGTCAGCCGAAACGTCATGTCCAGCTCTTGCCTGTTGATGATCACTATGCTGTGCTGTACTATTTGGATCGCCAGCTATTCGAAGTTGCTTCGCCTTAAGTTTCTGCTCCGGGGTCCATTTGGTCTTTTTTCCAGTCATGACGAGGCCTATCAGTGTTAGCCGACTACGCTCTAGGGGGTATTTACCTAGTGAGCTGAACCGTGAAGTAACTTCTTGAAAGGACGAGGACTTTATCTGAAACAATCTTTGAGCGAGGATCGACTGAATAAGCTTGAGCTGTAAAATTTACAACCAGGTGGAACCGTTAGTGGAAGTTAACGCTAATGAGCTTGCAACACCAGAAACAGAAGTGAGGTGAGGTCAAGACCACAGTATTCACTTCTCTCCTGTTTTTAACTAAACTCTCAATGTATTATCGATAGAGCGAGTGCGAGAGTATTGTTCAGAATTTCCCTGAAATAGTAAAGCAATATGATTCGAAAAGCACGATTAACATAAGAAACTTTTCTTGGCCTTCTACATGCTCTTGCTATGGTGCTTCCTAGAAAACGACATGGAAACTTAAAATATCCAGCTGACGGAAATCCCGACATGGACTTGCGCCGAGCTGTCAATCGCCCTTTGTTGATTTGGCCATCCCGTGACCAACTGGTTTGTTGATCGAGGTGTCGTTTCATCAGAGTGGTCTCATCTTCAGATACACTCTCGAACTGCATTCAAGTCTCATACGTGGCTACGATATGTCGAATTCCAGATTTCGCAGTACGTTAGAAAGAAATATCATAAAAAGGCATTACAGTAATGGAGGGGAGAATTTCATATTTTTATTTGATCTTACTTGACAATGAAGCGATTACTCACCTTTCTGATCAGTACCCTTTTCTTCAGCAGCTTTTGCATCCTTTCCTTTTGCTTCAGTAGCAAGTCTCAACAAGTACCTGACATGCGCTGTCCCCTTCATAGCTCTGGCCTTGGCCCTCTGCAACTCTTCAGCGTTCCGCTTCCTAACAGCATTCTTAGCTCTTAGGAGTGTAAGCTGGCTCATGGCCTTATTTCTCACTTTCTGCAAGTCGTTAGCACAAACTCTACAACTCGCTGATGGTCTGCGAACCAGCGTTGCGTCTTGTTTGGGACAAACCAGTTCGATGAAATCTGGCGCGGGGGAGGTGCTCGAATAAGATGTGCTTCGGTACGCACGACAAGCTATCTCCCGGGTGTGGACTTTGTGCCCGGACGGGCAAGCCAGGATCTGTGAGTTACACATGGTGCTGTTTGAGGTTTTGAATATGCAGTTTCCGGATGAAAGATGGCTTATCGGTCTTCGATGGCGGTTGAGGATCGACGGAAAATGGAGAGAGAGAAACACGGAAGACACGGATCTTGTTATACATCAACGATAGAGGTATAGTGCTTTGTGAACGGCCTTTGTGAGAAGAAAGAGGCATTATCCAGAATAAAACTGGATCATTGTACGAATCGTGATAAAGGAAACCCATGGCTTTCACAGTGGCAGCATTGTTCTTTAGACCTCCCTTTATGCGGTTGTAATTCTGGTAGTATCTTCCTCGTAGCTGAGAATTAATTAACCTCGTTATATCTTACAGCTATCTGATTGGAAGAATAGAAGAGTAGAAATTTTTGTACCAGATGGAACCAGTGAAACCACGCTAGATGTAAATTACAAGTATCAGGTAACATATTCAACGTTCAAGATTCGACATTTGTGCTGTCACACTCCTCAATTTCGCCAGGAAGAAGAAGTCTAACACCTTCAAGATCTTTTCTCAACCAGCAAGATGGGATCTGTGGTCCTCCCTCACTTGGTCACAGGATGGCATGTTGATCAAGCCATCATGGGTGAAGAAGAGCGCCTGGTCGTGATCCGCTTTGGTCGAGACTGGGACGCCGACTGCATGCGCCAGGATGAGGTCCTCTACAGTAAGCTTCCGCCTCCCCAGGTCTCCCATTTGACTTGGCCCCAATCTTCTAATCCCAGCTAACCCCGCCGCCAAAACAGGAATCGCCGACCGCGTCAAAAACTTCGCCGTCCTCTACGTTTGCGACCTGGACCAAGTCCCCGACTTCAAGCAAATGTACGAGCTCTACGACCCAATGACGCTGATGTTCTTCTTCCGCAACAAGCACATGATGTGCGATTTCGGGACGGGGAACAACAACAAGCTGAACTGGGTGCTGGAGGATAAGCAGGAGCTGATTGATATTATTGAGACGATTTATCGCGGGGCGAAGAAGGGGAGGGGGTTGGTGGTCAGTCCGAAGGGTGAGTGGTACTCTTTTGCTTGTGTTTGGTTGAGGAGGGGGTTGTGCGGGGATGGTAGGGTCGAGAGGGTGAAGAGCTAATTGTTGGGTTTTGGGCAGATTATTCGACCAGGTACAGGTATTGAGCGGCTGTGAGGACCTTTCCGAACGGCCTACATCAAGTGTATAATTGCAGAGCCAAGTTCAGAGAGAACTATTTGACGGGATGGACGAGGCGCAAATCTTAAATTGAGTCGTGGCATGGACCGCTGCATGGAAGACGTTCGGTGGACGAGATCAGATTTAAAGTTGGGAGTCCAAGGTGGAGTCCCGGAGTGGAACTATTTAGAGAGTAGAGGGAGAAGAGTGGTTTCAGCAGAGAGGGTCAATGAACAAACGGTTGGTCTCACTTTTTGCCTAAAACAAGCGACTCTTAGCGTTTTGCTAATGCTTGCTTTACGTGAAAGATGGCGATATGACTTGAACATATGCGTGGAATAAATGGAGGTCCACAACCCCCATGCCAGACGGCGATGCGCTCCTCCAGTCTGGGTTGTCGTGGAATAATTGGGGAATCTTTTTCCAAAGATTGATCTTCGTGTCAGTTTGATATCCCCTTGTGCAGCTATTGTCAGAAAGTCTTTGCTATACATCCCACAGCTCGCACGACTATACAGCTCTCAATCCCTCCTAACCTTCCCCTTCACTCTCGCAACCAACTTCGTTACACCCTCCCCCTCCCCTTCAAAGTAATCCACCGCCTTCTTCCTCTTTCCCTGCTTCCCCAAATCCTCCCCATCTCCATCTCCATCTCCCCCTCGCTCCCCTCCTTCGTCATCCCCATCCCCATCCCTCCTCCTCTTCCTCCCCTCCTCCAACAATTCCCTCATCCCCCCTGTCCCTTTAAACCTCGGATGACTCGGATCAATTGCAAACTCACTCCTCTCAAAAACCGCTCCAAACCTCGGATCCCGCACATCCATCTGGAACTCATCTTTCCCCTTTTGCTCCAGCGCCTCTTTCTCGCGCCCGCTCAACTTCCGCTTCTTCTTCTTTTTCAGCGCGGCTTTTTCGGCTTTGGCGAGCGTGGTCAGGTCGAAGTGTTTGATGGTGGAGGCGGTATCGTCTTGGACGAGGAGTTCGAGTTCGGCGCGCTGGTCCGGGTCGAGGACTGGTTTGGCGGGTTTGGAGGACTTGGGCTTTTTGACGGTGGACGGGGTGGTGAAGAAGGGGTCTGAGAAGCCGAGGTCTTGGCCTACTTCTTTGGTTTCGGGACCGGCGGCTTCGGTGTCGTCGGCGTGGTTGGCGCCTGGCTCAGCAGTGGTGCGGGTAGCCTTTAGCTTTTCCTTTCGTTTGGATTTTCGCTCTTTCTCCCTTCGAACGTATTTTTCGACGGTTGTCTCTTCACGCTCTGGCTCGTTCTCGAAAACGGAACCTTTGTTTGGCTCGGATGTCAGGCCGGAAGAAAATGTGATTTGCATGTCTCCTACAGGGGCGCTCTTTTCTGCTCTTGATTTTCGCTTTGTGGCGGGTTCTCCTTGGAGGCCTAGGAGTGAGCGCATACGTTGGCGCTCAGCGTCTTTTTTTGAGAGCTTGAGGTCGGGTTTTGCTGTATCTGCGGTTGGCTGATCATTGGCCGGACGAGTTGAGGTGGCATCAACCACCACAGGCTCTGGAGCCTCGTCGTCAGAGCTGTCGCTCCCGAGATAGGCTTTCAGATCGTTTTCATCAATATCCGCTCTGCTGCCCGAAAAGGCTTTCTTCTGAGCCTCCTTTCTCGTCACATCGTCGGCATCCCATGTGAGCCTGACCTTGCTATGCTGTAACGCATCTGTCACAAATTCATTTGGCTTGTATCCGTCCGGTATCCTCTCGCACTCGTCTCGCGGTTTGTCGGTTGAAAAATCCGTGTCGTCGGGTATAAAACGTAAATCGAAGAAATTCGCAGTTGTGAGGTATTCAGTGCCGTCTACAGCTTCGTAGATTGTTTGAGCAACTTCTTTGGAGGAACATGTGAGGACGGCGTAGAAGTAGCGTAATCGTTCGAGCTGGTAGCGGCGTAGTTTTGCAGAGTTAAACTCGTGACCCGAGTCCTCCTTGAGTAGAGACTTTTTGATATTCTCGTCGTTTTCGTCGTCTAGAGTGTCATCTTCGTCATCTCCAGAGCTCGAAGACGCATCGTCTTCTTGTCGGTTAGGTCTACTCTGCGCGAAGATTTCTCCCGGAGGTCCTTCCATCTCCTCCCTCTCCATCCGCTCCCTGCCGAACTCACTAGGATACACCGAGATTTTTAATATTCGCCCATTGCCAGGCGTGAAACTTGAAAAGACAGCCATGAGATCGGCCGCTCGTATATTATCCCAGTCTAGATTAACAACCGCTATCCGCGACGTGAGCTCCCCCATGGGTACATCTCCTTCTTGCTCTTCTAGCATGCCAAAGACCTCCTGTCCCTCTGCCTCTTCCAGACTATCATCTTCAGACGAGCTCTCGTCTGATGAAGAAGAAGGCATCTCTTCATCTTCGGCATTCGCGCGCCGTAGCTCTGCTTCCACCTCGTCGTCCTCATCCGCCTCCCCATCTGGCCCCTCGTCCTCAATCCGGTAGTACCTCTCCAGTTCCTTCTTCCCCGCTTCCTTTGGCAACGTCCTCCCATATCTATCGACTTTTGCTCTGCTCGAGAACGCCTCATCGCGCAGCATGTGCGCAAAGCGCTTGTCGATTTGGACATGGGTGTTTTTCCTCGAGGGTAGGCGGAATTTAGGGTCTGTCTGGATATTGGCAAAACGAGGGTCGGCTAGCAAATAGTTAATATCTCTAGAAATCCACCAAGGAATAAACATACATATGGTGTCGCTCGGCAAGGTTCCTGAGCTTCTGAAACCCTTCGGGGCCTTTTGCCGTGGGGGTGGTGGCATTTTGACTATAACCACAGATATATTCGGAGGAATCGGCAAAGCCAATAATAATAATTGAGGCGGATTATCATTAAGGCTCTGAAGGGATAATCAGAGCTCCCTGCTCTTGTTTTCGGAGATTCCGAGAGTTCTCGAATTCAGAGTTTCTGACGCACAAACGAGAAAAAAGACACTAGTCTTATCGATAAGGACGGACCAGAAGCACTGCCCTCCCCCGGTTTTTTATATGTCCCCCCCAAGAGGTATTGAAGATATCACCGTCCTTTAAAAAGAACTACTGTAAGGTAGATACTTGAACGCTTTACATGTTCTTATCAGAATCATTATAAGATCTAATCCTGAACCGTGGCAGCTGCATCTGGCTACGAGGTTAGCAATTACGATGTTTGGCTTCATACACGAAAGTCCGACTACCAGACGGGGTTTTCAACCTTCATAAGCCAAGAAGGACAGCTATGACCTGGAGTCTGGCTGCTTAGGTCCCAAGCCCAGACTGTCCGGTGAGTCTCTTTGTGCTGCTACTGGTCTGAAGTAGGTATATTTATATCCTTCTTGTCTGGCTCGTCTTGACTCTTGACTCCTCGAGAAAGATGATGGCAAGCCGTCTTCGTTGATCGTTTGATTAGTTGATAGCCCCGGAGTAGACAAAGGTGGTCGGAGTTTGCCGTTATATTGGGTTCGCTTCCGAAATCCTAATGGCGCTGTCACAATGTGACAATAGTGCAGGAGTCTGATATCTTTATTTGGACGAGTAAACTCTCAGGTTTAGGTGTTTCATCACTACTTGTTCGTCATAGCATTATAGCATTATAGCATGGGGGTGTCAATCTCCGCCCTTTGGAGCTGCAGCAAAGGATTCCCACGGATTCCTGGATTTATGCTTGATTCTTTCGACTCGGCTCCTTCAACCAACATATCAAAAGCTTCATAACACCGCCTAGAAACATAATCAAAGCAGAGTCTTGTCGTCTTAAGGTTTATATCAATATCTAGACTCTCGACAATTTTAGTGGTGGATGGGACCAGGTTCTGTCACTTGAATCCAACAATTGCACAGCCATGTTCGATTCTCAAAAGTCTAAAAGTTACACACATCTGGTCGTGCCAGCCGGCTTGAATGTCTGACAATAACTATCGAGTACTCCGTACGCATGGCGCAGTGGAGCAATCAAATTGAATAGGGAGTTGCGGCTGAAAATGATTTGTTATACTCGCTTTCTGATATTTCTTGTTGTATTTTGTTGTCACCTCGAATCCTTTGGATCCTTTGCTCTACTGCAACGTATCAGTTTTTCTTGTACAATGTACCTTCCCACTCATCGACTAAATCTCTTTGGTCTCATATTCCTCTTCATTCTCTTCTCCTCCTCAACCTTCGCCAGCGAACCTTACGCCATATGGGTCTATCCCGCTTGGGGCCCTGATGCGACCACCCTCAACTACCTCGACACCATCAATGTCTCCTGGAAAAGCAACTATCCCAATCCCTATCTTGCCCGATGGTGCGAATCAAAACCGCAAGTCTGGACGCGCTGTACGTCTCCAAAGACCGAGCTCCTTCCCCCCTCCCCAAAGCTAAACATCTCCACCAGGCTCCGACGACCCCGTCAACTCCACCGGAACCCTCCCCATCAAGCTCGACGGCGGCAGCATGACCCAAACCTGCGGCCCCAACGTCGGCTGCCACCTCGAGCTCCACGTCCCCTCCGACATCGCCACCTACGACTCCAACAGCGATCCCTTGCACGTCACCTCAAACGCCGCCGCCCAGCCTACAACCTGGAGCGCTCAACCCTCCAGCACAGCTACAAGCCAAACCCCAACCACCCAGCCCGCAACCACAGCCTCAAGCTCAAACACAACCGCCCACCCCGCACCCGCAAACACCACCACCGCACCCTCGCCTTCAACCTCCTCCGCACCCACCACCCTCTCCCCCCCGGCCAAAGCAGGCATCGCCCTCGGCGCCATCTTCGGCTCCGCCCTCCTCGCCCTCCTCGCCTTCCTCACCTGCCGCTTGCGCCGACAGAGCCGAAACGCACCTTCAGACCTACCGGAGCTGGGGAAAGGCTCAGACAGCTTCTCGTGGCAGGGCAGCCAGCAGCAAATGGAAGTGGGGGAGCTGGAGCCGGGGGCGGTGGGGGAGCTGGGGGGGACGTGGCTGAGGGAGTTGGAGCCGGATCGGACGTGGGTGCGGGAGCTGGAGGGTGCGCCGGTGGGGGAGAAGGTGGAGCGGAGGGGGGGTTAGGGGGAAATTTTGGCGCGCGATTGGGAATAGAACCGTTTGATTTAGTACATACCAGTATAACACGCACATACCCCAGTGTTTAAGTTTATTCTCAAGTATACGAGGTAGGGATGCTGGGTCTGTGCTTTTGATAGATCCAAAGGGGAGCTACATTATCTAAGGTACCTTCTGGATGCGACAGAGGACACCATGCGAAGACTAACCCCAGAACGCAATGATACCAAAGACCCATCCAAAATCCCAGCTCCGCGAACCCTGTCTACGCCTAATTACCCGTCACCACGTCATAACATCATGGATATCATGCAATATAAGACTCGGCTTGTAAACCCCCTCACCGACTCCACTGTCGCTTCTCACCTCAAGTCACCATAGGCTCCGGCTCGCCGCTCCGATGCATAGTATCCTCATGACCATCGTGCACCGGATCCAACCCCAAATCTATGCGCTCCGGCAAGTCCTTCTTCGCCTCTCTCGCCTTCTGCTCCGACCACGCGCGCAGCCTGACCAGGTCGAACAGGCGCGCTTTTGTGCGCTCGCCTTGGCTGGAGTGGATGGCCTCGTTGACGCGTTTCGCGACATCTTTGCGGAGGTTGGGGTTGAGCAGGGCGGCCAGAGGGGGGGCTAGTTTGTCGGCGGGGAATATTAGGAGGGCCATGGTGCGCTCGAGGTCTTCGAGGAATTCGGGGTTGGTGGGGGCGCGTGGGGCTAGGTGGGTGGTTGCGAAGTTTAGGGCTGGGGTTATGTCGGCGTTGTCGGATGTACATGTACGGATTAGTTCGACTAGCTGGAGGCGGAGTAGGGAAAAGTGTAGAGACGAGTCTTGGTCGAGGATCTTGAGCGAAGTGGTCAGTGGTGATCTTAACGGTTGGCTTGGCGCGGAACAATATAGAAGTGATGTTTTTGCTCATTTTGAAGACTGAAGTAAGTTTTGTTTCTCACCAGTACCCAGAAGGGTGTAAGAGTGGTGCATGAAATGTCTAATCATTGCAAAGCGGGAATTTTCTTTCTGACGCCAAAGACAATTGGGCTAACAGAGGAGACCTCTGAAGCTTACCTGAGGGTTTAGCTCGTTGATCTTCTCAATCGCACTTCGTATGTCTCCTCCATAAATTGCGTTACGTATCTCCACTCTTTCCCGTATTGACTCCACATCTACTTGTGGCTGTATGTTTGCTTCAAGTGCAAACTTTTGAGCAGCTGACGGATAGCCTTCGCTGATAAGGTAGTCCATGATGACGGAGTTGAGGTCACTGTCATACCCGGTATCAAAGGTCAGCGAATGAGACATCCTTGTGCCGTTGATGAAGATAGAGTCGCCTAGGCCGAAAAGCTCAAGAGAAACGAGGGATCAGATAGACAAATTAACATATTCTCCACAAGGTGATTCGGAGAGATTCCCAATTTGATTTTAAATCATCATACAAGTGTTGTTGGATACAGTCTGCTCAACACGCGGTAAATGTGAGACACACTCACGTTTTGGAGAGTTTGACATCTTCTACACGGCGCTCGAAAGGGTGCCGTGTCGGCGTTGCGGTAGAGGTTGTCGAGGAGGTCTGGGAATCGGAATCAGCTCCAACCTAATTTAAGCCGGTGGAGGAGAACGTACCATATTGGAAAGTAGAGCTGCCTGCTCTCCATCTGCCACAAAGGTTCCCCCGTAGTGGTCAAGTCTACTTGACCGCTGAACAAGAAGGGGCTGAATTATGTCTTCGGGATGTTCGAGGCTGTCGTAATATTTGTGCCCTGAAGTTTTATTGGGGCCCGGTACGTTAGTGTCTCTCGTAGGGCTGCAGGCATTACTTTATGGTCGACAACATTGGAGATGAATAACCATGGGTACACTTCTGTTAAGTCATGAAGAGGTGAGAAGAAAGGTCAACACTTAGGGAAGGGTGTTATCTATTCGTAAGGGTGCAATATATATATATATATAGAGGTATCATGATCTCGAAGTCTGTAACGCCTTTCTCGTTCTCTTTTGTTGCTGCATATGATAATGGAGAAAGCACACTACTCCCCACCATGGGCTGATACAAGCATCATTGGTATTGCCGGGAGCTCTGGCTCGGGGAAGACTTCGTTAGCTGTCAAGATCGTCTCTTCTTTGAATCTACCTTGGGTGGTAATTCTGTCAATGGTACGGGGCAAACGATAGTCTGCAACTAGAAGGATGCTGAATATGTTAGGATTCATTCTATAAGACTTTGACGCCTGCGCAACATGCCTTAGCACATAAGAATGAGTATGACTTTGATTCTCCAAGTGCCATCGATTTCGACATTTTGGTTGAACGTCTGAAAGACCTCAAACAGGGGTGAGTAAATCCTGTTTGAGAACAGGAAAACCGTGGGAGGCTGATAGAAATCAAGACGTCGAGCAGACATTCCTGTCTATTCGTTCCAGGACCATCAACGCCAGTCCAACACCACGCCGATCTACTCCCCTCATGTACTTATCCTGGAGGGTATCTTCGCATTGTACGACCCGCGTGTCCTAGAATTGCTGGACATGAAGATCTTTGCACAGGCGGATGCGGATCTGTGCCTTGCGCGCCGAAGTACATCTTTCCGTGGAAACGTTGCCTTGATGGCTTGGTAGCTGATGCTAAGAAGAAGAAAGTTACCCGTGATGTGAGAGAAAGGGGAAGAGACATAGAAGGATGCATCAAGCAGTGGATTTCGTACGTCAAGCCAAACTTTGGTCGTTATGTACAGCCGCAGCGCGAAGTTGCAGGTATGTCGACCACCATGTGGAATGCGGGAACTCAGACTAAGGCCAGAGCATATAGACATCATAATTCCCCGTGGTGTCGAGAACCGCGTAGCCATAGACATGGTGGTAAAGCACATCCAGCGAACTCTTGTCGAGAAATCGAAACAGCACCAAAAGGAGCTACAGAGACTTGGGAAGCAAGTGGAAGACGAGCCACTCTCACCAAACGTCTTACTACTTGCGCAGACAAAGCAGATCATCGGCATGAGCACCATCATCCAAAACCCCACAACCGACCAGGTAGATTTCGTCTTCTACTTCGACCGCCTCTCCACTCTCTTAGTCGAAAGGTAAGAAAAGCCCAACCTCCCAAGAAGAATTCAAGGCTATACTCACAAGCCCCACAGAGCAATGGGCAACCTCCCAACCTCCCGCTTCAACCCCATAACCGTAGAAACCCCCCAAGGCAACCCCGCCTGCGGCTACCGCATGCGCGACGAAGTCAGTGCCGTCGTAATCCTCCGCGCCGGCAGCTGTCTGGAAACGGGCCTCAAGCGCGTCATCCCAGACTGCCGCACGGGCCGCCTGCTTGTCCAGACAAACTACCGCACCGGCGAACCCGAACTGCACTACCTCAAGCTCCCAAACGATATCTCTACGCACGGGAGCGTGCTACTGCTTGACCCGCAAATGTCTAGTGGGGGCGCGGCACTGATGGCGGTGAAGGTGCTGGTAGATCACGGGGTGCCGGAGGAGAGGATTGTGTTTGTGACATATTCGGCGGGGAAGACGGGGGTCAATCGGTTGCTGAAGGTGTTTACGGGGGTTAAGGTGGTGGTGTGTAGGCTTGTGGAGGATTTTGAGGAGAGGTGGATTGGGGGGAGGTATTTCGGATGCTAGAAAAGAGTAGCTAGCTAGTAGAGCCCATTGAACCAGGCTTCGTAAAGAAATCCCTCCGTCTGTGTGTGGAAGCCATGAAGTAGGCTAGGTAAAGAAAATCCTCCGTTTGTCGGAGGAAAAAAGCGATGTCACCTTTAGAGGCAGTAGAAACTAGTAGTACAAGAATGGTGTTGAAAAGAGGTGCTGAGCCATGACATGTACAATCCTCTCTCACCTGTGAAATACGCATTTGAAGCCCGTCTTCGCCAATCGAAAAAGATAACAGGAAAGGAAAACATTAGGTGTATGACCGAGTCTTCGGAGGTTCCTAGGCCGGGCCCGAGGTGAGAGCCTTCTTTACCGTCTGCGTGGGACAATCCTTGGACAACTCCTAATGACGGAATTAGTACGGCTTTCGATGGACAAGTTACGTTGAGATGACCTTACCGCCTGCTTTTCCGCTTCACGGATTTTCTTCTTCTCTAGCCATACGACGGATCGTTTGAAGGCTTTTAGCCCTTCTTCGAATGTAGAGTAGTAGAAGAAAGCCTTCTTAGGGTCCGTCTGTCGAAGTCGTTGGCTGCGGTATCCCCCAAAAATCTTCCTATTTCCGAGCGTAATTTCGTCCAGGTTGCCAAAGATGAGCTCCTTGGCGTCGATGATCGGATAATGTTGACAATACGCTCCGAGCTTTTTAGAGTAGTGGGGGTCTTCAATGGCGATGTCGAGATTTGTGATATTCGGGCACATTCTAATACTCTTGAACGCTTTTTTGGGGTCGGAGTCGCGATAGTTCAACTTGAGCTTTCGGACTTGTTGTCGGCCCTCGATGCCAATCTTTTTCAAAAAGGTGACCACTTGGTACACTTGGAAAAATTCAAAGCAGTTGTTTGCAAAGAAGATGTTTGATGCCTCGTCGAAGATCTGGCGACAGGACATGGCGAAGCGAAGGTTACGCCATTTGGCGGCTTCTCTGTAGGGGAATTTGGCGCCAAAAGTATGCGAGGGGTTCGATCCGATAGGCTCTGCGCTTACAAACATGAGGTTGTATATCATGGTGCGAATCTCAGGCGGAAAATCGAAAAACGGGATGATATAGGGGGGTGAGACCTCTCCTGCAGGTTCTTGAACCTCTAGCTCGGATTTTTGAGCCTCTAGCTCGGATTGTTTGAGCTCTTCGAGCTCTTCGAGCTCTTCATTGTATGCTATTCCTTCCCCGGAGAGCACGTATTTGTACACTTCTTCACGCGGAATTTCCTTTGGGTCTCTTGCCCGTAGGCCTGTTTCTCGGAACGGCTTTACGAAGTCACTGCAAAGCATTTTGTGAAGTACTGCGCTAGGTCAGGTAAGACCAAGTCAGAGTAGAACAATCCGAATGTACTTACGCTGATATGGATGTAGCTGTGTTTACGAAACAACCAGTGCCGGCGTGATTGGGATAGGACGTTCTGGATGACGAGGGCACAGTTCTGATGAAAGTGAGTTGAAGTTTGGCGTTCGACCGACGCGGAATATAAGCTCAAAGGCGGCAGCGCGTTTTCGTTGATTGATCCGAAAGTGTTGTTTTCCGGGTGGAGTGAATACCTAAGGTACCCTTATTAACTGCCATAGCCATTAACGTTTTTCCGGCGTCCGAATTGGTGCCAGAAGAATAGCTAGTCCTTCATCATAGCTTACCATGTGCGGTTTTTCCGAATGGTGATTGCCATACTGAAGGTGATCTTGGGTATATCATAATAGCTTTCGCACTCATGATACCAGAGACCCCTTATGAGAAGCACATTGTTAACAGAGGTCTTCCCTTGACCTTGTAAGTTTGCTTTCCCACGTTTCTGGAGGCTTTGTCGAGGATATCGTCTTCGGTCAATTAGCTTTGCTTTTCGCAGGGTGCTGGCCATGGAACTAAACGAGAAGATGTTTAATACGCATGAGCCACGAAGATCTGATTATGCACATTGTACGTGCCCAATAGGTGTGCTCAAGCTATAAGACTCTCCTTTCAGAAAGCATGGAGACACAAAAGGCATATGGACGTGAAAAGAGAGATGCGAAATTGATTTTTGATGAAACGTCAAGGCTGTCTGTCAATTGTCTTCATAGACAGCCTGTAGACACTCTCTCTATCAAGAACACGGTCGTCTGAACTGTAAAGGATTCTCTTACAAGGTTATCATGAGATTGGTAACGAGAGTACGGTAAGGTGCCCTGGGTAAGGTAATATCTCGAGAAGACGTCAAGTTTAGGGCTGGGAATCCCTTCCCTCATCTGGTTGGTCGGAGTACCGAACACTAGCCTCCCCGTTGAAGTGCCGACGCGGCGACGACACAGCTGACACAGCGGACACAGCGGAGATAAGGTACTTTATGATGTCAAGTACACAGTACAGCAGCCTCCTCCTCCTCCTTCTCTCCTCCTCCTCTCCTCCTCCTGCACTTCATGCTTGACCTCTCACGCATTTCCTCACCTTTTCCCCCTCACGTTTCCTACTGGCTCGGTTGGACCAGTGCCAGTCATGACGTTCACACAGGAGAGTTCGGGACGGCTATCCAGCTATAACCACCATGTCCGGCCACCTTAGATTTCAAATCCTTCTGCGTGCAGCTCATCCGATACCATACATTACCCTTTAGAATTGGGGCCATTGCGGCAGTCGCCAGTGTTGTTGGCTCTGTTCTCTCGCAGCGAATCCCACAAGATCCAGGCCGCGGTGGTGTGCCTATTGAGGTTGTGCATATCTACAACGACGAGTACCCTCAAGGTAAACCAAGGCGTCTCTTGGGAAGCACCTAGACTCCCTGGAAAGACCTCGTCTGACAAGAGGAATCTAGGCATCGCCGTATCGTCTACAGGGTGCAAGTTCTCAAACTACGCTCGCTCACTAGATCCAAATAATATCAGGTGCACCACGGCAGAGTTGACGGCGAACAATACGGAAACACCATACCCCTCGCTTGAGATGAACTCGCCGCCAGGTGGAGCCATCAATTACACGACAACGCCAGCTACGGGTGCGAACTACGAGAAGTACCTGATAGACGTTCAGAGCGTGGTCATTGACCCCAAAGACCGCCTATGGATACTCGACACAGGCCGTGCAGCAATGCAGAACGGAACGAACGTACCAGCCAGCGTAGGAGGGCCGAAGCTTATCAGAGTAAATCTACAAAACGACATCATTTCCGAGACTATTGTCTTCCCACCGAACGTCGCCTTTGCGATTCCGTAAGCTCCGCCTATCCTGCCGCTCGTTTTGCCATCACTAACAAAATCCTCTAGTACATCAACGATATGCGCTTCGATCTCCGCCCCTCTCTCACAACCTCCGGTTAAGGGATCGCCTACATGACCGACTCTAGCCCTAAAGGCCGCAACGGCCTCATCACAATCGACCTCGGCACCGGAGAATCCTGGCGTCACCTCGACAACACTCCCTACGTGCGCCCCGAGAAAGGCTACACCCCCTTCATCTGGTGCGAAGTCGTCTACTCCCATATGGGCGCCGGCGCGCCAATCTCTCACGGCAGCTTTGGCGCGGACAGCATCGCCCTTAGCGCGGACGGAGCGACCCTGCACTGGAGCGTCGTCGGCGGGCGTTACCTCTACTCGATCCCCACAGCGCGCCTCCGCGATCGTAGCCTCACCAGCGAAATCATGGCCGAAGCCGCCGTGTCCAACCACGGTCAAAAAGGCGTCTCGGACGGCCTCGAAACCGACAGCAACGGCTTCATCTACGCGGGCAACTTTGAAGACAACAGCGTTGCGATCTTCAACCCGGCCAACGAGACAACCACGATTTTCGCAAGGGACCCGAGGATCGGCTGGACAGACACGTTTGCGGTGGCGACGGATGGGTACATATATTTTACCGAGAATCAACTGTGGAGGACCTCGATGTTTTATGCGGGGACGGGTCGCAGGGTCAAGCCGCATGTGCTGTTTCGGGAAAAGCTGCTGGGGAACGGGACGAAGGTGAACTTGCAGTAGGGGAGGAGAGGAAGGATTAAGTGGGAGATGATAAGGACTCCGTGTATATATTTGCTGTAGAAAGGAAATAGCCAATGCGAAGTAATTGGTATGACCTTCTTTCTCAACGCTCTACGTCTCTGCTGTTCATCAAAAGATTATTCTATGCTCCGGGTAGCTGTGAATTTTTTTAAAAGTGAGCGAATTGGGGAAAAGAAGGTATACGATTATTCTGATAGGTGTCCGCCGCTGTAAATACTGTAGGTAAAAGTTAACTCGGACAGGATTCCATCACTGGTTGATGTTCGTAAGCCCCCCATCACTCATCACCCGTGTGTGTGTGTTGTGGAGCTGGGCGGCGCAATGGTCACCTTTTCCACTCTGGTCCCACCATTCCCTCAAATATACGTATGTATTGCTACTATGAAATATCCGAGCTATAGTATTCCCCGCCATCCTCAGTCCCTATCCCCAAATCCCCATCCACCATCCACCATCCTCAATCCCCATCCTCAACTCCTGTCCCCCAACCCAAGTCTCTACAGTCTAGATCTCTCGGTTCCAAAGCCTCACAATCCGACAAAGAACCCCTTCACTACTTTCATATTCGTCCCTTACCGTAATCCGGAAACACGCGATATCTTCCCCTCGTCGACGCATCGGGAACAGTCCTTTGAACCATTGCACAGCCTGAGGCTCAGGTAAGTGTGGCTAGCGAGCGCTCGAGACTCAGGTGACGGTTGCTACCACGAGGTAGTTGACACCGCCTCTCAGGCCCTACACTTCGTCGAAGCTGTTGTGGTATGGGCTACGAGCGGTGAGCCGTGCGGAACGTAGGTTGGAGTTTATGATGGAAGGGTAGGTGAAGGAGCCACCTCACATCCGGTAGATTTATGCGAGCCGCTTTGGTGGGCGCGGGGTGGGTGGTGTCAAAATAGTTGCCGTAAAGCCCCACCATAGCTGCAAAAAGGAAATCCTTAAGGTTCCTCTACCGCATTCGTTGACACGGGCCCGAACCAGAACTGTAGTGTATGTCTGATAGTTAGAGACGTTGGGCGACAGTAAGGTAATTCCTGTTAAAATTGTTTCAATATACAGTATCAGTTATACGTAGATAGTAAAGACTTGTTTTTCACAGAGCTGCCGATTATATTTGTCCTCTGCAATTCTGCCCGGCGGAACTTTCATTAACCCCGAGACCGTCGCACTAAGTTAATGCATTTTGGAGTCTGACAGTAGAGATGTTGCAGGGATGTTGCGAGTGGTGACTTCATGTACCTGACCGTTTACAGCAAATTAAAAAATTGAATGCAAAGTTCAGCCGAATGCTCTTTGTGCGCTGAGAGCGAGGCGAATTGAATTGAATTGAGCTGATTTATCTTGTTTGTCTGTACAAAGGCTGGCTATCGCCCGACTCTGCGTAGTAGAGATCCAATTCACCTTCGTTGTGCCGTTCTCAACACGCATGATCCGTTCACAGTCTTTGACCCCGCATGCCCCAGCAAACAATGGCGATCCTCACAAGTTCTTTTGATTCGCTGCGCACCTATGCTGGTTCGTTGACCTGGTCGCCTCTTGTCCGCTTCTCTCGCGGCACTGTCCTGGGTCTGCTGCGGCGTATCGTGGTGGGGCAGATTGTGGTTACGGACAGTGATGGCGCGGTAACCGTGTGTGGGGCCCGCAAAGTAAAAGACGGGACGCCAAGTACGGAGTTGAGGGTCCTGAGGGAGACGTTTTGGGTGCGGGCGTTGTTGTTTGCGGATATGGTGAGAGTGATTCCTGTGTCGGTCTGAGTAGGAAGGTTGGAGGAGGGCGGTTCTCGTTGATCGGGGAAAGAGGGGAATTGTTGGCCAGAGTACGAGCTGAGCGAATTCTTTTAGGGATTCGCGGAGAGCTTCATGTTGGGCGAGATCTCGTGTCCAGATTTGGTTGCTTTTTTCCAGGTAAGTGAAGAGCCCCCTGCGCAGCAGGAGCAGAACATGTGTTGACCGGGGCAGGTGTTCATCCTCAACCGCACCCAGCTATCGAATGCCACGACATTGACCTCCTCGATCGCGTCAACCGTCACCAATCTTGCCCGCAGCACTAATACCCTCGCCAACTCTCAATTGAACGTATCCGCCCATTACGACATCAGTAATGCCATGTTCGCAGCTTTCCTCTCAGAAGACATGACCTACTCTTGCCCAATCTGGTTACCCAAAGATGATCCGGAATCTGGCCTTGAAACGCTCGAAGAAGCTCAAGAAACGAAGCTCCAGTACTTCATAACCCAAGCAAGGATAAAAGAGACAGACCACGTTCTGGAAATCGGTACTGGATGGGGCAGCTTCGCGATCGCGGCAGTGAAGAAGACAGGGTGTAGGGTCACGAGCTTGACACTGAGTAAGGAGCAAAAAGAGCTGGCGGAGAAGCGTATCGCAGCTGAAGGGTACTCGGATAACATCAAGGTACTGCTCTGCGATTACCGAGCCTTGCCGGCACCCAAGGGAGGCTTCTACGACAAAGTAGTGAGCATAGAGATGCTGGAAGCTGTTGGGCGAGAGTATCTGGATACATACTTCGAATGCGTTGATAGGCTGCTGAAGCCTCGTGGAGGAATCGGCGTATTCCAGTGCATCACAATGCCAGAAAATAGGTACGAAGCGTACTCGAAAGGCGAAGATTTCATAAGGAAATATATATTTCCTGGAGGGCATCTGCCGACAGTGAGTCAACTGGTTGGGAGTATAGAAAGAGGCTCGGAGGGCACGTTTGTTGTGGACAATTTGCTGAACATTGGCGGCCACTATGCGAAGACTTTGAGGATCTGGAGACAAAATTTTGAACAGACCTTCGATAGCAGGATACGGTCGGCTTTACTGGAAGAGCACCAAGGCATGACAGAAAAGGACATCGAGTTATTTAGGCGAAAATGGCAGGTATGTAAACATTCACCATGGATATCCCCATAACAATCGCTGATCACACACATAGTACTACTTCACCTACTGTGAGGCCGGTTTCAATACCAAGACCTTGGGGGACATCATCATAACCGTAGGCCGCGAAGGAGCGACTGAGATGCTGGAAGATATTCCTCTATAGTAGGACTTGGCTTGATATACCACTGCCACTGCATTGGTCTGGCGTTATTGAGCGGCTTGAGCGTGCTGTTCTCATTCCCCCATGAGTTCCCGGATTGCAAACCGGGTATAGACTTTTCTTCTGGCATCCAGCTGATAGGCTGTTGTCCCATGTTCTAGATGGTGGCTCTTGTTGAGCAATCAGTTGAGGGCCGGTTGTTCCGGAACTAGACAGAAAATTTTCTCTCGAGCGATAGATGCAACATTCTCACTTTCTAACCTTTCTTTTATTCCTCCTTTTACGAGGTACTTTCTCCATGTCATTTGCCGCAGCCTCCGGAACGATCTTTCGGCTTGTGCCCCATTTCTTCGCATGCTCCCGCTCAAACACCTCTTTCTCCCTCCTAAACAGAAGCATTGTCGCCCTCGCGTCTTCTATGCTGGAATGTTCTCCACCTTGGATATCCACGCCCAGAACTTCACGAGCCAGCTTCTTCAAGCCTGGTGTCTTGCCTCCGGCCAGTTGGCGAAAGCCTGGGTGCCTACTGGTGTCCCTAATATCCCTTCTCGGATGGCCCAGTAGTAACGCGTCCAAATCATTTCTGATAGAGTGCCCAACCAATACCTTTCCATCGAGCAATGGCACAACATCCGCCTGTACAGCTTCGAGCGTGCGGGCGGACTCTAGTAGTCGCGGCGTAATTCCCGACACAAACGTCCGGTAATCTGTTACAGCTTCCTTGGGCTTTACGAAAGAGTCGTAGAGCTGATGACCATGATAGTTGACGATGGAGACTCGAGCAAGAACCGAGTCCGTGTCTGGGGTGGGACCAACGCCGACCATCTCGCAATCAATAGCGATGTATTTGCCCGCTTCAGCCGTGGCAGAGAGACCCTCATTGATCTTATCCTCCGCGTGCTCGTTGTCCGGTATCGATGTGCTTTTGATAGAGGTACCGTAAGCTTCCGCAAGGTCTTTGGCCGGGATATCATTGTCCTCGGCCCATACAGCCAGTGAGGCTGAAGGGGTAGCTTCTTTAGGCTTTGACCAACCCAGTCCCATGCCGCTACGTTTAGTACTGGCCTGTTCTTTCCATGCAGCAGGTCTTTGGAGCTTTGGCTCGACTTTACGGCGCTTGAGTGCGCCGTTGCGCTGCGGTTGTAGGACGTCTTCACTGGCTTTGCGCTTTGGAGGCTTAGAGGTGTCTTGCTTTAGTGTTGCCTGAAGCTTTTTCCAGTTGCTGGATAAGTCTTTCAACTCCATCCTTTGAAAGACCGCTTATTGTGACATGATGTTGGGGATTGTATCGTGTCGTGCTTGTGTCAAATTTTTAAACCCCGCCTGAAAACGCATGGCAGCGAAGTCGTATGAAGTTTGATATTGGCGCATCCAGCACTTTCTCATCCATTACCTATTTACAACTACCTAGTGATACAACGATGGCTAATACAGGTCAACAAGGATCGAGCGAGCATCGATAATCGGCTGCGTGCTACATTGTCATGATTTTCTATGGCCAGGACGATGAAGTATGATGTTTGACTGGTAAAGACTGATTCATCAATTGCAAAGCATTTCAATAATCTCCCTCTCACGACGATATAGTGAGCCGCTACGTATTTTGGTAAAGGGCAAGAAATGGATATAGTGCTTGATTCTATTGCATGTACATCTTCCCACAGCCAACACGAACCTCGAAATCCCTAGTGCGCATTGTTCTTGTGGTGACCTGTTTCGAGTCAGTTATTACAGTTGAAGTATTCGCGGGATAGATACAGTACTTACGGAGATGGAAATAGTAATCGTTACAGTAGCCAATCAGAAGAAGAGCACCAATAACGTGGGCGATTGCTATGGATGGGGCAATTAGCTCGAAGGATATCTCAAGGACATTGGCAGCCCGGGTGGTAGGCAACATACGCGCAGCAGATGGATTTTTTCCGAAGTACCGAGCCTGATATCTTCTGAGCAAGCCCGTGGCTTTGATTTCTGGTGCTGGACCACGGGGGAGCTTTTCATAGAAGCTAACGACACGCTGCATACGGGCAGCGTCTTGAGCTGCACCAATGCCCTGTTTAAATGCATTAGCATGATCGTCCTAGCATGGCTCCGCCTAATCCCAACTGATGGCTATTTCCCCAATGATATACACTGAGGGGGAGTATATGGACATGAGGCTCAAAGTAGCCGAAGTTGTAGGATACTCACACTTTGGGAGGCAACCTAGAGCAAGATATCAGTGATATACCACAATCCAATGCAGGAGCAAAGCGGACCTTTGGCGGGATCAAGGTCGAAAGACCGCGTCGAGTTATGAAGCTCATTGTGAAGTCACCTTGTATCCGTCAGTATCGATATTCCCTAAAGACCAGTCCTATATAGTTGAGGCAGTGTCAGACCTGTCGAGATGCAATTGTCTTCCCAGTTGGTGAACCTCGAGCGGAGCTGCGGTCGTGATCTCGAATTTGCCTCAGGACCTCAAACGTGGGGTCTAAGCCCCTACCGGGTTAGCGCTTTGCTTACTACGGAAGCTCACTGAGCTCGAGAAGTAGGTAAGCAGAGCTAACCCGAAGGGGCTTAGCCATTCACGTCTGAGGTCCAGACTCCAGAGGCAATTAAGACGCTGATGCCAATCTGGTTGTACAAAGCATCATGGCACTATTACGCCCCTGTTGTGGAGGGCGGCTACTACCATCTGCTTTACTGACCCGTCAGCATATAGGGACCACCCAGGCTAGGTGGGCAAGTCATTCATCCAGCGATAGAATTCTGAGTTCCACTCTCGAACCAGCTCCGAAGACCGAAAGCTCAGACTCTCCTGCTGCTACGGCAGGAGACTCATCTATGATCAGGCACGAAGACTCATCGGAGGGTATGGTAGAGCACCGGTCAGACTTTCACGCTCCGACAGATCATGGAACATCGTAAGGAACTCCCAAGTCGCTCGTACATGTACCAAGCTAAAAACCTAACCCAGACAGTTTTCACCAATACCAAAGCGTGTGATGGATGGTAGTGAGCCTGGGGATCTTGTTGCTGCAGCCGTGATATCTGGTGCACCAGTTGAGATGCAGGCACGAACAGTCAGGTAGGAAGAACTTTCTGCTGTTCCCGTCACCGAAGCTTTCTCACAGTATACCAGGATATACCGTCCCGCGAAGACAGCTACACAGTCAGGAGACTGGCACGGGCATCAATGGCGGATGGATTGGGATGTACTAGGAAAAGGCTATCGATGGGAAAACTCGCTCATGGGGTGGCAATCGTCGGCGGATCCTGTTCAAGGAACACATTTGAACTTCAAATCACGGGAGGACGCCATTCGGTTTGCTCATAAGCAGGGGTACGAATACTTTGTGCAGGAACCGAACGAGCGGAGGATATTACCCAAGGCCTATGCAAATAATTTTATGCACAGCCCGAAGAAGCTCAAGGTTATCGGGACGAAGTAACGATGTTTTAGAGGGAAGTCGGTTCTTTGTAAATATTTCGGTGTTGCCAGTGGATTATAGTCGCCGTAGATGGCATTCGCTGATACTACTGCAACCACATATACCTTTCCATGTGTAGTCCACGCACACTGGGAATCGATGCCCTCTATGGCGACCTTGACTCTGAAGCTGACACCAGTCTAGCGTCGGTCTGAAAAGAGCAGTTAGACAATCTGGGGCTAGCATGCTTGGACTTCCAGCTACACGAACTCCTGGCAAATACAACCGATACAAAGGAGGCCCAAAGGACCATGCACAGGTATGCGAAGCTTAACGAGAATAACCCCAGTGAAATCGCGTCAAAATCATTAATCGATACGTGGTATATCCATCACCAAAGTCTATCATTAGAAAACCCTATAAATCTTTAAAAATGGGCTAGACAGCGTCAATTATCGATCATGCAAAGGGTCCAGTTTACCTAGTATGAGAACATCGCAAACCAGCCATACAAATAGACTTTCACCATGACTTCTATCTCCACCGCATGTTGGCCCGCTTTAATGGGCCAGCAGTGATACCGAACGAGCACGACTTCTCTCGCAGTCCAAATTTTCCCAATGTGCATACGCTATATCCGAACATTTTTGGCCTCGTTTAAAAAATCCAAGATCTTGATCATTGCGGAGGCAATGGGTGCTCTCCCGTATAAGAAAAAAGTATCTGAAAATGACAAAGATTGTGGTTAGAAATCGTGCCGGATCTAGGCAACTGCATGAAAATGTTCTGATAGAAAGCTGCTGTCGCTGAACTACTTTTAAGCAAACGCTAAGCCTATAGACGCTAATACAGATCGAGCCGTTCAAAATCCACGTTCTCTTCCCCGCCAAAAAAGCTTTCCAAATAATTTTCAACCAACACCCCTCGTCTCAATCCAAATATTCTATAATGGCGCCCTCGGCAACAACCACAGAAGGCCCCTCAACCTCTCCCGAAAACCAAGAAATCCTCACCCTCCGCAATGCCCTCATCTCGGAATCTGCCCCCCTGGCTCGCCGCTTCCGCGCCCTCTTCTCCCTAAAACACCACGCCTGCCTGCATCCCCCAACTTCCCAAACCCTCCCAGCCATCCAAGCCATAGCCTCCGCGTTCCCATCTCCCTCGGCATTACTAAAACATGAACTAGCCTATTGCTTGGGCCAGACGAGGAATTTGGCCGCAGTGCCGTATTTGAGGCAGGTGTTGGAGGACAGACATGAGGACTCGATGTGTAGACATGAAGCTGCGGAGGCTTTGGGGGCGCTGGGGGATAAGGGGAGTTTGGATTGTTTGAGGGGGATGAGGGATGACGAGGAGGAGGTTGGGGTTGTGAGGGAGACGTGTGAGATTGCGGTGGGGAGGATAGAGTGGGAACATGGGGTTGGGAGGAAGGTGGAGAGGTTACGGGACAGGTTTGTCTCCTATATTTTGGCCATGTTAGAAGCAAAGCTGATATTTTGAGCACAGTGATTTTGCGTCTATAGATCCTGCTCCTCCACTTCCTCAGATGGTACGCGATTACTCCATTCCTGAGCTGCAGGAAAAGCTGCAGGATCCCATACTTCCTCTCTTCGAGCGATATCGAGCAATGTTCGCACTAAGAGATCTCTCATCACCACCGGATCTCCCCACAGCAGTCCCTGCAATCCTTGCTCTGGCTTCAGGTTTCAAAGACCCCTCCGCGCTGTTTCGGCACGAGGTCGCTTTTGTCTTCGGCCAGTTATCACATCGAGCCTCCATACCTAGTCTTGTTGCTACGCTAAGCAATTCGAAAGAGGAAAGCATGGTGCGGCATGAGGCTGCGGAGGCCCTGGGTAGTCTAGGGGATGAAGAAGGGGTTGAAGACATTCTAAGAGGATTCTTAGATGATCCAGAACAAGTCGTAAGGGATAGCGTGGTTGTGGCGCTCGATATGGCCGAGTTCGAGAAGAATGGTGAGAGGGAGTACGCGATAATAGCGGACGACCAATTCTCACCACTCGCAAAGGTCAAACCTTAGACATCGATACCTGTAGGAACTCAATGCTAAACCCTGATCGAGAGTCATGATGCTGCGCGTTTCTGCACCTCGCGTGATTGAGTCCATTCCAGCTCTTCCGCTGTTCACAGTGATACTAAAGGTTTCTCTAGTGTTGTAGCTTCTAGGAAGCAAATTATACACCCATAGTCTTTGTTTCCAGCGAATAGCCGAACAAACATGCCTCGCATCTTGCTCAAGGATAGTAAATGCTCAGTTATTGGTGCTGAACCTATGGAAGCATAAAGTCAGTTGTTTAGCGGCCCTCAGGAGCAGTTGTATCGTATCTATGTAAAGATTTGTAACGTAAACATACTTATGCCCACATTCGCAGCTGTAGAAAACGGTACTGCCCTCATCTGCGCTCCTTAATTGCAGCGTATAGTATCTCATCTCTTCTATACCACACTCAGGACACGTTTGTCTGATCGTAGCTGTTGTTTGAACATCTTCCTCAGTCAAGTTCTGTACAGCTGATCGCTTGGATCGTAGCACTGAAGGGAAAGCCGAAGGTTTTGATCTCGTTGTGATTGTGGTTGATGAAGTATCTATAACGTGAACATGAATGAGATCCGTCTATGCACACGAAAGAGATTTCACAGTCTTTGTGCACACCTTTGTTCTCTGTACCACAGACTTCGCATGTCAGAATGGCCTCCTTATCGCCAGAAGATCCATCGAGAAGATTACCACAGTCGGTACAAAAGACGAGTGAGCCGATAGCAGCCATGGATGTCCGTGGCTTCTCCTACTATTTGGTGTCGATTAGAAACGTACCTCCCTTGTCGTGGTGTTCATTGATTGGTTGTGCGAGATCTAAAGATTACTGTGTACCTTACGGATACAATTAGGATCTCGAGATTAGGGCTTAGCGGATCTCGCTTAGCGCGGGGCCAGCCACTGCTGCCTCCGATCCTTGTCCGTAAGGCCGGCCAGCATCTCATTAATGTCGCTGTTGTAAGAGGTCTGCGCTCTTCGTGACCACAATGCCGCCATTCAAACCCCGGCTTGGATGGTGCTCATAGCTGCACAGCTCCAGGTCTATCATTCTGGGCAATGGCGCCTTCCGATCATCATGCTGGAGGTGTACCAGCTTCTACTTTTCTTGCACCAACAACCGATAATCGAGGCATGCCTCAACGAAAGACCCCTCAGTACCATCATCCCTTGTCGCCCTACGGCATACGACAGGCAACTGGCGTCAATGAAAGCCATACCAGGCTTTTAACAGTAGAGGAGGCTCTGCAATTCTCTCCACTTTCTTCCGTCGTTCCATTCAATCCAGGTTGGTGCTTGTTGTGTATTCTGACAGTGTATGCCAACCTTTTAAAGTCTAAGCTAATGAGACAAGTTATCATTCCCTCCCTTATTGCAAACATCCCCAGCTCGCAGCCTATTTTCTCCTCTCCCTCCGAGCAACACGCCGCCCGGCAACATGTTCAACTCCTAGACAGAGAACTTACTCAAGGCCAGAGAGAGTCAGGCCTCGCCCAGCTTGCTTTAAAGAGCATAAAACCTTACCTTGACCAGGATAGCATTACCAATTTGTGAGACCTCTCACCCTGATTCAAGACCGACGCTAAGCTTCAAGTACAGTAAACTCAAGGCGCCTCCAGGTCTCAAACTCAATCGGGCCACTGTTCCTCCAAAGCCAACCAATAACGGCGATCAGCTTCATACGGCTCGGCTCGGCCCCTTTGCTAATATGTTACTTGACAACACGGATCTTGCTCGTCGTTGTGAGTATTCAGATGGGCGTGTGAGCTTATCACTGACCAAAGCTTTTTTAGATCCCACACCAAGTAGTCCTGAAGCTGCGGCTCTGAAAAAAGAGACAGTGCTAGATCACTCTGAACAACATGCACCTTTGCAGTTCCAAGGCACTTCGCCAGTTACACAGCTGAAGCAACCAATAACTCCTACAACACCTCGAAGAATACCCGACAATGGGGATGCATACTCGCAAAATCCTGATTTGCTAACAAATGGCGCGAGTCTTTCCGCAGCGGAACGCTCGAAGCTATATCCGGTCGTCCTCATCACGCCATTATCCTCCGAGAATCGGCACACTGATTTTGTTGACAAACGTCCTGCTAGTGGGTCGAAACAGGAAGCATCCAGGAAAAGGAAGCGAGATCTTGGGATTGAGTTTGCCGAAAAGACTACACAAACCAAGGATCAGCGAGCGATTTCAGGCGAAGCCTTCAAACGAGTGCAAGATATTATACAAGATATATTTGAAGCCGAGGATCAGCTACAAGCAGATGGATTGGGGGCTACTTCTCCGGAATTAAATGAAAGCTTCATCTCGGTATACCACGAAGACCATGAGTGGCACACCCTGGCGCCAGCTGTCCACGTAAAGCTGGAATCTGCCTTGCACAAAGCTATCTTAACTGGCACTTTCAAAGATCTCCCATTGGATCATTTATGTCGGTTGCATGGACTTTGTGAGGCTGCTTTGACTTCTGCGGAATCCTCAGAGCTTCAGATTGAACCTGGATGGAACGAAGATGACTTCGAAAAGTGGGTACAAAGGACTCAAGCAGTTGACACCGGACTCCGGTCTGCCCGGACAATTGTTAGGATGATGACAGGACGTCGCGAAGAGAAAGAACTTTATTCTGAGGAACTATTGCAAAGTATTCTACGTGTGGTTGAAAAGGTACTAAGTGCATGCATCATACCAGTTGTCGAAGCTCGAAGCACAGATTCGAGCTCGGATATCTTCCATTCGGCTTCTTCACATAAAAATGTCATTTCACAGCTGTTGTATGATGTGAGCAAAGTCATGGCGCTCTTGTCGGAGCTTCTGGTCCGAGTCGATATGGCAGAGGCTATTGTTACCACAATAGAATTCTTTGCTACTCGAATACTTTTCGTAGAGAATGCGCACAGCGAGAAAGAGTCAGTTTTAGGCATCCAAAAGTTCGAAACCTTACGCCGTACGGCAATGGATATGATCGCCCAGATCTTTTCCGGATATCCTGAGCAACGTACCTTTATCTTTGATGAGATTCTGACCTCTTTGCAAAAGCTACCTATCACTCGACAACATGCACGCCAATTTAAGCTTACGGATGGCACTAGTATACAGCTCGTATCTGCCCTGATTATGAGGCTGGTACAAACAAGCGGGACCCGGTCGATCGCACTTGTAAAAAAGGGTAAGCCAAGGCCATCGCAGATTTTGAATGGGGAGGGTCAAAAAGGCTCCGAAGACGAAGATACCAATTCTCCTAAGACGCTATCGGACAATGGCACATCGGACCCAGATTCAGAAGACTCAGCAGACTTGCCCTCCAGGAAAGCCGAACAACGATTAGCCAAAGAAGCTAACGTGCTAAATGACAGTGCAGCCAAAAACGCACAGTATGTGGTTAGGTTCTTTGTGCAACGCGCAATGACGGCTTCTAAGACAGGCGATCAGCCTCATCGCCACTTACTAGACATTTTCTCCGAGGATCTCATTGCCGTCCTGGGCTTACCAGACTGGCCGTCAGCTGAACTCTTACTGCGTGCTTTTCTTCTTTTCGCCGTTGAAATCGCAGACAAACCTAAATCTGCAGCGCCGGCGAAGACGATGGCTCTAGAGCTTCTTGGCCTCATGGGCTCCGCCATCTCCGGATTAGTTGCAACCACTCGACATGCGGCAAGGAGTCTCGAAAACCATGAATCAGCGTTCAGTGGCTATCTCAGACAGCTCCTGGACGACCATATGGAGGGAACGTTAGAGGAAAACGAACTACTGGGATGGGAGGGGCCATATCGCGCTGTCATGGAGTACCTTCAATCCACTGGCTCGGACGATTTACAAACGAAAAGTGCTCAAGGGTACTATCTGACACAGTGGGCAAAGGCTGTATCAAGCGGCAATCTGATCACGAGCCCTGCCAACAAAGAACTAGTGAATCGATTGAGAAGCATGCTTTCCACATCCAAGTGGATAACCTCAGAGTGAGATATAGTCTCCAATACTTTGTGCCTAGCTAACACTGATGTTTCACCAGTCAACCAGAAGACATATCCAATAGCCAAAGTCGCCTTGCCTACTCGTTAACGGTGCTTAACATGGACTTCTGTCGTCAATTTGACCGCATTCTCAAGATCCTTCTTGACTCGATTAGCAGTGATCAAATCACTGTACGGACCCGAAGTCTGAAAAGTGTAACGCAGATGCTAGAGAAGGATCCCTCATTACTCGACCGTGCAGGAAATGTCAAGGTATTAATCATGAGATGCGCAACCGATGTATCATCAATGGTCCGAGATTCGGCGTTAATGCTCATCGGAAAGTGCATTGTGCTAAAACCCGCTCTTGAGCTAGAGTTTTGTAAGACAGTTCTAGTTTTAACGACCGATCCCACGATAGGTATACGGAAGCGATCCATGAGACTGTTGAAAGATATGTACCTACGAAGTACCCGCAAAGACATCAAGGCAGTCATGGGAGACAGTCTCTTACAGCGGGCCAAAGACCTGGATAAAGGAGTCTCGGATCTTGCACGTCAGATCTTCGAAGAAATTTGGCTATCGCCGTTCTGGAAATCGCTAGACTCCCCAGACTTGTCTGTTCATGATAAGATCGCACTGAAAGACCAAGTAGGCCTTATCGTTAAAACAGTACAACGAGGTGAAAGTGTAGCTTCTGTTCTGGTGTCTTTGATACGAGAAGTTTTATCAAATATTTCGAAGAGTGCTGCCGCAAACTTTAAGGTTTGCAAATCCCTGGTTGCTATGGCCTTTGAGATGATGCTCGACACTGAGGAGCAGGCTGAGCGTCCCGACCAACGGCATGTTCTACAGACCTTGACTGTGTTCGCCAAAGCTAATGCTAAGCTCTTCACCTCGGATCAACTTCAACACCTGCAACCATACATTGCAAATCTCTCGACCTCAGACGATCTCAATATATTCAGATCCGTCGTCATTGTTTTCCGTTGTGTACTGCCCGTGATACCTACGGTTCAGCATGGGCTTCTACGGGAAATACAAAATGTTCTACTTCGTAGCGTTTCCAAGCTTGGAAGAGCAGAGCTTAACGAAGTAGCCGCTTGTCTATGGACCATCAATGGCGCTCTCAAGGACCCGGAGAAGCTTGTCAAACTCACCATCTCGGTGATCAAAAACCTACGTGCGCAGGGCGATGTCAACTTTGCCGATCAAAGCCAAAAAGACAACCTTAATCGGCTGAAGAAGTACATCCGAATCGCTGGCTACTTTGGGAAACATTGCGATTTCGAAGACAACAGAGGCGCTTTTCGGGACTCTTGTGCATGGTGGAAAGGTGTCTCGGTCGCAGGATTGATTGTCAATTCTGTGAGTCCATTCGCAAGTGCAAAGCAACCGCTTTCACTTAGGGCCGAAGCTTTGAACAGCATTGGTTTGATTTGCCAGTCTTTCCCTCACCAGTTCAACCAAGAACAGATCAGCAATGTCTTCCAAGAAGTCTTAATTGAAGGCGACCCAGAACTTCAGAATATTGTGCTCTTGAGCTTCAAAGAATTCTTCGCAATGCAGGAGCATCAAGCTGAAGTCAAGTGCGATGAACTTCAAGGTGAGAACAACGCTCCAAGTGGCGGAAAGCTTGGGGGGTCCATGACCGCGAGTGACAGTGACGGAGCGTCTGCCCTTATTGCGCAACGATTCCTAAACAGTGTGCTGCGCATTGCTTTGGCCAGTCAGGACTTGTCTGCACTGACAGCTACAGAGGTAATCACGAGCATCAACCGGCAAGGCCTCGTGCATCCAAAAGAATCTGGTCCTGCGCTGGTAGCCTTGGAGAGTTCTACAAATCCAGCAATTGCAGAAGTAGCTTTCCAAGAACATCGGAATCTACATCAGCAGCACGAGAGTATGTTTGAACGAGAATACATGAGAGCCATTAGGGAGGCCTTCAAATATCAGCAAGAAATTGTTGGAGATCCTCTGGGCTGTACGACGCAGCCACCTACTGCGAAGCTACGGTCAATGTTCGAGATTATCAAGACAAGCAAAGGAAAGTATCAGAAGAAATTTCTGTCCAATTATTGTTCCAAGATCGATTTCGACCTTGCGAAGTTGGACGTGTCCGATAACCCACCCTCAGCTTTACTGTACTCAAGATTTCTGATTGAGAATCTAGCTTTGTTTGACTACGGGCGGATGGACGAGCTTCTCCACGCTATTGGATGCATGGAGAGGATCGTTGCCGGTACAGGATCAGGCATCGCTCACAGCATTAGCACGGAGATATTCCACATCAGCGTTGATTCGGTCCTTGAGCCGCCCGGTGACGCGGCAAAAGAAAGCGGAGGCACTGATGACGCGTCCAGGGTAGGCTTCGATGCTATGAGACTACGACAATTGACAACTGGCTCCATCATACTGTCATCCCTATGGGAAGCGAGGACCCATCTCCGCCGTCTGTATGGTCTAGCGGCAAGCCAGCAAAGACGCGATAGCAAAGCCAAAGCAGCTCCCAAAGACCTCAACAGAGCTCCGAGCAAAGTTCAGGGTGTTAACGCCGATCGCTTGCTGGCAGCAATTGCCGAAAAGGTCAATTCGCTGAACAACCAAGATTCCATGTTACAGCAATGTAAGGATTTTGTGGAATTACTCTCAGTAGATAACGAGATAAAAGTGGCGGCGGAGGGCGAGGAAGAGGTCGAGCGACCGGAGACACCAAGTGGGGAGGAAGAAGGGGATACCCCAATGCAAGCTAACGGTGGACCAAAAGCCCTGAAACGGAAGAGTTCTGTATCTGTTGCTGGCACTCCGCAGAAGAGAGCAAGAGGCAGACCGTCTATTGGAAAAAGGAGGAAGAGCGGGAAGAGCGTCGACGAGGACAATGACTGGGATTAATTGAAGACGCCGTCCATGAATTGGGGCCCAGACTCAAGATCGATGCTTAGAGGGTTGCACCGCACATGTCCAAGGTTTGAGTCTTGACTGCATTAAGAATTGCTTTGTTTCGCGCTGCATTGCATGGCCAGGGGGAAAGGGAAAAAGATGCGGCGCCATCGCGGAAGATACCCTTTGCTTTGGGCGGACATTTGCTTTTGATGTGTGGCCAATTACCATAGCGATTTTGCTTGTGAAGACCAATCTAGCTAGAAGCTTTGCTTAAGCTCCTAAACGAGCTTCTATGGTAGTCTGGATGAATCACATATGGTGTACATGAATGTTGGCGAATTTAGGCTATGTAGACAATTTTAGCAAGCAAGCGAGCTTACGTGTCGGCAGAGTTGACCGTTTTAGACAGTTCAGCAATCGGTTGATTCTACTGTGCTGGGGCACCGAGGGTAACACCAAGTTTGGTGCGGTAATCTTTTATTCTATGCACGGATTGGCATCGCCACAATCCTTGACGAAACTCCAACGATAAAGCAGGTACGGGTACAGAATACCTGATGGTACCTGCAAGTACCTGATACACGGCTGTCCAGTAGCTTGATCTGCAGGAACATGGAGAGCTCCC